>JAEEGG010029486.1_pt1 | contig 10251 bp, 10 predicted proteins | sample 9134161 | NCBI WGS metagenome assembly JAEEGG01 (sample SAMN16246543, study PRJNA631951) | gut metagenome | biome: gut microbiome; feature: rumen; material: CR-attached | host: Bos | place: Iran: Karaj | collected 2018-10 | reverse complement strand
CAGAGACCTATTTTATGCAGCACCCTGACGTCCAAATCAGTCAGCTGGCTGTAGAACTTGGCATCGACCGTCATCAGTTGGGTAAGAGCTTCCAGTTGAAAGACCGCGATGGAGCCTTACTGCAACATGTGCTCCATCTGGTGCTTGACTTGCGACTCGACATCGTGGAGAAACGGTTGAAGGACATTCAGGCCCAGCTGAATACGGTGGGCTCTGATATGGAGAAAGTAAAGGCCTTGTTGGCCGACTACAAAGAGACTCAGCAGTTGCGTGACGCTTTGGCTAAACAACTTGGCAATGACATAGTAGTATAGGATGATAAGTTGGAAACTCATATTATTCAGTGTCTACCAGATAATCGTGATTGTGGCGATTATCCATGTGATACTCGACAATCGTCAACCTGCGAAGACGATGGCTTGGGCACTGGTGATATGGTTCGTACCTGTGGTGGGTATTGTGTTCTACCTCTTCTTTGGCATCAACACCCGCAAGGAACGTTATGTGAGTGAGCGCAGCATGAACCTGCTGACCAAACGCTCCATGCTGGAGTTCGCTGAGCAGCAGGATCTTAAGCTACCCGATAAGCACAAGCCACTGATCGATCTTTTCGTGAACCAGAGTCTGGCATTGCCTTTTAAAGATAATGATGTGGATATATGCACCAATGGCTATCAGTTCTTTACCGCCCTGCTGGCTGACATACGGAAGGCCAAGAGCCATATACATATCGGTATGTATATCATTGCCGACGATGCGCTTGGCAGACTCTTCAGCGATGCCCTGATAGACAAGGCGCGTGAGGGTGTCGAGGTAAGACTGATATACGATGATGTGGGATGCTGGAAGGTGAGGCACCGCTTCTTTGAACGTATGCGTGAGGAAGGTATCGAGGCAGTGCCGTTCATGCCGGTACACTTCCCGCAGTTTACGAGTAAGGTGAACTATCGCAACCACCGTAAGATCATTGTCATCGACGGACAAATAGGCTATATTGGCGGCATGAACATCGCTATGCGCTATTGCAGCGAGTCATGGCGTGATACCATGTTGAGGGTGACGGGTGGCGGTGTCTATGGACTCCAGCGCGCTTTCTTGGTCGACTGGTATTTCGTTGACCGCTCTTTGTTGTCTGATAGGAAATATTATCCCCCCATTGTAGCCGATATTGCCAACGACGTGATTGCTCAAGTGGTAACCAGTGGGCCGGTAACGCCCTATCCTGAGATTATGCAGGGCTTTGTGCGAATCATTCTGGGAGCCCGTCGCTATCTGTATATCGAGACACCATATTTCCTTCCCAACGACTCTGTGCTTTTCGCTTTGAAAACAGTGGCCTTGGCCGGTGTTGATGTCAGGGTGCTCTGTCCCTTGCACAGCGATGCCCGTTTTGTGGAGTGGGCCAGCAGGTCGTATCTGCGTGAAGCCATGGAGGCCGGTGTACAGGTGAGTCTCTATGAAGGCGGTTTTCTTCATTCAAAGCTGATGGTATGCGACGATGCTATTTCCACCTGTGGCTCTACCAATCTTGATTTCCGTAGCTTTGAGAACAACTTCGAGGCTAACATCTTTTTCTTCGACGAGCAAGTTGCTTTGCGCCTGAAGGATGTCTTCCTTCAGGATATGACACATGCCAGACTATTGTCGGATATACCTGAGCGAATGAACGCGAAGTTCCTCGCTCGTCTTTGGGAGAGCCTTACAAGGATGCTTTCCCCGTTGCTCTGAAAATCGAGAAGTTCACGCTGCCATAGCTGCGATGCTCTACGAAATGGGGATCGTTTGAGAAGTCGTAGTCCTTGCCGTGCTCAAACACAAAGACCCCATCGGGCTTCAGCAGTCCCTTCTCGAAGATAAGTGAGGGAATGGTGCCAAGCTCTTTGAGCGCATAGGGAGGGTCGGCAAAGATAAAGTCGAACTGATGCTTGCACGACTTAATGAAGCGGAACACGTCGCCGCGGATGGGCACGCATACCTGGGTGTTGAGCTTCTTCAGACATTCCTGTATGAAACGGTGGTGATCGCGATCCATCTCTACACTGAATACATGACTACAGCCACGCGACACTAGTTCGAGCGATATGCTGCCGGTACCAGAGAAGAGGTCGAGAGCCGTGGCATCCTCAAAGTCCATGTAGGCAGTCAGGACATTGAAGATGTTCTCCTTGGCAAAGTCGGTAGTGGGCCTTGCCTTAAACGAACGGGGAATGTCGAAATGCCGTCCCTTGTATATGCCAGTGATTATTCTCATCGTCCTTTAGTAAGTAATGTCATGAGGTCATAGGGCATGCCGGCAATCTTGGTGGCAGGTGCCTGCTGGAAGTCGGCAGAGGGATTGATGACGTATGCCTTCTGCAGATAGCGTTTCAGCTCAGGAACCAACCAGTCTTGTTCGGGAATGTTGCCTACGATGTGCAGCTCGTCGTGTTCTGCTTCCAGGTGAAGCTGTTTCCAAACGTAGAGCAGGAAGTAGAGTGCATCGTGAGCATGCGAGGCCTCAAAGGTGTTGCAGAACTTGAAGCGGTTCTGCTGGAAACTGAATACATCGAGATGCTTGTTGTGGAAATAAGCATAGAGCTTATTGCGGTGACCTGTAAAGCTGCGCTGATGCAGATGGTTCCATACAGGCACCATAGCATGGATAAACTGAACGTCGTCGAAGCGGTCGTCGATGGCCCCCTGTACCTCCTTGACGATTCCGAACAGGCATACCGTCTTCAGATTGGGCAGCACATTGTAGTGCACGATGCGTTTAGCCGACTTCATTGGCAGGGCGTGGTTGAGGATGGTTTCCATATCCTCTTCCTCAAACTGCTCGATAGGCACCAGTATCGATGGGGTGTCGACCAGCAATTGGCAACGGCGGATATCGGGCGTCAGCAGTTCGACGCTCTTGAAGGCCTCTCTCAGGTTGGCCGTCATAGAGATGCCGCCCCTCACGATGTAGGGCTCGAAGATGATGGGACGCTCCGTGTTGGCAGCGTCGTGCATCGTAAAGGAAAGTGAACTCTTTCCCAGGCGTATGGTCATCTTCCTGTTCTCCATTATTTTGCATTAATTACGCTGGCCACGCAAAGCACCAACAGTGCTATGGCGACTATGGCGAGGATGATATTCGTCAGTTTATTGTTCAATTGCATAATCGGTTGCAAAGATACGAAAAAAGACACAGATATCACAGATTCTCGCAGATTTTTTTTATCTTTGTGCCCGTTATGATTCAAGACGAGCTGAAATACCGCATCCTGCAGACGTTCGGATTCGCGCCTACGGCAGAACAAGCTGAGGCTGTCGGCGTGTTTACCCAGTTCATGACTGATCGCGACGAGCATGTGGTCATGATTCTGCGTGGCTCTGCCGGAACAGGTAAGACCACGCTGGCTGGTGCCATGGTCAGGGCCATGAAGAGTCTGAAGCAGAAGCTTATCCTGCTGGCACCTACGGGGCGTGCCGCCAAGGTATTCTCCCTGAATGCAGGTTCTGCGGCCTATACTATCCATCGACGTATCTATCGGCAGAAGTCGGCGGGCGACCTCTCGGCTTTCAATCTCAACGACAACCTGAACCGCGACACCTTATTTATAATAGATGAGGCTTCGATGATTTCTAACCTTGGCTTGGGCGAGTCGGCCTTCGGCAGCGGCTGTCTGCTCGACGACCTGATGCGGTTTGTGTATAATCATCAGAACTGCCGTATGCTGCTCATAGGCGACAAGGCACAGCTGCCCCCTGTGGGCGAGGAGGAGAGTCCGGCCTTGATGGCGGGTATGCTGCGTGCTTATGGCATGAAGGTGTATGAGTGCGACCTCAATCAGGTGTTGCGCCAGAGTGAGGACTCGGGCATACTCTCCAATGCCACGATGATACGTCAGATGGTGACATACGACGAGATGACCCGGTTGCCGAGGATACGCTTCAAGGGTTTTGCCGATATCCAGGTTGTGCCAGGCGACGAACTGATAGAACAGCTGGCCAGCAGCTATAGTCGTGTAGGGCTCGACGATACTATCGTCATCACACGGAGCAATAAACGGGCTAACATCTATAACCAGGGCATCCGTAATACTGTGCTCGATCGTGAAGACGAACTCTGTCGGGGCGACCAGCTCATGATTGTGAAGAACAACTATTTCTGGACAGAAGGGTCCAAGGAGATTCCTTTCATTGCCAATGGCGACCTGGTTGTGGTACAGCGGGTGAGGAACGTGCATGAGCTCTATGGCTTCCGTTTTGCCGAGGTCACCATGCAGTTTCCCGACTATGACGACTACGAACTCACGGCCACCGCCATCATGGACTCGTTGACTACAGAGGCGCCGGCCTTGACCCGTGACCAGCAGGAACAACTGTATAATGCCGTGATGGACGACTATGCCGACGTTTCCCTTAAGGCCGAGCGCATTAAGAAACTGAAGGGCGACCGTTATTACAATGCCCTTCAGATCAAATACGCCTATGCCGTCACCTGCCACAAGGCGCAGGGTGGCCAGTGGGCACATGTGTATATCGACCAGGGTTATATGACCGACGATATGCTGACCCCTGACTATATCCACTGGCTCTATACGGCCTTCACCCGAGCCACGGAAAAACTCTTCCTCGTAAACTGGCCTAAAACCCAGATGGAAGAGCCTCTGATGCCTTGAATCAGATATATTGTACACCGGAATTGCTAAAGATTGTACACCTAAGTGCCTGATATTACACCTTGTATTATATATAATTATTAACTTTGCGTCACAAATTCAACCATTATAAATAAATCAAAAAAACAACAATGAAAAGAAATCTATTCAGTATTATGTTAGGAGGGGTGCTTGTGCTTACCGCTCCCGCGTTGACAAGCTGTGATGACATCCTTGGTCTCTCAGACAATCCCGTAGAGTCGTCGGCCCTTGCCGAAGCTATCAAGGATGGTGCCGAAGTAACCATTGACATGAGTATGACCGGCAATGTGGAAGGGGAAAATTTCTCCTTAGACGCGCAGGTGACGTATGAGAAGAAGAACGGTCAGTATGTCTTTAAGACAGCTACTGCGGATGCGGGCCCAGACGTAGAGGTCGATGTGGACGAAGAAACTCTGGAATTGCTTGCTCAGCACTTCAGACTGAAGTATGAGAAGAGTAGCAATCAGATAAAATTCATAGGCAAGCTATTTATTGAGGGTGAAGAAATTGAAAGCTCTATGAGCATGCTCTCTTCTATCATTGTCTTCGATGTTGACAATGACACGTATCAGCAGTTTGGCTATCCTTGCCCTATGACCTTTACGTTTAAAGGCATCTCTGTAAATGGCGTTGACAAGACCAAACTGATTAAGAATTCGTATAAGGAGACGGTCAAGGCTGTTCGGTCTATGGTTATGTCAAGAGCTGTAGCCGGCACCAGATATGTCGATCCGGAGACTCAGTGGCTTTCTGTATATTATAACGACGGCGAGACCTGGGCCGACGTGAACGAGAGGTATACCAAGATAGCAGGTGAGGCCTTGTTCAATGGCGGTGTTGACCCTGATCTTGATGAAGCTGTAGAAGGCTCTGTCGTGGTGAATGGTGAGCCTGCAATGAAGTTTAACTTGCGTTACAGAGATGATTACACTGGCGCGAAATACGGTGATAAGGTAGGTTATAAAGACAAAGCCGAGCATCCCGTATATGAATTTAGGATTTTTAATCAAGGTATATGATAATATCCCAAGTCCCCTGACATAAGAGGGGGTGGAAAAGACAGAAGGCTCTCCTGCAATTAGGAGAGCCTTCTTTTATGCAGTTAGTGGCTTTGACTTGTCTGAAACTCTGTCGGCGACAGACCTGTGCTTTTCTTGAATACGGTTTGGAAATAGTTGCGTGTGTTGAAACCGCACTGCTGGGCTATCGTCTCGTTGCTCCAGTCGGGGTGGCTTTTCAGCAGCTGTTTGGCCGCCTCAATGCGATGGAAGGTAATCCACCTGCTGAACTGCTCGTGGCTGGTGGTCTTCAGCCAGTTCGTCAGCTGGTAACGAGGTACGCCGATCTCCTGGGCCACCGTCTTGATGGTGATACCGCTGCGCAGATGGCCGCCTTGGGCGAGCCAGTGGTCGGCCGCTTTGGCGATGCGGTGTGTCGTGTCTTTGCTTGTCGCCTTTTTGTTTTCACGGGCGTCGTCCTCCACTTCCTGTTGCACTTCCTCTTCGTTCTCCTCGGCCTCACGCATCTGCATGGCGGCATTGGTGCGTATGTAGCCCACGAACTGCAGCCACATGTAGAAGATGCTTCCCACGAAGAGTAGTCCGTATGCAGACAGTATCAGTCCTGTATGATATATCAGTACGGGCACCAGCAGGGCCAGAACGGTGAGCACCAGAATACTGTATTGCATCCATCTGAGCATATTACTCCGCTCGCGGTCGAAGTAGTTGGCTAGTGCTGCTCTCATGCGGTGGAGCTCTGTGAGCAGCAGGTAGGTATAACATACCTGCATTGTGATGTAGCATATGCTTGCCATCAGTGCCGCCTGACGCATCTCGGGCGTGTCCGACAGCAGGGGCTGGCCGTTCATCCCTGCCGCCGTCAGCATGATGGCGGCTGCGGCAGCCAGGGCTACGGGGCCAACAAACCATTCCCGCCAGCGTATTCGCCCCTGCCGTTGTAGGTTGAGCATACTCAGCGAGATGAGGGTTGAGCAGGGAATGAAGAAAAGCAGGTTGATGATTACCGCCTGAGTGACGCCCATCGCCCGGAAGCCATAATGGTATTGTAGCGAGAACTGCATGCCCAACAGTGCCAGTCCGCCAGCCATCAGCCAGCGTGAACGGTTCACCACACGGTCGTCGTTCAGCCACTTGGGCATCCAAAATGCCAATGCCATCGTCATCAGTGCCATCAGCATCACCCCTGTATATTGCATATCCTCAACCATAACCTGATTTCTTGAAAAAACGTCTACAAAGATACGAAAATTCTTTCAATATAATGCGTTTTGGTGTACAATTTCTTTGTTTTTATGGTAAATTATACACCAAACAGTTAAAGATTGCACACCAAATGACTTGTTTCTGTAACTTGTGTCGTGTATATTTCGTAACTTTGTGGCACAAATTCAACCATTACAAATAAATCAATAAACAAAAATGAAAAAGAATCTTTTTAACATCCTGTTGGGAGGGGTACTTGTGCTTACCACTCCCGTGCTGACGAGTTGTGATGACATCCTTGGTCTTTCAGACAATCCTGTAGAATCAAATTCCGTACTTGCAGAAGCTCTTGATGAGGGTGCAGTGGTAACCATCGACATGGCTTTTACTAGTTTTGCGTTGAAAGGTGACGCTAAAGATTTGCAGGTGAAGTTTAAGAGACAGAACGGAAAGTTTGTTCTTAAGTCTGTAGAATTAAGTGAGGGCTCAGATATAAACGAGGATGACATTGAAGAGGCTCTGGGCCAGACCAAACTGACGTATGATGCAAAAGATGATCAAATCAGACTTGTTGTTGATATAAAGACACAAGTCAGAAAAAAAGAGTATGAGGATATGACCTCTTCGATTCTTGTCTTCAACCTTGCCAACAACACGTATGAGCAGTTCGGCTATCCCCATATGCTCATCCTCAACTTCAACGGCATCGCCGTTAACGGCGTAGACAAAACCGACCAGATTGAAAACTTAAATACAAAATCGGTCGAGGTGGTCTATCCTCTTATGGCGAAGGAGATGATAGTTGATGCTGTTCCGGTAGGATCAAGAGGTGTGGATGCAGAGATATCTTCAGTTCGTAAAATTCCGATGATGCTGGCTCCTGTCCTTTGTGTGCAATATAACGCAGGTGAGACATGGGCTAAGGTGAACGAGAGATACATCAAGCATGCTGGCAAGGCCCTGTTCGAGAATGATCTTGACGATGATGCCGATGAGCCTGTAATTGGAACTTTGGCTGGAGTGACGTCGTTTGTCATGGTTTACGGGGATAACAAAGAAACGGTGAAGTATGGTGATAAGGTTGTCAACGAGAGCAGTGACGGTTCACCCGTCTATGTGCTTGGCAAAAATAAAGCTAGCTTAAAAGATTAGCAAACTCCCCGGCTTAAGAGGCATTTACAGCGACAGAAGGCTCTTCCGCAATTGGAAGAGCCTTCTCTTTTGGCTGCCAGAGCATAGCTGCAAAGGTGACAAAGACTATCTGCATGATTGCATTTTAGACTAAATTGCTCACCAATTTAATCTATTTTGCTCTGCAATTTAGTCTAAATTGTTTTGCAAAATAATCTAAATTACATCTATTGGGCATATATTTGTCATGTTTAGGGCTTGTATATGTCAGGAGAAATGCTTATCTTTGCCAGCGAATCAGATACTAAATACAAACTGTTATGGCATTACATTTCACATTAAGACAAAGCAACATCAAAGGTAGTAGTGTATACAAGAAGTGGTTTGCCCACACCCTGAAGCAGGGAGAGCTGACGATGGACGAGATTGAACGACGTATCCAGAACCGCTGCTCAGTAACACGTGCCGACGTTCGAGCCGTCATCACGGCCCTTCAGGAGGAAGTGGAGAACGGGTTGAAAGACGGCATGGTGGTGAACCTCAACGAGCTGGGGAAGTTCTACCTCAGCATTCGCAGTGAGTGTGTAGACAGTCCTGAGGAGTTCAGTGTGCAGAAACACGTGAAGGACATCGTATGTAAGTACACACCTCAGGGCCACCGCATCAATGCCGGCGACCAGCGAATCGTGAGAGCCTTTACCAACGACTGCACGCTGGAGCAGGTTTCCGCATACGATGAAGACGGGCACGTAGCTAAGCGCGTGCGCCGAGGCGGACATATCCGCAAAATCTAAAAGGGGGAATCGGGGATCAGAGTTCCTTCAGATACCGTTCGAGCTTCGTGAGGTCGACAGTGGAGAGAACCACCTTGCCGTCGGGGGCGATAACCACCATCGAAGGGATCCATTTCACACCGTAGGCCTTGGCAATATCGGTCTCCTTGAACTTCTTGAGTTCGCTGACCTGCGGGTATTCGATGCCGAACTTCCCGATGGCGTTCTTCCAGGCCTCTACGTCGGTATCCATCGAGATGCCGAGGAAGGCTACGCCCTTCTGATGATAGGTCTGATAGAGGCGCACCACCTCGGGGGCGTCCTTACGGCAGTCGGGGCACCACGATGCCCAGAAGTCGAGCACCACGGTCTTGCCCTTGGCAAAAGCCGAGAACTGGAACTTCTCGCCGCTCGGGGTCACCATGTTGAAGTCGGGAGCCACGGTTCCCGGCTTGATCAGTTCGGTTGCATACTTACTGTCGAGGTCGTCGCCGGCCTCAGTCTGAGCGCTTACTCCTATCGCTGCTCCCATCAGGAGACAGAGGGCTATGGTTCTAAAAAACTTCATATTTCAACAAATTTTTGGCAAAGGTACGAATAATCTGAGAATAATTTATTATCTTTGCCCAAAATTTTAAAGCTATAAATCTTATGTACGACAAGGAAAGAGGGCTCTATATAGCCCACTGCGCCAACGGCGCGCTCAGCATTACAGGTAAGATGGCAAACCGTCACGGACTGATTGCGGGAGCCACAGGTACAGGAAAGACCGTTACCCTGCAGGTGATGGCTGAAACCTTCTGTCAGGCAGGCGTACCCTGTTTCATGGCCGACATGAAGGGCGACCTGAGCGGTATCTCACAGGTGGGCAAGTTGAGTGGATTCATAGAGAAGCGCCTGCCCGAGTTCCAGATTGAGAATCCTGAGTTCCAGAGTTGTCCCGTAAGATTCTTTGATGTATTCGGTGAGCAGGGACATCCCATGCGTGCCACCATCTCGCAGATGGGGCCTCAGCTGCTGTCGAGACTGATGCAGCTGAACGAGACGCAGGACGGAGTGCTGAACATCGTGTTCCGCATAGCCGACGAGCGCGGTCTGCTGCTCATTGACCTGAAGGACCTTCGCTCGATGCTCGACTGGGTATCGCAGCATGCCAAGGAGTACACTACGAAGTATGGCAATATCTCGACTACCACGGTAGGCGCTATCCAACGCGCTCTGTTGCAGTTGGAAAGTCAGGGGGCCGATAAGTTCTTCGGCGAGCCCTCGTTCGACATCTACGATCTGATGCAGACCGAAGGGGGTAAGGGCGTGATGAGCGTGCTGGCTGCCGACAAGCTGATGATGCAGCCCAAGCTCTACTCAACGTTCCTGCTGTGGCTGCTCTCCGAGCTCTATTCAACGCTGCCCGAGGTGGGCGATATGGAGCTGCCCAAGCTGGTGTTCTTCTTCGAC
>JAEEGG010029485.1_pt1 | contig 10251 bp, 4 predicted proteins | sample 9134161 | NCBI WGS metagenome assembly JAEEGG01 (sample SAMN16246543, study PRJNA631951) | gut metagenome | biome: gut microbiome; feature: rumen; material: CR-attached | host: Bos | place: Iran: Karaj | collected 2018-10 | reverse complement strand
ACACTTCTCGCAGTTCTGTATGCAGCAGCCCAGAGACCCTAACGATCTGCGCGACCGTGCGGCAGCCGTACAGGACTGGTTGATGAAGAATACCCCCAACGGCATCCCGGCATTATTGCACGAAGAGGTGCTCTCGGGTGTCAATACATTAGGCTCTACCATCTATCCGCAACAGATAGGTCAGGCCTGTTCATTCAATCCTGAACTGGCAGAGTTGAAGACCGTCCAGACCAGTACCGCCATGCGAAAAATGGGTGGTGTATTGGCACTCTCGCCGATGGTCGACGTCTGTCGCATCCCCTCGTTCAACCGTCTGGAGGAATCGTATGGCGAGGATGGTTATCTGTCGGCAGCGATGGGTGTGGCCTTTGTAAAAGGTCTGCAGCAAGGCGACTTGAAAAAGGGTGTGGGTGCCTGTTCGAAGCACTACCTCGGCTATGGCGGTGGTGGTGATGCCGATGAGAAGGAGCTGATGGAAGAAATCCTGCTGCCCCATGAGGCAATGATCCGACTGGCAGGCAGCAAGTGCGTGATGCCGGGCTACCACGCCATGAGAAGTGAAAAGGGAAAAGTGAATAGTGAACAATTTCTTGAGACCTCCGGAACAAGCGAGCAAGCTCGAGCGGCTACCGCTGAGAAGGTCAACTGTGTAGCGAATAGTTGGATACTGCAGGATATCCTGCGGGATTATGTGGGTTTCGACGGCATGGTGGTGAGCGACTATACAGCCATAGACCAGCTCCCGTTGGAAAGTGAAAAGGGAAAAGAGAATAGTGAAGAATTTGCTACCGCAGCAGTTGTACAAAAGGCTGCGGCAGCTATCAATGGCGGTAACGATGTGGACTTCCCCTTCGGAGCCAACTACCAGCATCTGCAGGAAGCCATCGACCAGGGACTGGTGAAGCCTGAGACGTTGGAGCGTGCCGTGAAAAACGTACTCCGTCAGAAATTCCGTGCAGGATTGTTCGACAAGGATGCTTATCTCTACAGCAAAGAGGATATCAAACTCGATACGCCCGAGGAGCGTCAGACTGCCTACGACATTGCCACACAGTCGATTGTGCTCCTCGAAAACAACGGCATCCTGCCGCTGAAAAATGCCCAGAACATTCTCGTCACCGGTCCTAACGCCAACTCCATTTGGGCGATGTGCGGTGACTATACCTATCCCGCTATGTCGTACTTCTGGAAAAAGATGGAGGATGTGGCCGACCGCGACAAGCCCCATATCATCAAACTGCTGGAAGGCATGAACGGCCACAAGCCGGAAGGTGTGAACATTCTCTATTCGCGTGGCTGCGACTGGACAGAGGACATCGAGACGAAATTCTCTGAACTCGGCGACGAGCGTGCCTGGGAGTACGAGATCCTGCACCGTAAGGTTGAATCGGGCGAGAAGGCTGATAAGGCAGAGGCGCTCAATTTGGCAAAGCAGGCCGATGTGATTATCGCTGCTGTCGGTGAGAACGTGATGCTCTGCGGTGAGAACCGCGACCGTCAGGGACTCCGTCTGCCAGGCAAACAGGAGCAATATGTTGAGGAACTGATCAAGACAGGCAAGCCCGTAGTGCTGGTAATGTTCGGCGGAAGGGCTCAGGTGGTGTCGGGTCTCGCAGAGAAGTGTGCTGCAGTGATCCAGGCCTGGTATCCCGGTGAGGAAGGCGGCAACGCCTTGGCAGACATCCTCTTCGGCAAGGTGTCGCCCTCGGCCAAACTCAGCGTGAGCTATCCGAATACGGAGATTAATGAGCCTATCTGCTATAACAACTCGACAGAGAAAGACCCACGCGTGCAGTGGCCATTCGGCTATGGTCTGAGCTATACCACGTTCGACTATGCCAACCTGAAGATGAACGGTGAGGCCAAGACGGAAGACGAAAGCATCAGCTTCACCTTCGACGTGAAGAACACAGGTGAGATGGCAGCAGATGAGATCGTAGAAATTTATCTCTCGCCGACGACAGACAATCAGCAGATACGCCCGATACAGTTGCAGGGCTTCCTCCGTGTGTCGCTCCAGCCGGGAGAGACCAGAACGGTGAACTGTAAGCTTTGGACAGAGCAGTTCGGATTCTATTCGAACGACGGCAAGCGCCAATGGAACATCCTGCCTGGCACATTCACCGTCAAAGTCGGTGCCTCATCGACAGACATCAAACTGCAGGAGAACGTAACGCTCAAAGGCGAGCCTGTGGTCAAGCCTATCCGCGATCACTATCTATCGCTTCTTGAATAGAAGTGTAGCAAGAAAGCCGATGAGGAAGATGGTGGTGGTGCCGAGTACGATGGCGAGATAGCCATGCAGGTGGATACCCGGCAGGTGCCACATATCGGCCAGAGAGATCCAGGCAATCACAAGTACACCGCACACGCAGCCGAGCAAGGCTGCTGTGCGGTTGATTGTTTGTGGGATACAACCCAGCAGGAACAGTCCCAGCATACCGCCGGAGAAGATGCTCGACAGCGTCCACCAGGCATCGATGATGCTTTCCACACTCAGCATGGCGATGGCCACGATAATGCCCAGGACACCCACGATAGCACTCGAGATGCGCAGTACAGCCAGATGGTGACGGTCGGTAGCCTTACGGAAGAATGGCTTGAAATAATCCGTCAGTACAATGGTAGCGGCTGAGGTGACGCTTGTGGAAACAGTGCTCATGCCAGCAGCGAAGATAGAGGCTATCAGCAAGCCGCGCAAGCCCACAGGCAATTCAGAGACGATGAAATGCGGAAACACATAGTCGGGCTTCGCAGCGATCTCGGCAGGCAACAGTTGCGGATTGGCCGTATAGTAACTATAGAGTGCCGAGCCAATAAGGAAGAACAGGGCCGAGACGGGGATGAAGAGATAACCGCCGAAGAGGGCCGAGAAACGGGCATCGCGGTCGGTCTTGGCAGCATGGTAACGCTGCACGTAGTTTTGGTCGATGCCGTAGTTCTGTAGATTGATGAAGATGCCGTAGATGAGGCATACCCAGAACGTGGATTTCGTCAGGTCGAGGGAGAACTCACCCAAGGAGAACTTATTGCCCGTAGGGGCGTTGACAGCAAGGTCGAAAGCCTGCATCGGTCCCTCGGGCATCCGGAAGAGCAAGAGGCAAAGGCAGAGCACAGCCCCACCGATGAGGATGATACCCTGAACGGCATCGGCCCAGATGACCGCCCTCAGACCGCCCAGCATGGAATAGATGATAATGCCGATGGAGGTAAGGATAATCACCATGTGGATGTCCCACCCCATGAGGATATACATCGGCACAGCCAGCAGATAGAGAATCGAGCCCATACGGGCAATCTGTGTGAGCAGATAACAGGCAGAGGCATACAACCTAGCCCAGGCACCGAACTTCTCCTCAAGGAAGGTATAGGCCGACACAGAGCCGCTCTTGCGATAGAACGGCACAAAATACTTCGCGGCGAAATAGCTCGCAATGGGGATGCTCAATGAGAAGACAAACGCATTCCAATCGGCAGCGAAGGCCTTGCCGGGATAGCCGATATAGCTGATGCTCGACACGTAGGTGGCAAAGATCGACATGCCCACCACCCAACCGGGAATGGAATGGCCTGCAGAGGTGAACTCATCGGCAGAGCTTCCCTTGCGGAAGAAGCTGCAACCAAACACCACCACGCCAAGGGTAAAGACCAGGAAAACGATGAAATCAATTGTATGCATACATTCTCTTTTTTCGACAACGAATTAAGACGTAATCGCTTTAGCGCTTTTACAAAGCGTAGCGACTAAAAGAATTACACGAATTGAACTAATTATTTCGAATTTTCACGAATTATTTATTGAAACTAATTGCCATAATTGACCATAATGACCATAATATTATTCATAATGACCATAACTTATTATGGATATTACGGGTTATTATGGCAATTTGTTTCTTCATTATCATTCGTGTAATTCGTGAAATTCTTGCGTCCCTTCGGTCGTTGTATCAATCATATCTGTATTTTTCCGTTCTCGATGGGGAGGGCGGCGAGGGCCTGACGGATGCGGTCACGTTCGGGTGCATCGAACTTGTAGAACGGTGAGGCCACGAAGTCATCGTTGATGATGCCTAAGAGAGAGAGGGCACACTTCAGGCCCTTGAGATAGCTGGAGCCGTGTTTGCCAACCGTATAGATGGAGGTTGAGATCTGCATGATATACTGCTGGAGCTGGCGGACACGTGTAAGGTCGCCCGTGCGTGCAGCCTCATACATCGCCACATAGAGCTCAGGGAACATGTTCGCACCGCCATTGATGCCACCATGCGCGCCCAACAGCACACACTCACCCGTGATCTCTTCAGGGCCCACGAGCATCGCAAAGTCGCGGCGATCCTGCATCTTGTACATCACCGACTGGAAATAGACGGCGTTGGCCGAGGAGTCCTTGAAGCCGATGACCTGCGGATTGCGGGCGATGCGGCGGACGGTATCAGGCGCAAAGCTTACTTTCACATGAGAGGGCATGTTATAGAGGAATACCGGCAAGGGCAACTGCGGCACCAGTTCCTCGTAGAACTGTGCCAGTTCAGGCTGTCCTGTGGCGAAATAATAAGGCGGGGCACTCACTACACCGTCGGCCCCACAGTCGGCAGCCACCTTAGCCAGACGGATGCTCTCCACTATACTGGTATCGGTGATACAGGCCAACAGCGGCAGACGACCGTGATTGATGCGGCACGACTCGCGGATCATCTGTTTGCGGACATCGTAGCTCAGGCTCTGTTCCTCGCCGGTTGTGCCGAGGATAAACAGACCGTGAACACCGCCGGCAATCAAGTGTTCTATCAAACGTTCGAGACTCTCAATGTCGAGGGTCTCATTATCTTTCAACGGGGTTACAAGTGGCGGGATAATGCCACAAAGGGGAGAGTTATAATTCATAATCAATAATTCAATACATAATAATGACGCAACAGGGGGCGTTTTGTAACGTGATGAAGGGGTACAAAACATGGACTTTAGAGTCTTTATATTAATAAATCAACTTTCGCATGATTAAAAACGACCACAGATTTAACAGATTGCACAGATTGAAGTGGCTAAAGCCACGATTATTTGTGATTTTTCAGATACTGGCTTTGTGTAGTGTCTATGCATGGGGGCAGGATGTTAATACCCAACGACAGTATCTGAGTGGCACGGGTTGTGACGATATGGTGCAGTGGGATTTCAAGTGCTCCGATGGCAGGAACAGCGGCAAATGGACGAAGATTGGTGTGCCCTCGTGCTGGGAACTGCAGGGGTTCGGCACCTACCAATATGGCATGCGGTTCTACGGGAAAGCTACCCCAGAGGGAATTGCCGATGAGAAAGGCATGTACAAGACGGAGTTTACGTTGCCCAAGAAGTGGGAGGGCTGGCAGATACAACTCGTTTTCGAGGCTGTCTTTACCGATGCCAATGTCACGATCAACGGAAGGAAAGCCGGTGCCGGACTTTATCAGGGCGGCTATACCCGTCACACCATCGATGTGTCGGATCGTGTGTTCTTCGGCACGAAGAAGAATCGTCTGGAAGTAGAGGTGTCGAAAGAGAGCGCCAATCCTCAGGTGAATCTTGCTGAGCGCAGGGCCGACTATTGGAACTTCGGCGGCATCTGGCGACCTGTCTTTATCGAAGCCAAACCAGCCCGGAACATCCAGCGTGTGGCGATTAATGCCAAGGCTGACGGCTGGTTTGTGGCCGATGTCTTCCTGAATCAAGCAATGCCCGGCTATTGGGTAGGCATTGATATCCTTGATGCAAACGGGAAAAGCGGCGGCACGCTCCCTGCCTTCCCCGTCAATAGCGACAAGACGCAGGTCAAGTTCGTACTTGACAATCCCAAACTATGGAATGCAGAGCAGCCAAACCTCTATACGGCTGTCTTCACGCTGAAGGACCCAGAAGGCAGGATTCTCCATGTAGAGCGGCAGAAGTTCGGTTTCCGCACGATTGAATATCGTCATTCGTATGCCGGCGACAAAGAGGATGGTGTGTTCATCAACGGTCAGAAGGTCATCATGAAAGGCGTGAACCGTCACTCGTTCCGTCCCGAGAGCGGCCGCACGCTGTCGAAGGCGAAGAACATCGAGGACGTAAAACTCATCAAGTCAATGAACATGAATGCGGTGCGATTGAGTCACTATCCGGCTGATCCGGAGTTTTTGGATGCCTGCGACTCGCTGGGACTCTATGTAGAGTGCGAACAGCCTGGCTGGCATCAGGCTCACGAGACAATCGTAGGTTCGCAGATTGTGGAGGAGATGGTGACGCGCGATGTGAATCATCCTTCGATTATCTTCTGGAGCAATGGTAATGAAGGGGGCTTCAACTATGAACTGGAGCAGGTCTTCAAGAAACTTGATCCTCAGCAGCGTGTAGTGCTCTATCCCTGGGCGAATCGCAATGGTTTCGAGACCAAGCACTATCGCTCGTGGGGTGAGACGGCAGAATATATGCGTCAGAAGGAGATTTTCATGCCTACGGAGTTTCTGCATGGTCTCTATGATGGCGGTCATGGGGCCGGTTTGAAGGACTACTGGAAGCTGATGATGAGCAATCCCCGTTGTGCCGGCGGATTCCTCTGGGACCTGATGGATCAGGCCGTGGTGCGTACCGACAAAGACGGAATGCTCGATCCGGTGGGTAACTTCGGCAGTGATGGTATCGTAGGTCCTCACATGGAAAAAGAAGGAAGCTATTATACCATCCGTGAGGTGTGGAGTCCTGTTCAGGTGATATCATTTGACTCCAATGCTTTCTATATCAAGAACTGCTACGACTTCACCAATCTGAAAGACTGCCAGTTCAGTTACAGACTGCTGAAGATGCCAGCATACGGAGAGAAAGAGGTGAAGGTGATGAAGACCGTAAAGCTGCCGTCGCCCGATATTGCACCAGGCGAGAGAGGTCTGCTGAAGAATGAACGGACAGATGCCGATGCAATAGAATTGACAGCCACAGACCCTCATGGTCAGGAGATATTCACTTGGACTCACAGACATCTGATAAAGGCTGGCATGCTGCATAAAAACCTACTTCGTACCAATACGCAGCAATACACCTATATAGAGGATGCAGAACAATTACGAGTTCAGCACGCCAACCGCCAGTATACATTCAGCAAGAAGACCGGTATGCTGATGGGAGTGGATGTCAGGGGGCACAAGCTGTCGCTGAGCAATGGTCCCCGTTTTGTGGCTGCCAAGCGCTCAGATCGTTCTGATGACGGTTTCTACAATCATGATGACAAACAGGCCTTCCAAAAGAAGACGCAATATACAGAATATGCAGATAAAGGTAAGTTTGCCGGTTTTGCTATCAACGACAGTACGTTGGAAGCCAACTATCTGCATGGTTCTATTGACAAGGTGACGTGGCGCTTTCTGGCTGATGGAAGTGTGTATATGAATGTCGACTACTATTTCAATGGTGTTGTCGACCTGATGGGCATCTGCTTCGATTATCCTGAGTCGATGGTGAAGAGCAAGCAATGGGTGGGCAAGGGTCCCTATCGTGTCTGGCAGAACCGTCAGGAAGGCCCCCAATATGGCTATTGGCAGAACGATTATAACGACCCCATTCCCGGCGAGTCGTGGGATTATCCTGAGTTCAAGGGTTATTTCTCGAATGTCGCCTGGATGAAGCTGAATACGACTGAAGGAGAATTCGGCTTGGAAATGTTGAACGGGAAGATCGGTGTGTATACGCCGCGGGACGGGCGCGACCATATCCTCTACAACCTGCCTGAAACAGGAATTTCTATCCTGAGGGCCATCCCTGCCGTACGTAACAAGGTGAACACAACTGACCTCAACGGTCCTTTGGCACAACCCTACTGGAGCAAAGGAAAAGGTAATATCATGGCCATCCTGCACTTTGATTGATTATAAAACAACGGATTATACGGATTACACGGATATGAAGCGGCTGGTTTTATCATTTCTCATTTGTCATTTGTCATTTAGTGTCAGCCTTGCTGATACAACGAAGCCTTGGACTTTCTGGTACTGGATGTATGGGGCCGTATCAGAAGAAGGCATCAAGGCCGACTTGCAAGCGATGAAGGATGTGGGACTGGGCGGCTGTTATCTGATGCCGATCCGTGGGGCTGCTGAGCATCCTGAATACGAAGGAAAGGCTGATGCGCTGAGTGAGAACTTCTGGCGAATGGTGGATTGTGCATTAGGGCAAGCCGATTCCTTAGGTTTGGGAATGGGTATTCATGTCTGCGACGGTTTTGCTTTAGCAGGAGGCCCCTGGATATCGCCTGAGGAATCGATGCAGAAGATTGTGTTTTGCGATACCGTCGTCAACGGGGGAAAGCATCATTTCCAGATGCCCAAGCCTCAGCATTATGAGAACTACTATGAGGATATCGCAGCCTACGCCATACCTCTGAACAGAGGAGAGAGGAAAGAGGAGAGAGGAAAGAGAATAGTTTATTCCCCTGAAGTAACAGTTAATGCTAAAGGCGTTTACTGTGCAGACGAACCTTGCTGGATTCAGTATGAGTTTGACGAGCCGACCTTGATTCGTAATATTGAGATAGAACCATCCGGTACAAATATCCAATGCCAGCGACTAAAGATAACTGCCTCTGACGACGGTATCATGTTCCGCAAGATTAAACAACTCACGCCCCCAAGACAAGGTTGGCAGAATACTGGTTTTAATACAACCTTCTCTATTCCTCCAACAACAGCCAGATATTTCCGTTTCGAATGGACGCCTGAGGGTTCTGAGCCAGGAGCAGAGGATCTGGATGCAGCAAAATGGAAGCCTGTGCTGAGACTGAAAAACATCAAGTTCTATAGTTGGGCGCTGATTGATAATTGGGAGGGAAAGGCCGGCTACGTCTGGCGTATCGCTCCTGAAGCCACAGAGGACGATCTACCCTTTACCGACTTCCTGCGTCCGACAGACGTCATTCCCTTCCTGATGAAAGGCGACATCGCCGACATCGAACTGCCAGAAGGCACGTGGCGCATTCTCCGTATGGGACACACAAGCACAGGACATACCAATGCAACAGCTGGCGGGGCTAAAGGTTTGGAGTGCGACAAATTCTCGAAGAAAGCAGTAGAGAAACAAGTTGACAACTGGTTCGGATTGTTTATGAAACGCCCCAACCACAAAGCTATCCAATACCTGCATGTTGACTCCTGGGAATGCGGCTCGCAGAACTGGAGCCAGAACTTTGCTCAGGAGTTTGAGCGACGCAGAGGCTATGACATCCTCCCTCTGCTGCCCATCTATGCGGGTGTGCCCATGAGAGGCGGCGAGGAGACCTTACGTGATATCCGCAAGACCATCAATGAACTCATCAACGAAGTGTTCTTCGCTACGGTCGCACAAAAGGCGCGTGAGTATGGTGTGAAGCTTTCCTCTGAGAGTGTCGCCCCCACTATGGTCAGCGATGGTATGGAGCATTATAAATATGTGGATATGCCAATGGGGGAATACTGGCTCAATTCCCCCACTCACGACAAGCCCAACGATATGCTCGATGCCATCAGTGGGGCTCACGTCTATGGAAAGAACATCGTGCAGGCAGAGGGATTTACGGAGGTGAGAGGCGTTTGGGATGAGACACCTGCGAGCATCAAGGCTCTATTGGACAGGAACTTCGCCTTAGGCATGAACCGGCTTTTCTTCCATGTGAATACTCATAACCCCTGGCTCGATAAGAAACCTGGTATGACACTTGATGGCATAGGTCTTTTCTTCCAGCGCGATCAGACGTGGTTTGCAGAAGCCAAGCCTTTTGTGGATTATATCACCCGTTGTCAGACACTTCTGCAAAAAGGCAGCCCCGTGGTGGATATCGCTGTATATACAGGCGAAGATCTTCCCTCTCGAGCCTTGACACCTGACCGACTGGTACCGATGCTACCTGGCTTGTTTGGGACTAAGCGGGTGATATCTGAAAGGCAACGTCTTGCGAATGTAGGACAACCTATGGAAGAGTCGCCCGTTGGTGTGCGCCATTCAGCAGGTATCATCGATCTGAAAGACTGGATCAATCCCCTGCACGGCTATCAGTACGACTCGATGAACAAAGACGCCCTTATGAATCAGCCTTTCAATTACAAGGTGCTGGTGATTCCAACAGGCACTTTGGTATCGAAAGAAGCACAAGACAAGATAGAGCAACTGCGCAAGAAAGGTGTACTGATCGTTGATAAGCCCTACAGAAACAGTACTATCGAGAAGGTGGCGCCTGATGTTATCCTGCCAGAGGGTATTGCATATACCCATCGT
>JAEEGG010029484.1_pt1 | contig 10251 bp, 10 predicted proteins | sample 9134161 | NCBI WGS metagenome assembly JAEEGG01 (sample SAMN16246543, study PRJNA631951) | gut metagenome | biome: gut microbiome; feature: rumen; material: CR-attached | host: Bos | place: Iran: Karaj | collected 2018-10 | reverse complement strand
TTAGGTACTGCGATGCTGAGCATCAATGCCGTCAAGGGTTTCGAATATGGTGAGGGCTTCGACGGCGTTACCGCCAGAGGCTCCGAGCAAAACGACATCTTCCGTTCTGTAGACGGTCGTATCACAACCGTCACCAACCACAGCGGAGGCATCCAAGGCGGCATCTCAAACGGTCAGGACATTTATTTCCGTGTGGCCTTCAAACCCGTAGCTACCATTTTACAGGAGCAGCAGACGATAGACCTCGAAGGAAATCCCACCACTTTCACGGCTCGCGGACGACATGATCCCTGTGTTTTACCGAGAGCGGTGCCTGTGGTCGAAGCGATGGCTGCAATGACAATTTTAGATAATATTTTGTTGAGTAATTCTGCCATTTTATAGAAAAAAGCAACTTTAATGCAAAAAAATGCAAAAAAGTTTTTTGTATTCAGAAAGTTTCCGTATATTTGCACTTGCATTCAAGGGTTTGTGAAAATCCGGAAATGCTTTAGTTAAGTCTAGTTTAGTTTTTGTGTTGGTTGAGGGCTGCCGATTGGCAGCCCTCAAATTTATTATAAAATAGGCGTGATCAACTGATCACGCCTATGATTTCCTGTACCGATTGGCAGCCGTGGGCATCGAGCCAGTCGCTGATGCCGTCGCGTACCTTAACAGATATAGCCGGATCAAGGAAATTGGCCGTTCCTATCTCTATCGCCGTAGCACCAGCCATCAGGAACTCTATCGCATCCTTTGCCGAACAGATGCCCCCCAGGCCGATAACGGGAACCTTCACAGCCTTCGCCACCTGCCACACCATACGCAGCGCCACAGGTTTCACGGCAGGGCCGCTCAATCCGCCAGTATTGATGCTCAACAACGTCTTGCGCTTCTCAATATCAATCGCCATTCCCATCAACGTATTGATCAGCGACACGCTGTCGGCACCCTCCGCCTCGACGGCACGGGCTATCTCTGCGATATCCGTCACATTCGGCGAGAGCTTCACAATGAGCGTCTTATGATAAGCCTTCCTGACGGCCTTCACCACACTCGAGGCCCCAGCACAAGTGACGCCAAAGGCCATACCGCCGTCCTTCACGTTGGGACAAGAGATATTCAACTCGATGGCAGGAATCTTCTCCAATGCATCGATTCGGGCTGCACACTCGGCATAATCCTCTGGCGACGAACCGCTGACGTTGACAATCATATTCGTGTCGATATCCTTGATCTGCGGATAGATATGTTCGCAGAAGTAGTCCACACCCTTGTTCTGCAGACCCACACAGTTCAGCATACCGCTGGCCGTCTCAGCCATACGGGGATAGTCATTACCCTCACGAGGCTTGAGTGTCGTACCCTTCACAATAATGCCTCCGATACCATCGAGCGGCATCAGGTCGGCAAACTCCAGTCCATAGCCAAAGGTGCCAGAGGCCGTCATCACAGGGTTCTTCAGCCGCAACTCGCCTATCTTTACTTCTAAATTAGCCATATAATTCTCTAATTCTAATCGCCAAGCGAAAATTCTCTAATTCTCTAATTCTTGATCACTCCCAAAGCAACTTCTTGACATCAAACACTGGCCCATCCTTGCAGACACACACATTTGTGGTTTCCCCTCCTGAGTAGGAGGGGTCAGGGGTGGTCTGATCAAGGGGTGTCTTTACCTTCTCTACACAACAGAGACAAGCACCCAGTCCGCAGGCCATCAGATTCTCGAGTGACGCCTCACAGTCGATGCCTTTCTCCTTGGCAAAACGCGCCACAGCCTTCATCATCGGCGTAGGACCACAAGTGGAGATACGGTCAAACCGCTCATTTTGCAGAATGCTGTGATTAGTCACAAAGCCCTTATCGCCCTCGCTGCCGTCCTCAGTGGTCACATATACGCGCCCGTACCTCTTAAATATATCTAAGAGCAACAGATCCTTTGCCGTTCGCGCACCAAGCAGGAATGTAGGTTCAATACCCTTCTGTTGCATCTCGGCCCCCATATAGAGCAAGGGTGCAACCCCTACTCCACCGCCAATCAGCAGGACCTTCTCACCCTGTTTCGCTGCGGTAAAGCCATTACCGAGGGGCAGCAGACAATTCAACGTGTCGCCAGCCTTCAATTCCGCCAGCTTTCTCGTCCCATCACCAACCGTAGCCACCAACAGCCACAGCTCATTCTGCTCACGATTCACAAAATTGATGGAAATGGGCCGACGCAGGAACGTGCTGGGCGAACCATCCACTCGCACTTCCACAAACTGCCCAGGCACCATCTCCGGAAGCGGTTTCCCGTCAGTAAGCTTGATCAGCACATACCGCTCGTGAATCCTCTCCACCGCCTTCACGGTCAAATCTAATAAGTATTTCTTCATAATCTATATATTTATGCCTGTCAAGAAGAATCTCTGGAACTCACTCTCGAAATTCGGCGTGAGTATCTCCTGACCAATGGCTGCACGGATCTCATCCATCGTCCAGAATCGGCCGCCGTCGAGTTCTTCGGCTGAAGGACGGACTGTACCATCGTAGACAGTACGGTTCACATAGACCAGCTCCCGTTCCCGAAGGCTTTCAAACACATACTTCCCTACCCTTTCCGGCACGAAATCCGTAATGCCAAGTTCCTCGCCTACTTCCCTGATCAGCGCCTGCTCTGGTGTCTCACCATCATCGATGTGACCGCCTACAGACGTGTCCCACTTTCCTGGCTGGATATCCTTCCACTCAGGCCGCTTCTGGAGATATACCTCACCCCGCGAATTAAACACATGTAGGTGTACCACAGGGTGCAACAACTTTGAGCCATTGTGGCACTCACCCCTCGTGGCCGCCCCAATAACTCGTCCCTCCTCGTCTACAATCGGAAAACGTTCCTTACTATTGTCTTGCATTTCACCTATTTTAGAATCGCGCCTACCTATCGAGCGTGGCGTTTATTGCGGCCTCAGCAGCATCATGGAGCAGTTCCTCAATTCGCCGTAGCCCATTGCCACCAGGCATAACGTGGCGTCCAGACGACGAGATACGCTCGCCATTCTCAAAGTAGGCATCGAAACTCCATCTGAAGCCGTCCAGCATGCCTTTCTCCAGTTCTGGCGACAGGCCATAATAGCTGCCGTACTCAAACATACGCTCCTCCTCAATGATGCGATAGGCAGCGGTGAAGAGCGAATCAGCTACACCGTCTATGGACACATCGCTACTGTAATGACGAAATTTGAACTCGCTGTTGCCCTTGTCATCGCTACGCTTGAGGTCGAAATCACTAAACTCATCCATCCTCATACCATGAAAATCATACATCACGCGTAACAACTTCCCCTGCGGCATCGTGGCTGGCTGTTCAGCGTTCTCCTGCCCCTTGCAGACTGAGAACAATCCTAAAAGACCCATAACAAGAAATAGTTTTTTGATCATTGTCATCATGATTAATTGAACAATACGGCTACAAAGATAGGCAGAAAAACGTAAATCACCAAAAGATTTATATATTTTTCTGAAAACTACTTGGCTGTTTCCTCCAGAAGAAGTATATAAAGCTTATGTGGTGCTATTTCTTCACGGGGACAAAACACTCCCAAGTCTGATCGTCGTAGAAGACACGGATCTCTGTTACACGGCGCTGAGGTTTGTCAATGAATTTTACCTCCGTTCGTTCAATAGTTGATGGTGTACTTTTTACACTATTAAAAGAATAAGGTGTCTGAGCCCCTTGTTGCGGGGTAGGTGACTGGGGCTGGTCAAAATCAAGCATCGGATTCTGAGCGATCTGACCACCATTTGCCCCTACGTTGTCAGTAGGAAACAGACTGTCAGCAGGGGCAGGGGAACTGATATACATGTCACCAGAACCGAACATCAACCAGTCGGTACTGATGTTAGGAATTTTCTTTTTAATGGCTTCGACCACACTCAAGGTAGGACGCGTACGCTCATTATAGATACTACTGAGGGTGGCAGGTGCCAGTCCGATGAAATCCGCGAATACCTGTTGAGTCATGTGCTGGGACTCCATAATTTGCCTGATTCTATCTTTCATATTGCTGATTGATTACTTTTTGGGGCATTTAGCCGCTTGTTTCTTTCAGTTTACAAAGGTAAAGCAAAATTTTGAATTATACAAGAAAATAAGAAAAAATTTAGATTTTTAAACTTTTGATTTATTGTTTTAGATTTATAAATTCAATATTCTGGAACTTTAGAATTTTACTTTATAATCACAAATCCGAATTTACATCAATAAATCGTTACAAAGTCTTCATAGAAGGCACGATACTCAAATAACTGGCTATAAACAAGGTATTTATGATATATATATTAAAATATGACGCGTATGCAATGCCTGAGGGTATCAGACATATAGAAAATTGAACTATTATAGGCAAATGTTATATAAATAACTGATTTTTAGGTGTTTAAAACCACAGAAGAATCTGCGTATAATTATGAATATTAATTGCCGAATCAAAAGTTTTATGTTTGCATATTTAAATATTCAATTCCAAATATCGTTATAATTCCTTTGATTTACATTTCCGAATTGTAAATAATGGGCCTTTATCGTTTGGATTTCAGAATCTAAATGCAGAATACTAAACCTTAACAAAAGTGAAAGCCGAATCTGGGAGAGCGTATTATTTGAAATTTCTTCATTTCTCGCGTATTCTGGACAACGGGAGGAAAAGCTGGGAATACGCGAGTTTTGAGGCCTTACAAATCACTCGAAACCCTTGATATATGGGCATTTAGGCCTAAAAAAAGCACTCACGAAAAGTGCTATTTTAGGAAATTCTAGAGTCAGAAAAGGGGGTGTTTTAGTGCAAAATGTAAAAAATCAGTTCCTTCATCAGCTCCCCAGGACCCGTATTTGGGTTATCCAAACCTTTACTTTTGGCATCTATTTCACGTATCTTGGAAATTATCTGCATCACTTTCATTCCGGAGTAATTTCGCATACCCGTCATATAGTCCTTAGCTGCCCATGGTGATCGCATTTCCAACCATTCCGCCACCGCCTCCTGGCTCTTCGGATTTGGCGAATAAAATGCGATCATCAGATTCTGGAAGTAATTGAAGAGCAACGGGAGAAAAGAGTATATACTACCCGCCTTCGGATTTTCGTCAAAATATTTGATGATGAGATTTGCCTTGTATACATTTCGGTTCACGATGGCGTCACGAAGTTCGAAACCATTGAACTCCTTGCTGACGCCGATCTGATCCTCTACCACCTGAGGGGTCACTCTCCTATCCTGCTCCGGCAGCGACAGCACCACCTTATCCAGTTCACTTGTCAGCCGACTCAAGTCAGCGCCGATGTTATCGGCAATCATCTGTGTGGACTTCGGATCGATGCTCACCTGTCGCGAAGAGAGATAGTTCTCGATGAACGCAGACAGATCCCTGTCGCGCAGTTTCTTGCTTTCAAAAAGTACGCCAGCCGACTGGATGGTCCTCACGTATTCCTTCTTCCGTCCGTCGATGGTACCGTTCTTATGACACATCACCAGCACCGTTGACGGCATCGGCTGCTTGAAGTATCGCTCCAGCGGCTCCGTATTCTTCACATTCTGCGCCTCCTTGACGATGATCACCTGCCGTTCGGCCATCATCGGATACCTCCGAGCAGCATCAGCAATCTGCGACGCATTCACATCGGAACCAAAAAGGATGGTCTGGTTGAAATCACGCTCCTCTGGCTGCAAGGCATGCTCAGCGATATAGTCGGCAATCTTGTCGATGTAATAGGGCTCGTCACCCATCAGATAATAGACAGGAACGAACTTTCCAGCCTTCAGATCGGCCATTATCGCGTCGAAATTGACATTTTTTGCCTCAGCCATTGCGTTATTTCGATTATTATTTGTACTTTTGCGGGGACAAAGTTACAAAAATGTTTCGATTAAACCTACCTCCATACCCAATAAAAATACAAGAGAAGGGTGAAAAACGTCAGATTTTCGACTTTCTGCGTCGAAAATGGGTGGCGTTGACGCCTGAGGAATGGGTGCGCCAGCACTTCACCCACTTCCTGGTGGAACATAAGAACTACCCCCAGGCGCTGCTCGCCAACGAGGTGGAACTGCGCATCGGCGAGAAACATCTGCGCTGCGACACCTTATTATATAATAAAGAGCTGCGGCCGAGAATGATCATCGAATACAAAGCCCCTACCATACAAATACAGCAGAAGACCTTCGACCAGATATCGGTCTACAATCTTCTGCTGAAAGTGGATTATCTCATCGTCAGCAACGGCCTCAGTCACTACTGCTGTAAGATGGACTATGAGCGCCAGTCCTACCAGTTCTTAGAGGATATCCCCGACTACGAAACTATCTGACAAACGGATTACTCCATATCGTCGGCATCGGTAATCTTCTTCGATGATGCCGTCTTACGGATGGAGCGCTTGCGGGGCTTCTTCTCCTCGCCCGTCACCTTGTCGATCTTCACGCCTGCCAGCTCCGGATCGATCATGATACGGCCGCAGTACTCACAGACGATAATCTTCTTGTGCATCTTGATGTCGAGCTGACGCTGGGGCGGGATCTTGTTGAAGCAACCGCCGCAGGCATCACGCTGCACATAGACGATACCCAGACCGTTGCGGGCATTCTTACGGATACGCTTGAACGAGGTGAGCAGACGGTTCTCAATCTTCGACTCCAGGTCCTTCACCTTCTCCTTCAATTTATCCTCCTCAGCACGGGTCTCAGTAATAATCTCCTCCAACTCGCTCTTCTTCACCTCGAGGTCACCCTGGCGCTCTTCGATCAGCGCCTCGCTGTTGGCAAGTTCCTCACGCTTCTCGGCGATGCGGTTGTTAGCCTCGCGGATCTTCTTATTACAGAGTTCGATTTCCAGGGTCTGGAACTCGATTTCCTTGCTCAGCATGTCATACTCGCGGTTGTTCTTCACCTCGTTCAGCTGGGCCTGATAACGCTCCACGCTGGCCTTGGCGTCGCTGATCTCACCGTTCTTCAACGTGATGGCACGCTGGAACTCGTCGATCTCGTTCTTAATCTTCTCCACACGAGTCGTCAGACCTTCAATCTCGTCTTCCAGGTCCTGAACTTCCAGAGGCAGCTCACCTCTCAATGCGCGCTTCTCGTCAATCGACGAAAGGGCAGTCTGAAGCTGATAAAGGGTCTTCAGTCTCTCTTCTACTGACAAATCTGTCGGATCTTTCTTTGCCATAATTCTTTACTTTTTTATTTTTCGTTATATCGTTATTACGTTATGACGTTATAAATATAGGATCGGATTGGTGCAGGTCTCGGCGATGATAGTCTTCACTCCAGGACATTCCTTTTCGATGATGTCGCGGAAGATCTCTGCCGTATACTGCTCACTCTGATAGTGGCCGATGACACAGATCTGGATCTGCTGCTCATAGCCGAAATACTGATGATAGTGCATCTCTCCAGTGATAAACGCATCGGCACCGGCGTTCAGCGCATCGTCGAGCAGGAAGTCTCCTGCTCCGCCGCAGAGCGCCACCTTTCTGACAGGCCTCCGCAACAATTCGTTACACATTGCACACTCCACACCGAAAGCCTTCTTCACCGCCAGCACAAAGTCATCAGAGGCCTGTGTCTCAGCGAGTTCGCCGATGACACCACTCCCCGACTCCACACCGTCGACGGTCTTCGGCGCCAGGAACCGCACATCCCGCAGCCCCAGTTTCTCGGCCATTTTACAATTCACACCACCCTTCGCATTGTCCATATTAGTATGCATCGAGATGACGCAGATGCCCTCCCTGACAGCCTTCATCACCGTCCGCTGCACGTCTGTCAGGTCGCTGATGGTCTTCAGGCCCCTGAACAGCAACGGATGGTGGGACACAATCAGGTTACACCCCTTCTGAATGGCCTCGCCGACGATCTTTTCGTTGACGTCCAGACACAATAATGCCCCTGAAACCTCCGTCTCTGTCAATCCAACCTGCAGGCCAGCATTATCCCAGCTCTCCTGAAGGGGCAGAGGCGCGAAACGTTCAAGGGCGCTCAGCACTTCTTTAATTTTCACGCTGCAAAGTTACGAAGAATTGACGAAACCTACGCTCGTCAGACGAATTAATTAAGCGTTTTTAACGAATTCACCCAGTCTGAGAACCTGGCTTCGGACTCCACCGCTCGTTCTATCTTGTCATCGAGAGACGGGAAGAAATCAATACCTGTCAGCTCTTCGACTTTATCGACGGAGCATACAGCCTCGCCCACCAGCTGCTTCACACCCTCATTGCGATAGATGAATCCGATAGCCTTCGGACGCCCCTGACGACAGAGAATCACCTTGAAGAAAGCATCAGGCACCCACACTTTGTTCCGACCGATGGTCTTCTGATTGGCTTGACTATCCTTTCCGACTCTATAACGGTCTGCTCCAGACGAATAGATCGGCCCACAGACGATATCGACGGCACCATAATCCTTCGCCCATTCACGACAGAGAATCTCCAGATTATTCCACTCGTACTTGTTCAACCCGTGATTCTGCGGACATACATTCGTGAAGAGAAACGACTCCATCATCGCCTGCTTATCCCACTTGTTATCACCAGCCGGACACATGTGTCCTCGGTCATAGCGGGAGTTATAATAGTCACGGTCCGTAGCCCGTGGGGCCTTCACATCCGTATCCTCCGCAAACACCTCCTGACTGCGCTGGAACGAGCCGCTGGTGTGCGACTTCGTCAGATGCCACGCTACCCAGTTCGGGTTCTTCGTCTCGCTGTTGTATGACACCGTATAGCCCTTGCGCTTCAGAATCTGCTCAGGACGATCCTTCAACGGCGCCGGTATCTCATACATAACGACTGTCTTGGCCTTCTGGCGGTCAGCCTGAGCCTCCCTCGACTCAGCACTCGCAACATTCTCTGAGGCATAGAAATCGCGCCTGTCCTGGGCATCGATTGCCTCTGCAGTCTCCATCCAGTTTTTTCCCTTACACGCCAGCAATGTCGCCATCAGCGCCATCACCAGCCAGATATTTCCTTTCTTCATCATAATCTTCATATTACGGCAGCAAAGTTACGAATAATCGCCGACAAATGAAAATAAATCGCGAATTATTTGGCTTTTTGTTCACTTAATCGTACCTTTGACTTCGTCGAAAGTACTTCCGCTCGGAAAAACTCAAATAAAATTTGGTTTTTCGCTCGCTTATTCGTACCTTTGCAGCCATATTTGAGAAAGAGATTAAGGAAAAGAAAACGACCATCAGGCATATGAACATTAAATTACACACCCCCAAAAGTCTGAAGATGGGCAGTGGAATGTCATCCTTGAAGCAATTCCTGCTGTCGCTCTTCGCCACCAGTGTCTCCATCGCACTCACCTTCGGAACGGCCGCCATCATCGATTACTATGCCAAACAAAAAGCGAAGCGTGAGATTGTGAAGACCATCATCTACGACTTCGACCAGACCATCAAAGAGTTGGAGAAGGCCGACACCCTGTTCTCTGACGCCAAGCGTCAACAATTGCTCGTGGCTGAACATCCGGAATACTTCGACAGCCTGCGCTACTCTCTGATTCAAGCAGGGGCTAAAGGCTGCACCTTGCAATTCTCAGAAATAACCGAGAAGATTTTCTCATCGAGCATCGAGACTTTTATCACCATCGGCAACGCCAACTTTATCACGTTGGTATCGGAATTCTATCATTCACGGAACAATTATAAGAAAATGGTTCTCGACGATCTCACTGAAGAACTCAAGAAACAATCAACCCACGAATCTATCGGTGAGTTCTTTAGGATTAATTATGTGGAATATGCATTTAACAATTATGGGTTTCTGTCTGACATGAGGGACACCCGTAATAAGTGCATGAAACTGATGGATATCAGCGAGGAAGAGATGAAGGAATTCAGCGAGTCGAGACTCATTGATACGAAATCTGAAGACGACGAGGCATTCTACAAGGTTGTTGAACAATGGAAACAGGAAACGGATGCAATCGGTGAAGCCCAGAAGAAATACAAGACAAACATAAATGAATAGAGATATGAAAAAAGCATTATTGGCAGCTCTCGTGGTTGCAGCGTTGCCCACGATGGCACAGCAGGTGAAATACTCCGTCAGCGGAATCAGTGACAACAATGGAAAAATGGTTTATCTCATCAACCAGAACAACAGTTCCGTCATCGACAGTACGGCTGTGGCCGAGGGCAAGTTCTCGTTCAACGGCGAAGTCGACAAGGACGCCCTGATGGGTGTGAGACTTAAGGAGAGTGGTTGGACGACACCATTCTTCAACG
>JAEEGG010029482.1_pt1 | contig 10251 bp, 7 predicted proteins | sample 9134161 | NCBI WGS metagenome assembly JAEEGG01 (sample SAMN16246543, study PRJNA631951) | gut metagenome | biome: gut microbiome; feature: rumen; material: CR-attached | host: Bos | place: Iran: Karaj | collected 2018-10 | reverse complement strand
TAACTGTCTTGCGCTCCTGAGGATCATCAACTGTGGTAACGCAATCCTTGGGTTTGTTGAGCAGGATGTAGATCTTGCGCTCGATGCTTACCAGCTGATCGTGGAACAGTACGTTGTCACCGCGATGTACCTTGGTACCGAGCTCGGTTACGGTCTGGCCGTTAACCTTTACAACACCGGCCTGGATGAACTCATCGGCCTCACGACGTGAGCATACACCGGCATTTGCCAGGTACTTGTTCAAACGTATCTCCTCCTCGGGATCGTGAATGACATCCTGATACTCTATGCGCTTGCGGTTATCCTGACGCTTCTGCATGGGTTTGCGGAAACCGCCCTGCTGGCCGTAGCCACCCTGACGCTGGAATCCGCCGCCCTGGCGCTGACCATAGCCACCCTGGCGCTGGCCGTAACCGCCCTGACGCTGGCCGTAACCACCCTGACGCTGGTAGCCGCCCTGACGCTGGTAGCCGCCATCATTAACTTCACCGTTCTGGCCCTGGACGCGCTCCCTGTAGAAACGGGGCTGACCCTCCTCACCGTTGTTGAACTGGCGGTTCTGGCCATAACGCTGCTGTCCGTAACCCTGACGGTTATTATTGTATCCACGGTTCTGGTAACCGCCCTGGCGGTTCTGACCGTAGCCCTGCTGATCTCCATAATTCTGTCCGTACTGACGGCGGGGACGATCCTGGTTGTAACCCTGATCACCGTCCTGACGCTGCGGACGCTCTACTCTTGAATACTGGGGACGATTGTTGTACTCCACCCTCACAAAACGGGGGCGACCTTCGCGACGGTTAGCATTCTGGTTGTTGTCATCGGAGTTTCCGTTGAACCTGTTGAAGCTGTTCTCCTGTTCCTGATTCCCGCTCTCGTCGTAGAATCTGTTTCCATTCTCTGTTTCCATCATAATTGTAACTGTTTAAGGTGAAGCCATCACGGCTTCGCGTCAATGATTTAGATTTTTTGTTTTACTATCACACGCCGAAATAGTTGCCAGGCGTTATGGCTTTAAGTTCTTTTTTAATATTATCGTTTACGTTCAGTCCGTCTATAAATTCGCTGATTGACTCACGTGTAACTTGACTATTGGTTCTTGTAAGGGCCTTGAGTGCCTCATAGGGATGCGGATATCCCTCACGGCGCAGGATGGTCTGGATAGCCTCGGCTACTACGCTCCAGCATCCGTCCAGATCGGCCGCAATCTTCTGCTCGTTGATGAGCAGCTTGCCCAGACCCTTGAGTGAGCTGGCAACGGCAATCATCTGATGGCCGAAGGGAACACCTACGTTACGGATAACGGTTGAGTCTGTCAGGTCACGCTGCAGGCGTGATACCGGCAGCTTGCGTGACAGGTGCTCCAGGATGGCGTTGGCCATACCCAGGTTACCCTCGGCGTTCTCAAAGTCTATAGGATTGACCTTGTGAGGCATTGCGCTTGAGCCAACCTCACCGGCTTTGATCTGCTGTTTGAAATACTCCATTGATATGTACTGCCAGAAGTCGCGGTTCATATCGATCTGGATGGTGTTCAGACGCTTCATTGCATCGAACAGGGCTGCCAGGTTGTCGTAGTTGGAGATCTGTGTGGTATACTCCTCACGCTTGAGTCCCAGCTTATCGGCCAGGAACTTGGCGCCGAATGCCTTCCAGTCAATCTCAGGATAAGCCACATGGTGAGCGTTGAAGTTACCGGTGGCACCGCCGAACTTGGCTGACATGGGAACTGCCTTGAGCTGTGAGAGCTGCTCGCGCATACGGTATGCGAACACCTCGATCTCCTTACCCAGACGTGTGGGTGAAGCGGGCTGTCCGTGGGTACGTGCCAGCATGGGAACATCCTTCCAGCGCTGTGCGTATTCCTCAAGTTTGTCTATAAGTGACTGGATTGCGGGATAGTAGACATTCTCAAGAGCCTCCTTGATCATCAGGGGTACTGAGGTGTTGTTTATATCCTGTGATGTAAGTCCGAAGTGTATGAACTCCTTATATGGAACCAACTCGGGTACAAGGTCAAACTTCTCCTTGATGAAGTATTCTACTGCCTTGACGTCGTGGTTTGTGACTTTCTCTATGTCCTTGATATGAGCTGCATCCTCCTCGCTGAAGTTCTGCCAGATCTGACGGAGGCCGTCAAGTGATGCGCGTGAAACTCCTGCCAGCTGGGGAAGTTGGAATTCACAAAGTGCTGTAAAGTATTCGATTTCAACTCTTACTCTATACTTTATCAGTGCAAACTCTGAAAAATAGGACGCGAGTTCCTGTGTTTTGCCGTGGTAACGTCCATCTATCGGTGACACGGCGGTTAGTACGTCTAAATTCACTTTAAAAAAATCTTCTAAGTTATCCTCTTTCAATAAATTTTGGGTATCACTCAATCTGCTTCTCAGCAGCGCTGCAAAATTAATAAGAAATTCATAATTTTGCACCCCATAAAATATTAAAATATGTCACAGACTGTAAGTAAGAAAATCAGTGAGAGCAAGGGCGCACGCTGGGCTGCCCTTATTATCGTATCGTTCACAATGATGTGGGGTTACTTCCTGACCGATGCCCTTTCACCCCTAATGACCATGCTCGAGGAGCAGATGGGATGGACCAGCCTTGAGTTCGGACAGTTCAACTGGGCCTACTGCTGGTTCAACGTATTCCTGTTCATGCTCATATTCGGCGGTATCATACTGGACAAGATGGGTGTCAGGTTCACCGGAATCATTACCTGTATCCTGATGTTTGCAGGTGCCCTTATCAAATACTATGCAGTCAATTACATATCACCGGGTGCCGAGGCCGGAACAGTATTCGGAATGCGCACTCAGGTATTCGTAGCATGCCTTGGTTACGCCATATTCGCCGTAGGTACCGAGAACTGCGGAATCACCGTCTCAAAGGTCATCACCAAGTGGTTCGCCGGTAAGGAGCTGGCTCTGGCCATGGGTGTCCAGGTAGCAGTTGCCCGTCTGGGTACAGCCGCCGCCCTGGTGTTCAGCCCCATGATAGTTAAGCACTTCTCCCTGTCAGCACCTCTGCTCTTCTCGGCCGTTCTGCTGTGCATCGGCCTTCTGGCTTATCTGGTATTCTGCGGAATGGACAAGAAGTTCGACGCCGAGGTTGCTCTTGAGAACGGTGAGGCCGATGACATCTTCAAGGTAAAGGACCTCAAGCTTATCATCACCAACCGCGGATTCTGGCTCATCGCACTGCTCTGCCTCATGTTCTACTCAGCCGTATTCCCCTTCATGAAATACGCCGCTTCACTTATGGAGAACAAGTACGGTGTAAGCACCACCCTGGCAGGTATCATACCGAGCCTTATTCCTTTCGGTAACCTTATCATGACCCCGCTCTTCGGCGGCATCTATGATAAGAAGGGCAAGGGTGCAACCATCATGATCATAGGTTCACTGCTGCTCATCCTGGTACACGTGCTGTTCGCCCTGCCGCTGCTCAACTACTGGTGGTTCGCCGCCTTCATCATGATCATACTTGGTGTTGCCTTCTCACTTGTACCGTCAGCCATGTGGCCCAGCGTTCCCAAGATCATCCCGCAGAAACTGGTAGGTTCTGCCTACGCACTCATATTCTGGGTTCAGAACATCGGACTCGGATTCGTACCCCTGCTCATAGGCGGTATCCTTGACAAGTATTGCAAAGCCGGTACACGCCTTGTAAACGGTGCCGAGGTTACACAGTACAACTACACCCTTCCGATGGTCATTTTCGCCCTGTTCGGCATTGTTGCCCTGCTGCTTGCCCTGCGCCTCAAGGCAGTTGACAAGAAGGAGGGTTACGGACTGGAGGAGCCCAACATCAAGCAGTAATCACAGCTGATGGAGAGAAGAGAGAGACGCAAGGAGCGTTTTGAGAGCCATTTCGGAATGATAATGGCTCTGGCCGGTTCGGCCGTAGGTCTGGGTAACCTGTGGAGATTCCCCTTTCTGGCAGCTCAGAACGGAGGCGGTGCCTTCATCTTTGTATATCTGATTCTTCTGCTCACCATCTGCCTGCCGGTACTTATGACCGAGATAACCCTTGGCCGTAAATGCCGCAGCAACGTAACCCGTGTCTATGACAATCTGGGTGCTCCGCGCTGGCGCTGGGCCGGATTCATAACCCTGCTCACCCCCATCGTCATCATGGCCTTCTACACCGTTGTGGGTGGCTGGTCAGTAAAGTACCTGGCCCAGGCATGCATTTTCAATTTCACTGATCCCGGGGCCGATTATTCCGGCACGTTCAGCGGATTCATAAGCTCCACATACGAGCCTCTGATATATACCGGAGTATTCCTGGTGGTAACGGCCATTGCCAACTTCGGCGGAGTAAAGAACGGAATTGAGCGTTTCTCCAAACCCATGATGACCGTACTCTCCATCACCATCATACTGGTTGCCATCCGCTCGCTCACACTGCCGGGCGCATCCGAGGGTACCAGATACCTGCTCATACCTGATTTCAGCAAGATTGACGGCAAGGTTCTCATAACCGCGCTGGGGCAGGCGTTTATGTCGCTCAGCATCGGCATAGGCATACTGCTCACCTACGGATCATACGTAAAGACCAAGGAGGACATTGCCATGACAGCCGTATCGACCGGACTCATTGACACCCTGTTCGCCATCATTGCCGGACTGGCCATCATACCGGCAGTTTACGCCATCGCCTTCATGAACGGAACCACCCCGGCCATCAATGCCGGCCCCGGACTGGTGTTCATCACCCTGCCCGGAATCTTTGCATCCATGCCCGGCGGCAGTATCATTGCCATCCTGTTCTTCCTCTCATTGCTTCTGGCCGCGGTGACATCGGCCATATCAATGCTTGAGGTGATTGTGGCTTATTTCATTGAGGAGTGGCATCTGTCACGCAACAGGGCGGTATCGGTAAGCATGATCATAATCATCTTGCTGGGCTGCATCTGCTCACTGTCTCAGGGCACGCTCTCAGGCATAACCTTGGCCGGCATGAACATCTTTGACTTCTTTGATGTGATTTCATCGGATGTGCTTATAACTGTGGGCAGCCTCATAATGGTATTGTTTGCCGGCTGGCGCATCAAAAAGGCCGAATTCCTGGACGAGCTTACCGGACACGGTGCCTCCAAGACTCCCGCATGGATGTTCAAATACATCTATTTCATGGTCCGTTGGGTTGCCCCCATAATCATCATCGTGATAATGCTCAGCAATATCCTCCTCTGATTCCCGCACATGAAAGCCACCACCCAGTTTGTCAAAGAGAAGTACCAGGAGTTCAACCGGCTCATCTTTGAAGACAAACTGCCTGCCGTACCCTTACGCGTGGGCCATGCCAGGACATCGCTGGGCACCTGCCGTTTCAATAAGCGCCGCCGCCTGCTGGGAGGTTATGAAGCCTACGGTTTCCGTATCTCCATAAGCGACTATTTTGACCTTCCCCAGGAGATCATAGAGGATACCATCATCCATGAGATGATCCACTACTACATCTGGCATAACGGCATCAAGGACACATCGGCCCACGGAAAGGAGTTCCGCCGTATGATGAAAAACATAAACAGCACCTACGGCCGTCATCTCACAATATCATACCGCAAGCCTACTTCTTTGTTAAAGTAAGTTAATAGTGTTGCTGTTACGGAAATGCTCTATATCTTTGCGGTGTATTAGCGTATTAATACACCGAACAGATAACAGTTTTTCAACAACTATTGTATTATGAAGAAATTAATCTTTTCACTTGCCATCATCATGGCATTCCCGTTTGCAAATGCACAGGACACAGATCGTCGTGTCCGTTTGGAGAAACACCTTTATTATCTTGCATCGGACTCACTTCACGGACGTGAGGCCGGATCAGAGGACGGAGTCAAGGCACGCGCCTACATCCTTAATGAGTGGAACCAGATGGGACTTGAGCCCTTCCTGCCTGAAGGATTCGAGATGCCTTTCACAAAAAATGGACTCAACATGGCCAATCTGGTAGGTATCATTCCCGGAAACGACCCTGAGCTCAAGGACGAATATATCCTGCTGGGTGCCCACTTTGACCACATAGGTTATAAGAACGGTGAGATATGCAACGGTGCCGATGACAACGCATCGGGATCAACCGCACTGATTGAGATAGCACGTATGCTCAAGGAGAAGCAGAGCCAGCTTAAGCGCAGTATAATCATCGCAGCGTTTGACGGTGAGGAGAAGGGACTCTGGGGCTCTCAGGAACTGGCCGACAGGATGTCACAGGACGGAACCATAGGTAACGTAAAGTGCATGATGAGCATTGACATGGTGGGCTGGTACGCCAAGAACGGCCAACTTGAGGTTCTTGGATCCGGAACGATAAAGGATGGCAAGAAACTGCTTCAGGCAAATGCAGGCGGACTCAAGCTCAACATAGAGCCGTTTGAAACCGCCGTCCTGACCGCAACCGATACCCGCAGTTTTGCAAAGAAATACAAGGTTCCCACACTGCATCTGTATACAGGACTCAAGTCTCCGTACCACAAGCCTGCCGATGATGCCGACCTGATAGACTATGAAGGACTGGACAGCATCAGCTGCTTCATCACCAGAATATCAACCCGCATGGCTACAGACCCCTCATTCGGTCCCACAGGAAAGATAGCTCAGATTCACTCAGGCAGGCTCAAGCCCTTTGAAGTGGCTGTAAGCGGCGGCTTCACAAATTCCTACATATCATTCCCCGATGCCAACCTGTCATCAAACGGAAGGTTCGGCTGGTCAGCAGGTCTTACCGCACAGTACAATGCCAAGAGATTGTGGGGTTTCCGCTTAGGTGCTTTCTACGAGACATCCAACAGTTTCTTCCCCGACCAGGCAAACCTTTTCGGTTCATCACTCAAATACAACCAGTCAGCCATCGAGGTTCCCGCCACACTTATCATGCAGAACAACGACCCGACAGTGAGATTCTATATGGGTTTTGGCGCCAATGCACGTTACGTGCTTGAATCATCACTTGAGAACCTGAACTACAAGACCACAGACCTTCAGTGGGGATTGCATTTCATGTTTGGAATGAAGATAGGCCATGTATTCTTTGAAGATTATCTGTTCAGCAACTTCAACGACCTGTTTGATACTCCTGCCGGCGATCCCAAATCCAGACTCAGCGTATCAACCTTCAAGATCGGTTGGGTATTCTGACCGATATCATAAAACAGTCAGCCCCACCTGCATTGCTGCCGGTGGGGCTGATTTATTTAATGATACTATTAATCCTGAGTGGCAGCCTCCAGCTTCTTGCGGAGAACAAACATGATAAGACCTGCAATTACGCACAGTCCGATCAGAATTGCCCAGTTGGCCATAAGAGGGATCCTATTCCAAAGTTTTGAAGGAATACTGCTCAGGTAGTTACCTATAGCGGTAGCGGCAAACCATCCACCCATCATCAGACCCTTGTACTTGGGAGGAGCGACCTTACTTACAAAACTGATACCCATTGGGCTCAGAAGCAGCTCGGCAACGGTCAGTGTAAAGTAAGTTCCGATAAGCCAGTTGGGACTGAGTACGCTCTGTGCTGAGTCACCAAGATCCATAGGCGAAATCAGGTCAGTCGAGGCTGCTGTGATAACGGCAAAGCCCACACCGGCCAGAAGCATACCCAAACCTATCTTTACGGGAGCTGAGGGCTCCTTGCCTTTCTTTCCCAGAGCGCCGAACACGGCAACTGAAACCGGAGTAAGAGAAACCACGAAGAAGGGGTTGAACTGCTGGAAATCAGATGTGGCTGCATTGAAAGATAACGGCATCTGCAGATAGAAGGCGATGGCGCCTGCCCAGAGAACCAGTGTAGCAATGGCTGCGATGGTACGTGACTTCTTTGTATCGCTCTGGAATATTGCGAACAGCGTATAGATTGATACTGCTATCAGTGCCAGTGACCAGATGTTGAACCATATACGGTTGATACCGGTAATACCGTTCAGCTTGGTGTACTTATCGGCAAAGAATGTCAGGGCAGAACCGTTCTGATGGAATGCCATCCAGAAGAATATTACAACGGCGAACACAAGCAGAAGAGCCACGATGCGGTCCTTGGTCTGCTTGGGAGTGAGTTCCTGAATCTGAGCGTTCTGGGCCTTGGCCTGCTTGGTGTTGACATCGGCATGTTTGAACCAGGGGCGGCAGAAGAAATAAATAAGCAGAGAGAGTACCAGTGATGCGCATGCAACAAAGAAGCACAGACGGTAACCTTCGGCCAGTGACTGAAGATAAGCGCCTGACTGTGAGCCGAACTCTACGGTAGCATTGTCAATGGGTACAAAGTGATAACCTGCGCTCTCGATATGCGGGTTGTAGAGAGCCTTAGCCATGGCAGGTGCGAACATGGCACCGATGTTTATAGCCATGTAGAAGAGGCTGAACGCGGAGTCACGCTTATTGGCATACTTGGGATCATCATAGAGGTTACCCACAAGTACCTGCAGGTTACCCTTGAAAAGACCTGTTCCGACAGCAATCAGCAGCAGACCGGCATACAGGGTCCACATATCGACATTCTGGGTTGCCATAGGAACGGCCAGAGCCAGATAACCGGCAATCATTACGAATGCACCGATGGTAACGCACTTTCCGTAACCGATCTTATCGGCTATGATACCACCCACCAGCGGCATGAAATAGACTCCTGCAAGAAAAATTGAATACACAAGTCCGGCAGTATCAACATCCCAGCCGAACTTGGCTCTCAAATAGAGAGTAAAGATGGCAAGCATGGTGTAGTAACCGAATCTTTCGCCTGTGTTGGCCAGTGCCAGAGCAAACAGGCCTTTTGGTTGACCTTTGAACATATAGTTATTTATAGATTAGTTATAATTATCCAACGGAGCGCTAAGATAGCATAAAACTTTTTGAAATCCATAACAAACCAAGTTTGATTACGTCCAAAAAATAATTACTACAATTGCAGATAATTATTCATTACAATAACAAAAGAAATGAGAGTCCGTATCCTTTTAGTATCGTTTGCAGCAGTCCTGACATTATTGTCATCATGTAAGAAACAGCCCCAGCTGGACATTCGTGAAATAGATTTCCGGAACAAATCCCAGCAGCTAGCCCAAGGTGTTCATGTAGATGCCGAGTTACCCTTGCAGGTATGCGGAATCATAAACTGCGACTCAATCAATATCCTGGTATCACAGGATCCGGGCGGCTATGTGTTCGTCTATTCCGATAAGTGGGAACTGCTCGGCAAGTTCTTCCTGCAGGGAAGAGCCAGGAACGAATTCGTGAACCGTCCGGGCATAATCCGCAGACAGGTCTTTTTGGCCGATGACCGTCACCTGCTGCTTCCCCTTCAGGATGAAACCAGCATCAAGATCATGGATGTCACCCAGTCCATATTGTCCGGCAAGAGTATCATTTCACAGATCAGAGACTTCACTCCTTATTACGCACACTCTTTCCAGATGGACGATTATAAGGCCACTCTCAGGGTAAACCTGGAATACCTGTTCCTTGACAATGACATCAACAATACTCTGGAATATATCCAGGGCTTTTCATTTGATTTTACCGATGTGCCTGAAAAGTATTGGATCAGACATGACACCACCTATATGGAATTACCCAAGGTATTGTCCGATATGCTCACCCTGGCCGGTCCCCAGCCCAAGCCTCAGTTCAAGAGAAGATTCTATAAACATCCCACAAAGAATCTGATTGTAGAACCTTTCCAGTTGTCTGATTACATAATGTTCTATGACCTGGACAAGGACCTCAGTTTTGGCGTTCATCAGGACGGCAGTCCCACGCTTAAGGATGAACCTGACGAGGTTCCGGTTTATGATGAAGACGGAGAGGTTGATTACATGGATTATGAGAGAAGCTGTTTTGAAGAGGCCCTGCCCTTTGAGGATTACTTCCTGGCGTTCTATTACGGCGGTGACCACAGCATGAGTGATCCCGACAGGGATTGGCCCAGAGCAGAGGTCCTGCTCTTTGACTGGGACGGAAACTTCAAGAACTCAATCAAACTGGATACCTACATAGATTATCCCGCATTCAACGAGAAGACCAAAACCCTCTACGGACTCCCCATGAAAGAAGAAGATGAAATCATCTCCTTCGACCTATCTCCCCTCTTCGATTAACGCAGGTTCAGCGTATTGGGGCGAAGCGAGTATGCGAGCGAGATGGCCCGGAGGGCCACCGTTCGCGTTAGCGAACTAAAAAAAGGACGAGGGGCGGTTTACCGCCCCCGGTTCGAATCCGTCAACGCCCACAAAAAAAGAGAGCC
>JAEEGG010029477.1_pt1 | contig 10253 bp, 10 predicted proteins | sample 9134161 | NCBI WGS metagenome assembly JAEEGG01 (sample SAMN16246543, study PRJNA631951) | gut metagenome | biome: gut microbiome; feature: rumen; material: CR-attached | host: Bos | place: Iran: Karaj | collected 2018-10 | reverse complement strand
GTCACAGTAGGGAGGGTCTCCGGTTGCCACCTCAACCCCGCAATCTCGATCGCAATGTTCCTGGACAAGAAACTCTCCTCCAAAGATCTTGTAGGATACATCATCTTCCAGATCATCGGAGCGATCATCGCAGGAGCGCTCATCCTCTATCTGTTCTCAGTTCACATGGGAATCGACTTCAGCGACATCATTGATCACGGAACATTCGGTGCCAACACCCTTGACGGTGTCGACGGAAGCATCGTTGCCGGACTTATCACCGAGATCTTCCTCACATTCATCTTCGTGCTTGTAGTCTTCGGAGCAACCGCAAAGAACGGAATGGACAAATTCGCAGGACTCTTCATCGGTCTCGCACTCACAATGGTCCACCTTGTCGGAATCGGACTCACCGGTACATCGGTCAACCCCGCAAGGTCCATCGGATTGGCAATCTTCCAGCCCGAGGCGCTCGGAGATCTTTGGATCTTCATAGTCGCACCCATCATCGGCGGAATCCTCGCATGGCTCGTCTGGAAGAAAGTCCTCTGCGACGACGACGCTGAGTGATCTTAAACCCCTTGGTCCTGCCTCGCGCAGGACCATCTTTATTCTGATTCTCGAATTAAAGGTACTACCTTTATATTTTCAAACCGCATTGTCTTTTCCGGATGGGATAGCATGAGTGTAAACTCAAACAGCAGCGCAAGCTTTCAGGATTTGTTCGGCAAGATGAAGTCGAACAAACCCGTGACGGAAACCGTCGCGAAACCTGCTAAGCCTGCAGTATCGGCCGAGTATTCCCAAGGAGTACGCCAGGTCAACAAGAAAGGATATGAAGTGTACAACGTGAGCGATGTGGGAGAGATCTTCATCGCTAAAGCACCGGAGAGCGCCTTCTTCAACGACGGAGAGGACATGATCGTCAAGGCGGAATCCGGAAAGATGGTCGGACTGTACAGGCCCAAGACGGATGTCAAGATCGAGGCAGTCAACACTCCTCTCAAGATTCCCACAACAATCATGTTCGGGAATGTGAAGCGCGGATCCGACAGCAAGATCGATGCGTTCACAGGCACGTACAACAACGGCATAATGAAGCGCAAGCCGACAGAGATCCGCTGATAACATTAAACATCCGGCTGAACGGGTCATTCCCCCCTTGCAGACACCGTTCTGCCGGTTTTCCTCTCATTTTGGAACTGTTCAACAATACCGAGCATCTTAACGTATGTTTTATCTATCGAACGATGATTGATTGCCAAGGTGTGAAACAGGATGGACAGAGTAGCAACTGTCGCAATAGTAATCGCCGTAGCACTAGCATGTGTTGCAGGTGCGATAGCATTCACGGGCGACGAGAGCATAGCGCCGGAGCCGACCAAGGAATTCAAGGTCACGTATGACTTAAATGATGGAACCTTTGACGAGGACGCGCCCGCGACATACACACCTGGAAAGGATCTGGACATTCCCAATCCCACAAAGGAAGAGGTCATCTTCAACGGATGGTATCTTGATTCTGAATTCAGCAAATTCTTCGATGGGGACACGACCGACCTCACAGGCGATATCACACTCTATGCGAAATGGGGCAACGATCTGTCTGGACATGCCATCAAGTTCGTGAAGAGCGGATACTATGAAAGGGGAATGAACTCCTATGACATCGGAGGATCATTGACCTGCACCTACCTGTATTACAATCCTGACAAGAATTCCTACTTCATCCGCAACGATGATGTCACCCAGTACACCTACAAGTACATACAGCAGAGTTACACAGAAGAGGACTCCTCTTCATACTGGAGTTCAGAAGTCGAGCGCGAATCAGAGGATCTCGGAGTAGAGACCATCGACACCATCTATGGGCCGAAGGAATGTCAGGTCACCAAGTTCTACTACGACAGCGGAATGACAGAAACGCAATGGACCGAAGTCGACGGATGGATCACTTACAAGATCCTGAGCCACTATGAGGTCATCGGACTGCTCTACAAAGTCGAGTACAACGTCACATACACCCTGGAGTCAGAGACCGTCACGGAAGTAGAGAGCGACTGCGAACTCACCGTCCTGGAAGGATACGGGATCAATGTCACCGGGAACGAGGGGCCCTACAAGCCGGGCACATCAGTTACACTCACTGCCTCCACAGAACCTGGAGTGACATTCAGCGGATGGTACGACGAGAGCAAGACGCTGCTCTCCAAGGAGAAGACGTACAAACTGATCATAGGCGGAAGCATGTCCATATATGCTCTGAACAGCAACAGTACCGACATGAGCCTGGCCTCCGACACTGATCTGAATCTGGACGACCTGCTTGGAGTCTCGGGCGGAACGTTCGAGATCACCAATATCGATACCGACGAGACATTCTCCTCAGAAGATGGCAAATTCACATTCGTCGACGGCGGAATGTACGAGATTGTAGCGAAGTCAGAGGCTGGTAACGGATACTTCGTCATCAAGGTCACAGGAGACGTGGACCGCACGTTCACTTGGACATACAACAAAGCGAAGTATACCGTGACCATCGGAATCGACTATGACGACTACCTCTATGCCAAGAACCTATACAGCGTGAAGCAGAGATGCCAGAGCAACGACCACATCCGCGACAAGACCTTCGTCACCTACAGTTACACAGACAAGGTCATGGCCCCGTACATGGAGGAACTGGTCGACAAGATGATCGCGGCTTTGAAGGAACGCCACTCCAACATCAGCGAAACCACCCTTCTGAGCTACATCCTTGCGTTCACCCAATACATCGAATACCAGACCGACGAGGAATACATGGGTACCACAGAGTACTGGAAATTCCCGCTGGAGACGCTGTTCGATGAGGGTGGGGACTGCGAGGACACCTCGATCCTGTTCTGCGCAATAGCACACCAGTGCAGGGAGAAGCTGAACATGGAATACCGCACAGCGATGCTTCTGCTCCCAGGCCATATGGCCGGAGCGGCGATGCTCAGTAACAAGACAACCTGGAGCTATGCAGAGACTACCTCAACGAGCTTCAATCTGGGCGATATCCCTCAGAGCATGAAGACTTACGTCAACAACAGCCGCTACTGCACAATAGTGGAAGTTGCCTGAAACTCTTGCCCGGGACCCCCGGGCACTCTTCTTTGTAAAATTATTAATCGTATGTCATTGCTAGCGATGTCAGCAAGGTGAAGATATGCATCTGTACCATGAGAACGATGTCGATCTGAAGATCTTCGATGGCAAGAAAGTCGCCGTACTGGGGTACGGATCCCAGGGAAGGGCGCAGGCCCTCTGCTTCCGCGATTCCGGTCTGGACGTCATCATAGGCGTAAGGAAGAACGGCGAATCATGGAACAAGGCCAAGGAAGAAGGGTTCAGAGTCTGCGAGTTCGCAGATGCGGCCAAGGAGGGAGACGTCATCCTTATGCTCCTTCCTGACGAGATCCAGCCCGACATCTACAGAGAGTATATCGGAGATAACATGAAGAGCGGTTCAGCCCTCTGTTTCGCCCACGGTTTCGCCATCGCTTACAAGACCATCGTCCCCAGGGACGATGTGGACGTCATCATGATGGCCCCCAAAGGACCTGGAGCAGGTGTGAGGAGCACTTTCTTGGAAGGATACGGAGTGCCCGCATTGGTAAGCGTCCGCCAGGATCGTTCGGGACACGCCATGGAGATCGCACTGGGCCTTGCCAAGGCCATAGGCGCCACTCACCCCGGTGCATTCGAGCAGTCTTTCGAATTCGAGGCATTCACAGACCTGTTCGGAGAACAGGCCGTCCTCTGCGGAGGCCTCACTGAACTCATAAGGAATGGGTTTGACACCCTGGTCGAAGGAGGATATCCGCCAGAGATGGCATACATCGAGACCCTACACGAGACGAAACTCATCACCGACATGATAAATAAGGGCGGATTCAGCTACATGTGGGAAGAGGTCTCGAACACTGCCGAGTTCGGCGGACTCACCAGAGGCCGCAGGGTCATCCCAGAGGAATCCAAGAAAGCCATGAGGGAAGTTCTGGATGAGATCGAGAACGGTAAGTTCAAGGATGAATGGGTAGCTGACTACAAGGACGGACTATCCGGTCTAAACAGAATGGAGAATGAACAGAAGAAGCTCCAGATCGAGACCGTCGGTAAAGAGGTCCGCAGCCTCTTCCAGAAGAAATGAGGGCTACCATGAACAAGATCATCATCAGGACCAGGACAGCCAACTTCGAGGCGCAGTTAGACGATTCGGACATCTCCAACGCCATATGGCTGGACAGCCCTCATAAACTCGACATCAACATGCTCGGTTCCATGATCTATTGCGATATGCCCCTAAAAGTCGTCCTTCCTAAGGAAGGCCGCACCGATGATATGGAGGTCGGCGACATAGCCTACTGGCCAGGACCTGGTGCGTTCTGCATATTCTTCGGCCCCACGCCGCTCAGCGGAGAGGACGGAAAACCTGTTGCTCCGTATCCGATGATCAAGATAGGGAAGGTCATCGGCGATTGCTCCGAGATGGAGAATGCCGGCGACAGACAAAGATTGGTTATCGAACAGACCTTCTGATCAGACTACCGTGAACGAATGGTCGAAATCCGTCAGGATCTCGCACCCGTTCTCTGTAACGAGTATCGTATCCTCGATCCTTATGCCCCCGACACCGGGGATGTATATCCCGGGCTCTGCGGAGACTATGTTACCTGCATGGAGTATCTGTTCGGATTTGGGCGATATGGAGATAGCCTGATGAACGTCCATTCAGATGCCGTTTCCGAATGCGTGGATGAAGGTTCCCTTGAACTCCGATTCATCGATAATCTTCCTTGCCGCAAGATCAGCAGCATTCGCCTTGGCACCCTCGCGGTATTCGGCAATACCCGCAAGCTGCGCCTCTTTGACGACCTCGTATGCCCTCTCTAAGATCTCAGGGGGCTTGCCAAGGAACAGTGTCCTGGTCATATCGGAGCAGTACCTGTCATACTTTGTTCCGAAATCGAAGAGCGCAGTATCCCCTTTCTTTAGCTTGTAGTCACACGGCATATGATGAGGTTGTGCCGAATAGGGTCCAAAAGCCGCGATGGTATCGAATGCGTTGCCGGTTCCACCCAGCTCGCGCATCCTGTTGTCCATCCTGGAAGCGACCTCCTTCTCGGAGACCCCCTCCGCAAGATAATCCGGAAGCTCCTTGGCGACTGTAGATGAAATCTTACATGCTTTCTTGGTGGCCTCGATCTCCTTCGCATCTTTGATCGATACAGTGCTGTCGATAGCCTTAGCCGCATCGACAACCTCGATATCTTCCACGATCCTCTTCACATAAGAGACCATGGCGTATGTACTGGAATGGGTGTTGAAACCTACCTTCTTACACCCTTTGAGTGAATCCTTCAGGAAGTTCTCGCGTTCCTTCGCATCATGGTAGACGCAAACGTTCCCGACCCCGTCCTTGGCGGACTCTTCCTCTAGAGCATTGACGATTACGTCCAATGAACCGTCCCCGCGTACCACAGCGAAACAGCTCTCGAACACACCTCCGGGCTGCTCGCATAGATACCAGAATGTAGAATCTAAGAATGGCTCGCCGTCATTCATTATGACGATCGCGTCCATGTCTTCGGCGTTGCCGATGAGCCTCTCGGCCCTTGTCTTAGACATGCGATCAGATACCTATCCACTGATTCTTGACGATCCTCTCGAGTGCTGAGATAGCAGAGAAGACCGACAGGTTGGATGTCCTGGGGTTGATCTGTGAGGGAACGTTGTGAGTATGAGTGTAAAGCTCTCCGAATTCTCCCTTGATCCTCAGCTCGTGGGCGTTGAGCTTAGTGGTGGGGTCGGCCGCGATAGTGACCTTGGTCCTATCAAATCCGATTCCCATGATGCTGACGATAGCGGCGACGTTAACGTTCCTGGGGAACAGCTGAACTGCTTCCCTTGCGGTTCCGGTGAAAAGGACGGTCTTCTCCTTGATGGATTTGAGATCTATTCCCTTATCAACGACATACTGGATACCTTCGAAGCTGACCGGGGGCATGATGGTGACCAATTCCACTTCCTGGACCTCTCCGACGGTGGATGACCTGAGTCCGTCCGTACCGCAAATGGCTCCCGAGGGGATGTACACCTTACAGTCGCACTGTGCTGCCTTCTCAGTTATGCTCTGCCTGAACTCGTCGTCCACCAGCGCTCCCACCGACATGACCATGATATCGACACCTCTGGCGACAACCTTGGGGATGATCATCTTGGCAGCTGCCTGTGTTGCGCATTCGATGACGAGATCGCAATGATAGAGCTCCTCGTCTATATCCTCGATGATCTCTGCCTTGTTGATCATTCCAGCGACCTCTTCGGCACGTTTCCTGTCCTCATCCAAGAGGTAGATCCTCTTGACTTCCATCATCTTGTCGGCCGCTTCAGCGAGCTTCGAGCCCCTGGAACCGCAACCTACGATCGTAATGCGCATGATTCCCTTACAGACTTTATGATAGAAAAAATGACATGCCCGGAAGTCAGGCTCCGTTAAAACACTGGTCAGCGCTTGCCTTCCCATTCCGACATGAATTCGTCGAGAAAACCGACCATATAGTCATGGCGGAACTGGGCCATATCCTTGGCAGTCTGCGTATTCATCATGTCCTTAAGCAACAGGAGCTTCTCGTAGAAGTGGTTGACCGACGTCCCCTGGTTGGCGAAGTACTCTTTCTCGGACATGCCCTCTTTGGGACCCTCTCCGGGAATATGCATGGCACGTCCCTTGCTCCCTCCGTATGCAAATGCCCTGGCGATCCCAATCGCACCGATCGCATCCATACGGTCTGCATCCTGCACTATCTTCCCCTCCAGGGATGACGGCTTCACCGAATCCTTGCCTTTGAAGGATATCTCCGAAATGATATCGCAGATGAAGAGCTGGTCGTCCAAGTCGATATGCTCTGAATCCATAAATCTCCTGGCGTTGGCGAACCCGTTCTCACCGAAGAGCTTGCGGTCGTCCACATCGTGAAGTATGGCTGCCAGACGAACGATGTCCATATCCCCTCCTTCCTTTGAGCAGATGGTGCATGCTAGGTCGTGCACCCTCAGCGTATGGTAGACGTCGTGCCCGCTGCTGTCACCCTCGAATATTCCCTTGGCGAATTCCTTCGCTCTGTCGAAGACCGCTTCATCCATGATGCTGACCGAATCGCACTGGACATCATATAAGGTAAACGATGGTTACAATTACGAAGAAGCCTTTCGTCCCGTCATGGAAAGGTACATCCTCATCGACCACACCGCCGACATGATGGTGAAGGCATTCGGATCCACGCTGGAGGAATGCTTCGGCAATGCGGCCTATGCTCTGTTCGACCAGACGGTGGACCTCTCCGGGATCGGTACCTCCGAGGAAACCGATATCCGCGTCTCGGGGATTGATGACGAGGACAGACTCTATTCGTTCCTCTCGGAGATGCTGTTCATAGAGGATGCGGACAACCTTATCCTGAAGGAGTTCGACGTCCGCTTCGACGGCGACGATGTCATCTGCCATGCCAAAGGCGAGACTTTGGACAGGAACAGGCACAGGATAAAATCCGAAGTGAAGGCCGTGACCTATCATATGATGGAGATAGACCGCGATACCCCCTCAATCACGGTGCTATTCGACGTATGACGTCCGACTCCCTTTTTATCGGAAGATACTGTATACCAATCGATGCTTAGACTTGGTTGGTTCTCCACAGGCAGGGGTCCCGGATCCCGCAATCTTTTGAAAGCCGTCATGGACCAAAAGGAGAAAGGCAATCTGGATATCGAGATCGCCTTCGTCTTCTGCAATTGGGACAACGACGAGGAGAACAACCCCAAGAAGGACCAGAGGAAGATGTTCTTCGATATGGTGAAGGGGTACGGCATACCATTGGTGACGGCCTCCTGGAAGAAGTTCAAGCCAGACCTCTGGGAGAAGGACCAGGAGGAATGGCGCAACGAATACGGCAAACTCCTGAGGGAGCTCACCGGGAAGTATGAATTCGACCTCGGAATCCTGGCCGGATACATGATGTGGATGGACGATGAGACTTGTAAGGCATATGACATGCTGAACCTGCACCCCGCCCTCCCCGACGGACCGAAAGGTACTTGGCAGGAGGTCATCTGGCAGCTGATCTCCGAGAACGCCGACAGACAAGGCATAATGATGCATATCTGCACAGAGGAATGGGACAGAGGCGCCGCTCTCACATACTGCGGGTTCCCCATCCGCGGAGGGGACTACGACAAGCTATGGGCGGAAATGGATGAGAAGCTCAAGACCAAGTCCCTCGATCAGATCAAGCAGGAGGAGGGACCGGAGAACCCCCTCTTCATGAAGATAAGGGAGGATGGCGCTAAGCGCGAACTTCCCCTCATAGTCGCGACGATACGCGAGTTCGCCGACGGCAAGGTTGAGATAAAGGACAAGCGCCTGTACTCCGAAGGTAAGAGATTGGATGCACCGTACGACCTGACGAAACAGGTCGATGCTTCCTTGGAGTGATCGGATGCCGGACGAATTCGACCCGACTGTTGAACTTGGTCTTCCCCCTGATAGATACGTGATGTGCTCATGCTGGGGTTTCCTCACCAGGAACAATGACGTGAGGGACCTATGCGGAGATTTCATAGAGAACGGGAAGCACTTCTTCGATGTCCTCGAAAGATACGACAGGCTCACCTCATATGTCCTCAGCAGAGAGGATGCCACAGCAGGAAGCTACTACAAATGGTGCGTCCCGTTCCTCAAAGCGAGCGGCGCGACTGACCATCTGATGCACGAATACAGCAAGAAGAACCTGCAGATCATGCCCAATGCCAAGAGGACCATGAACTACATCTCCAACCTTCTGCCCTCCTACATCACCACATCGATGTACGAGCATGGCATGATGGAGGTCCTGGAAAGGCTCAATGTCCCGCTCTGTCAGGTCAGCGATACTAAGCTCTGCATAGACCAATCCATGATGGGTCGCGCGGAAGCTCGTAAGATCAGGGATCTGACAGCGGAGATCAACAAACTGCGTGTACCCGGAGAGTTCTATGAACTCAACATCCCGACCGAACTGATGAATGCGGACATAGAGATCATCAAGACCCTGGATTCGGTATTCCCCTCCCAGATCTCGACCCTGGGCGCGATGGGCTTGATGGAATCCTGCGACCCGATGACGTCCCACAGGAAGGCATACCGTATGCTGGACATCAGAAGACTGACATCCATAGATCTGGAATCCACGATGTACATTGGGAGTGCAGCTACCGACTTCCAGCCTTTGGATCTCGTCCGCGATGCACAGGGATTAGCACTTTCGTTCAACGGAGAGGAATTCACCGTGAGAGGATGCAACATCGCAGTCATGTCCGAGGACACCACCGTTGCAGCATTGTTCGCCAGCGCGTTCGCGGACAAAGGCGCTTACTCCGCATCGCTCATAGCGGAGAACTGGAGCAGAGATTACCTCAAGAACATGGACTTCTCCGACCAGGCACTCCTGGAAACGTTCCTCAGGGAACACCCGGACAACCTTCCAGAGGTCCATCTGGTGACAGAAAAGAACGTAGAAGAGGTCTCCAAGAGGAGCGATGCATACCGCAAGAGCATAATCGGCTGATAGAAAGTGACATAGTAATCAAAGACTTTTGACGATTCGCTACACAAAATGTGTAAATACAAACAGATTACCAAAAGGTCTTATATATTGTAAAATAAACAAGGAAACTGGAGATTAACGTTGATTGATAATATCCATAACGACGGGAAGGATCTCAACGATTCGACTATACGCCAGTTTGAGGATTATCTTGACGTTAACCAAAATTACAACAATTTCTTACCTATTGCAGAGTTCCACGACACATACGAAGAATTCCCCACAGTCTATCACGAGAATGTTGTCCAGGAACCCAAGAAAAAGAAAGAGGAGAAGAAAAAGGAACAGAAACGCGAGAGCGATTCATCTTCCGACGACTCATCAGGCTCCTCGGATGCATCCTCATCAGGCCCCACAGGTGCGGAATCAAGTGCCGGTGCCTCGGCAGGAGCATCATCCTCATCGGCCCTGGCCGACCTTTCGGCCTCTCAAGTATTATCTACAACTTTCGTAACAATGGTGGCCGTCACCGCCGTCGTCGTTCCGATCATAGAGAATGCGGACCTGGAGGTGAATCTTGACGTAGACTACAACGCCGGCATCCTCACCTACATGATAGAGCTCATCAATGCATCGGATGGATCCGATTACTATGCTGTCGTA
>JAEEGG010029474.1_pt1 | contig 10253 bp, 7 predicted proteins | sample 9134161 | NCBI WGS metagenome assembly JAEEGG01 (sample SAMN16246543, study PRJNA631951) | gut metagenome | biome: gut microbiome; feature: rumen; material: CR-attached | host: Bos | place: Iran: Karaj | collected 2018-10 | reverse complement strand
AGTCAAATGGCTTTAGCGTAAGCGTCGGACGCATCGGGAAACTGGAGTGCGACTTTATCCTGCAAAAGGATTTTTCGGAATACCGTTATGTGCAAGTCTGCATGACGATGATGGACAGCCGAAAGACCGAAGATCGCGAGTACGCTCCGCTGGAGAAGGTCCGGGACAACTACGCGAAATACGTGCTAACCCGAAATGACATTATCCAGCACAGAAATGGGATTGTTCACATGAATATGCCCGAAATGATGAATGATGGAGCATTTTAGGTGCTATGAATTCATCAATCCTTTGATGAATTTTTCTGCATCTGCTCCTTTTGCTCCGTTTTTGATTTCGAAGATGGCTTTGGAGAGTTTCGCGTATATGTCGTTCCAGGGCGTAACACGTCCGTTCAGCATATCGTTGTAGCCTTTCTCGAGTTCTGCATCGAAGCGTTCTTTAGACCATGTGGCGGCATTTTCAATCTTGTTCATGTCATTCAACATACATATTTGCCCGCACAAATGCAATATACAGCGTGGTTTGGAAAAGGTCGATTTTTCCAATATTTTTTATTAGAAAAGGTAACATGAATCTAAGAGCTTACCCCTAAGCCCCCAAATGTCATGCCGGACTTGATCCGGCATCTCCTTTAATGAACAATATTTTTTCCAATATCGGCTACAATTTTTTTCAGGATTTCTTTTTCAGAGCTAGAAAATTTACCGATAGACAAAACCTTCGTTTTCCAATACTCAAAATATTGTAGCGGAAGTTCTTTTTTATTGAAAGCTTTGGAAATATCAGCTTTCCATTCGTTGATTTTTCCGATTACCTGTGGGACATTCACCCCATTTACGATTGTGCGCCCACCAGCAGAAAAATTATCGCGGAATGAAGGGCAAACAACACCTTTTCTCTGTAGCAACCATTGACAGGCGTATTCATAATCACCTTCTAAAATACTTGGAGAAGCTATAAGCATTTCAATTTTTATTTCTTGTTTTTCATCTGATGAAAGACGATTCCAAAATTTCACTTTATTATTGACAAGTGAGCTTGCGAACTTTTCTTCCGCCAAGTCTAACTTTGAAAATTCATCAACATTAGGGCTGAACCACCATAAATCTTCGCTATCTGTTGCCGTACTGCGCTTCTTTTTAGAATCAACCATATAGGTTCTAAACGCATCAAAAGGATTTTTCATATGACGAATTTCATCATATGTTTTTCCTAGTTTCTTAAAAAGAGACTTATCTTTCGATACATTCATATCCAGCATATAACGAGGACTGTGCGTGACAGCAACATCTTCGACGCAATCTTCAAAAGAACGGTATTTAATTTCAAAAGGATTTTGCTTGCCGCAAAACACATGGATTCTACTAACATCTGGAATCCTTGTAGATTCCATAATGCTTCCGCCCATTACTTTCCAAGAGTCATTTCGTGTGCTGAGCGTTTTAACTTCTACGCCCAAGGCTTGGTTCTTGTTGATTCTAGCGACAATATCTGGAAATTTATGTCCGCCAATATATTCAATATTCCAATCGGAAACCCCGACAAAATCTTTTGAATTGTCAAGCGCTTTGCAAACCTCTCCTTCAAAAATCTTCCAAAAATCACCACTTGCAAATCGAGAAGAATCTCGTTGCAATCTCTCCTTCGCACAAGAAAGAAGATTGTTGAAATTTTCTAAAGTTTTTGGATCGCAAATAAGATTTTCACCAACGGAAATTGACATTTTTACTCTCCAAACAAATCATTCCAAAGAGATTCGAGTCTTTTCCCGATTGCGTAACCTAGCAAAGGCGGAACCGCATTTCCAATGACTTTATATGCATCAGATGAATTGACTTTATTGCTTCCGTCATTAAAAATGAATTCGTAATCATCAGGAAAAGTTTGAATTCTTGCGCACTCGCGAACACTCAGGCGACGTTCTTGTAACCCTTTTTTCAATTCAGACGAAATCTTCCCCCCATGTTCTTCGCTTAAACGGCGGTATTCGATATTTCCATGATGTTCGCTTCGAATAGTCGGGCCAACACCATTCATATCAACTTCGGAACTGCCCTGCATTTTACCATAGTATTTCGCTTTTGAATAAGCTTTTTGTGCAGCATCAGAACTTTCGTCAGGCTCTTTTAATCCAACGAAAGCGTCCTTGCAAGTAACGATTTTTTGAAGACCATCTCCATGCGTCTTTATTGGGTAAGGATAATACTGCGATTGTTCGGATTTCTGTTCTATGTCGGCAAGAATTTGAGGGTTGGCATATTTTCTTGAAATGCCTATGAAAACAACACGCTCGCGACTTTGAGGAACTCCATATTCCCAAGCCTTTAAAACTTGGGCATCAACAACACAATAACCCTTATCGATATTTCTAAAATCTGTCTCGATAATCTTCTTCGCATCGCCTAATGAAACAAGACCTTTCACATTTTCCGCGATAAAGATTTTTGGTTTAGCAATTTCGATGACCTGTTTCATCCAAAGATACAGAGTGCCTCTAGATTCGTTTTCGGCATGCTCTTCATTTACACCATTATGACTTTTGGCTGAATCAAAACCAAGGCGTTTTCCTGCAACAGAGAAATCTTGACAAGGAAACCCTCCCGTAACCACATCGATATTTTTGGGAAATTGAAAAGTTCCTTGCCGACTTTCTTTTACTAAGTCCACTATGGATTTGAGTCGATAAACATCTTCAATATTCTTTCGATTACCAAAAAAATGATTCCACGCCTTTTGTGCACATGGTAGAATATCATTTGCAAAGACCGTCTCAAAACGGTTCTTTTTCAACCGAACAAAATTTCTATTAACGTTATATTCAATCCAATCTGGATGGATGTTTTCGTTAACGGATTTCTTGAGAGTAACAAAACCACCCTCAAGCCCAAGATCAAGTCCTCCACAACCGGAGAACAAAGAAAGCACACGAAGTGCGTTCTTGCCAGAAGCCATAACGCCTCGATGTTCCTACGGAACAGGTGAAATGTTCTGTTTTCACTTCTGTTCACGAAACATCGATATGCTTCGACAAGAGAATGCCCAAATAGAACTCACCCCAAAGAGGTGAGTTCCATTTGTCCAATTCCTGCTGCGTTAAAAAATTGGTCGTATTTTAAGGACGCAAGAACGGGAGCAAAAACGTTTGTCTTTGTTCCTACCCTCAATATTCAATAAAACAAAAAAGCGTGGTATCGAATACCTGTTCGTCCTTAGGCAACGACCAAGAAGCCCTACGCAAAACAAGCAAACGACCCACGCCCAATTCTGGGTGTGCGTTGTAAGCCTTATTCTTTTTGCGTAAAACTTTGGTCGTGTTTTAAGGACGCGAGAATAAGAGCAAAAACTCTAAAACCGGTCGCTCCGAACTTTTCAGTACGGAGCTATGTCATTAGGAAATATACATATTTGAACAGAAAAAGGAGATGCCCGCCTACGCGGGCATGACAATTCGGGGGTTTTAGGGGGTGTCCCCCTAGGCGAAGGGGTGATGGAAGACCCGGCGTAATATTTGAGCACTAATGAAATTGGCGACCCCGGAATAAATCCGGGGTGACGGGTCGGAGTGCTAAAGTCCGCCGGGGCTGCAATCAGGGGGATTCCTCCCCCTCCCCTATTCAAGACATCACTGGATCCTTCCTCCCTGCGGTCATCAGGATGACGTCGTGGGGCGTTCTTTTTTGAAACAACCCTATTTTTGCCCGTTTTCCGCTTTAAAAACGTTTCAGAACGAAACAAAAAGGGCGTTTTTCGGGTTTGGCACGGCTTTTGCTAATGTATCGGCGTAAAAAAACTCCCCTCTCAAACGAAAACACTGGGGATCAAGAATTTAAAATAGGAGATAAAATCATGGGTAAGATTATTGGTATTGACTTGGGTACGACAAACAGCTGCGTTGCCGTGATGGAAGGTGGCAAGCCGGTCGTCATCGCCAATGCAGAAGGTTTCCGCACTACGCCGTCTATTGTCGCATTTGGCAAGAACGGTGAACGTCTTGTGGGCCACGTTGCAAAGCGCCAGGCAATCACGAACCCGGAAAAGACGATTTATTCTATCAAGCGTTTCATGGGCCGTACGGCTGGCGAATGTTCCGCTGCCGAAAAGAACATGCCTTACAAGCTCATCGGTACGGGTTCCGATCCGGTCCGCGTGCAGATTGACGACAAGCAGTTTGCTCCTCCTGAGATTTCTGCTGCCGTTCTCCAGACCATGAAGAAGATTGCCGAAGATTACCTCGGCCAGTCCGTTTCTCAGGCTGTGATTACGGTTCCGGCTTACTTTAACGACTCTCAGCGTCAGGCAACAAAGGACGCTGGTAAGATTGCAGGCCTCGAAGTTCTCCGTATCGTGAACGAACCGACGGCTGCTGCTCTTGCTTACGGTCTTGACTCCAAGAAGAGCGAAAAGGTCGCTGTGTATGACCTCGGTGGTGGTACGTTCGATATTTCCATCCTCGAAATTGACGATGGTATGTTCAGCGTGAAGGCCACGAACGGTGATACGATGCTCGGCGGTGACAACTTTGACGAAGTCATCATCGACTGGATTAACGACGAATTCAAGAAGGAAAATCCCGGCATTGACCTGAAGAAGGACAAGATGGCTCTCCAGCGTTTGAAGGATGCTGCTGAAAAGGCCAAGATCGACCTTTCTGCTACGACTTCTACGAACATCAACCTTCCGTTCATCACTGCTGATGCTTCTGGTCCGAAACACCTCGACCTCACCCTCAGCCGTGCAAAATTTGACCAGCTCACCGCTCACCTCGTGGAACGTTCTATGGAACCGTGCCGCAAGGCTATCAAGGACTCCGGTCTTTCCTTGAGCGAAATTGACGAAGTGATTCTCGTCGGTGGTTCTACCCGTATCCCGGCCGTTCAGGAAGCCGTGAAGAAGTTCTTCGGCAAGGAACCGAACAAGACTGTTAACCCGGACGAAGTTGTGGCCATTGGTGCTGCAGTTCAGGGCGCTGTGCTTAGCGGTGACTCCTCCGTGAAGGACGTGCTGTTGCTCGACGTGACCCCGCTTTCCTTGGGTATCGAAACTCTCGGTGGCGTGATGACCAAGCTCATCGACCGTAACACCACGATTCCGACCAAGAAGAGCCAGGTGTTCTCTACCGCCGAAGACAACCAGCCGGCTGTGACGATTCACGTGCTCCAGGGCGAACGTGAATTTGCCCGCGACAACCGTACGCTTGGCAAGTTCGACTTGACCGACCTTCCGAAAAAGCCGCGTGGCGTGCCGCAGATCGAAGTGACCTTCGATATCGACGCAAACGGCATTGTGCACGTGTCTGCTAAGGACAAGGAAACCGGTAAGGAACAGTCCATCAAGATTACTTCTTCTAGCGGTTTGTCTGAAGACGAAATCAACAAGATGGTCAAGGATGCCGAAGCCAACGCTGCCAAGGACAAGGAACAGCGCGAACTTGTGGATATCAAGAACCAGGCCGAACAGATGGCTTACCAGGCTGAAGGTCAGCTCAAGGAATTTGGCGACAAGCTCCCGGCTGATACCAAGAGCCAGCTCCAGGCTGCTATCGACGACATCAAGGCCAAGAAGGACAACGGCACCAAGGAAGAGATCAAGGCCGCTATGGACAAGCTCCAGGGCATGATCAGCTCCATGGCCCAGGCCGCCGGTGCAAACCAGGCTCAGCCGGGTCCGCAGCCGGGTGCTTCTGAACAGCCGAAGAACGACAAGAAGGGCGATGGCCCGGAAGTCGTCGACGCTGAAGTGGTTGACTAATTGAATGCGCGGCGGATCCAGACCTGCCGCAAAATCAAACAGGATTCGCCTCCCAAAAGGGGGCAATCCTTTTGTTGTAAAATAACGATTTTTGATTTGATGAGTTTGCCCGGAGGGCAAAATGGCTGAAAAAAGAGATTATTACGAAGTTTTGGGCGTCGGCAAGGACGCAAGTGCTGATGAAATCAAGCACGCTTATAAGAAGCTTGCTATCAAGTACCATCCGGACAAGAACCCGGGCGACAAGGAAGCTGAAGAAAAGTTCAAGGAAGCTGCCGAAGCATACGACGTACTCTCTAATCCTGAAAAGCGCAAGAACTACGACCAGTTCGGTTTCAACGCTCCTGGTGGCGGTTTTGGCGGCGGCGGATTCAGTGGTGCAGGCTTCGACCTCAACGATATCTTCAGCCAGTTTGGCGATATTTTTGGTGGCGGTTTTGGTTTCGGAGGCGGTGGCCGCAGAAGTTCTCGCAAGGCGGGACCTCCGCGCGGTAACGACTTGCAGATCAAGGTGGCGCTCAGCTACAAGGAAATTTTCGAAGGCTGCACCAAGAAGGTTCGCCTGAAACGCTATACGCCGTGTACGGAATGTAATGGCAAGGGCGGTACGAATGTCAAGGAATGTAACACCTGCCATGGCACGGGTCGCGTGCGTCGTGTGTCGGGCGGATTCTTCCAGATGGTTTCCGAAAGCGCCTGCCCCACTTGCGGTGGAACTGGAGAGGTGATTGCCAATCCGTGCTCTCACTGCCACGGCGAAGGCCGCATCCAGGAAAGCGAAGAAATCTCCATCAAGATTCCGGCAGGCGTGAGCGAAGGCCAGTACCTGAACCTCCGTGGTGAAGGCAACTGCGGTCCGCGCGGTGGCGCTTGCGGCGACTTGCTTGTGGTGATTGCCGAAAAACCGGACGATTTCTTCAGCCGCGAAGGCGACGACTTGCATTGTGAAGTCAAGGTGCCAGTCCACAAGCTGGTTCTTGGTGGTACGCAGCGCATTCCGACCATTAACGGTGACGAAATCCAGATCAAGATTGCCGCTGGCACTCAGGCCGGTAGCGTTCTCCGTTTGCGCGATCAAGGTTTGTGGCCGCTCAAGAAACAGGGCGACCGCGGAAGCCTCTACGTACAAATCGGAGTCGATATTCCGAAGGACATCTCCCGCGAAGAGAAGGAGCTTTACCAGAAGCTCGCCGATCTCCGTCATGACAGGGAAACCGCTCAAGAAGAAAGTTTCCTTGAAAAGATGAAGAATCTTTTTAAGTGACGCGAAGCGTCATCCTGAGCCCATTCGGCAAGCTCAGGGTAAACTCCGGGCAAAGCACGTAGTCGAAGGATCTAAAATGCCCCCGACACTTAAATGTCGGGGGTGTTTTTTATTCAATATTCAGCTTATGGATTTCCTTATTTTATACCATAAAATATTCCTGCTTTCTCTTTAGTTCTATAATTGTACTGATAAGCCAAAATTTCTCCCTCTAAAGATGCATTTGGCATATTTTCGACTATTATTAAGAAATTCAAACTATCCGCATTATTGTTGTTAGGTTTGCAATAACCATAATCTATTGCATTTTTTTCCTTTATTTCTCCAAAAGATATTCTCGTAATCCACCATACAGCGTTATAGACATAAGCTCCATTATCAACAGGAGCGCCAAGAGGTCCTTTCTCATCAAAAGTCTCTAATATCTCTTTATAAACAAGAGAATCTAACATACATGGAACCGCTATATGACGCCTTTTGCCTTTTATATAGCAAGGCTCACAAGCGCGAACAGTATCTACCGGCTTTGGGGGTTCGCCAGTTGCACAACTTACAAGCAAAATTGTCGCAAACATCCAAATAGAAAATCGAAATAAAGAATCAATAGTCATCTCAAATGAATTGGATTTGTAGGTTTTTTAATAGTGGGTTCATGAACGACCATATTCATTACCGGTTAAGTTAAATAATTTTCCCAATTTCATCTAAAGAACAAGAGCAAAAACTCTCTATATTTCCAATTCAAATGTAATTTAAATTCGAGTCAAGTGCACCAAAAATTTACAAAAGGAGCGGATTCGGACAAAAAAGGATATTTCGTTGTTTTAAAAGTGACATTTTCTAGATTCTGGGGTGTTTAACAGGAGAAAGTTTTATAGAAGAACGTTTCTTTTGGATGGAGATACAATGAGGAAATTTGTTATCTTGAACGCAAGCCCGCGCCCGAACAGCAATATCAGCCAAATGCTTGGGATTGTCCGCAACGAACTGTTGGCCTGTGGCGATAGAGTCCTTTATATCGATGTTTGCAAATTGCAATTTCGCCCGTGCATTGGTTGCATGAAATGCCGTAGCACACACGACTGCGTTATGCCTGATGACGATGCTAAGCAAGTTTTGCAACTCGTACAAGATTGTGATGCTCTAATCGTAGGCTCGCCGTGCTACTGGGGCAACATGACGGGGCAACTCAAAATGCTTTTTGACCGCTGGGTTTACGGCATGATGGACCACAGCGAAAGCGGCTACCCGATTCCGCTTCTCAAAGGCAAAAAGGCAGTCCTCATCACCACCTGCTCGACCCCATGGCCGTTCAACATCCTGTTCAAGCAATCCGCAGGGACCGTCCGTGCGCTCAAGGAAGTTCTTTGCTGGAGCGGCTTCAAGATTGCAGGCATTCTGCAAAAGGGCGACACCGTCAAGAACAAAGATCTCACCTCGCGCGAAATCGCCAAATGCCGTAGCTTCGCAAACAAGCTCCACCACGCGTATTTGTAATCCTCATCGCTAAAAATTACTTGAATTTTTTCTGATAAACAGTCTTCCCTGCACCCTTGATGCGCACGATAAACGGCGTTTTCGCTAAGTGCGCAACAGTCACAACGGCTGAACCGTCAATGGAGCGACGCATCAGGAGAACGCCCTGCAAGTCATGAATCGTGAGCTGTAGCAGCGCATTCCCGGACTGCGAGGATTTTACGGATTGCGCAACTTTCCCCGGTGCATTCCCGGCGATGTTCACAAGCAGGTCTCCCCCGCTTTTTGTGACCGAGATTTTCCCGGCACCTTGCGCGGCTCGCGTTGCGATTTGTGGGTCAAGACTCACTTTGCCAGAATCTGGCTCCTCATACGGATGTTCCGGGTCATCGACAATGACCTTGATATCGACTGTACTTTCGCAACCATAAGAATTCACGTACGTTCCCGTGTAAACGCCGCTGCTTTGCCATTGCATATTCTTGAAACGAACTTCACGGCCCAAGTAATAGAAGTCGTTCGGGCCTTTCCAAGTCCAGCGGCCACCTTCCCAAGGGTGTGGACCAATCACAAGCGAATCACCGGGATTGACCTTGACTTCGGTCGTCTCGTTCCAGCCGCCATTGTGAATCTTGGCATACGGAATGATCGTGCTTGCTTCGCACGTGCCGCCAGTTGCATTTTCAATGACCATCGTAACGATGGATTGTTTGCCTACAGTAACCGTAATCGCTTTGTTTGCGACATCAATATCAGCATCATCTTTGAGTGCAGCCGGAAGCGTAAAGCGGTGGACTTTAGCCTTCTTGCCTATTGTCGTGAACTTGCTCAAGTCAAACGTGTATTTTGCATCGCTAGAGCCCGTATTCAGCACCACGAGCACAAGCGAACTGTCTTCGCGGATGGCGGCAAGCGTATTGCTGTTATCGCTATCGATAAAGCGCGAACCTGGACGAATCGCTCTGCTAAATGTAGCGTGCATGTAGAATCGCGGTGCATAAGAGAACGTCTGTCTTTTGTGGTCTGCGGTAATCGTGCGCCAGTTCTCGGCAGGGTCAGAAAGCTGCCAATCAACCCAGGCGTTTGCGTGCATGTCGCGGAGGTCATGCAAAATCACATCCGCCATCCAAAGCGTAATGTCGAGGTCGCCACTGCGGTGGAGCGGTCCTGATTCGGATTGCCACACGCGCTTGTCGGCAGCAAATGCGGCATTGTAAAGCTTAGCACGGGAATCGTAACCGGAATAGCTATGCGTATTCACCTGGAACATGTAAGAACGCGCTTCAGCACTATAGCTGTTGAAACGAGCCAAGGCATCGCCAATGTTTGATTCATCGGCCGCACTTACGGAAGTTGCAGGGAACAGACCTTTCGCTTTGAGCGCCTTGCCAAGCTCCACAATCATTTCGGACTGTTTGTTCTTGAAGCCGCAGCCTTCCTGGTCGCCATTTGCTTTCCACCAGCCTGCACTCGGCTCATTGAACGGCTCAATCGTGCGGAACGTGATGCCCCATTCTTCCTTGAAATGTTTTGCGACTTCGGAGAGGTAATCCGCAAAATCGTCAAAGTAGTCGGACTTGAGATTGTCGGCGCCATTGACACCGCCCGAAACGCAACCGCTGTTCGTCATCCACCACGGCGGGGAATTCGAAAATGCTTCGAAAATCGGGTCCTTTGCCATTTTAGCAAGAGCAAATGCGATGTTGCGCTGGTTCGGGTCTGCCGTCCAGTCGTAATCGCCCTTTTCCGTCGGCTTGTAGCC
>JAEEGG010029470.1_pt1 | contig 10254 bp, 7 predicted proteins | sample 9134161 | NCBI WGS metagenome assembly JAEEGG01 (sample SAMN16246543, study PRJNA631951) | gut metagenome | biome: gut microbiome; feature: rumen; material: CR-attached | host: Bos | place: Iran: Karaj | collected 2018-10 | reverse complement strand
GTGGTACGTGCTGGTCTCAGCAATACTTTCGGCTTTGGTGGCCATAATGCTTGTGTGGTATTCCGTAAGTATGAAGCTTAATAATATCATTGACAGAATCAAGCTCCCTTTCCGCAAGGAGAAGGAGCTTTTTTCTGCCCTTTACAGTATCCTGGGATTCTATCCCCACAACATCGAATATTACAAACAGGCGCTGATGCACAAAAGCATTCGCAAGCGCAACGACAAGGGCAAACCACTTAACAATGAGCGGTTGGAGTTCTTGGGTGATGCTATACTCGATGCTGTGGTTGGCGATGTTGTCTTTCGCCACTATGAGGGTAAGCGTGAAGGGTTCCTAACAAATACGCGCTCCAAGTTGGTGTCGCGTGATACCTTGGGTAAGGTGGCCAGTGAGATGGGATTAGGAGGATTGTTGCTTTCCGCAGGTCACTCCACTTCCCACAACAGCTATGTCGAGGGTAATGCTCTGGAGGCACTCGTGGGGGCCATCTATCTGGATCGGGGCTACGATACTTGCATGTGGTTCTGGGAGCATCGGATACTTGGTAAGTACATCAACATCGATAAGGTGGCTTTCAAGGAGGTCAACTTCAAGTCGAAGTTGTTGGAGTGGTCACAGAAGAACCGCGTGCGTATGGAGTTCCAGATGCTGAGGCAGAAGAAGGATGACAACGGCAATCCGATCTTCAGTTTCTTGGTGATGATTGAAGGTGTGGAAGGTGAGCAGGGTACAGGCTTCTCTAAGAAGGAGGCACAGCAACAGGCCGCCAAGGAGACGCTACAGCGTCTGAAACGGGAGCCTCAATTTGTAGATGCCGTCTTTGCTTCGAAGACCAATCGTACGAAGATGGAAGAGGAGCCAGCTATGGCTGTACCTGATACAGAACAAGAACAAAACTTCATCATCGAGCAGCCTCACGAGCAAGTTGATGAGGAAGTGCCAGAACAACAGAATCAGTCTATGAGCGATGAAGACTACGATCTCTCAGACATCTCTGCTAAGCCCAAGGAGAAGTCACGCGAGGAAATCATCGCTGAAGCCGAAGCAGCAGCCTTCTCTGAGGAATAATTTTATTCTATCATGAGAAGGCTCTCGTGGCTTTTATACCTTATTATACAAAAAAAACGTAATTTTTTCAGACTTTACGTGGGATTTAACTAATTTTGCAGGCAAAATTGCGCAACAAAATGAGTTTGACTCAGATTATAGGAAAAGTTTTTGTGCCACGTCAGCATGCTTTGGAAAAGCACCTGAATGGGGGAGAGGCATTGCAGCGGGCAGTGCTTGAACACTTGATCCATTCTGCCAAGGATACGGAATATGGGCGGAATCATGCTTTTGGTACTATTAAGGGCTATGATGATTTCATCATGCAAGTACCAGTCAATACCTATGAGGAACTGAAAGGCGATATCGATCGCATGCGTCAAGGGGAGGCCGATATTCTTTGGCCCGGACGTGTGAAATGGTATGCCAAATCGTCGGGTACGACAAACGACAAGTCGAAGTTTATCCCTGTTAGCGGTGAAGGTCTTCAGAAAATTCACTATGCGGGTGGTCGCGATTCTGTGGCTATCTATCTTCGTAATAATCCCAAGTCTCGCATGTTTGATGGCAAGGGACTTATCCTTGGTGGTAGCCATGCACCTAACTATAACTTGCCTGATTCGCTGGTGGGCGACCTTTCGGCTATCCTTATCGAGAATATCAATCCGTTAGTGAATCTGGTGCGTGTACCGAAAAAGCAGACTGCTCTGCTGAGCGATTTCGAGGTTAAACGTGAACGTATTGCTTGTGAGGCGATGACGCAGAACGTGACGAATATCTCTGGTGTGCCCTCTTGGATGCTATCTGTGCTCACTTGCATGATGGAGAAGACGGGAAAGACGCATCTTGAGGAGGTATGGCCTAATATTGAGGTGTTCTTCCATGGTGGGGTTGCTTTCACGCCTTATCGTAAACAGTACGAACAGCTTATCACCTCGCCAAATATGCATTATATGGAGACCTACAATGCCAGTGAGGGTTTCTTCGGTATTCAGGATGATCCTGCAAATAAGTCGATGCTTTTGATGCTTGACTACGGGGTATTCTATGAGTTTATCCCGATGGAAGGCGGTGACCCAGTTCCCCTTTGGGGTGTGGAGACGGGTAAGAACTATGCGATGGTCATCTCTACCTCATGTGGCCTTTGGCGCTATGAGATAGGTGATACCGTACAGTTCACTTCTACTAATCCTTATAAGTTTATTATCTCAGGTCGTACTAAGCATTTCATCAATGCCTTTGGTGAGGAGCTGATTGTGGATAATGCGGAGCAAGGACTGGCTTATGCCTGTGAAAAAACGGGGGCGGAAGTCTCTGAATATACCGCAGCACCGGTATTTATGGATGCCAATGCGAAGTGCCGTCACCAGTGGCTTATCGAGTTTGCCAAGCCTCCTCAGGATTTACAGCTGTTTGGCGACTTGCTCGACAAGCGCCTGCAGGAGATAAATAGCGACTACGAGGCTAAGCGTTATAAGGATATCACCCTTCAGCATCTGGAGATTCTGGAAGCCCGTCAGAATCTCTTTAATGACTGGTTGAAGATGCATGGCAAGTTGGGCGGACAGCATAAGGTGCCTCGTCTGAGCAACTCACGCGATATTATAGAGCAACTCATAAAACTGAACCAATGAAGAAACTGATCTATATCTTTTGTATGGCTTGTGTCATTGTTGGATGCGCACGCATGGGACAACCTGATGGAGGCTGGTTTGATGACGATCCCCCAGTAGTCATCGGTAGTCATCCTGCAGACCAGTCAACCAATGTCTCAGACAAGAAGATCTCGATCTACTTCAATGAATACATCAAACTTGAGGATGCCACCAATAAGGTGATTGTCTCACCGCCACAACTTGAAATGCCGGAGATTAAAGCTGCCGGTAAACGTATTGTGGTGGAACTGCAGGACACATTAAAGGAGAACACTACTTATACAATTGACTTCAGCGATGCTATCAGCGATAACAATGAAGGCAATCCGCTAGGAAACTACACCTATAGTTTCTCAACAGGTGATCAGATTGATACGATGGAGGTGTCGGGCTATGTGCTGGACGCCAGCAATCTGGAGCCTGTGAAGGGAATTCTTGTAGGATTATATGATGATCTGGCAGACTCTGCTTTCAAGACTAAGCCAATGCTTCGCGTATCGCGTACCGATAGCCGAGGTTATTTTGTTGTCAAGGGCGTTGCTCCTGGGACATACCGCGCTTATGCATTAAAGGATGCCGACGGTAACTTCAGTTTTAATCAGAAGAGTGAGATGATAGGTTTTAACCATGAGACATACGTACCATCATCGAAACCTGATATTCGTATCGATACTATTTGGCGCGATACCTTGCATATTGATGCTTTCAGACAGACACCTTATACCCATTTCCTACCCGACGACATCACGCTTTTGGCGTTTACTCAAATTCAGACAGATCGTTTCCTTTTGAAGACGGAACGTAAGGAGGCTGAGAAATTCAGTATGTATTTTACATATGGTCATCCTGAGTTACCTGTCATCAAAGGCCTAAACTTTGATGCTGACAGTGCCTTTGTCATTGAAACTCAGGAACGTCAGGATACTATACACTATTGGTTGCGAGATACCACTCTTATCAATCAGGATACGCTGCGCATGGAAGTCAGCTATATGATGACCGACACGCTGGGTAATCTTGTCAACCAGACAGATACCATCGAAGCACTTGCCAAGGTACCTTATGCCAAGCGACAGAGGGATCTAGCCAAGGAAATCGATAAATGGAAGAAAGAACAGGACCGTAGGAAGAAGCGTGAGGAGGATTACGACTCCATCTATCCAGCCAAACCTCTGCAGCCAAATTTCAAGCTGTCTCAGCAGATGGATCCTGACAACAAGATTGAAATTGAGATGTCCACACCATTGCAGCGTATAGATACGGCAGCCATCCATCTCTATTCGATGATTGATTCTGCTTGGTACGAAGCGCCTTTCACTTTCCGGCCTATACCATACAGGCTTCGTTTCTATGAGATTCAGGCAGAATGGCGGCCTGACACAGAATATAGTCTGGAGATAGACTCCGCTGCTTTTGAAGACATCTATGGTCATGTCTCGGAAAGTTATAAACAGGGTCTTAAGGTGAAGAGTCTTGATGAGTACAGTACGCTGACCATGAAAATTACTGGTGTAAGCGACTCCTTGCCTTTGCGCGTTCGCTTGCTTAACAAGAGCGATGCTGTGGTGAAAGAAGTACTTGCCAAAGATGGGGTAGCCCGTTTTGATCATGTCAATCCGGATAAATATTATCTTAGTGCTTTTGTAGATGCTAATGACAATGGTATATGGGACACTGGTGACTATGACGAGGATCGTCAGGCGGAATCAGTCTATTACTATCCCCGTGAGATTGAGTGCAAAGAACAATGGGATGTTACCCAACAATGGAATCTTACGGCTGTACCTCGTTACAAGCAGAAGCCTCAGGCCATCACCAAACAGAAGGCTGACGGCGCAAAGAAGTTGAAGAATCGCAATGCTGAGCGAGCTTTACAACTTGGCATTGATTATAATAAGGACAAGACTGTTAAAGTTGAAAAGGAATAGAAGTTATGAACAGAATATTTGTAATTATCTGCATGTGTTGTGGATTGTCTATGACAGCTGTTGCCCAGTGTGGCATTGAGAATACAGCATTTAAGTCAGGTGAGTCACTTTCTTATGATCTTTATTTTAATTGGAAGTTCATCTGGATGAAGGTGGGATCGGCTGAGATGGATACGCATCTTACGAAATTTGAAGGTCAGGAGGCCTGGAAGTCCTACCTGATAACTCGTGGTAACGACAAACTCGATAAGTACTTTACGATGCGTGATACATTGCTCTCCTATTGCGATAAGAATCTCTCACCGCTCTATTTCCGTAAGGGTGCTCGTGAAGGCGATCGGTATTATGTCGATGAAATTTGGTATAGCTATCCGCATGGTTTCAGTAAGTTGAAGAAGCACCGCATTGATGCCGATGGGGAACAGCACTGGAAGACCTCTGAGTACAATGCCTGCATCTACGATATGATGTCAATATTCCTTCGTGCCCGTAACTTTGAAACATCAAAGATGAAAAAAGGAGATATTATTCCCATGCCTATCAGTGATGCACGCCGACTGACCAACTCCTGGTTGGAGTTCAGGGGTAAAGAGAACTTCAAGATGAATGGTTCAAAGGAGAAGTTCCGTTGTCTTGTCTTCTCGTTCTATGAGCATGAGGATGGCAAGACACATGAGTTGGTACGTTTCTTTATCACTGACGATCAGAACCACATTCCAGTTCGCCTTGATATGTTTCTGAGTTTCGGATCTGCCAAAGCTTTCCTAAAAGAGTATAAAGGAGTTCGAAGCCCTATGACGTCTAAGATTAAGTAATAACAATAGAAACAAGATAATGATACAATCAATGACGGGTTACGGCAAGGCTGTCGTAACCTACAAAGAAAAGAAAATTAATGTAGAAGTCAAGTCGTTGAATTCTAAGCAGCTTGACTTGAATACCCGTATTGCCCCTCTCTATCGTGAGAAGGAGATGGAGATTCGCCAGATGGTTTCGGAGACATTGATTCGCGGGAAGGTGGATATGAGTGTGTGGATAGAGAAGGATATGGCCGTTGATGCAACGCCAATTAATGCTGCATTGGTTGAGAACTACTATCAACAGATTAAGGCAATCTCCTTCAAGACAGATATTCCTCTGCCAGAAGACTGGTTCAGTACCCTGCTTCGCATGCCTGATGTGCTGACAAAAACAGAGACGGAAGTACTCGATGAAGAGGAATGGCTCGTGGTGCGCAATGCTGTGAAAGAGGCTTTGGAGAACTTGGTTGACTTCCGTACTCAGGAAGGGGCTGCCTTACAAAAGAAGTTTTCTGAGAAAATTGACAATATCGCTTGTCTGTTAGCTGAGATAGAACCTTTTGAGAAAAGTCGTGTAGAGAAAATCAAGGCGCGTATTATTGACGGATTGCAACAGATTCCTGGTGTTGAGTACGATAAGAACCGTTTGGAACAGGAACTGATTTATTATATTGAGAAACTCGACATCAGTGAGGAAAAGCAGCGTTTGACAAATCACCTGAAGTATTTCCGTGATACGATGAACGAGCCTGCTGGACAGGGTAAGAAACTGGGTTTTATCGCTCAGGAGATGGGACGTGAAATCAACACTACAGGCTCGAAGTCGAATCAGGCCGAGATGCAGAACATCGTGGTGAAGATGAAGGACGAACTGGAACAGATTAAGGAACAGGTTCTTAATGCTTTGTAAAAGGCAAACGAATTAATAAGTAAACAGATGAAAGGGAAACTAATCATTTTCTCAGCTCCCAGTGGCACAGGAAAGTCAACCATCATCTCATGGCTGATGAAGGAACATAAGGAATTGAATATGGCATTCTCTATCTCCTGTACGTCAAGGGCGCCGAGAGGTTCAGAACAGAATGGGGTGGAATATTTCTTCCTAACTCCAGAGGAGTTTCGTGCGCGAATCGAGGATGATGAATTTCTGGAGTACGAGGAAGTTTATACCGACCGCTATTATGGCACATTGAAGTCTCAGGTGGAGAAACAATTAGAGGCAGGTCAGAATGTGGTCTTCGACGTTGATGTGAAAGGTGGCGTTAATATCAAGAAGTTCTATGGTGATGAGGCTTTGAGCATTTTCATTCAACCTCCTTCGATTAACGAATTGCGCCGCCGCTTGGAGCACCGTGCCACCGATGCTCCTGATGTTATCAATCAGCGTATCGCAAGGGCAGAGTTTGAACTTACTTTTGCTGATAAGTTCGACAAGGTGATTATCAACGATGTTCTTGAGTATGCTGAAGCCGATGCTTTAGCAACTATCCAACAATTCTTGTCAAAAGATTAATCTATCCTCTTATAGATGACTAGGACGGGTATCTTTGGTGGATCTTTCAACCCCATTCACAACGGACATATTTCTCTGGCAAGACAACTGAAGGAGGCGGCTTGTCTGGATGAGGTGTGGTTGATGGTATCGCCCCAGAATCCGATGAAGCGACAGGCAGACTTACTCAGCGATGAGGCCAGATTACTGATGGCTCGTTTGGCTTTGGAGAATGAGCCAGGTATTGTAGCCAGTGATTATGAGATGCATTTGGCAAAGCCATCCTATACATGGCTGACGCTTCAAGCCTTGAGTCGTGATTTCCCTGATCGTCAGTTCGTGCTGATGATTGGTGGGGATAACTGGGCAATCTTTGACAAGTGGTATCATTCAGCTGATATCCTACAGAACCATCAGATAGTGGTTTATCCGCGACGAGATAAACAGCCTGTCAGGAGGGAACTGCCTGCATCAGTGACTATCGTTGAGGCTGAGTTACTCGATATCAGTAGTACGGAAATCCGTCAGCGAATCCGCGAAGGGCGAAGTATTCAGGAAATGGTGCCGCCATCGGTAGAGGCATTTATCAAGCAAGAAGGTTTATATGTTTAAACGGCTGAATATCAGTAAATGGCTGGGAGCATTGTTCGCGCCGATAGAGAAAAACGGTGCGTTCTTTGTCTTCATGTTCTCGTTGGGCTATCTCTGTACTCAGCTTGAAGTCATGCCTTTTTATTTGCGTGATCGTGGCGCGAAGCCTTATGAGTTGTCAGTCCCTGAGCTGTTTTTAGATATTTATATCATTTGTGTTCTGCTGGCATTGATTCCCCGTAAGGTTCGTATTTTTGTAAGAGCTCTGCTTTATGTGATTCTTTATGGTGTAGCCATTGCAGATATGTATTGTTATGAGCGGTTTGAATCGACGCTCACACCTACGATGCTGATGCTGGTAGGCGAGACAACGCCCCAGGAGGCAGGCGAATTTCTGACAGGCTATCTCAGTTGGGATCTTGTTAGCTCTCTGGTAGGGTGGGTCTTGCTGTTGATGCTGGTTCATGTTCTGTGGACTTCTGTACGTTGGTGGCTGCGCAAACAGACTCAGAAAATGGTATTGCCACAGATCAATCCGATGGTGGTGACCAGCCTAAAGGCTACTCTGAGTCTTGTAGTGGCTTGTTTACTTTTCGTTTGTATTTCCCAGACTAGGGATAATAAGGTGGCAATGCATCGTATGTTTTCTTATGATACCATCGGACAGGTGGAGCGCGAACTGACGAGAAAGGATCAGGCCAACCTTTATCTTCCAATTTACCGCTTAGTGTTCAGTGCTTTTGCCAATCATCTGGCATCCCACCAGTTGATACAGTTGAAAGCTGCCAGTGGGAAGATTCAGATTGACAGTTGTAGTTATCGGGTGCCTAATATCGTTTTGGTGATAGGTGAAAGTTACAACAAGCACCATTCCCAGCTTTATGGTTATAAAAAGCCTACAACACCTTTCCAGAAGGCGTTAGCTGAACAAGGAAGTCTGGTGCCCTTTACCGATGTGGTGGCTCCATGGAATCTCACGAGTTTTGTCTTCAAGCACGTCTTATCGCTTCATGCAGTCGGTGATAGTGGTGAGTGGTGCGATGCACCGCTCTTCCCCGAAGTATTCCGTAAGGCGGGTTATCACGTGACCTTTATTACCAACCAGTTTCAGTCGCAAGCCAAAGAGGCGGTCTATGATTTTAGTGGCGGATTCTTTTTGAATGACCCAGAGATGAGCCAACGTCAGTTTGACACCCGTAACACCACGCTTTATCGCTTCGATGAGGGAGTACTTAATGCTTATGATCAGCTGAAGGCTCAGAATAAGGAGCATAATTTGGTCATCCTGCATCTGATGGGTTCGCATGTGGAGTATAGAGCCCGCTATCCCCAACCGGCCCGCCGTTTCTTTACCCCTCAGAATGCTAATCGTCCGGAACTTACCAAGAAACAGCGTTATATTCTTTCCGACTATGATAACTCTGTGCGTTATAACGATTCAATCGTGGGTGCTATCACCCAGCGTTTCATCGATAAGGATGCAGTGGTAATCTATATGCCCGATCATGGTGAGGAGATTTTCGATGGTTCACCGTTTATGTATGGTCGTATGCATGGAGCTAATATCGATTACCGCCTGGCTCGCAATGAGATGGAGATTCCGTTTTGGATCTGGGGCTCACCTCAGTATGTTGAGAATCATCCTTATGGTTGGCAGGCGATACAGAATGCCAAAGATCGTCCGATGATGACGGATGTGCTACCTCATCTGTTGCTCTATCTGGCTGGTATCTCTACACCTGCCTATCGTCCTGAGTATAATGTGATAGCACCAGAATACAATACGAAGCGCCCTCGCATCCTGAAGGGCACCACCGATTATAATCTGTTGAAGAAGAAATGAAAGAGCTGTTATCAAGAAAAGAGTGTTCTGCCATGCGTGGTGTTGCTATTATGGCCATCATGCTGCACAACTATTGTCACTGGCTCAGGGGAATAGTGCGGGAAAACGAATACACCTGGCAACAATTCAAGTTCGACGAGCTTTGCCGTCTCACACTTCATCCTGATGAGCTGCTACCCATGCATCTTGTGTCATTTTTCGGACATTATGGTGTGCCTGTTTTCCTTTTCTTGAGCGGTTACGGACTGGTTAAGAAGTACGAGCAGGGCAAACTGCCAGAGATTGGCTTGTGGCGCTTCGTACGCTACAATTATCTGAAACTGTTCCGCATTTTTATCGTTGGCTTTGTGGCTTTTATCATGCTTGATGCCATCACCCCAAGTATGCATCGCTATGCTTGGGCAGAAGTGGTTGGCATGTTAGGTATGTTTGCCAACCTGTTTGAGGATCCCTCGCATGTGGTTTGGCCTGGCCCATACTGGTATTTCAGTATCACGCTTCAGCTCTACATCCTCTATCGGCTGCTATTCTATCGTTGGCGCCACTGGGGTGTTGTTCTGGCTGCCATCGTGCTATGCTGGATAGGCCAGTTGTCTTTTGAGAACGATGCAGTAACACTTGAGCGCCTGCGCTATAACTTCATTGGTGGCATGCTGCCATTCGGTATGGGCTTGTTGCTGGCACGATTCGAGCCTAAATGGGTTAAAGACTGGGTCATAACCAAAAGTCCATCGCTGATAATAGCCTGGATCGTCATTCTTTTGTTAGCTATCGTATTCTGTTTTATGTTCAGTTCAAGATTTGATAACTGGCTATGGGTGCCTGCACTTATTGTTTGGGGCACCGTTCCTCTGGTAAAACTCATGCCAGAGCGTGTGCTCAATCTTTTTGTCT
>JAEEGG010029466.1_pt1 | contig 10255 bp, 14 predicted proteins | sample 9134161 | NCBI WGS metagenome assembly JAEEGG01 (sample SAMN16246543, study PRJNA631951) | gut metagenome | biome: gut microbiome; feature: rumen; material: CR-attached | host: Bos | place: Iran: Karaj | collected 2018-10 | reverse complement strand
ATTACTTCTCTAACTTAGCAAAGATTTCTCCTACGGTACTTACTAGACCATCCTCAAAGATGTCAATGTCAAACTCATCCTCAATCTTAACAGTCAATTCTGCTAAATCAAATGAAGTCAAACCTAAATCTTCTCTAAGTTTTGTCTCACTATTTATCTCGGAGTCAATTTCTTTACCCTTCGCTAAAACAATACCCTTAAGGATTTCAACGACCTTTTCTTTCATAACTATAAATACTTTTTAGGGATTAACTTTAATATATTATTCTTATTCTCATTAAATACACTCTTAGGAAGTCTGCCTAATAGAAACTTCCCATTTATAGATTCACGCTCTCCATAAAAATCAACACCCATCATCCTCGAAACTTGTAATACACCCTGATTATCCTCGTGGATTCCACTCGTGTCTATCTCTTCCTCCAATCCAAGTGTATCATAAGCAATTTCTCTCGCTATAACAGCAGCAGCAAGAGAGCAGAAAGGAGGAACACTATTTGCGAAAACCCATGAACCATGAATAAAATGATTGTCTTCTATTTCATATATTCTGGTTACACCGGCTGGAATTGTACCAAAATAGAAAATGAAATAATAATCAGCTCCTTTGCGTTCACGCTCTTTATAAGACCTTATCCATTTCTTTTGACTTTCCACAGAGTCGTCAGTGCTCCCGATATACTTTGATTTAATAGGATCTGTACGTAATGCAACAATAAATGCGGCATCATCTTCATTTACCAGACGGTATGTTAAGCCATATTTATCTCCATGAAAATCTGGTGGCAATATAATACTATTAGTCATCTTTCTCTTTTATATATTTAAGATAATCATCATAATCGCGAATATAGTCTTCTTTTTCATAACCATGAGAAGCCAATACTAAACAGATACTACCGGAAGAGAAACCTTGTTCTGCTGCCCAAATTCCAGGTGGTACATGCAGACCATAAAAAGGACGGTTCAGTAGAACTGTGCGTTTATTGATTCCATCATCGAGAAGCACCTCAAAAGCGCCACTTGCTGCTATCAGAAATTGGTGACACTGTTTATGGGCATGAGCTCCACGGCTTTCACCTCCGGGGATATCGTAGCTATAAAATACTCTTTTCACTTCAAAGGGAAGATGTACATCATTATAGATGTATGTTAAGTTCCCCTCAGGAAAATGATTCTTCGGTAACTCTATGACCGAGCCGTCATAGACTGTTGGCTTCTTTTTTTCAACCATTGATTTATCGATTTTAATACGTATCGCTCTGCTACTATACTCAGCACGATAGTAAGAACTAGTGTGAAACAAACGAACAATATGTCATTGTCTAAATATAGGCTTTTTGCAAAAGAACTCTTTGAATAACGTATAATGATTTGGTGAATCATAAATATTTCAAAACTCAACTCGCCAAGGCGATGTAGGTATTGGTTCTCCAAGACAAAATACCCCCCCCATCAGGTTTATTAATCAACGATGCTGTTAGGATAACAGCACCAATAAGCAGCCAATAAACAGGAGCTATCAATCTTGTTTCTTCTGACAACAAGCAGGACTCTACCACCAGCAGGACTATCAGTACAAATACTATTATCTGACCTGCTGTTTTGCCGTTCCACCACTTTGCTGAAGCTTCTTTTAGCCTTCCATACAACAACGCCAGATAGATACCATATACAAAGTCCGACAGACGAACGTAAGGACTAATGTATAAAATGGCATGATACTGTTCTGTAGGTAGTTTTACAACTAGTAAAGTATAGAATGAAGCCATAAGTAATGCTATCAAAGTTTGCCACATGACACTAGACTTCACTATCCACTTGAAGATTAAAGGAAACATAATGGCGAAGAACACCGTATCTGCTAAATACCAACTTACCCAATTAAAAGAGAAATAGAAATCCTTAATAGGTACCCATGTTTGCAATAATGCAACATTGGCTAAGAATACTGGTAGTTTTGAAATGTTGAAAGAAGCAAACGCCAATGGCATTGCTGCTAACAAACATAGCCAATGCAAAGGGTAGAATTTGATGAAACGACGAGTAAGATACGACTTGAAACTAAAGTCTGTCTGCATCACTTTATCTTTATATCCCAACGTCATACTAAATCCGCCAAGTACAAAGAAGAATGTTACCCCCATTGTTCCACCACCTGGATACAAATTCAAGCAATGGTGGAAGAAAATGAACAGTATGAAAACGCCTCTAAGAGAAGTAAGACTTTTTATCATTGGTTGGCATATTTCAAAAATGCCGTATAATCACGGATATAGTCGTTTGGATCGTACTTAGTAGAAGAAAGAACCAAAGCAAGTGAATTAGTTGAAAAGTTCTCCATCTCACGCCACATCCCTTTTGGAACATAAAGGCCATTGTATGATCGATTCAGAGAGAAAGTTTTTTTCTCTTTGCCATTGTCGAGCACCACATCAAAACTTCCAGAGAGTGCAACTATAAACTCCTGATTTTCTTTATATGCATGGCCTCCACGTTTTTCACCACCAGGAACATCATATATCCAATATGTTCTCTTAATCTCAAAGGGAATATGATTATTCTGTTCCACAAAGGAGAGGTTCCCGCGTGTATCTAAGAACTTGGGAAGTTCTATAATCCTAACGTCTTCTACATTTGCCATAATTACTATCTGAATGTGTCAGAGTTGATTTCTTCTTTCTTTTCATCAATCACGCGAAGTAGATACTGACCGTACTGGTTCTTAAGCATCGGTTTGGCAATTTCGCGCATTCGTTCCTCAGAAATCCAGCCATTGCGATAAGCAATACCTTCAAGGCAAGCGACCTTTAAACCCTGACGTTTCTCAATGACCTCCACGAAAGTAGAAGCCTCTGCAAGGCTGTCATGAGTGCCGGTATCTAACCATGCAAAGCCACGTCCAAAAACTTGGACCTTTAGTTCGCCATCCTTCAAGAATTCCTGATTGACAGTTGTGATTTCCAATTCGCCACGAGCGGAAGGTTTTATATGCTTTGCAACATCCACCACCTTATTAGGATAGAAATAGAGCCCTACAACCGCATAGTTGGATTTAGGCTCCTTGGGCTTCTCCTCAATGGATAGGCAGTTACCTTCTTTATCAAACTCGGCAACACCGTAACGTTCAGGATCGTGCACCCAGTATCCAAAGACGGTTGCCTTCTTGTTCTCCTCTGCATCACGAACTGCATTCTTCAGGAGCTTTGTAAAGCCTGAACCATAGAAGATGTTATCACCTAGCACCAGGCAAGCACTATCATTGCCTATAAACTTCTCGCCAATAATGAACGCCTGTGCAAGCCCATCTGGGGAAGGTTGTTCTGCATACTCAAAGCGTACACCATAATCAGAGCCGTCACCAAGAAGACGCTTAAATCCTGGGAGGTCGTAAGGTGTGGAAATGATGAGGATATCCCTTATCCCAGCCAACATCAATGCACTGATGGGATAATAAACCATCGGTTTATCATAGATGGGTAGGAGTTGTTTTGATACTCCTTTCGTAATAGGATAAAGTCTGGTACCGGAACCCCCGGCAAGCACTATTCCTTTCATTTATTTGTTATTTGATGATTGCGCTCTTAATCGTTTCCACGATGTATTTCACGTCTTCGTCCGTGACGTAAGGGCCAGCAGGCAAACACATGCCCACCTTGAATACAGCTTCTGAAACGCCATTCACGTAAGCAGGAGCGTTTTTATAAACAGGCTGCTTATGCATAGGCTTCCAAACAGGACGAGCCTCAATGCCTGCAGCATCCATATAGACACGAAGCGCTTCCACATTGTCATTTGGCTGGCAATCGGTTGTTGCACTGTCTGCCACATGAATTACACCTGCTGCACCACCAACAGCACCCTGTACAATGGCCTTATAAGCATTCTCTTGCCCCTTAATCTTAACCTCAGGATCAATGGTAATTGTGCAAAGCCAATAATTGGAGTCATATTCTCCTGTTGCAGGCTGACTATGCACATGGATGCCAGGAACGTCTTTCAGCAGTTCTTCATAGAGTTTCTGTACATGTTTGTGGTGCGCAATGTGGTCATTTGCTACAGTCATTTGTCCTCGACCAATTCCTGCACAAATGTTACTCATGCGGTAGTTGTACCCTATCTTTTCATGCTGGTAGTAAGGATAGCTTTCGCGATACTGCGTGGCATACATCATGATCTCACGCCACTCATCATCGTTAGCAGTAATGAGAGCGCCTCCACCAGAGGTGGTAATCATTTTGTTACCATTAAACGAAAGCACGCCATACTTACCAAATGTACCTAGCACCTGCCCTTTAAACTTTGATCCAAATCCTTCTGCTGCATCCTCAACCACGGGAATGCCATACTTGTTGGCTATCTCCATGATCTTGTCTGCCTTATATGGCATTCCGTAGAGAGCTACAGGCACAATAGCTTTTGGGTAACGTCCCGTCTTGGCCTTACGGTCAAGGATGGCTTTTTCAAGAAGCTCAGGATCCATGTTCCAAGTATCTTTCTCAGAATCAATGAATACTGGTGTTGCACCAAGATATGTGATAGGATGCGACGAAGCACAGAACGTAAAGCTCTGAACACAAACCTCATCACCAGGGCCAACGCCACAATTCAACAGAGCCAGATGTACAGCAGCAGTACCAGATGACAAGGCTACGACCCTCTTATTCTGCCCCACAAACTCCTGCAGGTCAGCCTCAAAACCGTTTACGTTAGGTCCAAGGGGCACTACCCAGTTGGTATCAAAAGCCTCTTTAATGTATTTTTGTTCCAAACCTGCTTCGCTCATATGAGCCAAACAGAGATAAATACGGTTAGCCATATTATGCAACTTTGGTTTTCAAAATACGGATAATATCATTGAAGCACTTCATTTCTCCAATCTCTTCCGGCTCCAGTGTTACATCAAACTCGGTTTCCAATTCTACAACCAAATTCAACTGTCCCATAGAATCCCACTTCTCACAAGTTTCCTGAGAGCAGGTCTCATCAACGGTATCTAACTCAAACAGATTCTTCAGAATCTCTAATACTTTTTCTTCCATGTTATTTCAAATTAATATGATAATACTTTTTAATACTCAAATCAGCATCCTTCAAATTCAGGACGTATGACCGCTTTCCATCAGCCTCCTCAGCCACGAGCGGGAAGCCACAACGGTCATAGAAGTCTTTCACCTGTGCATTCTTTGCGGTGGGTAGATACGTAGCCTTCACTTCCGTAATTCCTTGATTTCGTAGTTCCAAAAGTATCCGCTTTATAAAGGCAACCTCAATACCCTTGCCCAAGATACGGCAACTCAGCAGGAATGTATCAATCTCGCAACGCTCCCCTTTAGGGGGCTCGGGGGCTACCATAATGCACCCCGTAATGCCATTGTCACCAAACTTATCTGCCACACTGATACACCAAATCTTCCAACCGGCCTGCATAAATGAACGCACATCTGCATCCGTATAACGCTTTGTGGTCAGATTGAACTGATTCGTCTTTTGTGTCATTTGGGCAATACGAGGGATGTTAAACTCGTTGGCAGCCTCAATTGTTATCTGGATATCCAGACTCTCCAAGAAGGAATCGAAGTCAACAAAGCTCCTTTGAGCCTGGGCACGTTGAGCGTTTGCCTTGTACTGCTCTGTTTTCTTCTTGTCCTCGCTGGTAACAGAATACACACGGAAATACTTCTCAACAATCTCCTTGAAGAATACCGGCAATTCATAAGGCTGTGCAGGGAAATCTGGCACCTCAACCATTGGTAGCACCTGCTTTATCAGTTCGCGTTCAGTAGGATTATCATCAATGAACACAAAGCTGTCCAAACCAATGTTCAGTTCATCAGCCAGTTCTTTGATGTTGGTGGCCTTATCCGTCCAGTTGATGCGCCAGGTGGCAAAGTTGTCTTTTTTGAGCACCATGAACGGATTTTTCTCCCATGCCTCCAATACATCTGCCTCGTTGTTCTTGCTGCAAACGGTAAGGATAACACCACTCTTACTCAATTCCAGCAAGGCCTCTTGCCAATAATGGAATGCCTTACCAGGATAGTCTCCGCCCAACTTGATGCCTTCAATGCCGTCTTCACCCAAAACACCACCCCAAAGGGTGTTGTCCAAATCTAAAACAAGACATTTCTTACGTTTCAAGGCTATCTGCTCAAGTTTGTGATTAAACCATTCCATAAAAGGCTTTGTCAACTTGGGATTCATTCCCATCTGGGAGATAAACCAGAACTTCCAGTCGAACACATCATTAACGGGATACTGCCGTGTGAACTCACGAATATCCAGCAGTTTCACGTTGTTGTGTTCTGTCTCAGCCTGTACCAGAGCTGTGTTATATTCAGCAACAGCTGCAAACAGGTCATTGCCAGATGTGAATGGTACGGCATAGCCACCTTCATCCATAGTCAAGGCTATGAACGGCTTTGCCTTATCCACCTGTGCAAGCACAAAAGCTAGCTTCTGGGCATAACCCCTGATTTCAGAGCACAGTATTTCCTGGTCGTATTTTACCGGCAGTTGGTAGAACCATACATAGCCATCTACATCAGTAGGGACGTAGGAAATGTCATCGTAGCCGCCAAACGTATAGTCCTTTGGAAAGAAACGTTCAACGGTATTATTACGGAAAACGAACATTGAAGTTATTTTAGTTTAATACTCTATAAGTTCTGATATTGCAGTTTGTTGTAAATTAACAATAGCCGAACCCCACGATAATCCAGCACCAAATCCCGAGACAAGCACTTTCTCTCTTTGCGGGTACTTGGTTTTCAACTCTGTTACAATCGTTAATGGGATTGAGGCACTACTTGTATTCCCAAAGCGATCTAAACTATAAGGTGTTTTCTCTGTTGAGAACTTAATTCTCTTTGTGAAAAAGTCTGTCATGAACTTGTTTGCTTGATGATATATCAAAAGATCAATGTCATCAAGCGTCAAACCAGCCTCTGCTACAATACCTTTTAAATCTTTAGGTTCTACACGCATCCCGAAATTAAACACCTCCATTCCATTCATACGGAATTGATTCCGCGTTCTGCGGTTACCATTCTTATCAGTTTCTTCCTCAAAAGTCGATAATGTCGTGGGATTACGGAATCCACCATCGGGAATAATCATCACCTCAGCACCACTACCATCTGAATGCATAGAGAAAATGGCATCACCATATTCTCCTTTTTCAATTAATGTAGCAGTTCCGGCATCACCAAACAACGGAGCAGACTCCTTATCGTATGGCGAAACAATCTTTGACATTGTTTCGCCGACAAGAAGTAATACTTTTTTTATTCCATTTTGAGAAGCAAATGAATATGCTATTGACAAGCCATACACAAAACCAGAACAAGCCAAATTAACGTCAAAGCATAACGTATCTATGCCTAAGCCTAAGCGATTCTGAAGAATAGGAGATGTGGCAGGCTGATGATAATCCGGAGTCTGACTAACAAATATCATCGCATTGATTTCAGATGGATCTATTTGATTGTCTTCCAATAGCTTTTTTGCAGCTTTATAACACAAGTCTGACGAAGTGACATCTTTGTCTGCGATGCGCTTCTCTTTTATTCCTATGGAATTAATAGTCTTCTCTATTTCCTCTTCGGGGATTAGATAACCTAAATCACTATTCTTACTCACATTTTTTGGAACACAGGCAGAAATAGCCTTAATTCCTATTCCGTTGTATCTTATTATTGCCATAATTACTAATTAAAGGTTACTACCCCCATCCATCTTAATTTGTGTGCCTGTTATCCAACGACTGGCATCACTGAAGAGATAGATGGCTGCATATGCTACATCAAGCGGATTACCAAATCCCAGCGGGTACATGGATTCCTGTTTCTCCAAGTCTTTATCCGAAATGCTATGCAAAGTATTTAACAACTCCGTACGAATCATCATTGGCATGATGGAATTAGAACGGATCTTTCTAGACACAAGCTCCTTGGCGTATGCCTTCATAATACCATTTACAGCTGATTTAGATGCCGCATAAATACCCAGACCGGGTTCCACCTTCTCTGCTCCATAGCTGCTCATCCATACGAGCGAACCGCCTTTGTTAATCTTCTTCTTTACTAAGAACTGTTTCAGCATCATGATGGGAGCCGTAAGGTTCACGTCAAAGACCCGCTGAATCTTTTCTTCGGTAATGAATTTCACAGGCGTTGTATCAGACACACCAGCACAAAGGAAAACACCATCCAATGCTGGCACCTCTTCACCAAGTTGTTTTAGAAACTCCTCGTTGCAAAGGTTTCCAGCAAAAGAGATATGTCCTTCGCCTTCCAGTTGGGGCATCAAGGCCTCCAAACCGGCTGCATTCAAATCCACGGCAACTATCTTGGCTCCCATCTTGGAGCTTTCGATAGATGTTGCTTTGCCAATACCGGAAGCCGCTCCTGTTATCAGGATAGTCTTCCCTTCGAGTGAATACGGATTATACATATTAACCCTGGTATCTTTCGCAAACAATCTTGTAAATGTCAGCAATGCAGTTGGCGCTCTCCATCTCGTTTGCAGAGAGGATAACATCATATTCCTCATCACACATTGCCATCTCGGATAGGGCAATTAGTGATGACCAACCGTCAATATCACGGAATCTTGTCTCTAAAGTCAGACCTTCGGGCTCATCATCAAACTGATCAGCAAAATTCTGAATAAATTGTTTCTCGTCTACCATAATTATTAATTGCTTTTCTTTTTTATTACTATATTTACTACTTCTCAAATTCTTGATAGAATAATCGTTTTCGTTAGCGTTAAGATTAGCGTTAGAGTGCTACACGCTTTGCTGGATTACCAATATAAAGGTATCCGTCTTTTGTCTTGCGCATAACCACACTATTAGCTCCAATACGGGTATTATTCCCAATTTTGACATATTGAAGCACCACTGATTGAACGCCCAAGAAATTAGCATTTCCCATTATAACACCACCAGAAATGTTACTTGCTGGCATTATAACATTACAGTCACCGATATCAGCATCATGCCCTATAGTGATGTTTCCATTGAACAAATTATAACTACCAACTTTAACATGACAGCTCACAAAGCAACCATAGCAAAATATATTCCCCTGCCCTATCTCCAAGCTCTCCTTGTCAAGGAAAGTCACGGTAGGAGCATAGAGGTTAGGAAAACTTACGTTAGGGTTATTGATCTTAGCAGTTATTGCCATAACAGCTGCAGGGCTACCTACAGCAACGGCACAGGCTAAGTCATTCCCATAATTGTTCAGCCAATCAGCACCGCCAAGAACAGTTCCATACTCATTCTGACTACCCCAAAGGTTCTCATTGTCATCGAGAAAACCTATGAGATTCCACTCGGGATTCTTCTCATTTATCAGTCGAATCATGCAGGCAATCTCCCGTCCAAATCCCCCTGCTCCATATATTACTATATCTTTCATATTCATATCAATTATGTCCATTGAATGCTTCCATTGTTGCGGCTGTTGCAGAATTAATATCTTTCCGCATCAGCACGTTTTTAATGGTAATATAAATTACTTTGATGTCTGTCCACAGCGTACAATGATCTACGTACCATACATCCAGCTTGAATTTCTCTGTCCAGCTGATGGCATTACGTCCGTGACACTGTGCCCAACCAGAGATTCCAGGTCGTACCTCATGGCGACGTGCTTGCTCTGGAGAATATAGAGGAAGATATTGCACTAACAATGGACGTGGCCCAATCAGCGCCATATCGCCCTTTAGTACGTTAATCAGCTGTGGCAGCTCATCAATAGACGTGCTACGCACAAACTTTCCAACTTTTGTCAATCGTACTTCATCGGGTAATAAGTTCCCTTCCGCATCCCGCTCATCGGTCATCGTCTTGAATTTGATGATCTTGAAAATCTTGGCATCCTTTCCAGGACGTTCCTGGACGAAGAAGGCGCCTGCGCCCTTGTTAGCAAAGTGCAGCCATATGGTCACCACAAGCAACAGGGGTGACAAACACACCAGTGCCACAAGTGATATGATAAAACCTAAAGCTCGTTTAATATAATCCCTATACAAGTGTTTCATTGGCTTTTGGATTTCGCTTTTCTATAGCTTAGCAACACAATTACTATCAAATTTTCATTACTGGACAATGTGCCCAATCAATCCGATCTTGGGCTTGGGCAATCGACAGGAACTCGCGCGAACTAATCAGTCGGCTCATCCTTGCAAATGCCGTTTTCTTGCCTATGTTTGATTTCATGTGTCGCTTATAGCGGTTTATCAG
>JAEEGG010029464.1_pt1 | contig 10255 bp, 6 predicted proteins | sample 9134161 | NCBI WGS metagenome assembly JAEEGG01 (sample SAMN16246543, study PRJNA631951) | gut metagenome | biome: gut microbiome; feature: rumen; material: CR-attached | host: Bos | place: Iran: Karaj | collected 2018-10 | reverse complement strand
GCCGCAGAAGGGACTGTTTCTTTTGGGGGTGCTGCTTCTGATATTCTCCGACGCGATGATCGCCCAGAGCAATTTTCTCGGCATGAAGCGCAGCGGAAAACTGATCATTCCGACGTATGTCGCGTCGCATGTCTGCATGCTGGCGTCATGGGCCGTCTGCATGGCGCGCGGATTGTTTGCCAAGATGGGCTGATAGAAAGACATAAGGGACAGAAGGGACAGAAACGACATAAGCGACAGCTGATTGGCGATACAGTTTGTCTTTGTGCCCCCTGCAGATACTGGAAAAATCGGCCTTTTACACTATATTAAATTAAAAGTGCGAATAATTAGTTTGGCGAATTATTTTGAAAAAGGACGTCATGAACCAAAAGAAAAGCAAATCGGAAGACTGCTGGCAGCTGATGCACAAGATCATCTTCGTGCTGCAGAATGCCTGCGTTATTCCAAAGGGGTCATGTCTACATCGCATCACGTTCGCGCAACTGCGCGTTCTGGACATCGTCTGCCGCCATCATCCGGAAGGGTTGATGCTGAAGGACATCACGCGTGAATTGAACCAGACGGCGGCGACAACGTCGGTGGCCATCGACACGCTGGTGAAGAACGGCTTTGTCGTGCGTGAGCAGGCGGAGCATGACCGCCGGGCGGTGGCCATCCGATTGACGCCCGAAGGGCAGCGGATCCGCGATGACAACGCCAAGCGGCTGACAAAGCGCTTTGACGAGGCGTTCGCGTTGCTGTCGGAAGAGGAACGGAAGAATTTTCACACCACGCTCCAGAAGATTTGGGGCACATTCAACAACAATCAAAAGGAAGAAGCATGAAATTGTCGTCTCGAATGATTCGTTTAATGATGGTTGCGGTCTGCGTGTTCGCATTGGCGGCGCAGGCCCAGATGGAGCGTCCGGCGGCCGTGGTCATGGCCCGTCGGGGCACGACCGTGATGGAGGCCGAGACGCGAAGCTACATCGGAAGCGTGCGGCCGGCCGAGACGGTGAACGTCACGGCGAAAGTGAACGGCACGTTGTGGAAGACGGCCTTCCGCGAAGGCGCGATCGTCCTGAAAGGCGATTTGCTGTTTGAAATCGAAGACACGATCTACAAGGCGAAACTGCAGGCCGCGGAAGCCGGCCTGAAGCAGGTCGAAGCGGAATACGACTACGCCGTGAAAGAGTACAACCGCAACAAGACGCTGATCGACAAAAAAGTCATTTCGGACGCGGAGTTCGCCATATATGAGAAGAACCGTGCGTCGCTGGAGGCGAAGATCGCGGAGATGAAAGCGACCATAAAGCTTTGCGAAAACGATCTTTCCTACACGAAAATCTACGCGCCGATCACGGGGCGCATCGGCGAACTGGTCGTGTCCGTCGGCAACGAAGTCGGCCCGACCACCGGCAAGCTGGCGACGATCGTGCAGTACGATCCGATCAAGATCCGTTTCTCCATGTCCGAAGCGGATTTCTACCGTAACTACAAGGACGGCAAGCTTGTGAACCATACGATGGTCGTGCGCGACGCATCCGGAAAGGAGCTGGCGGGCGGAATCAAAATCGATTTCTTCGACAACCAAGTCGATGCCGCGACGGATACGGTCATGATCCAGCTGCTCTGCCCGAACGCCGACAACGCGATCGTGCCCGGCGGTTTCGTGAAGATCGATTTCACGCAGAAGTTCGACACGCCGCAGCTTGCGATTCCGACGACGGCCGTCATGAACGAAGGGAAGGATCTTTACGTCTATGTCGTCGGACTGGACAATATCATTGAAAAGCGCATGATCGTGGCGGGCGACCAAGTCGGCGATTTGCAAGTGGTTCTGGAAGGGCTGACGATTGACGAACTGGTCGTCACGGGCGGCGCCCACAAGACGTATCCGGGCGGCAAAGTCGTATTGGCCCAGACGCAGAAGACGGACACGCCCGCCGCCGAGAATACCGATAAATAAAGGAGCCGCCACATGTTTTCAACGATATTCATCAAACGGCCGCGTTTCGCGTTCGTCATATCGCTGGTCATCATGCTGGCCGGCGTCGCGAGCTATTTCACACTGCCGGTGGCGGAATACCCGCAGGTGACGCCGCCTGTCATCGTCGTGGGCACGTTCTATCCGGGCGCCTCCGCGCAGGTCATCGCGGACACGGTCGCCGCGCCTCTGGAGACGGCCATCAACGGCGTCGAAGGGTTGACGTATTTTGAATCGAAATCGGACAACTCCGGCAACTACACGCTGACCATCACCTTCGATACAGGCGTCAACGAAGACATGGCCCTGACCAATGTCAACAACGCCGTGAAGATGGCGGAGTCGAATCTGCCGTCGGAAGTCAAGACCAACTTGTTCAGCTACAAGCGGTCGTCGGACATTCTGGGCGTCATCGCGTTGCAGAGCAGCAATCCCGAACACGACTTGATGTACATCTCCAACTACGCGTCCATCAACATCACGGACAACCTGTCGCGTCTGAAAGGCGTCGGCCAGTCCTTTGTGTTTTCCGACCGGACCTATTCCATGCGCGTGTGGCTGGATCCGCTGAAGCTGCGCGGTTTCAACATGAGCATCGGCGAAATCGCCAACGCCATCCAGACGCAGAACGTGCAGGCCGCGGCCGGTTCCGTCGGCACGGATTCGTCCAATCCGTACATGTCGTTCAAAGTCGACACGCAGGGCCGTCTGAAGACGCCGCAGGAATTCCAGAACATCATCGTCCGCACAGGCGCGGACGGACGGCAGATCCTGCTGCGGGACGTGGCCCGCGTGGAGATGGGATCTGAAAAATACACGGGGCAGACGTTGTACAACGGCGGTCCCGCGGCCATCGTCGGCGTGTTCAAGATGAACGACGCCAATGCCTTGACGGTCATGACAAAGGTCCGTGAGGAGATGGACCGTCTGGCGAAAGACTTCCCCGAAGGCATGGAATGGGTCATGGGATACGATTCCACGCGGTTCGTGAAAGTGTCCATGAAGGAAATCGCGATGACGCTGATCATGACGTTCATTCTGGTCGTCGTCATCACCTACGCCTTCCTGCCGAGCTGGCGGGCGACTGTCATTCCGTCTGCGACGATTCCCGTGTCGCTGATCGGCACGTTGCTCTTCCTGAAGATTTTCCATATGAGCATCAACACGCTGTCCATGTTCGCGTTGATTCTCGTCATCGGCTCCGTCGTCGACAACGCCATCTGCGTGACGGAGAACTGCATGCGACTGATCGACGAAGAAGGTCTGTCGCCGTACGATGCGGCGGTCCGCTGCATGAAGGAAATCTCCAACGCGTTGATCGCCAGTACGTTGGTCGTCTTGGCCGTCTATGTCCCGATCGCGTTCTACGGCGGCATGGTCGGCATCATCTACACGCAGTTCGCCGTGACGATGTGCACGGCTTTGGTGCTTTCGACGGTGAACGCGCTGACGCTGTCCCCCGCGTTGTGCGCCATGCTGCTGCGGAAGACGAAGCCCGCGTGGGGGCCGTTCAAAATCTTCAACTGGACGGTCAACACGACACGAAACGGCTTTGTTTCCGTTTCCGGCCTGCTGGTCCGCCATGTTTTCGTCACCTTGATCTTGTTCGCGGGAATTCTGGCGGGCAACTTCCTCCTGTACGGCCGCATCGCCCCCGCGTTCCTGCCGTCGGAAGACAAAGGCGCCTTGTTCGCGGAAGTCATCCTGCCGCCTGGCGCGTCGCTGCCGCGTACATCAGAGGTCATGCATGACATGTTGGATCGTATCAAAGATGTCAAAGGCATCCGCAATTCGCTGCTGATTCCGGGCCAGTCCATGACGGCCGGCAATGGTGAAAACTGCGGTTTCGTCATCTTCGAACTGGATTCATGGGAACTGCGCAAGACGCCGGATCTGCAATTGTCCGCCATCCAGGCGGAAATGACGCGCCGCGTCGCGGACATCGCGGATGCGCGAATCATGATTCTCGCGCCGCCGCCGATCAACGGCATGGGCGCTTCCGGCGGTGTGACGTTCGCGTTCCAGGCGAAAGGCGAAAAGACGCCGCAGCAGCTTTCCGCCGCGGCGGAAGAACTGTGCGCGAAGATCATGCAGACGGGCAAGGCCGTCTACGCCTTCTCGTCGTTCGACGCGAACACGCCGATGCTGAACATCGACATCGACCGCGCGAAGGCGGAGGCCCTGAGACTTTCGCCGAGCACGATCTTCTACACGTTGCAGGCCTTCTTCGGCTCCATGTACATCAACGACTTCAACCGCTTCTCCAAGACCTACAAAGTCAACGTCCAAGCTGACTTCCAGTACAGGAAGAATCTGAACTACATGAAACAGATCTACATTCCTTCGTCCACGGGGGCGCAGGTGCCGTTCGACGCCATCGCGACGCTGAACTGGACGCAGGGCTCCCGCCAGGCGGAACGCTTCAACATGTTCCCGTCGGCCAGCATCAACACGCAGTCCGTGCCGTTCTTCTCGTCCGGCCAGATGATGACATTGGTCAGCGACATCATGCATGACTTCGGGCAGGACTACGGCATCAGCTGGACGGGCATGTCCTATCAGGAGAGCCAGAACCAAGGCAAGATCATCTGGATTCTCGGCATGGCGTTGCTGATGGCGTATCTGTTCCTTGTGGCGCAGTATGAGAGCTGGACGCTGCCGATTTCCGTCATCCTGTCCGTCGGGACGGCGACGCTGGGCGGTCTCGTGGCGTTGTTCGTGACGCGCGGCGACATGAACATCTATTGCCAGTTGGGACTTCTGATGTTGATTGGTTTGACGGCGAAATCCGCCATTCTGATGGTCGAATACGCCAAGCAGGAGCGCGAGAGCGGCCTGTCGATCCGCGAAGCGGCCGTCAGAGGCATGCGCATCCGTTTCCGTTCCGTCATGATGACGGCGCTTTCGTTCGTGTTCGGCGTGCTGCCGTTGCTGTACGCGACGGGCGCCGGCGCGGCTTCCCGCCACGCCGTCGGCGTGACGACATTCTGGGGCATGTCCGTGGCGGCCATCGTCGGTATGACCTTTATTCCAGGCCTTTACGTCGTGTTCCAGTACATCGGCGAATTCTTCCTGAATCTATTCCATGGAAAGAAAATCGAATCGAATTAAGTCGGATGGGTTGACATTCCGCAAAATGCATTAATTTAAACCTTGTGTATCAAGGGAGGGATGGCGAAGAACTCCGCCATCCCTTTTGTTTTTCAGGCCAAAATAGGAGAATGACTGATGATGAAGAACAGAGTATTCGGAATGGTCGCGTTTTTCTGCATGTTGGTGGGATGCCTGTGTGTCGCGCAACAGCCGGATGAAAAGATCGACTGGGAAGCCGCTCAGTTGGTGCACCCAGGCGTCCGTTTTGTGAAATTTCAATGGGAGACGCCGCGGGCCACGCCGCTTTCGGCGGAGCAGGTCGAGAAGGTGCATAAGGAGATGATCGAGAAAAAGCGTTCGCAGGAGACCATCGACAACTACAAGGCGGATGTCCGCCCCATGAAAATCTACGTCATGCGCATTGATTTGACAATGAAGGGCTTGACGTTCACGGGAACGGGGCGCGCGGAAGGCTGGGGCGAAAAAATGCCTGACCACGCCAAGCAGATCATTCGCACGCGTCGCCTCCGCACGGCGCAATTCATGAAGGACTGCCGCAAGCCGAAGGAGGAGGGCGGCCGCGGGCTGGACATGATCGTCGCGAACAACAGCGCCCCGTGGTCGCCGTGGGAGTCGCCATACACGCATAAGTTCGGTAATCCCACTGCGTTGAACATCTCCGACGGCGTCATCATCACGGATAATCCGGGCGGGCACAAGGCGATTCTCGTCGTTTACAAGAATGGCAAGATCGACATCGTCGATCATATCGATACGGCGCAGTACGAGGCCGAAGGGCGCACGAAATACGACGACATCTGGTTCGCGCATTCGGGCTTCGGCATCATTCTGAAGAACGGCGAAACGACGCCGCAGACGACGTCAGGCTATGACCGTCCGTTGATGCCGCGCATGACATGCGGTCTGGACAAAGACCGTCATTACATGTATTTAGTGGCGGTGGACGGCCGGATGTTCGGCTGGAGCGAAGGCGCCACAGGCACGGATTTGGTCAGAATCATGCGGGCCGCGGGCGCGTATGACGTGATCGATTTCGACGGCGGCGGCTCCGCGACGCTGTGCTATTGGGACGATGAGAAGAAGGCCCCGCAGACCGTCAACCGCCATGACCGCGTTCCCAATGGCTACTACCGCCCCTGCGGCATGAACATGGGCATCTATATCAAACACGACAACTAATCATATAACAGGAGAAAAACATGATTCAAGTTTTATGCGATGGCCGTCTGTTCCATTTGCAGACGAAGAATACATCCTACGTCTTTTTCGCTAATCCTTTCAACCGCTTGGAGCACATCTACTACGGTGCGCGGGTGGAGGATCCTGCGACCATGCTCATGCGCAATGGACGTCCGTCGCCTGCGTCGTTCAGCGTGATGCGGCAGGGCGAGCCGAGCAACATGGGGCCGGATGTGCTGCCGCAGGAGTATTCAGGCTTCAACAGCGGCGACATGCGCATGGCCGCGTTGACCTTCAAGACGGAAGACGGCGCCGCATGGACGGACGCGCGGTTCGTTTCTTATAAGATTACAAAGGAAAAACGCGCGTTGCACGGCCTGCCTAGCTCGTTCGTCGGAACGAAGGACACGGATGTGGCGAATCTGGAAATCACGCTGAAGGACGAAATCGGCGGCGTGGAGGTGACGATGCTGTACAGCGTGTTCGCGGACAACGATGTCATTTCACGTTCCGTAATTGTGAAGAACGTGTCCGACAAAGTCGTCCGTCTGGAACGCGCCATGAGCGCGCAGGTGGATTTCAGCGGCAAGAGCCATTATGAAATGGTGAACTTCTATGGCAGCTGGAGCCGTGAACGCTATCTGGAGCGCACGCCGCTGCGGCATGGCATCCAGGCGACGGGCAGTCTGCGCGGCGCGACGGGCCATGTCCATTCGCCCGCGTTGATTCTTTGCGAACCTAGTGCGACGGAGACCATGGGCGAGACGTTCGCGTTCGTCTTGGAATACAGCGGCAACCATTTCGAAGCGGCGGAAGTCGACCAGTTCGACGGCGTCCGTGTGCAGATCGGCATCCATCCGGGCCTGTTCAGCTGGAAGTTGAACGCGGGCGAGAGTTTCGAAACGCCTGAGATGTTCATGACGCGGTCCGGCGAAGGCTTCGGCAAGATGTCGCGCAATCTGCACGATTTCATGCGCTCGCATCTGATCCGCAGCCCGTGGAACGGCAAACGCCGCCCGATTCTCGTGAACAACTGGGAGGCGACGTATTTCAATTTCGACACGCAGAAGATTCTGGACATCGCGAAGATGGGCGCGAAGGTGAACATCGAGATGCTGGTCTTGGACGACGGATGGTTCGGCCATCGCGACAACGACAAATCGTCCCTCGGCGACTGGTACGAATTCAAGAAGAAGATCGGCGACATGAAAGATCTGGCGGACGGCATCCACGCGTTGGGCATGAAGTTCGGCCTGTGGTTCGAGCCCGAAATGATTTCGGAGGACAGCGATCTCTATCGCGCTCATCCGGAATGGGTTCTGTGTGTTCCGAACCGTCCGCGCTGCTATGGCCGCACGCAGCTGATTCTGGACTTCAGCCGCCCGGAAGTCGTTCAGCATCTGTTCGATGTGATGGCGGGGCTGATCGGCCGCGCGGGAATCGACTACATCAAATGGGACATGAACCGCAACATGTCCGACGTGTTCTCCGAAGTGCTGCCTGCCGACCAGCAGGGCGAAGTCGCCCATCGCTACATTCTCGGCGTCTACAAGCTTAACCAGATGCTCATCGACGCCTTCCCGAATCTGCTTATCGAAGGCTGCTCGGGCGGCGGCGGTCGTTTCGACGCGGGCATGATGTATTATCTGCCGCAGATCTGGTGCAGCGACAACACGAACGCCATGGAGCGTCTGATCATTCAGGCGGGCACGTCGTTGCTTTATCCTGTGGCTTCCATGGGGGCTCATGTGAACGCGCAGCATGACCGCGCACGGTTCATCCCGTTCGAGACGCGCGGCAACGTCGCGATGGCGGGAACATTCGGCTATGAGCTTGATTTGACGAAACTTGACGAAGATGAACAGGCGACGGCCATTCGCCTCAACAAGGCCTACCACCGCTATCATGATACAATATCCGAAGGCGACTATTACCGCCTGACGGATATGTTCAAAGTGAACGAAGTGGAGGCGTGGTGCTGCACGGCGAAGGACAAGAGGCAGGCCGTCCTGACGGTCGTCCGCCGCACGAAATACGGCTACATCAAGCGTGTGCCGCGTTTCACCGTGCCCGGCCTTGATCCCGCGAAGAAATACCGTCTCGTCGACGACGCCGTCGAACTAGAGAAGCAGCAGATCTTCCCCGGCGACGTGCTCATGAACTACGGCATCTGGTGCACGGAACTGGATTTCCGCGACTGTGCGTCCAAGGTGTATCTGTTTGAGATGGTTGACTGAAAAAGAACGGGGCTTCTGGAATTTCCAGAAGCCCCTAATAACCAATTACTTCATCTGCTAGCCACTAACCACTATTACTTGGCTGAAGGATACTTGAAATTCCGCATTGCCGATTTGTCAGTCAATTCGAGTTCCGATATTGCGGCATTCGGCGGCGGTAATGGTGAGCGGTTTGTGATGAAGCTTTTCAGTCCGTGAATCGATAATCCAATTGTTGAGAAAATCGACTTTGGCTCCATTCAGAACTTCAACGATACTGCCGGTGAACTGTGAATTGGAACGGTTGCAATTCTGGATTTTATTGTTGAGAATCCGCAACCGATAAACGCCATTTGTGTAGATGCCGTTGACATGGCTGTCAATGATTTCATTGTCGCTGATATCGATATCGGTAATGATACGGCTGAGCTTCAGAAACTTCGGGGAAGGGGGGACTTCTGTTGCATTGACGACCGTGAATTCACACTTGTCATCCTTTCTGATGGAAGATGACACCGTGACGACGGCGGACTGCCCATCCGCACCAGTCATTTGGATCTTGCGTCCGGGGAAAAGATCTTCGATGAGATTGGCCGCCGTGCTGAAACGTCCTTCACCGATGACTGTGACTGCGTCATCACGCCGCGAGAAGTATTCATCGCCGTTCCGATTCCAGCCTTGGGCATTGTCGATATAGGAGACAACGATTCCAGCTCGTCCTGTCGTAATCTGACCGGCGTTGCGTATCATTTCACCGTTGATTTCAAAATCGGCTCCGCTTTCAATGAAGCGATTGCCCAGAACTTTGACGCGGCTGGCGTTGCAGACACCGCGCCCAAAAGCGCTGAAACGATCGTTGGTTGTGATCTGGCATCCGGAAAAAGTGGTTCGCTGCACATGGTTGTTTGAAAAGACAATGTCGTGTCCGCCGACGCAGACCAGCCCCTGGCGGCAATTGTAGATGATGTTGTTGCTGACTACAGCGCGTTCAAGACGCACGACTTCTTCGTGCCCATAATCAATCAACGCAAGTGCGTCGTCCGTGGTATGTGAAATCTGGTTGCCAGAGCAGACGATATCGCTGCTGAACACAAAATGGAGACCGTCACGCATGGTTCGCTCAATTCGGCAGTTGACAACCCATATATGACGGCAACCATTGATGGCGATTCCCATGAAAGGGGAGCCAAGAATATGAACGCTATCCACACGGATGTTGTTTCCAGTTGTGATATATAGCGGATGCTGATCATTGGTCTGCTGACGCGAAGGCATTTCCTTGTATGTCAGAATGCCGCCACGAATGGTCAGATTGTCGCAATGGTCAAAATGAAAGGAGCCTTTTTGCTCACGGTTCAGCAACGTGGCTCCGGAAAAATCAATCATTGAATTTTTCAATCCTTTGATTTTCAGTAATCCGGAGAAAACGTACTTGCCATTTCCAAAAGAAAGAACACCTCCATCTTGCTGGAGTGCATTAAAGGCTTTGACAATTGCGGTCGTGTCGTCAGACACACCGTCTCCCTTCGCGCCAAATGAACGAATATCCCATTCCGCGGCACGCAAGCTGACGCCGACACACAATGCGGCAAATAATAAAACACTTTGGAATCTATGGCGGAATTGGAGCTTTTTCATTTGGCCTCCATTTTGTTTTATTGGATATCCAGACAGTGCATATGACGTGTGCTTTGCATGCCGCTAAAATATGCTGGATTAGACAGTAACTATTTGGTTGAAAGATACTTGATGTCCCTAAGCCAGTAGGTCATCTGCG
>JAEEGG010029463.1_pt1 | contig 10255 bp, 13 predicted proteins | sample 9134161 | NCBI WGS metagenome assembly JAEEGG01 (sample SAMN16246543, study PRJNA631951) | gut metagenome | biome: gut microbiome; feature: rumen; material: CR-attached | host: Bos | place: Iran: Karaj | collected 2018-10 | reverse complement strand
GTTGAGTTTAAAAATTTGGGACTTTTGATTATAGATGAAGAGCACAGGTTCGGTGTAAAGCAGAAAGAAAAAATTAAGCAGATGAAACAAAATATAGATATATTGATGTTATCGGCTACTCCTATTCCGAGAACACTTTCGGGAGCTTTGTACGGGTTAAGAGATTTATCTTTGATAGAAACACAACCTTACGGCAGATTGCCTATAGAAACAAATATCGCATTTTACGATTCCAAACTTATAAAAAATATTATCGAGGCCGAACTTTCAAGAAACGGTCAGGTATTTTATGTTTATAACAGAGTTGAAACTATATTAAATAAAGCTGCCGAAATAAAAAAATTGTTACCGGATACAAGGTTGGATGTTATACACGGGCAAATGAAACCGTCCGAAATAGAAAAAGTTATGTGGCGGTTTTTGCACAGGGAACTGGATGTTTTGATAGCAACAACTATAATAGAGTCCGGTATAGATATTCCTACCGTAAACACAATGATAATAGAAGATGCACAAAATTTCGGTCTTTCACAACTTCATCAGTTGAGGGGAAGAATCGGCAGGGAAAAACAAAAAGCATATTGTTACCTTTTCTATAAAGAAAAGGATATGAATGATGATGCAATTAAAAGACTTGAAGCAATGAAAAATTTCAGTGAGTTGGGTTCGGGATACAAAATTGCATTGAAAGATTTGGAAATAAGAGGTGCAGGCGGTATATTAAGCGCAAAACAGCACGGTTTTGTCAGAGATATCGGTTACGAGATGTTTGCAAGATTACTTGAAGAAGAAGGACACAAAGTCAGAGGTGTTCCTCAAAAAGAAGACAGGAAACATAATGTTGAAGTTGACTTATATATAGATGCTTTTATTCCGCAGGATTATATTGAAGATGAAGATATAAGAATATTGTTTTACAGAAAAATATCGAACATATATGTTCAGGAAGAAATTGATGAAATAAGAAACGAACTTTTGGACAGATTCGGCAAGATCCCTGAAAATGTTGAGAATTTGTTTAAGATAGCACAAATTAAAATAAATGCATCAAAGATTTTTGTTGAAAGAATTTCCGAAGATAAAAGATTTTGTTACATATATTTCAGGAAAGATACCAATTTTGATAAAATAGATTCAATGCGATTTATAACGGAATACAATTCGTTGGTGGAATTTAACAGAACTGATAGTTTCAGCTTTAAATTGGTAAAAAGCAAAATATATTCAAATTTCATTGATTATATAATACAATTCTTAAAAGAATTTAAAAAATATATGAAGTAAAAAAGACAGAAGAATAGAAGATTTGAAGATTGGAAGTTCAGTTGTAAAATTTGCTTCGCAAATTTTGTTTTTATTAAGTTTTCCTATTTGTTTCCATTCTTCTACTCTTCCAATCTTCCAATCCTCCAATCTTCTGCCGTTTGGTGTTGACAAATTAGCCAAAAACATATAAAATCTTATACTAACTTGCTTTTTAATAAGCAGGTTAAGTATTTTATTTAAGGAGAAATGTAAATGAGTGTGAGAATTCGTCTACAGAGAATAGGAAGACCGAAAAGAGCATACTATAGAGTAGTTGCTATTGATCAAAGAGCAAAAAGAAACGGCAAACCTATTGAAATTTTAGGACAATACGATCCGGTATTGCAGGAAAACAAATTAAATGTAAAACAAGACAGAGTTGAGTATTGGTTGAAAACCGGTGCAAAACCTTCTGATACTGTTGCAGATTTATTGAAAAAAGCATCAGCACCTGCAGAAGAAAGTAAATAGTATTTGTATTTAATTGTTGTTTAAAACTAAAAGAAAATTAATGGAGATATAACGATGAAAGAATTAATCCTTTTTATAGCAAAATCATTAGTAGATAATCCTGATCAAGTAGAAGTAAATGAAGTTATAGGTGAAAAATCAACAATTTTGGAACTCAAAGTTGCAGCAGGCGACAGAGGTAAAATTATCGGTAAAGAAGGAAGAATAATAAAAGCTATCAGAATAATTTTGAATTCTGCTTCTGCAAAACTTGATAAGAGAACAACATTGGAGATAGTAGAGTAGTAAATGGGCAGTATTCGTAAAAAAACCGCTAAAACAAGTTGGAAAGTAGCGGATATTTTGGGTTTTGAAGTTTTTGATCAAGATGGAAATTTGTTGGGATTGTTGGCAGATGTTATATCAACAGGCAACAACGATGTTTGGACAATAAAGTCCGATACGGAAGAGCTTTTAATTCCGGCTTTAAAAAGTATAGTTACAAAAGTAGATATATCTGCAAAAAGAATTTTTGTATCTTTACCGGACGGATATGTTGATATTTACGGAACAAAAGTAAAATTGGAAGATGCGGTAGTTGTAGAAGAATTTTCCGGAATTACTGTTTATGAAGATTGATATACTGACTATATTCCCAGATATGTTTAAAGGCCCTATGACTTGCAGTTTAATGAATAGGGCAATACAGAACAAAATTTTAGATGTAAACTATATAGATATCAGATCTTTTACAAAAGATAAACACAAAAAAGTAGATGATAGACCGTTCGGCGGCGGACCGGGTATGTTAATGCAGGTTGAACCGATATATTTATCATTGAAAAGTGTTGGTGTAAGAAAGAAAAATTGTTTATACAAAAATCCTTATAAAAAACCTTATGTGATTTATATGAGTCCGCAAGGCAACTTATTAAACACTAAAAAGGTTAAAACTCTTTCGAAATATGAACATTTAGTTTTACTTTGCGGTCATTACGAAGGAGTTGATGAAAGGGTTTTAAATTGGGTGGATGAAGAAATCTCTATAGGAGATTATGTTTTGACCGGCGGTGAAATTCCGGCAATGGTTTTAATAGATTCCGTTGCAAGAATGTTACCGGGAGTTGTTCAGGATAAATCTTCCGTAGAACAAGATTCTTTTTATGACGGGATGCTTGATTATCCTCAATATACCCGCCCTGCAAAATTTAAAAATTTTAAAGTACCGGAAGTGTTGTTATCCGGTAATCATTTAGAAATAGAAAAATGGCGAAAACAGCAGTCTTATGAGAGAACAAAAAACAGAAGACCTGACCTGTTAAAGTTAAAAAAGTAATTAAGTTAAAGGAGTAGTAAAATGTCACTTATAGACCAAATTGAAGCAGCACAAAAGAAAGATGTTAAAGTTCAATTCAAAGCCGGAGATACAGTAAAGGTTTTCTTCAAAGTTGTTGAAGGCGGAAACGAAAGAATTCAGGCTTTTGAAGGTGTAGTTATACAGAAAAAAGGTACAGGTTTAACCGAAACTTTTACGGTAAGAAAAATTTCTTTCGGTGTAGGTGTAGAAAGAATATTCCCTATTCACTCACCAAGAATCGATAAAATTCAGGTAATAAGAAAAGGTAAAGTAAGAAGAGCAAAACTCTATTACTTAAGAGACTTGTCCGGTAAAGCTGCAAGAATTACGGAAGTTCAAAACAAACAACAAGCAGAAGCTGCAGTCGCAAAGTAATAATATTAAGAGGAAATTAAAATTTCTCTTTTTAAATTTGATAAAGATTTTTATGATAAAGGACTTCAATTTGTCTCCGGTGTTGACGAGGCAGGTCGAGGTCCTTTAGCAGGTCCGGTGGTGGCAGCTGCAGTTATCCTCCCGAAAGATATTTTTATAGACGGTGTAAACGATTCAAAAAAACTAACCGAAAAAAAACGAAATGTTCTGTTTGAAGAAATAAAACAAAAAGCTTTTTCTTATGGTATCGGCATAGTTGATGCCAAAACAATAGATGAAATAAATATTTTACAGGCAACTTTTCTTGCAATGAAAAAAGCATTGGATCAGTTATCCGTAAAACCTGATTTGATTTTAGTTGACGGTAACCACACAATACCTAATTTACAAAATAAACAACAGGCAATAGTTTCAGGTGACGCAAAAAGTGCATGTATAGCTTGTGCTTCGATACTTGCAAAAGTTACAAGAGATAATATGATGTACGAATATGCAAAACAATATCCGCAATATAATTTTGAAAAACATAAAGGTTACGGAACAAAAGCTCATCTTGAAGCTATACAAAAATACGGACCGTGTCCTATACACAGAATGACATTTGCTCCGTTAAATTCAAAACAATTGGAACTGCTTTAACGGTAATTTATAATTTACAATGTATAATTTATAATTAATGAAGAGCAATAAATGGCAATTTAAGGAACAATAATGAAAGAGTTGACTACCGATATCGGTAAAAAACATGAACAGGAAGCAGCGGATTTTCTTAAAAATTTAAAATATAAAATTATAGAACAAAATTTTAAACTTTTACCTGTCGGAGAAATAGATATTATTGCCAAAGATAAAAATACAATAGTTTTTGTTGAAGTAAAATACAGAAAGACAAAAGATTTTGGAACACCTGCGGAATTTGTAACAAAATCCAAACAGAAAAAAGTTATAAAAACAGCATTATGTTATGTGAAGAAGAACAATATAAAAGCAGATATAAGATTTGATGTGATTTCAATTTGCCAAAATGAAATCGAACATATAAAAAATGCTTTTTGTCCTGATACTTATTTTACTTATTGAGGAAAAGTTTTGCGGTGTTAGCTAAAATTTCTGCACCTTTGGGAAGAGCAGTTTCATCTAAATCAAACTTTTCATGATGCCAAGGATAAGAAGTTTTCTCGTTTGAAGAAGTTCCCACATAAATAAAAGCACCTTTAACTTCATGTAAATATTCGGCAAAATCTTCGCCGGCCATGGACGGATTTTTTAAAAATTCTATGTTTTTTGGACCGTAAACTTGTTTTGCCGATTCATAACATAAATCTACAACGGAATCCGTATTTATTAAAGGATTGTTCAAAACTTGATAATCAAAAGTGTATGTCATTGAATAACTTTTACAAATACCTTGCAGCCTTTTTATCATTTCTTTTTTTATAAGTTCTCTCGTTTTTTCGCTGAATGTTCTGACTGTTCCCACAACGGTTACTTTGTCCGCAATTATGTTATATTGTTGTCCGCCTTCAACTTTTCCTACGGTAACAACCACCGGTTCAACAGGATTTACTATTCTTGAAGGAATAGTTTGTAAAGACATTATAAATTCACTTGTTGCAACAATAGGATCTTTGGATAAATGAGGATATGCACCATGTCCCAAAAGGCCTTTTATTTCTATAACAAATTTATCTACTCCCGCCATCATTGCACCGTACTTTAAGGCAACTTTACCTGATTTTGTCCAAGGGCTTACATGTGCACCTATAATGCAATCAACTTTATTTGTTGATAATACTCCTTCTTTTATCATTCCTTTGGATCCACCTGCAGTTTCTTCATCAAGTTGGAACGTGAACTGAATTTTGCCCGCAAACTCTTCTTTTTGTTTGGCTAAAATCATTGCCGCACCGAGTAACATTGTTGTGTTACCGTCATGACCGCAGGCATGCATTACACCCGGATTTTTTGATTTATATGAATTGTTGTTTTTTTCTTTTATGGGAAGTGCATCCAAGTCCGCTCTTAGAGCTATGGTTTTAGTTTTTTTGTTGGTTTTCTTTGTTCCTTCCAAGATGCCGATAACACCTGTTTTACATAATCTGTATGTTTTTATACCTTGTTCTTTTAAAATTTTTTCAACGAAATCTGCAGTTTTATATTCTTTATTACTGAGTTCGGGATTTTGATGTATTGTTCTTCTTATATTTTGTAAAGTTTTAAATAAGTTCATATCTTTCTCCGAAAAAATTCCTGTGGAATTTTGATGTATAAATGTATAGATGACCGTATGTATGGAAACTACAAAAAATTTATTTTGTTTTTTTTCTATACTTCTATCTCTCTATACCTCCAGCTCTCAAAAATTGCCGTTGGCAATTTTTTTTATTGCTTTAGATATGTTCCCGATTATATCACTTGCCGTCAAAGAAACTTGAGTTTTTTCTTTTGCTGCAAAATCTCCGGCAAGACCGTGAACATAAACTGCAGTTGCAACTTTTAATAATAAATCTTTGTTTTCAATGCATACAAAAGCGGAAATTGTACCGGTTAAAACATCACCGCTTCCGGCTGTAGCCATACCTGCATTACCGGTATTGTTTATATATATTCTGTTTCCGTCGCTTACAACGGTTTTATGTCCTTTTAATAAACAAATTATATCATTATTTTTAGCAAAAGTTTTAGTTATTTGTTTTCTGTAATTTGTATCTTCTTTATATTTTATTCCGGATATTCTTTCAAATTCTTTAGGATGAGGGGTAACTGTTATTTTTGATTTTGAATTTTTAAATTCTTTTATTATTGATTGTTTTTGTTTGCCTTCCAAAGAATTCAGTCCGTCGGCATCGATTGTAACATAAATATCGAACTTTTTTATTATTGATAGTATTAAATTTTTTACGGAATTGTTTTTGCCCGTTCCGCAACCTACAGCAACGGAAGTAATTTTTCTTTTTTCTATAAATTTTAATATTTTATTTTGTGCAGACTTTGAAAAAGTTCCGTTTTTTTCTTCTAGAGGTAAAAGCATTATTTCCGGTTTAATATTTTTTGCTATAACAGGGTATGCGGATTTCGGAAAGGCAATTGTTACAAGTCCTGCACCTGAAGTTATTGCCGAATTAGCACATAAAACTCCGGCTCCGGGCATATTATAAGAACCTGCAATAACAAGTACATGACCGAAATTGTTTTTAAAACTGTTATTTTTTCTTTTAAATATATTTTTTATTTTCATTTTATTTAGAAGATACCGCTACAGCTACAACGGTAGTTCTGTTATGCGAAAAAGATATATCGATATAAGATACTTTTTTGCCTTTAATATAAACTTCGGGCTTTCCCGAAACTGAATTTTTAAATGATATATCCGTTATTACTAATTTTTTTGATTTGTTTATTGCTTTCCAAACGGCTTCTTTGCCTGCAAATCTGACGGCGAAATGTTGAACGGCATTCTTTTTCTTGGACGAACAATATTCTATTTCATCTTTAGAAAATACCCGTTCAATGAAATTTTTGTCTTTCAAAAATTTTTGAAATCTTTTTATTTCTTCTATGTCTATTCCGATATTCATTTTTATAACCGATTAAAAAAATTATTTATCGTCAAAATTGTATACTATTAATGAAAAAAAATCAATGATATATTTTTATCAAAAAAATTCGTTTTTTTATATATATTTTTTGTATAATATTTAAAATATTTTTTTTGAGGAAGACCCGTGAGCATAATAGTTACCGGAGTTGCAGGCTTTATTGCAAATAAGACTGCAGAATTTTTATTAAAAGCAAAAAAAGAAGTTATAGGTATAGATAATCTTAATGATTATTACGATACCAAAATAAAAAATTACAGATTAAAACAGTTAAAAAAATATAAAAATTTTAAATTTTTTAAACTTGATATTGAAAACAAAAATTCAATTGAAAAGATATTTAAAAAAAATAAAGTTTCTGCAGTTATCAATTTGGCTGCAAGAGTCGGTGTAAGATACAGTCTGGAAAATCCGTTTGTTTATGTTTCAACCAATACTATGGGAACACTTAATCTTTTGGATTTATGCAGACAATATAAAGTAAAAAAGTTTGTTTTAGCATCAACATCTTCTCTTTATGCGGGACAAAAAATGCCTTTTACCGAAACACTTGCCGTAAACACTCCGATTTCTCCGTATGCCGCTTCAAAAAAAGGTGCGGAAGCCATGTGCTACTCATATCATTACTTGCATGGTATAGATGTAAGTATAGTTAGATATTTCACCGTGTACGGTCCTGCGGGAAGAACTGATATGAGCATAATGAGATTTATAAAATGGATAGATGAAGGAACACCTGTTGAACTTTTCGGGGACGGTTCACAAAGCAGAGATTTTACTTATGTTGATGATATTGCTAAAGGAACAATAAAGGCATTAAAGAAAGTAGGTTTTGAAATTATAAATTTGGGCGGCGGAAATAATCCTGTTTCATTGAATTATGTTATAAGTTTGATGGAAAAATATTTGGGTAAAAAAGCAAAAATAAACAGAAAACCTTTTCATAAAGCAGATGTTATTTCAACTTGGGCAGATATTTCCAAAGCAGCTGAAATATTAAATTGGAAACCGACTGTTTCGTTGGAACAAGGTATAAAAAATACAGTTAATTGGTATTTGGAAAATAAAACATGGTTTAAACATGTTAAAATATAATCGAAAAAAACAAAGAAAAATTTTGTATAGATAGACTTTAAAGGGAGTTGAAAAATGTATAAAAGTTTATTGGAGAAAATAAATTCAAAAAAAGCCAATATAGGTGTTATAGGTTTGGGATATGTCGGACTTCCGTTAGCGGTTGAACTTGCTAAGAAGGGTTTTACGGTAACCGGTTTGGAAGTGGATTCAAAAAAAGTTGAAAGTATAAAAAACAAAAAATCTTATATCGGTGATATAGATACTAAAGATATAAAAGAATTGGTGGAAGCAAAAAGATTTTCCGCAACAACAAATTTTAAAACAATATCAAAGTTGGATGTTGTTATTATATGTGTTCCTACTCCGTTAAGAAAATCTAAAGATCCGGATGTTTCATATATAGTTGCGGCAACAAAAGAAATAAAAGATAATTTACAAAAAGGGCAGTTGATAGTCCTTGAATCAACAACATATCCGGGAACAACAGCCGAATTGGTTTTGCCTATGCTTGAATCCACGGGATTAAAAGCAAGTAAAGATTTTTTCTTGGCATTTAGTCCTGAAAGAATAGATCCCGCAAACAAAAAGTTTACTATTGCAAATACAACAAAAGTTGTGGGCGGTATATGTAAACAATCCACCGAGCTTACTGCAGCGGTTTACGGTAGTTTTACAAAGGTTCATAAAGTATCGTCAACACAAGCAGCGGAGATGGTAAAACTTTTGGAAAATACTTTTAGAGCGGTAAATATCGGACTTGTAAATGAAGTTGCATTAATGTGTGACAGATTAGGTTTAAATGTTTGGGAAGTAATAAATGCTTCCGCAACAAAACCGTTTGGTTTCATGAAATTTACTCCCGGCCCCGGAATAGGAGGACATTGTATTCCGTTGGATCCGCATTATTTGGCTTGGAAATTAAAAACATTAAATTTTTATTCAAGATTTATAGAACTTTCGGGTGAAATAAATGCAAAAATGCCGGAATATGTTGTAACAAAGTTGGCAGATGCATTGAACAAAAAATCAAAGTCAATTAAAAATTCAAAAATATTGGTTTTAGGTGTTGCTTATAAGAAAGATGTTTCCGATATGAGAGAGTCACCTGCAATAGATGTTATGTATTTATTAAATGAAAAAGAAGCAAAGCTTTTTTATTATGACCCGTATGTTTCAACCGTTAAAATCGGAAATAAAGTTATGAAGTCAGAAAAAAACATTAAAAATATTTCAAAATATGATGTTGTATTAATATTAACGGATCATACATGTATAGATTATTCAGACATTGTTAAAAAATCTAAACTTGTTTTTGATACAAGAAATGCAACAAATTTAATGAAATCATCAAAAATAGTAAGGATATAATTTAGTGGATAAAAGGAAAAAATTATCAATTGTTTTAGTTACAAGAAATTCTAAATCAGTGTTGTTTGATTGCCTTAAAGCGTTGGATAATAACGATGAAATTACATCTTCAAATAATGCTCAATGGATTATAGTTGATAATGCCAGCAGTGACGGCTCAATAGAAGAAGTTTTAAAATTATATCCTCAAACACAAGTTATAAAAAACAACGACAATTTAGGATTTGCAAAAGCTGCGAACCAAGGTTTTAATGTATCTGAAACAGACTTTATTCTTTACATAAACACAGATACCGAAATAAAACAAAATTCGATATCAAAACTTTACAATAAAATTGTTTCCGATAAAAATATTGCCGTTATCGGTCCCAGACTTTTAAGAAAAAATAATACAATTCAAAAGTCTGTATATCCGGAAGCAACTTTATATACCGAAATTTTTAAACCTTTAGTAAAATTGTCTGTTTCAATAAAAGAAAATTTTTATAAAGCAGGTAAATGTTATACTGTTAATTCGTTAAGAGGAGCTTGTTTTATAATAAATAAAGAGTATATGAAACAGGTTGGCGGTTTTGACGAAAGATATTTTTTCTATTTGGAAGAAACGGATTTGTTTAGACAATTAAAACTGACAGGTAAAAAAATTTGTTATCTTCCCGAAAGTGAAGTTTATCATTACGGCGGACTTGGAAGTGATGATAAAATGACTTTTAATAAGAAAAAA
>JAEEGG010029462.1_pt1 | contig 10255 bp, 10 predicted proteins | sample 9134161 | NCBI WGS metagenome assembly JAEEGG01 (sample SAMN16246543, study PRJNA631951) | gut metagenome | biome: gut microbiome; feature: rumen; material: CR-attached | host: Bos | place: Iran: Karaj | collected 2018-10 | reverse complement strand
TCTTACATTGGAAATGCTACCGTCTTTTTCAACAATAAAACCAATAAAGACACGTCCTTGAATGCCTTTCTCCCTGGCTTTCTGAGGATAATGGATATTCTTGGAAATATAGTGAAACAATTCTGCCTCACCGCCAGGAAATTTCGGCATTTCCTCCACAATCTGATATATTTCATCCCCATCCAAAGTATCGTTAGACTCCACAAGATCTTCATCCTCAGCAGCACCATCAAAGTTTGGTTCAACAAACCCTTCTGTAACCCATTCTTCTTCCTCAATTCCTCCTACAATTTCAAGTAGCTCATCCTTTTTGCAAGCAGTTTTCTTTTCTTCTGCTTTCATCGTATCCGGCTCCGGTGCCAGCACATCGCCTTCCAACAAATAAGCATCACTGGGAATGCTGTCGTTGGAGATACTATCGTTGGGCATCTCGGTGGAATCGGGAGTATGCATCACTTCACCGGCCAAAGGCTCGGGAACAGGATGATTGCATGAAGTGGCCGCAAACAAGGTTCCCAACGACATTCCAGCGAAAACCGCCGCTTTGCCCATCCGCTGCCGTTTCTCCAGCTCGCGCTCAAGATAGCGTACTTCGGCCTCGCATTTTGGGCAAGTGCCTTTGCAGTCGCCTTTGTAGGTGCATTCCGAAGTCACAAACTCAATATCGTTTTCCGCAGCAATCTGTTTGCGGATTTCCTTCAGGATTTTACAGGTTTGTTTGCCTTTTGCCATGATTATTCTTTAGTTTTATCGTCTAACTTGAAATTGACAGGGATTTGGTATGAAACTCTACTGAACACTCCGTTTTGCTTGGCAGGCCTCCACTTGGGCAACGATTTAATAACACGAATGGCTTCTTCGTCGCATCCTCCTCCAATTCCTCTTAACAATTTCACATCGGTTACACTACCATCTACGTCAATGATAAAACCCACAAACACCCGACCTTCAATGCCTTTCTCGATGGCTTCCTGTGGATAGTTGAGATTCTTGGCAATGTATTCCACAAGTTTGACTTCGCCTCCAGGAAAACTCGGCATTTCTTCCACCATCCCAAATATCTCTACATCTTCCGCCACCTTTTCGATCGTATCCATTCTCAACGTATCCGGCTGCTGCGCCACGGCCAATTGGCTCGTTCCCAGCAAACCTACAGACAAGCCCGCCACTATAGCTGCTTTACCCATACGTTGCCGTTTCTCTAATTCTCGCTCCAAATAACGCACTTCTTCCTCGCATTTTGGGCAAGTACCTATACAATCGCCTTGATAAGTGCATTCCTCGATGACCAACTTAATATCGTTCTCCGCCGCTATCTGCTTGCGGATTTCCTTCAGGATCTTGCAGGTTTGTTTGCCTTTTGCCATGGTTATTTCTGTTTTTCGTTCTCTAATTTGAAATTGAATGGAAGCTGGTATTGCACACGAACTGGCTTACCCCTCTGTATGGCAGGCTTCCATTTAGGCATTATCCTCACCACATCCATCGCTGCCTCATCGCAACCGTAGCCAATCCCTCTCAACAACTTGATGCTTGACAAACTACCGTCTTTCTCTATAACAAAACCAACAAAAACTCTGCCTTCAATTGCCGCATCTTTCGCCTCTTGAGGATAAACAAGATTGGCATTAATGAAATCGAACATTGCATCAAAGCCACCAGGATATTCTGGCATTTTTTCAACAATATGTATTAACTCTTGTTCAACGATTTCCTGTTCATGACCGAAAAAAACAGGAATCTCGTAAGGATAACGAATCGCTTGGCCTCGATTCATGGCTGGCATCCACTTGGGCATTCCTTCAAAGACCTCCAATGCCGCTTCGTCGCAACCATAGCCCAACCCGTTAAGCACCTTAAAGCAGGACAAACTTCCATCCTCCATCACTACAAATCCAACATAAACGCGCCCTTCAACGCCTGCTTCCTTGGCTTCACTTGGGAAAACCAGACGCTCTGAGATGTAATTCTTCAGTGCCACCTCTCCACCAGGGAAATTGGGCATTTGCTCAGGAACGCCCCACATTATTTGCTCACCTTCCGGCCACCAAAACTCGCAATCAATGGTATCCGTTGTCTGCGCCATTATGCCTTGAGCCAGCAAAAACAGAACAAACCCAAAAATGAATTTCTTAATCATAACCTTATGTATTTAATGTGTAATCATCGGAAAATGCAGTTTCTGCACGCATTGACAGGCGAATGGGATTTTTTCTCCCGAGTTCAATTCCCAAATGGCAGGCTTCCATTCCATGAACTTGAACAGTGCCGCGACTTGAGCATCCAGTTGCTCATTGACACCTTTTATTATATCAATGTGCGACAATTTGCCATTGGGTTCCACAGTGAAAGCCACTTCCATGTCGCCGTAAGCGTTGCCATCGGCATTTTCGCCTAAGTTTTGGGAAATGAACTCCAAAAGGCCTGATTCTCCGTCCTCAAACCGAGGCGCATAAAGATGTGTCGTATTTTTCAGCAAAGAATCTGCCTTAAGATTATCATCATTGTTCACATACAATTGATATGCAATTCCATAATTCTCATATTCAAGCACATCAGGATGCCTCAAATCACCACCAACCACGATTAAACTCTTCATTCCAGAAACAAGCAATTTGCTGATTTCCAATTGTGTAAGCGAATGATGAAACAAATAAGATTTGGGAGGGACAACATATCCTTCTGTAATTGTAATTCCACGCAACGTCTCCTCATCCAATTTGTTGATATCCAAAGTATCGGATTGCTGCGCCAAGGCCACTTGACTTGCACCCAGCAAACCTACGGAAAGGCCAGCAACGACTGCAGCCTTGCCCATCCGCTGCCGTTTCTCCAATTCGCGCTCCAGATAGCGCACTTCGGCCTCGCACTTTGGGCAAGTCCCAAGGCAATCGCCTTGGTAGGTACATTCCTCAATGACCAACTTAATGTCGTTCTCCGCCGCAATCTGTCTGCGGATTTCCTTCAGAATTTTGCAGGTTTGTTTGCCTCGTTTCATGTTTGTCATTTTTTAGTTTAACGCAGCAAAGATACGATTTATTTTGAAAAAAGCAGTTTGAAGCAAAAATAATCCAAAAACAGAATTCAAACCCCATTCTACATTCTGCATTCATCATTCTACATTCTACATTCTACATTCTGCATTCTGCATTCATCATTCAGCATTCATCATTCAAGCTCACCTTATTATATAATTGAACTCATCAATATTTTTCACTCCCATCGATTTGAGGCGTTCGATGCTCTTCGCAACGTCCTCATCCGTGTTGAACTCAGGAATATGCGGCACACGCACCATGATGCGATTGGGGTCGCCACTCTTAAGAAGCCATTCCAAATTGGTCAGCACAACCGAATTATCCTTTCCCGTATAGCCTTGATAGATTTCAGGATTCATGTCCTTGATGTCAATGATGTAGCCATCCAGAATCGGGTCGATAGTTTGTACATTCTCGAAAGGCACATTAAGGCTGGTCTCAGCCATAATCTGCCACTGCGGACCGCAAAGTTCACGAAACGCCTTAATGAACTCCACTTGAAGCAAGGGTTCTCCCCCACCAAAAGTGACGCCGCCATGCGTAGCAAGGAAATACAACTGGTCGATTTTCACCTCCTCGAAAAGAAGTTCAGGCGTGTAATCGCGACCTTTTTCAGCATCCCAACAGGTCTTGTTAAGGCAATACTTGCAGCGCAAAGGGCATCCATTGAACGCCACCAAGGTAGTGACGCCCTCGCCGTCCGTGGTCAAGCGGTGGCGACTAATACCGAAGATTTTCGCGGTGGTCATTCAAGATATTCCGGCTTCCCCGATTCGTCAATGGTATGACGGTCTTCCCTGAATAGATTGAAGACGATGCCAACTTGGGCATTCACATTCCTGCTATTCAAAGGATTGAAGCAGCCGATGATATTGTTTGTGGTCAGATAGATGTTGCAGGTCGCAATCATGGCGGAGAGACCAAGGCCGAAGTTGGCATAGCTACCAGGCATCATCGTATAGGTAGCGCACACGTTGAGATTATCCCAAAATGAGCCACAATAGGCCAAAGTCAAGGCAGGACGGAAACCGCTACCGAGGAAGCAACCCTGAGCCTGCACACTGAAACGGTTGTGGGAATCGAGGTCGTAGTTTCCACGCAGCAAGAGATTGGTATTCAGAGCTGTGTTGTATTTTTCAAAAGGAGAAAACTCCAACTGGAAATACTGCTTCAAAGTATCCAGGAAAGCTTCACGATACTCCAAGTCTGAGGTGATGAGTTGTAACTGTTCCCAATTCAATCCGTTGAAGAGGAAATTTCCGTCCTCATAAAACTGGCCCATATCATTAATCTTGCTCGTCATGTTAATGTTATTCTTTCCCCAATGGATGAAACCCAAGTCATGCACAGCGGCCACGGCACTGAAACGTTCGTCGAAACGGTATTCCGCTGCGAGATCTATGCCAAAGCCAGGATTACGGAACAGATCACCCAGGCCAAAAGGCCCGTCGCCCCTCAATTCACCAGCTTCATTGATATACACCACATTGGGCAAGGCTGCATGCACACCAACATTCTCCTGCAAACATAATGCATAGGAATCAGCATCGGTAAAGAGTTTGGCATCGATGACATCCGTGGCTACATTGGCAATACCAAACAACACCTTTGCCTTTCCTCCAACGGAAAGCTGATCGGTGATATTCCTCTGATAGCCTACTGCAAACTCCTGATAACCTACTGCATTCACATTCATATTCACCTTCACAGGATTATCCTCACCCACAAAGGCACCATTGCCGTAGCCTGCCAACTTGAACAGGCCATCGTTGTATTTTGCATCGGCTTTGGCCTTCACCCCTAGATTTATGGTAAGCATGCCCTTGTTCAAGCGGCGATACAAGGTGAAAAGTTCAACATGAACATTTAAACCCAAGAAATTCTTTTCTTTCATGCTGTTGGCCAGCTTTCTCAGATTAATTATTTCAGGTCGACCTTGCGCATCGAAATCAAAACAGTTGTCATAAAGCAGGCCAGTATTATCCACGTTCAAGCCAATATTGCCGATGACGAGCGACATCACGCTTTCATAAGGCAAATCAGTGGCAGGATTGGCATTCATCTGATAGGGATTCAGCCGCATGAAATCAACAGGCGACACTTCTTGGGCTCTGACGGAGACCACAGTCAACATCACGGCGAAAACCGCCATAAATCTAAATACTTTATTCATTACTCTTCGTTTTTAATATCAAATACTCCATTATATTTTACCCTGGCTTTCATGGAAACATCCACACCCTGCTGGCCATTCAAGACCACATTATGCATTTCAGTATCCAATTCATAGCACGAAATCAAGCGGTCGGACTCCATAAGATGACGAAACTTATCTCCTGTGACTTCCAACAAAATTTCTGTTATTGTGGGACGTCCGTCAAACGAGGCTCCAATCAACCTGTCCTTGGCGACAAGTGTATCCGTAATCCTCTCCGTTTCAGAATCATACGTAAAGAATTGGGCGTTCATATTCAAAGGCAACGTTGAAGTGACGGTCAATTCCAATACCAACTTCTCAATTTGTTCGGGATGGCTGATTCCCGAAAGTGCCAACTCGGTCGTGTCAAGATAACGCACATCGTTGGCAATAAAGGCAAACGGAATTTCAGTATCGATTATGACATCAATGGCACAAGTGTCAGAGACCGAAACCAAGTCAGACATGCCCGAAGGATTCACAATGAAATTGGAGGAAGCATAAATACCTACTTCATTGGCTGAAATCTTACCATTCAAAGTCCTTTCAAAAACCTGCCCAAAACTGAGTTGAGAAGGCACATCGACCGACACCGGTTGAGGGCCAAAAATGGAGAAAGGCACGTTGTCATCGCCAAAAACCCAAGCTGTATCCACATCCAACCGTGCCTCCAAATTGAAAGTATTGCGTTCTGAGAGACGCAAACGTGCGCCATCCACTTCCAATGCACCTGAAACGTTGCCAGGAAACAAGTTGAATGTTGTGTCAATGTAGTTTCTAGATTCATAGGGATCCACATAGCCGCTCATCTCCTTAATAGCCAAGTTGTTTCCTTTCACATCCACTTCAAAAAACAGCTCGGGCTCGAGTAATTCTTGAATCCTAATATACACATCATAACTCAAGTCGAGGGTATTGGCCGTATCCGTAGTATAATGCAAACCGTCAAGGTCAAACTGGATGTCACTTGAATTAAAGCCAAAATCCAACGTCAACTCATGACCTTCCTCATCCTTTATATCGGAGGAATGCAGCACAATCCGCTGCAACAAACCAATATTGGAATTTACATTGAAATCAAAATGTCCCGATTTCATCTCAGCTTCAATCACATGGATATTATCCGACTCAAACACGAGCGTCTGGTCAAAATGAAGCACCGTGTCAAAAGCTTGAGGCAAAACTATGGGAAAAGGATTCTCAACTGAAAAACGCTCACTATACTCCAAATCCTTGAATCTTAGGAGGCTATCACCATTCAACGCCCCAAAATCCTCATAATGGAATGCGTATAACAAGTTGCCATCCTCGGAACAAGTAATCAAACTGTCAATTTTGAACTGTTGCATGAGCTTCGTCAATGTGAAAGAAGCAGAGCCAATGGGCAACAGCACCTCCCCTTCTGCATTGACTCCATGCAGATGGTCCAAATCATAGTGGTCTTTCTTGCACGAAGCCAAAAGGACAACACACAACGTTGTGATAACTAGTAATTTAACGTATTTCATAATTTTAAAGATTAGATTAGTTTTCCATTTAGAATCATCTTTGCCACCTTGTTCGCGCCATAATAATACGGCATAAACTCAAGCTGCGTCATCGGCTGAGTGATGATGAGGTTGGCGAGTTTGCCTTTGGTAATGCTGCCCACCTCGTCACTCACGCCCATGGCGTATGCCGTGTTGAGCGTGGTGGCATTCAGTGCCTCTTCGGGCGTCAAACGATAACGGATGCAAGCCATCGAGAGAATGAGTTGCATATTACCCGAAGGTGAAGTGCCCGGGTTGAAGTCGGATGCCATGGCTACGGGCAGACCCGAGTCGATCATTTTGCGCGCCGGTGAGAGCGGAAGGTTGAGGAAGAAGGCACAGCCAGGCAATACGGTCGGCATGGTCTCGGTGTCTTTCAGGCACTCGATTTCAGCATCACCCATCTGTTCAAGGTGGTCGACGGAAATGGCGCCATATTTCACGCCCACCTGCACGCCACCTGAGATGGCCATCTCGTTAGCATGGATCTTCGGTCTCATGCCGTATTTGATGCCCGCCATGAGAATGCGTTCCGTGTCCTCGACGGTGAAAAAGCCTTGGTCGCAAAACACATCGATGAAATCGGCGAGATCTTCGGCAGCTACGAGCGGAATCATCTCGTTGATGACCAAATCGACATAATCCTCCTGATGGCCACGATATTCCATCGGGATGCCATGTGCGCCGAGGAAGTTCGACTTGATGGTCAAGGGTGAATTTTCTTTCAGGCGACGGATGACACGGAGTAACTTCAGCTCGCTTTCGGTGGTGAGGCCGTAGCCGCTCTTGATTTCGATGGCACCCGTACCCATGCGCAACACCTCGTCGAGGCGTTGCTGGGCCATTTCGTAAAGCTCGTCTTCCGAAGCCGCCGCTGTCGCCTTGGCCGAGTTGAGAATGCCTCCTCCCCTCTTGGCAATTTCCTCATAACTGAGGCCGCGAATCTTGTCGACAAATTCCAGCTCGCGCGAGTTGGCATAGACCAGATGCGTGTGCGAGTCACAGAAGGCGGGCATCACCACGCTGCCTTTCACATCGTGAATGCGATGGTTTTCAGCGAGATATTTCCGGCAGGCCTCCGAGTCCATCGGGCCATAGTCCTCGATTTTCTTACCTTTAATATATAGGAAAGCGTTTTTGATTCTTCCCGTTTCGGCCATTTCCTTGCCGCGTTTCAGCAGTCGGCCTTGTTCCTCGATGCCGACGAGTTCCTTGATATTAACGATTAACATGTTTACTAGAATATTTTTTGCAAAAGTAAAGAAAAAACAACCAATTGCACGATTTTTGTTATTTTTGTCCCCGAAAAATTGAATCACTATGAAAAAAGCTATCCTTATCGCCATGGTCATTCTTGCGACTGCATTCACGGCCAATGCGCAAGAAGAGAAAAAGGAATCAAAGGTCAAGCACCTGACCTACAATGAATTCCTGAAGAAGGTTTGGGACTTCGAGAAAGATCCTAACACCTTTAATTACAAGGGTAAACAACCTGCCATCATTGACTTCTACGCCGACTGGTGCGGGCCTTGCCGCCGCGTAGCACCTATCATGGAGAAGATGGCAGAGGAATATGATGGCAAGCTACTTGTCTATAAAGTGAATGTTGACCAAGAAAAAGAACTTTCTGCTGCGTTCAACGTGAAAAGCATTCCCATGGTGCTCTTCATCCCCATGGAAGGCCAGCCGATGATGCAAGTCGGAGCCTTGCCCGAAGAGGGTTACAAGAAAGTAGTAGTAGAACAGCTGCTCAAATGACGCTCTTCACTACAGCTTATTTCCCGAGTATCAGTTACATGGCGCGTTTTCTGAAAGAAGACGCGCCTGTCGTTGAGATATGGGAGACCTACCACAAGCAGACCTACCGCAACCGCTGCCGCGTGATGACGGCCAATGGTGTTGAGAGTTTGAGCGTACCCGTCGTGAAGGTTAATGGCAACCACACCATGACCAAGGACATGGCTATCAGCCACATCGAGCCGTGGCAGCACATCCACAGCCGCTGTCTGGAGTCCGCTTACAAGGCGGCGCCTTATTTCGACCATTATTACGACTATCTGAGGCCCATCTTTGAAGGCCATTTCGAGCGCCTCATCGACTTGAACGATGCTGCTTTGCAAGCAGTACTGAAGATGCTGAAGGTCAAGAAGGAAATCGTTCACACCACTGACTATGTCCGCGAAGCGGAGAACGACTTGCGCGAGGCTTTCAGCCCGAAAAAGGCCAATGAAAACGTTTCTTTTCCAGAATATTACCAAGTTTTCAGCACCAAGTTCCCTTTTGCGCCCGATTTGAGTGTGTTGGACTTGGTGTTTAACGAGGGGCCGGAGACGGTGGGATATTTAAGGATGGTTTAGTTAGATTCCCTTCGGGAATGGAATTAGCTTTAAGTTTTATTGCGGCGGCATCAGGATTTTACTTAATAGTAAACGCTCGTTGCCGCCGCTTTAATACATACATCCGATTTTCCATTCCCGAAGGGAATCTCTTTTTTACTACCTTTGTCACATTAAAACCTCATAACTTTGAAATTCGCTTACACATATATAATGACGAACAAAGGGCGTTCAGTTTTATACACAGGATGTACAAACGATTTAATACGTAGAGTTGCTGAGCACAAAAGCCATCATTATAAAGGTTCTTTCACCGACAAGTACAATTGCGAGTATTGTGTTTATTTCCAAGAATTTACCAGTTATCAATCAGCAATTGACGAAGAGAATAGAATAAAAGGACTTTCTCGGAAAGCAAAAATAGAACTGATTGAAAAAAAGAATCCCAAATGGAAAGAACTGGTTACAGACAAGGGATTTGTTTACGACAAAACACCATGGAGTGAGAAGGTAAAACAAGTCATAGATGACTTGATGAAAGACTTATAAGATTCCCTTCGGGAATGGAGTAACTATTAGTTACAGAGCGGCGGTTAAAAACGTTTCAAGAGGGTAAATGTTCATACCGCCGCAGAAAACACAAACACGACTTCCATTCCCATAGGGAATCTCATCATTTCTCTGGATAAGCAATCCTAACATGGTAAATGCTCATCAGCTTCTTCTTCAAAACTTTGCGGCAGGTCTCAATGTCGTGCAAAGTGAGGTCGGTGTTGAGGAACTGCCCCGCCTCCATCTGCTTGTTGATGATGTTGTCAACCAAGTCGCTGATTTTCTTTTCGTCGGGGTCTTTCAGACTGTGAGAGGCGGCCTCAATGCTGTCGGCCATCATCAGCACGGCGGTCTCGCGCGAGAACGGTGCCGGGCCATGATAGGTAAATGGCGTCGGGTCAATCTCCTCGTCGGGATGGGCCTTCTGCTCGTTGATGTAGAAATAGTCGGTGCGGCGCGTGCCATGGTGGGTGCGGATGAAGTCGATAATGCGCTCGGGGACATGCGCCTTGTGCGCCATCTCAATGCCGTCGGTCACATGCGAGATGATGATTTCGGCACTTTCGTAGTTAGAGAGGTCGTTGTGAGGACTGTAGGCACCGT
>JAEEGG010029445.1_pt1 | contig 10260 bp, 11 predicted proteins | sample 9134161 | NCBI WGS metagenome assembly JAEEGG01 (sample SAMN16246543, study PRJNA631951) | gut metagenome | biome: gut microbiome; feature: rumen; material: CR-attached | host: Bos | place: Iran: Karaj | collected 2018-10 | reverse complement strand
AGAGCGTTCTCGTTAGCCTCGGCGCCATAGTTGATAAGGAACAGCTGATAGTCGTCATATCCGCTGATTCTGCCCAAACGTTCGGCCAGCTGCACTTGCAAGTCGTTCTTCACGGAGTTGCTGTAGAACCCTATTTTGTTCAGCTGCTCGCTGACTTTTTCAACGTAATGAGGATGGCAATGGCCAATGCTGATAACTGCATGTCCGCCATAGAGGTCAAGATACTCATTGCCCTTGTCGTCCCATACCTTACAACCTTCTCCCTTAACGATGTTAACATCAAAAAGGGGATAAACATCGAATAACTTCATATCGTATTGTTTTCTTTCTTGGAAATGTGCTTGCAAAATTACGTAATTTTCTTCAAATCAAGTAATAAATAAGGTGTAAATCATCGAATTGCCATATTAAAAAACCTTACTGTGAAAGAATGACGGAAGAATATGCAGTTAATGAAGTGCCAATTATATACAAATGGGAAGCCCGTTAGTGGCGTTTTGGGTTGTCAAAAGCATCAAAACGGAATGTCAGATGTGCCTAATGGCGAGACTATGTTATTAACTTTGTCGAACAAAGTTATTAAGATTGTTGAACAAAGTTATTAACTTTGTCTCCTCACTTGTATACTCCTGAAAAACAAGAAATTGCAAATCGCAATTCCTGTCATGATTTTTTGGCTTTTACGCAATGCTCGCAGAGGAAATCATAAACGAAATCGAAGTCCTCATCGCATACATATACACGGTTCTTCGACAACGTTTGGTTCACCTTTATCAGGTTCATCCGGCGCGAGGGAATCAGCCGTTGGACATTAGCAAGCGTCGAGGTCATCGAACTGCGTGACTGAGAAAGGATTCCAGCGCCCACCACTCCTGGTCGTCCTGATGCCAAACCGGCAAGTACAGTCAACGCTCCGATGATTTGACCTTTCTTTACCGAACGCGGCATCTGCTGATGTGTCACTTCTTTCTCGTCCATAATGAAAAGCACTACATATTTCCATCCGGATATTGCAGCATAGAACAGATAGCCGATGACGCTGAGTACTGACAGCACACCTGCCGCACAGACCGTTCCCTTGCCCATTCCGATGATGGTGTCTATGGTGAGTTCGCCGGTGAAAAGGAAGATGATGGAGAACAGAATGACAAGGATAACTATGGTGATGCCGAATACCTTCCATACATCGAAAAGTATGGAATAGTTGGTGAGCATGTTCACTTCATATACCCAACGGTATTTACCATCTTGGCATAGGGTTACCCTATTGCCGATTTCTTCTTTCTTCATGTGACAATAGTTTTTAATTACCTTTTAGTGTTAAGCGTCATACGCGTGGTGTCACCCACTTGAATCTAAATGTCATAGCCATAATCCTAATCGAATGTTCGGTGCAAAATTACCTTAAAAAACCGAGAAAGTGTAACTATTTGCCTTTTTTTTACTCTTTGTATGCCGTTGTGTCCATTTCCAGCATTGATATGACACATTTATTCGCTTGCATCTGATAGAATCAATATAAAGACAAAACCAACACCTTCCATACTATTCTACGTATGGAAGGGTTGGTCAATAAGTTTACCTCATACGGTCAACGGTATTTCCCGTCCTGCGCAAGATTATTCACTCCGATGTCTTTTTGCTGACTTAAAGCTTTTCTCAGCATCCCGACATCTTTTAATTGTCGCTGTATGATTTGTTGCTTTTTTTCTTTTTCTTTGTGCTAATGTTTGTTGAGTTGTCATTGTACACAGGTTCTTTTTTGCGCCCCTCCTCTTCTAGAATTTTCTCTTCAGATTTGGTAATAGCCTCGTCATACCATGCGAGGAAACTACCTCCCAGTCCAAACCATGCTTTCTTCCCATCCTTCCATTTAAGGGTTACGTCATAGCTCTGGTCGTTGATGACGCTATTGTATTTCTCTGCCCTTTGATCGAGTGTGTTACGATCTACATAGCTCTTGCCAGTGGCACCATTGTAAATTGTAGTTTGTGCGTTAACATTTATGGTCATGGCTGCGAAAGCCACGAGTGTCAATAATAACTTTTTCATAATTATAATATATATTAATGAGTAAAATTGCCCGAATAGAGCCTAACATTTGAAATTAGAATCTTTGCTAAACGAGAAGGAACGTGCTCCTTAAAATGTGTATATACGTATTTCCTATCGTGTGAGAAATAGCTGGAACGCTCTTCCCACTTTTGTATCGTATTTGACCCGTCTGCTTTCTTGTGCCGCTTAGGATATACTTCGAAATAGATGTCAATGTTGTACTTGGAGTCAGTGGTGAACTCTATCGTCTTGTCTTCCTTCACCTTAACCCATAGGTTGCCGATTTTATTGTTGTCATAATAAAGCTCATAATACTGATCCGAGCCAGCTCCCCATGAAAACGTAACTTCCTTGTTCGTTCTCAGCAACGCTTTGTATGAGTGTGATTGGGCTTGCACGCTGACTGTTATTGCTACAAGTGCAATGAGTGTTAATAAATACTTCTTCATAATCGTAATAATTTTAGTCTATAAAAATAAAACCAAAAGCATTAGTTGCCCCATCCTACTTCTATAACATAAGATGCATTGTCCGCAATTTTTCGAGCGTTGTAGTTAGGCAGCGTACCTTTGGGGAGACGTGGATAAATCTTATGTTCCTGTCCCTTCTTGTCAACATACTTCACATACACAACGATGTTGTCAACGTCTGTAACGTTGTGTCCCCAAAGTGTGGCGTCACGGTCGTCAACCCACGCTTTCACTTTACGTCCAGCAGCTACCACACCGCCTGGTTTGTAATAACAGAATTTGGCATCGACCTTATGGAAGGCTCTATTTCCTTCTCCTACACAAAGCTGACGCACACTACCACTACCTACCTGTACAATATTTTGTGCACTGGTAGTAATTGAAAATGCCACGAGGGCAATGAATAAAACAAAAATCTTTTTCATAGTCATATGTTATTGGTAAAAAACTTGATTTATCTAGTATAGACAATGTCTTACTTTTGCAAAAATAAACAAATAATGGACATTAGGACTCTCAAAAAAAGAAAATCGACTATCAATTTCGAAAATTGATAGCCGATTTTTAATTTTGACAGTTAAATTATCTATTTTATTGGAGAATCATCAGTGTTGATACGGGTATCGGGAGATTAAAATAATAAATCAGAATGCGGAAGCTTTCAGTCTCAATCCAGTGTCTTCAGGTAGCGAGAACATGATGTTCATGTTCTGAACCGCCTGTCCTACAGCACCTTTCAGCAGGTTGTCGATGGCACTTGTGACCACCAGTTTGTTGCCGAACTTGTCACAATGTACAAGACACTTGTTGGTGTTCACCACCTGTTTAAGGTCTATTGCCTTGTCAACGTAGTGCGTGAAGGCTGCATCCTTATAGAATTCCTTGTAAAACTTAATGATGTCCTCGCCCTCAACGTCGGTCTTTATCACGCTGGTGACGAAGATTCCACGAGCAAAGTCGCCGCGATAAGGTATGAAGTCGATGCTCACCTTGCCGCCGTCGTCGATGGGAGAGCCGATAACTGAACTTTCCACAGGGCTCACCTCGTTGAGGCTTTGGCATATTTCATGCAGGTGCTGGTGCGTGAACAACTTGTATGTACTCATGTTGTTGTTGCGCCAGGAGAAATGGGTGGTGGCACCAGGTTTCTGACCTGCACCAGTACTTCCCGTTATTCCGTTCACCGCAACGTCATCATTTATAATTCCCATCTTTGCTGCAGGCAGAAGCCCGAGCTGTATGCATGTGGCGAAGCAGCCGGGGTTTGCAACGTGCATTGCATTAGCGACCTGCTCTTTGTGTATCTCAGGGAGTCCGTATACATAATCGTGCTCGCCCTTGATGCGGAAATCTTGTGCAAGGTCGATTATCTTCACGTGGGCAGGAACGTCGTGTTCCTTCAGGAACTGCTCGCTCTTGCCGTGCCCGAAGCAGAAGAACACCACATCAACATCATCGAAAGGCATCTCCGAAGTGAACTTCAAGTCGGTGTCACCAATCAGTCCTTCGTGCACATCAGCAACGGGATTGCCCGCATTACTCTCCGAGTTGGCAAACACAATCTCCGCCTTTGGGTGGTTCAGCAGCAGCCTTATGAGTTCGCCACCAGTATAGCCTGCGGCACCTAAGATGCCAACAGAAACGAGACTCTCCCCCTGCCCCTCCCTCAAAGGGAGGGGAGTAGATACTTTCTTCGATATTTTATTCTCCATTATAAGTTATTATTCTATGCTATGGTAATTACTCCCTTCCCTTCGAGGGAGGGGTAGGGGGAGAGTCTTGTTATCTCTTCTCGTCTTTATGTATTCCGTAATAAACTCTCAACGGAGTGCTTGAGACCTTGATGAAGCCTTTTGCTTCTTCGCTGGTCCATCCGTGTTGCATCTCGCCATACTCTCCGAGTTTCGACTTTGTGAGATCGTTCTCGCTGTCAACTCCAACAGTTTGGAAACCGTATGGGCGCAACTGGAGAATAGCAGTACCAGTAACGTTGCGCTGGCTGCTGGTGAGCATTGCCTCCATATCAGGCATTACAGGCTCCAGATACTGGCTCTCGTGCAGGAACATTCCATACCAGTTGGCAACCTGGTCTTTCCAATACTGCTGCCACTTAGACAGAGTTGACTTCTCCAGCAGGCGGTGAGCCTCGATAATAAGCTTTGGAGCGGCAGCCTCGAAAGCCACGCGTCCCTTGATACCGATGATGGTGTCGCCTACATTGCAGTCGCGACCGATGGCGTATGATGCACCAATCTCTTCAATCTTCTGTATCGCCTTGATCTTATCATCGAATTTCTCGTCGTTCACGGCAACAATCTCTCCCTTCTCGAATGTTATCTTCAGTTGCGAAGGTTCCTGACAAGTGACATGCTTCAGATAGGCTTCCTCGGGCAGTCCCTGTGTCGGGTCAAGAATCTCTCCGCCACAGATGCTCGTTCCCCATATACCCACATTATAGCTGTATTTCAGTTTTGTGAAGTCAGCAAAGAAACCATTCTCGTTCAGATAGTCCACCTCTTCCTTACGGCTCAGCGCATGGTCGCGAGTCAACGTGATAATCTCCACTCCGGGAGCCATCACGAGGAAGGTCATGTCGAAACGTATCTGGTCGTTGCCGGCACCCGTTGAGCCGTGTGCAATGGCGTCTGCGCCAATCTCATTAGCGTAACGTGCGATGGCTATTGCTTGGAAGATACGCTCTGATGATACCGAGATAGGGTAGCAGTTGTTGCGCATCACGTTGCCGAAAATCATGTATTTCAGCGACTTCTCGTAATATTCGTGTGTCACGTCGAGAGTGACATACTTCGTGGCGCCCAGTTTGTAGGCGTTCTCCTCGTTCTTCTTCAGCTGTTCCTCGCTGAATCCGCCGGTGTTGGCGCATGCAGCATATACTTCATATCCATCGTTCTTCAGCTTCATCACGGTGTAACTGGTGTCCAGTCCGCCTGAGAAAGCCACTACAACCTTTTTCTTGCTCATTGTTTGTTGCTGTTTATTTATTGTTGTTTTCTTCTTCTTTTCCCTCCAGACGGCGTATGCGTGCGAGCACTTCATTAGGTATTTTAGCAGGCAGATGCTCTTCTGGGTCGAACAGCATGCCTGTGCAGATGCAGTATTTGCGCCCTGTACGCTTCAGCACATCCACGTTGACGCATCCCTCGCAACCGCGCCAGAAAGCCTCGTCGTCGGTGAGGTCGGCAAAGGTTACTGGCTTATAGCCCAGCTGAGTGTTCATCTGCATCACAGCAGCACCGCTGGTGAGCGAGAAAATCTTGGCTTTTGGCCATCTTATTCGTGCCAACGTGAAGGTCATATCCTTAATGCGCTTTGCCAGACCCAGCCCACGGTAGTCGGGATGTACAATAAGTCCCGATGTGGTGACATACTGCTTGTTGCCCCACGTCTCGATGTAACTGAATCCGGCAAATTTGTCTCCGTCGAGCGCAATAACTGCTTTTGCTTCGCGCATCTTTGTCGTCAGATACTCATGTGTGCGCTTTGCTATTCCGGTGCCGCGCACTTTGGCGGCCTCGGTGATGGTTTCAAGAATGGTGTCAACGTACTTCTCGTGTGATGCGTCGGCCACCATTACTTCGATTTCTTTCATTACAAATCCCCCCATTATCCCTTTGATAACGGGAACGCCATGCGGGGGCACGGGCTTTTATCTGATGTTTGGAATCACGGTACTCAAAGCTTCGATTACTTCCTCATGCTCAACGCCTTCTTTAATTACAATTAGGATGGTGTCGTCGCCTGCTATAGTACCAAGTATTTGGGGTATATCACTTGCGTCAATGTTGTATGCTATGCTTGAAGCGTAGCCCGGGCGGGTCTTTATAACGCCCATGTTCATGGAAAAGTTTATCGAGACAAAGCCGCTCGACTGCAACATTTCCATAGCCGACTGGGGCTTGGTGATGCGCTTATACATAGTGTCGTTGGGCAAGACATATACATACTTGCCGTTCATCGACGCTGCTTTCGCCACTTTCAACTGCTTCAGGTCACGGCTCAGCGTTGCCTGTGTGAGTTTGAAACCTTCTTTCTCGAGTGCCCGAAGCACTTCTTCCTGCGAGCCCAGTTCCATGCTTGAGATAAGCATCTTAAGGGCTTCCATTCTACTGTTCTTGATTTTCATAATTGATATTTGTTACCGATTCGACTGCAAAATTATACATTTATTGGTGTATCTCCAAATATTTTTGCATAAATCTTTCGTTAATTTTGCATAACGCGGTAACTATTGTTACAGACAGAGGCTATAATCTGCCGAATAAAGACAAAAAAGGGCGCAGCCCTCAACAGAGGTGACTGCGCCCAGAATCAGTCTATAGAAATTGTTCTTGTGGTCAATTGCGGTTGCCGCCGAATATTCGCAGCAGGTAGAGGAACATGTTGATGAAGTCGAGATAGAGGCTCAGCGCTCCCATCAAGGCTATCTTCTGCGTGACATCCTCAGGATATTCGGCATCCATAAGCATCCTCTTGATGCGCTGGGTGTCGTAGATGGTGAGGCCAGCGAAGATAATCACGCCCAACCAACTAACTATAAGGTCCATCATTCCGCTCTTGATGAAGAACATGTTCACCAGCGAGGCGATGATAAGTCCTACGACTCCCATTATCAGAACCGTACCCATCTTGGACAAGTCAACCTTCAGCACAGCGCCAATAATGCCCATCACGGCGAACATTCCTGCTGTGATGAAGAACACAGCGGCGATGCTGCGCACATCATAAACAAGGAATATAGATGCCATAGTGAGGCCGTTTACCACCGAATATATGGCGAAGAGCAGCGTGGCAACGGGCACCGACAACTTATTTATACCGGCACTTATGCCGAACACCAGCCCCAGTTCTGCTATGATGATTCCCCAGAACAGCAATCGGTTGCTAGCAATGGTGTACCAGATGCCGGTGTCTGCAACTATCCATGCTGTGAAACCGGTGATGCAGAGTGCAAGTGTCATCCACAGATACACTTTGCGCATCGTCTTTGGCAACGCCAACGAAGCGCGGCGTTCCTTTTCTTGTATCAGTTCATAAAGTCTTTCTTCTGTCATTTCTTCTTGTTTTTATCTTTTTTAGAGTTGTTGTTTATGTTTATTTCATCGTCGGAGTAGTAGATTATCTTGCGACGTTCCAGTTGCTCATAATGCGTTTTCTCGCGAGTGCTCTCGTCGTCGGCAATCATTTCGTAGCCATCGGTGGTGGCGTAACGCTCGGTCCAGTTGCCGTGATCGTCGAAACCTCTGTAATCATATTTTGTGGTGTTCTCGTAATTGTCGGCCTCGGCAGCACCGTTAGTGATGATTTTCACGGGATAAACCTTGTTGCCTTCATACACCAGAGAGTCATAATCGAGAGCCTCCCAGAAGTTTGCCTCCGATGTCAGCAGTCTTCCCTGGGCATCGTAAGTGAAAGTGTAGTCCTCGAATTCGCGGTCGTTAAGTCCGTCTCTTTTCAGATATCTCACGACTCTTCCTTTGCTGTCGAGTTTTATTTCATTCACAGGAGTGTCGCCATGAAGCATCATGCTCACGTTGCCTGCTTTGTCATACTTATATGTATTGCCTGCTTCGTCGATGGTGATGCGCCCTTGGCGGTCGAATGCAATATCCAGTTTGTCGCTCTCCACCCACGGCTCTTCTCCGTCGGCGAGGTCGGTCATCTTGCAAATAGAAATTCTCACTTCCTTCACATTGCCGTAGAGACCGTAAGCATGGGCATAACCAGTGTCGCCTTCAACCTTCTCTTTCTCGCCGTCTTTGTTCTCTGCGGCCTTTGTTCCGAACGAGCATGCCGTGAGCATGAGCATCGCCACAATTGCAATTTGCCAGAAGTTTTTCATAATCTAATAATGTTTTATGTTAAGATGTGGCAAAGATAAAACATTTTTTTCAAACCTCCAAATATTTATCTTGCCGTAAGTCTTCAACGCCCATCGCTCAATGCTCAGCAAAATACATCCTTCCAAAGCGAGCAGGCTGATGGAAGTTGGGCTTCCCTGCCTGTCCTACCTCGTTCCACGAGAGGAAGTGACGCTTGGGCAGACGGCTGCCGTACTTGAAGAAATTGGCAGTTGCTGTCATACTGTCGAGACTCTTTATGTTGCTCTGGAACAAGGAAGCAGCGGGTATAATTAGCGTGAGCCGCCACTCCTGCTTGCCGATGCGCGTCTCAAACGTCTCCTTTCCCAGCGAAGCCCAGCGCTTGATGCCCTTCAACACCGCCGCCGATGCGTCCTCGCGCTCGCCTCCCTCTCTGCCGCCTTGCATCAGTATCGCCCCGATGCAGTTGCTCTCTATATTATAATAGGTATCCTCTCCGTCGAGCATCAGGAAGAATTCGCAGCAGGCATCCTGAAACACAGCACTCTGGTCGGTGCTGTTCACGGCCCTCACAGCATCTTCCTTGACGTGATATTCAACGTAGATGTTCTGTCCGTCGTGGGCGATTCGGAACTGTGCCTCGGGTTTATAGGGATAGTCCTTACGCCAGTTCAGGCAGTCTATTTCGTTCCATTTCACTCCGCGTGAGTCGAATGCAGCGTGTATCTCGGCTGCCTCGTTGATGCCGTGTTGCAACTTCACCACAGTCAGCGATTTTTTCTTGTCGTTCCCGTTGTTCTCGCCTGCTTTGCAAGTGGTACCTGTAATCATTGCCATCAGCATTATTGCCAGCGTCTTTATAATATTGTTTGCCATGTAATAATAACGTCTTTCCTTTGCATTTATTGTGCTCCTTGTTTCTAACATGTATCTAATCGCTGAACAAAGTTAATAACATTGTCTCGCGATTGGGCATCTTTCGCAATGCGATTGATGCCCTTTCAGCATGCAAAAGGTATACCTTTGAAAGATGACGGACTGTTAATAATGCTTAAACGTGTGCCACATTGTTTGGTGATTCCATTCTTTTTGTGTTATCTTTGCAATATCAAAATGATATCACATTTAATTTAATGAACATGGAGAACAAAGAATTTGCATTTAAAGGAATGACTGTTAACGGCATAATGATGATGATTGTCGTCATTCTTGCCTTTCTTCTGTCTGCCTATTTGGGAGTGATGGCAATTGCCAGTTACAATTTCTGGCTGTTCGCAATATCGGTGCCGTTGTTTATACTCGCCGTTATCGGAGCGTGTGGTTTCATTCAATTGGAGCCGGGCGAAGCGCGTGTTATAATGTTCTTCGGCAAGTATCGTGGAACATTCTCGAAGGCTGGTTTCTACTGGATTAACCCTTTCTACAACACGAAGAAACTTTCTTTGCGTGCGCGTAACCTCGATGCCGACCCTATAAAGGTGAATGACAAGTCTGGAAATCCCGTAATGATAGGTCTCGTTCTGGTGTGGAAACTGAAGGACACCTATAAGGCGATGTTCGAAGTGGACACTCAGACGATGGCGGCAGCACGTGCAGGATCCGCCGAGTTAGGAGGAGCCTCTGCGGCTGTGATAATGAATGCCCTTCAGAATTTTGTCCGTATTCAGGCCGATGCTGCACTTCGTCAGGTGGCAGGACAATACGCTTACGACAACGAGGAGGATGAGACAGGCATCACGCTGCGCGATGGTTCCGACGAGATAAACAAGGAACTGGAACTTAAAATCGATGAACGTCTCGCTATGGCGGGCATCGAAGTGGTAGAGGCACGCATCAACTACCTCGCCTATGCACCTGAGATTGCAGCCGTGATGCTGCGCCGTCAGCAGGCGTCT
>JAEEGG010029444.1_pt1 | contig 10260 bp, 9 predicted proteins | sample 9134161 | NCBI WGS metagenome assembly JAEEGG01 (sample SAMN16246543, study PRJNA631951) | gut metagenome | biome: gut microbiome; feature: rumen; material: CR-attached | host: Bos | place: Iran: Karaj | collected 2018-10 | reverse complement strand
TTTTTATTACCTTTGTGCCCACAAAATTTCATAAACCTAAAGCTTGAGATAGAATGAAACATAACAAAGTGGCCCTGGGCCTGATTTTCTGCCTGTTCTTTTTATGGGCAATCAGCAGTAACCTGCTTCCTACGATGATTCGTCAGTTGATGAAGACATGCGAACTCAACACCTTTGAGGCCTCGTTTACCGAGAGTGCCTACTGGCTGGCCTATTTTGTTTGTCCTATCCCTATCGCCATGTTCATGCGCCGGTATAGCTACAGGGTGGGTATCATCACGGGTCTGCTCATCGCCGCCATGGGTGGCCTGCTGTTCTTCCCTGCAGCCATGGTAAAGAGCTACGGCGTCTATCTGTGCATCTTCTTTATCATTGCCACGGGTATGTGTTTCCTCGAGACGGCAGCCAATCCCTATGTCACCGTGCTGGGTGATGCCCATACGGCACCCCGCAGACTGAATCTGGCACAGTCGTTCAACGGACTGGGCGCTTTCATCTCGGCCATGTTCCTCAGCAAACTGGTGCTCAGTGGCAACGACTTTACGCGCGACACCCTGCCTGCCGATTACCTGGGCGGGTGGGACGCCTATATCCAGACGGAGACCGACTCCATGAAACTGCCTTACCTCCTGCTGGCATCGGCCCTGATTCTTGTGGCCCTGATCCTGGTGTGGGTGAAGTTGCCCAAGGTTGGCGATGAAGAACAGGAGGCCAAGGGTAAACTCATCGATTTCTCTGCCCTGAAGAAACCGCATCTGTGCTGGGGCGTCATAGCCCAGTTCTTCTATAATGGCGGTCAGACGGCGGTCAACAGTCTTTTCCTGGTCTATTGCTGTACGTATGCCGGTATCGACGAGGATACAGCCACCACCTTCTTTGGCCTCTATATGCTGGCCTTCCTCGTAGGCCGATGGATAGGCACCCTGCTGATGGGACGCTTCAAGCCCGAGCATATGCTGACCGTCTATGCCCTGGCCAATGTGGTGCTCTGCGTGGTCATCATGGTGTTTGGCGGCTATGTAGGTCTCTATGCAATGCTGGCCGTGTCCTTCTTTATGTCCATCATCTATCCTACGCAGTTCTCCCTGGCCATCGACGGACTGGGCGAGCAGACCAAGTCGGGTTCTGCCTTCCTGGTGATGGCAATCGTGGGCAACGCCTGCGTACCTCAGTTCACGGCATTTATCATGCACCATAACGCACAGGTCTACCAGATAGCCTACATCGTCCCCCTTGTCTGCTTCGTGGCATGTGCCGTCTATGGAATGATGTATCGGAAACTAAATCCAACAAAATAATATAGAATGAAGATTTTTTCAGTAACAATGCTCTTGGGCTGTTGCGCGATGACGATGACGGCTCAGGAAACTTACCGGATTCCCGTCAGCGAAGTGCACGAACAGATGCAGACGGGACAGTTTGAACCTACGTGGCAGTCGCTCGAGCAGCACCAGACACCAGAGTGGTTCCGTGATGCGAAGTTCGGCATCTGGGCCCATTGGGGTGCCCAGTGTGTAGAGGGTAGTGGCGACTGGATGGCTCGCGAGATGTATATGGAGGGTAATGGGAAATACAAGTACCACCGTGAGCACTACGGTCATCCCTCTGAGTTTGGCTATAAGGACATCCTCCCCCTGTTCAAGGCCGAGCGCTGGAATCCCGACAGTCTCGTGGCGCGCTATAAGCGTTGCGGCGCCCAGTATTTCTTCGTGCTGGGTAATCACCATGACAACTACGACCTGTGGGATTCCAAATATCAGCCCTGGAACTCGCAGAATATCGGTCCTAAGCGTGATATCCTGGCCGAGTGGGCCAAGGCAGCCAAAAAACAGGGACTGCCCCTGGGCATCTCGTTCCATGCCGACCATGCGTGGACCTGGTTCGAACCCTCCCAGCGCTACGACCTGGAAGGCGACAAGGCGGGTGTGTGGTACGACGGTAACCTGACCAAGGAAGACGGTAAGGGCAAATGGTGGGAAGGACTGGACCCCCAGATGCTCTATCAGCAGAATCACCCCATGAGTCAGGGTTCGTGGGACAATGGCCGCATCCACGCCCAGTGGGGGTGGGGCAATGGTGCCTGTCCGCCGTCACAGGAGTTTGTCACCAATTTCTTTGACCGCACCCTCGATGCCATCAACCGCTATCAGCCAGACCTGATTTATTTCGATGTCACCGTGCTGCCGTTCTATCCCCTGAGCGACTGTGGCCTGAAGATTGCCACCCACCTCTATAACAAGAATCCGCGCGGCGTGGTCTTTGGCAAGATTCTCAGTGAGGACCAGAAGAAGGCGCTGACATGGGATGTGGAGCGTGGCGCACCCAACCAGATGATTGAGCAGCCCTGGCAGACGTGCAACTGTATTGGCGACTGGCACTATAACACGGGCACCTATCGTCGTGGCTACCGCACGGCGACGAATATCGTGAAGCAACTCGTGGATATCGTGTCAAAGAATGGTAACCTGCTGCTGAATATCCCCCTGCGTGCCGATGGGACCTACGATGAGAAGGCGGCTGCTTTCCTTGATGAACTGGAGGCCTGGATGACGCAGAACGGCGAGAGCATCTTCGGTACCCGCCCGTGGGTGAAGTTTGGTGAGGGTCCTGTGGCCGAGAAGGATATCAAGATCAATGCCCAGGGTTTCAACGAGGGACAGTATAATGGGATGGACTGGCGTGACATCCGTTTCAATCAGACCAAGAAGTATCTCTACGTCACGGCGATGGGCTGGCCTGAGGATGGCAAACTGCTTATCAAGTCGCTGGCTAAGAAGGGACCCCATTTCAAGAAATCCATCAGCAGTGTTTATCTGCTGGGCTATGGTAAGCTGAAGGCGCGTCAGACGGCTGCAGGCCTTGAGGTCCAACTGCCTAAGCCTTGCAACAAGATTGCGCCGGTGTTGCGAATCAATAAGTAAACTTACCCCGTTTTTTAAACAACGAATTAAGACGAATGGAACGAATTTTACTAATTATTAATTTTTATATTTGACGAATTAGTATTTTAATTCGTTCCATTCGTGTAATTCGTTTTAATTCGTTGTTAAAAAGATAATTAATCCTTTCTTTTTGGATTCTTTGGAAACCATCCCCTCTCTACGCGCTTCTTCTGCTCAAAGAGTTCGCCGATAGCCCAGAGGGACGAGGCGCCGAAGACGCCAAGGAATGACGACAGATAGACGTTGTCCGTGAACAGGGCGCCTGCACAGCAGCAGATGCCTACTATCAGGTAGAGAACCCAGGGACGGGTGCCCCAGTAGTATTCTGTCTTAATCACGATGGGATGCCAGATGCCGATGGTAAGGAATGTCATCACGGCGATGGTTATGCCTGTAAAATACATAAAATTGCTAATTTTGTAAATTTCTTGCAAAGTTAGCAATTTTATTTCATTTACGTGTTATCTTTCTCCGTTTTTATGCGGTGAAGACGCTGATTTTGCCTTATTTCTTGGGCACACGTTTCGTCAGTCCGATGGCTCCCGCCGGACAAACCAGTCGGCAGAGGTGGCAACCCACGCATTTCGCACCGTTGAGTCGTGGCTGTCGCGTCTCGTGATCAAACGTGATAGCCTGGTGTCCGCCGTCGTTGCATGATATCTCGCAACGCCCGCAGCCTACGCACAGGTCCTTGTTGAACTTGGGGTAGATGATGGTGTCGCGGTTCAGGGTGTCGGGCTTCATAAACAGCGGCAGCGACTCGCCCACCAGGTCGTCGAGTGATGTCAGCCCCCGCTTGGCCAGATAGCGCTGCATGCCCAGCGTCAGGTCGTCGATGATGCGATAGCCATACTGCATCACGGCCGTACATACCTGCACGTTGTGGCAGCCCAACTGGATAAACTCCAGGGCGTCTCTCCATGTCTCGATGCCGCCAATGCCGCTCAACTGTGTCTTCCTGGGCATCTGGGCCAGTTCCAGGATATGGCGCAGGGCGATGGGACGCACGGCACGTCCTGAGTAGCCCGATATGGTGCGCTGTCCTGCCACCTCGGCATCCACGTCCATCGTCACCGACTTGATGGTGTTGATAGCCGATATGGCACCGGCACCTGCCTCGATGCATGCCATCGCCGGTTCCTCGATATGGGTGATGTTGGGCGTCATCTTCGGAATCACGGGTATCTTCACGCTTCGCTTCACGCAGGCCGTATACGTGTTCACCAGTTCGGCACTCTGGCCTACGTCGCTGCCCATGCCCTTGTGCTTCATCTGCGGACACGAGAAGTTCAGTTCCACGGCATCGCATCCGGCCTCCTCGGCCATCCTGGCCAGGGTCTGCCACTGCTGCTCCGTCTGTCCCATGATGCTGGCCACCACCACCTTTGTGGGGAAGTCGCGCTTCAGTCGGCGCAGGATGTCGAAGTCCATCTCCACGGGGTTCTCGCTCAACTGCTCCATGTTGCGGAAGCCGTAGAAATCGCCGTGGGTGGCGTTGGTGTGCATCGCGTCAAACCGTGGCGACACCTCTTTGATCTCCTGCATGCAGATGGTCTTGTAGAACACGCCTGCCCATCCGGCCCTGAAGGCACTGGCCACCATCTCGTAGTTGGTGCATACGGCCGATGAGGCCAGGAAAAACGGGTTCTCACACTTGATGCCGCAGAAGTTGATGGCGAGCGACGGATAGTGGCTGTTGTCCACGTCGTCAGGATTGATGGCCCTGATTATCTCCTTGATGCGGATAGGCCAGTTGTAGTGGATACAGGCCTCCTCGGCACGTTCCAGGTCTTCGTCGCTGCAATCCTTTACCCAGAGCAGGGCAGGCTTGTGGTTGTCAAAACGTATGGCGCGGATGGCACGTGCAGGGTCGCCCGTCTTGCAGGCTTGGGTGCAAGGCGCATCCTGGCACAGCAGACAGCGGTTGGCTTCTTCATAGATATTTACTTTTCTGTTGGTTGGTAGTTTCATAGGCTTAAAATCTGATTTAGTTATACATGCTGCAAAGATATGAAATTGGTTTTGTTTTTCCAAATATTTTACAGAAAATCTTTCCTTTAAGTTAATTAATTTAAAATTTCATCACTTTTGACCTTTCAGCGATAAAATATAATGAGTTTTTTTCTATCTTTGAAGTCCCTTTTCTATAAAACCATGATATGAATAGCGAAACAACATACAGACAAGATTGGGACGAGGACGCCAGGGAATTTGTTCGTCGCATCATCAATATGCAGGACGACTGTGAGCCGTTGCGTATTGTCGAGCAACTGGTGGGTATCGTGGTGGACGAGCTGAAGGACCGTCCGTATGATGCCAGTGCTTTTGTCACCGCCCAGCGCATGAAGGTGACGCTCCGCCATCAGGGGCGCCCCATCGATGAGCGCATGGTGCGTGTCATGGGCAATCATACCGACCGTGTGGACTATCGTTCTGAGGGTGACGACTGGATTCTCACCATCCGGCGCGATATCCCGCCCCTCATTGCCACGCGCAGATAGCCGTTTGTTTTCCCCCCTTGATATATCCGTGACAAATCACGGATTTTTTTTGTCTGGAAATACGTTAATAACTACAAATAAAATCTTAACAAGTATTTAAATATTTGGAGGTTATTACAAAATGTAGTTATATTTGCAGCGTCCTAAAACAATACGCATATGAAGAAGTTGACAGACAAGGAACTGCAAATCATGGAGGTGCTGTGGGAAAACGGCTCGCTTTCTACGCGTGACATCATTCAGCACCTGCCCGATACCACGTCGCATTTCAATACCATTGCCACCTATATCCGCCGGTTGGAGCAGCATGGCATGATCAAGCACCAGGAATTGAGTCCCCGGTTCTATACCTATCAGGCTGCCGTCTCGCGCGAACAGTATGTCTCTTATATCAACAAGGAGAGCATCACGCGCTTCTTTGACGGGTCCTATATGGATTTCATCTCTCGTCTGGTGAAGCATCATGAGGTGAGCGTCGACGAGCTGAAGGAACTGATCCGGATGGTGGAAGAGGAGTGATGTGAGATGTGTGATGTGAGATGTAAGATGTAAGATGTAAGATGTATGATGTAAGAAGTTATGGGCGCATTTGTAGTATATATTCTGGAGTGGTCGGCATGTTTGTTGCTGTTTTTGCTGCTGTACAAGATGTGTTTCAGTGGCACCACGTTCCATCGTTTCAACCGCATATACCTGTTGGCCACCACGCTGCTCTCTGCCATCCTGCCCCTGGTGCATATCGCCCCGTCGCAGCAGGTGGAGCCGGTGGCCGAGTCGTGCAGAACCTCTGCGTGGGTGGATGAGTCGCCGCTGACCAGCATCAGTTTCGAGTCGGCGCTCGAGGTCACCACCGATGGTCTCACGGCCACGGAGAAAGGAGCCCTGGTTCTCCTCGTGGTCTATCTGCTCTATGTGCTGACGCAGGTCGTAGGGTGGGGCAAGGCCTATGCCAGGATGCTGTGGTTCTTGCGCGGCAAGCGTCGCCACCGACTGGGTCGCTGGATATGGCTGGTAGAGCACGATGGCGAGTACGGACCGTTCAGCTGGATGCACTTTATCGTCATCTCCTCCCATGAAGAGGGATTCGGACGCCGTGCCAGCATCCGCCACGAGCTGTCGCACATCCTGCTGCTCCATCACCTCGACCTTCTCCTCACGATGATATGTGTCATCATCAACCCCGTATGCTGGCTGGTGATGAAAGAGATAAAGATAGTACATGAATATGAAGCCGACGATGAAGTGATCAATCATTACAGGATTCAGAGCCGTGACTATCAGCGATTATTAATCCTGCGGACAGTGGGAGCGGAGGCCTACGCACTCGCCAGTTCGTTTAATCTTAACATTAAAAAACGAATTATTATGATGAAGAAAAAACAATCTAACTGGTGGCGCATGACCTGGATTGCCGTGACGCTCCCTCTGATAGGTGTCTCACTGATGGCTTTCTCAAAACCCAAGGAGGCTTTGCAGGAAGCGGTAGACCATAGTGTCAAGGTCATCGAACAGCCCATCGTCGAGGCCATCACCTCTGATGCAGAGGAGACTGAAATCGTTGAGGACCCTGCTCCAGTGAAGGAAGTGAAAGCCGTGAAGGCAGTAGAGGCCGTAAAGGCTGGCGATAAGGTCACCGGCACTGTGAAAGACGAAAAAGGTGCGCTGACAGGAGCTAATGTCGTGGAGATTGATGGCTACGGCCGCATCGTGGGTGTTACCATCAGCGATGCCAACGGCAACTTTACGCTGAAGGTAAAGAACCCCGAGAACAAAATCCGTGTCTCGTTCGTGGGACTGAAGACAAAGACCATTGACATTACCAGTAACAAACTGGAAATAACGATGGAACCCAACACGGTGATCACCCCCATACAGGTGACGGGTGTTAAAGGCAATGTCGACAGTAACGACCCACGCTATAAGGACAATGACATGACCAGTGGTGATGACAACACGTTCAGCTTGGTAGAACAGGCGCCATCGTTCCCTGGCGGACAAGGTGAGATCATGAAGTATCTGAGCACCCACCTGCGTTATCCCGTCGTAGCTCGCGAGATGCAGGTAGAGGCAGAGGTCACTGTGAAGTTTGTTATCGATAAGACCGGCTTTGTGCGCTCACCAAAGGCTGCAGAGGTTAAGGTTTCTTCTCCCATCGCCAAGATGACGGACGTGAGCACCCCATCCCGTACAGTGAGTGTTGATTTTGCCGAGAATGCAAAAGAAGGTGATGAAGAAGCTGCGGAAAAGGCCAAAGCTTTTTATGATACCGTTGAGGCCCTGAAGGAGGAAGCCGTTTACGTAGTGCGCAACATGCCCCGCTGGGAACCAGGCCGTCAGAATGGCAAACGTGTTGAGACCACCTATACTCTGCCTATCACTTTCAAACTGAATTGATACCCCATTCAATATTTTTCTTATAATTTGTCCCAGAAATTTGCAGGTTTCTGGGACAAATTGTATCTTTGCACGCGAATTTTTGCGTCAAACAGAAAAATATAGTAAACCTAAATGAAAAGAACGAAACAATACCTTGCTGCTCTTATAGCTATCCTGACCTATTACTGCGTCCACGAAGGCGCCCATCTCTTCTATGCCCTTTGGCATGGAGCGCTCAAACAGATTCATTTGATGCCCCTGGGCGTGCAGGTGGACATCTACCGCGACCGTCTCACGGATATTCAGTTCGCCCATTTCTGCATGTCGGGTGCTATCGCCACCATCTTTGCCGCCTGGGTACTGACCATCCACAGCACCGTCCTCGTTAAGTGGTTTGGCATCAAGTTGGGCAATTACTCACCGTTTCTCCTCACCTGCTGTCTGTACACCACCATCGCCCTGCTGCTCTGTGATCCCCTCTACCTGTCGGTGCTCCAGTTGTTTATGGGCGACTACGACATGCAAGGCATCCAGATGATGCTGCCCCGATACGTGGTCAGCATCGGCTTCGCTATGCTCGGCATCATGCACCTCATCATCATCGTCAGACTGCTCTGTCCCCGATACAAGGAGGCTTTTGAAGACTAACCCAAGCTATTCCATATACAAACAACGGCTCCCGAAGCATTCCGCTTCAGGAGCCGCTTTTTTACTTTTTTACCTTTTTACCTTTTTACGCCATGCAGCTGGTCACTCCCAGTGCCGTTGCGATGGCCGACAGCACACTAATGGCTGTTTGAATTGCGAATTTCCAAAATGTCTTGTTCTTCATAATGATTTGGTTTTTTGATTTCACACTGATTGATTTCTTCACGCTGATTTTTTATTGTCGCACAGATAGCACAGATGACACAGATATTTTTCTGACCTGAATTGTTCGTGTTTTTTGTCTGCGACGCTACGCGAATGACCATAAATATCCATAAATGACTCATAAATATTATTCGTGAAAAATTCGTGTCCATTCGCGGTCATTTTTGTAGCGCCGCAGGCAAATGAAATTCGCTTCAGCGAATTAAAATCTGTGCTATCTGTGGCATCTGTGCGACCTAAAACTCTGCGCGAGGCTTAAGGATTTACGGGGCCGCTTTCTCCGTTATTCCCTGATTCCGTGTTTCCACTCTCCGAGTTCCCTGACTCCGTGTTTCCACCTCCGTTCTCAGGATTGTCTTCGCCCGTCAGCTCGCTGTAAACGCTGGTACTCAGGCTCACGGCTTCACGCATAGAGCGTGCCTTGTACATAGACCTGCGGCTCTGGTCGGCCAGGAAGGCGATGCCGATGCGGGTGACGTTCTCCGTGGCGCTGAAATCCTTGGCGTTGTCTACACCTGCGCTGGTCAGTGTGGGGTACAGCGTGCCGATACCGTCGAGCTTCACCTTATGACCGTCGGCCAGCATCTCCTGCATGCAGCTCTTTAGCTTAGTGATCACACCGATGACGACATCTTCGGTATACACAGAACCGTGCTTCATGATGTGCTCGGCCATGTCGTCCAGCGTCAGGGTCTTACGATAGATAATCTTGCCGTAGGTCTTCTGTACCTTCTTGCGTGTGTTGTTTGCGTCCTTCACCTGTACGGTACGCTGTACTTTCTGAATTTGAATTTCTCCCATAATTGTAATGATTTTTAATGGTTAATGTTTAATGATTTTAATGGTCTTAATTGTGTCATTTCACTCAACTCCTTGTTTCTCTCAGAGCGTTACGTCGTTTCTCCGCGGGCGATACGTCGTTTCTCTCATCGCAACTCGTCGTTTCTCTTATTGACAGTGCAAAGGTACACATTTTTTAGGTGCAAAACAAGTCTTTCTGAGTTTTATTCTGGATTTATTTGAAATGTTAAAATTGTAAAGAAATATGAAGGTGTACAAGGTGTCTTGCGAGTACGCGGCAGCGCGGCACTGCGGCAGCGCGGCATTAGCATTTCACACATCCGCGGCAATCTTAGTATTATATTATATAATTATTATATAATTATTATATATTATAATATATAATAATTCAAATAAGAGATATATGCCTCACTCTGTACTATGTAGATTCCCAATGCCGCACTGCCGCGCTGCCGCAGTGCCGCGCAGTTAACGGGATAAGATAACAGGCTCCCCTACCATTTTTGTTAGTATAAAAAGACGCTTTTAATAGCGCCTGTTTGGATTATTATTATTACCTTTGCAGCCCAAAAATTGTTATTCCTGAAATACTATGGTTGAATTGTAGAAGTTTTCTTCGTGAGAAGAGACCTGTCTACTTGAAATTTGACCTGAAAATCTTTTTTGTAAAAGAGCGTTCTTCGTGAGAAGGGCACTCTTTTTTTATTTTTGAGATATCCCTTTGACTTTACAAAGTGATATACGAGAAGCAGGTATCAGCCCCTCCA
>JAEEGG010029440.1_pt1 | contig 10261 bp, 7 predicted proteins | sample 9134161 | NCBI WGS metagenome assembly JAEEGG01 (sample SAMN16246543, study PRJNA631951) | gut metagenome | biome: gut microbiome; feature: rumen; material: CR-attached | host: Bos | place: Iran: Karaj | collected 2018-10 | reverse complement strand
GTGTTACAGGTCTCGGGACCGTCAATGTCGTTGACGAAGTCCTGACAGGCCTCACGGCTGGGGAAATGCTCACGGCGTGAGTTACCGCCGAAAGCGAGCGACCGTTCGCCGGTCACGATGTCCCAGAAGAATGCGCCGGCGTTATGATATGCCTCGTCGCCTGCCAGCTCTGCGATGCGTTCAAAGCCGATTACCTTGGGCACTTGCGTGTTGGCATGCATGTTGTCCAGACAGTCAACACGCTGAGAAAGCGGAGTCAGCAGACGGCGGTGTGAGAAGCGCTTGGCAACGTCGAGGTATTTCTTTTGCCCCGTTATGGCGTAGGCATCAGCCAGAACCTCGTTCATACCACCGTGCTCCGTGTCGAGAATGCGCTCCATCTGAGCATCCGACAGTCCTGCGGTGAGGTCGATGGCCCAGTCGCAGAAGCCGAGGAAGAGCTGGCGGGCCTGCTCGTTGCCGCAGTAGAGCCAGGCATCGCGCAGTCCGGCATACATCTTATGGATGTTATAGAAGGGAACCCATGAACCGTAGTAGGCTCCGAAGTCGCCCTTCTTGAAGTTACCCCACACGCGGTCGCTGCCTGGTACGCCGCCCACGTAGCCCTTGCCCCATGCGGGGTGGTTCCTGGCGTTGGCATCGGCGCACTGTTGCAGCTCGCTGATGAAGTACTCCATGCGCTGACGGCACTCCTCACTGCCTGTAGCGGCATTGAGGGCCATGGCCGTCAGGTAGTGGCCGCCAACATGTCCGTCGAGTCCGTCCCAGTTGGGGTACGACTTACCCTTCGGTGTCAGACCGGCTTCTTTCAGATAGGGAGCCAGCAGACGGTCGCAGTCGTACTGCAGCAGCGTCCGGATGTTCAGGTCGCGTGCCCGCTTCAGCGGTCCGTCCAACAGGGTTACATCGCCGAGGGGGAACTCGTCGGCATATAGTTTGTCTTGCGCCACAGCGTGGCTAAATGATAAATGATAAATGATAAATGATAAACCAATCACCATCATCGTCCATTTACCGTTAATTCCTTTTTTCATATTCTTTATCATTTATCATTTATCATTTATCATTAGTCACTTATCACTTGCCATTTATTCAAGCGAACTTTATGGTACCCTGAACGGCACTGGCGTCATTGTCAGCCTTTACGGGAATGTCGTCTTCCTGTGTCTGGCTGTTGATGCTGTCCAGAATCTCGCGGGTACGCTTGTAGGTGGGCGTGGATTCGACGGCCGAGATGACATCGTCGTTGTCCAGGTCTTCAGGACGGAACAGGTAGATGTGCGGACGACGCTTGTAGCGCTTGTTGGTGCCCTCGTTGCCGTAGTACTGCTGACGACGGTCCTCACGCTTGGCGGCACGCTCCTGTTCCTCGGCCAGACGGTTGGCTTCCTCCTGCGAGTGCTTCTTCAAGTGGCTGTTCATGCCATCGACGTTGGTGATGCCGAAGCCGGTAGCCAGAATGGTGACCTTGACCTTCTTGCCCAGCTCGGGGTCGGTGGCCAGTCCCCACTTGATTTCGAAGTCGCCGAACTTCGCCATAAAGTCGTTGACGTCGTTCATCTCTTCCATCATCAGCGACCCGGAGCCGTCCTTGTTGCCGGCAAACGAGATGCTGAGCAGAATCTTCTTCGAGTTGAACACATCGTTGTCGTTGAGCAGCGGAGAGTTCAGCGCATCGTCAATAGCTTTCTTCACGCGGCCCTCGCCCTCACCGTAACCTGTTGACATGATGGCAACGCCACCGTCCTTGAGCACGGTCTTCACATCGTTGAAGTCGAGGTTGATAAGTCCGTGAACGGTGATGATTTCGGCAATCGACTTGGCTGCCACCGACAGCGTGTCGTCGGCCTTACCGAAGGCATCGAGCACGGTAAGCTCAGGATAAATCTCACGCAGGCGTTCGTTGTTGATAACCAAGAGGGCGTCAACATGCTTCGACATCTCCTCAACGCCGTCGAGTGCCTGGTCTATCTTGCGGTCACCTTCGAAACGGAAGGGAATGGTAACGATGCCCACGGTGAGAATGCCCATCTCCTTAGAGACGCGGGCAATGACAGGCGCTGCACCAGTACCTGTGCCGCCGCCCATGCCAGCTGTAATGAAGGCCATGCGGGTGCCGTCGTTGAGCATGTTCTTGATGTCGTCAAGGCTCTCTTCAGCGGCAGCACGGGCACGTTCGGGCTTGTTACCGGCTCCGAGTCCCTCCTTGCCCAGTTGCAGGTGAACTGGTACGGGAGAGTCGTTGAGTGCCTGGTTGTCAGTATTGCAGAGCACGAAGGTCACGTCGTGTATGCCTTCGCGGTACATGTGGTTGACAGCATTGCCACCGCCTCCGCCTACGCCTATCACTTTGATGATGCTGTTCTCCTTTTCGGGCTCGCCGAAGTTCAGGAGGTCTATGTTGGGATAATCCATGTTCTGAAAATTAAAAATTAAACATTAAAAATTAAATATTTATTCTTCTTCCTCAATCATCTTAGAACCGAATTTCTTGATTCCCTTGAAGGCTTTGTTCCAGAAACTGTTCTCTTTCTTGATGCGAGCTGCTTCACGGGCTTCTTCCTCAGCCCGCTGACGTGCAATGCGGTCTTCCTCGTCCTTCTTCCTGCGGGCTTCCTCCTCGGCCAGCTGTTTCTCGCGCTCGGTACGGATGACGCCCGGGTCGGTCTCCGTGGCCTGACGTACCTTGCGAGGCTCGGCAGGTGAAACCGTGCCAGTCTGACGGATGGCAAAGAGGTCACCGTTCGGGTCAATGGCGTTGCCGGCACAGTTGATGTCGCCCTTGGCCAATAGACCGAGTACGGTGTTCATGGTGCCGTTCTTGGCGTTGATTTCGGCAATGTTGGAAGTGATGGTCTGCGTGACGAACTTGGCAATGCGAATCTTTTCAATGTGCGTGTGGTTGCGGAAGGCTTTCTCTATGTCCTTCATATTGGAACCGCCGCCAGTCAGGATGATACCGCCGAGCAGTTTGTCACAGTAGTCATTGGGAATCTGATACCAGACGTTCTCGATGATCTCCTCCAGTCGGCCTTCGACAATCTCAATGAACTTACGGCTTTCCACCTGACGGTCGGCATCGATGGAGTACTTCATGTTGTTGTCGATGTCGTTGTTGTCGGTATAGGCACAGCCGTACTTCAGCTTCATCTTCTCAGCGTCCTGCTCTTCCATCTGCAGGGAGGCAATGTCCTTGGTAATGTTGTTGGAGCCAAGGGGAATGACAGCCAGATGGCGCAGGATGTTCTTGTAATAAACCGAAACGGTGGTGGTGTCGGCACCGATGTCAACCAACACGCAGCCTGAACGTCTCTCTGACTCAGTCAGTACGCTGTCGGCCAGTGCCAACGGTGCCAGATAGAGTTCGGCAATACCGATTTCAGCATTCTCGAAACAGGTATTAAGGCTCTTGTAGAAGGCTTTGCGCTGCAGGATGTTCAGGAAGTTGCCTTCCAGCCGTGAACACTGTATGCCGACGGGGTCCGTCTGATACTGTGAATCGACCTTGTACTCCTGAACAGCCACGTCAAGAATCTCCTGATCAGGATACTGCATGTTGCGGTTGGCATCCATCAGCTCAATGACCATATCCTGAGTGACCTGAGTGTCGGCAGGAAGGTCCCGGGAGATGATATTGCGTACGCTGCGAATGGACTGTCCACCAATGCCCACATAAACTTGAGTGATTTCCGTTTTCAGCTGTGCGGTCAGCTTCTTCACGATGTTAGTGAGGCATTGGGCAGTCTTTTCAATGTTATAGACCACCCCCTTACGGATGAATGAAGACGAGTCTTCTTTTACCACGGCGAGCACCTGAATGCTGCCATCGAGATTTTTCTTTCCCGCAATACCGGTCATCTTGGATGAACCGAGTTCAATAGCTACGATAAAGTCCTTTGCTGCCATATTGCTCTTTTTTTTATTTGTTTTTTCTATTTTTTACCTTTTTACTTTCTTACCTTTTTACCTTCTTACAAATGATCTGGTTATCAAACTCCAGACTGATGTACGAGTACTTGTTCCATCCTGCCTCACTCAAGCCGTAACGGTAGAACTTCTCCAACCGTTGGAGCTTCTTGCCGATGTTGACCGGAGGACCTAAATAGATGATGTGTTCACCTACACGGGGTACCACTTCCACAGAACCATCGGTCAGTATGTTGAGCTGCTCAATCTGGTTCTGCCAGAACGTATCGCCTACCAGCAGGTTGCCTATGGGGGTGAGCACCTTCTGGGCGTACTGGCGACTGATGTTACCGGTAGCAACTATCAGGTTGCTGGGATAACGGGTATTGGACATGATGGAACCATGATTGTCAATGTAATAATCGTCACCGTTGTCGGCCTTGACACGCAGAATGGGTGTCTTTTGCTTCAGCACGATGTTGATGTTGCCGCCCTGGGTCTTGTAGCATTCTGCCGTCTCGACGAAAGGACTCTGCCGGAGCACCTCCTCAATATGGCGGATGTCAATCTCATTGAAGGGCTTGGCAAGGGGATAGACCTTGTTGTACTCCAAGTATTTCTTGACCTCGTCGGCATTCAGGAAACCGTCTGTCACGTCGTGCTGGATGTCAATCTTCACCGCAGAACACGTCAGCGCCTGATCATCGGGTTTGTTGAACGCGGTGATGGCGAATACCAGATATGCTACAATGATGATATCCAGTACGATAACGGCGGTTTTCTTCCAGTTGAAAGACATCTTTTTTATTTACGATCTACTACGATTTACTTTCCAGTATTTTAGTTATTTCCGGCACATAGTTGTCGAGGTCACCGGCACCGAGCACGATGAGCACATCGAAGTTGCGGCTTTTCACGAAGTCAAGCACATCGTCCTTACGGATGATTTCCTTCTTCACGCCAGGCGCAAGGTTGTCGTAGATGAGCTGTGACGTGACGCCTTCTATAGGTAGCTCACGGGCCGGATAGATTTCCGTCAGCACTACTTCGTCCAGCTGGCTCAATGCTTCGGCAAACTCACGGTAGAAGTCGCGGGTGCGGGTGTAGAGGTGTGGCTGGAAGATAGCAGTTATCTTGCGGTTGCGGTACAGCTCGCGGATGCTACGGGCGCTGTGCCAGATTTCCTTGGGATGATGGGCATAGTCGCTCAGGAAGACAATCTTGTCGTTCTTGATCTTGAAGTCGAAACGACGGTCAACGCCTCCGTAGGTCTTCATGCCATAGCGCAGCTCCTCTGCTGTGCAGCCTGCCAGCCGGGCCATAGCCATGGCCCCGATGGCGTTCTCTATGTTGATGGGAACGGGCTGGCCGAGTTCAATCTGGGCAACGTTTTCAATGGGAGATATGAAGTCAAACGTAATCTCTCCATTGTCAATCTTGATGTTCTCAGCGTGGAAGTCTCCCTCGGTGAGTGCATAGTCGTAACGTCGCACTCCTTCCTGCAGGGCTTCCTGCATCTCCAGCCCGCGATGAACAATCAGTGCACCACCGGGTTGGATGAGTTCTGTGTAATGACGGAAACTCTCCAAGTAAGCCTCTTTGGTACCGTAGATGTCCAAGTGGTCGGGGTCGGTAGCCGTGATGACGCTCATCCAGGGACGCAGCCAGTGGAACGAACGGTCGAATTCGTCGGCTTCAATCACCACGTAGTCCGACTTGCTGAGTATGTAGTTCGTGCCGTAGTTCTTGGAGATGCCGCCGAGGAAGGCGTTGCAGTCCTGATGGCTCTGGTGCATGATGTGGGCGCACATGGTCGAAGTAGTGGTCTTGCCGTGGGTACCGGCCACGCAGAGACCTTTATGCTCCTTGGTCAGTGTACCGAGCACCTGTGCCCGCTTCTGTATCTCGAATCCGTGTTCGCGGAAATACTGCAGTTCTTTGTGTTCTGCAGGAATGGCCGGCGTGTAGATGACCAGACAGGACTGCGGCTGCCGACATGCCTGGGGAATGGCATCAACATCTTCTTCGTAGTGAATCAGCATGCCTTCCTTCTCCAACTGACGGGTCAGGTCACTGGGTGTCTTGTCGTAGCCGGCAACCACCATGCCGCGGCTGATGAAATAGCGTGCTATGGCACTCATGCCGATGCCACCTGCACCTACAAAATATACTGACAGAATATCTTTTATTTCCATTTTGCTAATTTAATTACTTCGTCGGCAATGATATCGGCAGAGTCGGGCAGTGCCAACTTGAGAATATTGGTGTGCAGATTGTTGAGCTGCTGGTCGTTATAAACCGTCTCAAGGGCTAACGGAATGAGTTTCTCCGGTGCCTCACTGTCCTTGACATAAAGGGCCGCGTCCTTTTCTACCAGTGCCATGGCGTTCTTTGTCTGGTGGTCTTCTGCCACATTTGGACTGGGCACGAGAATGACGGGCTTGCCAATAAGGCAGAATTCCGAGATACTGCTTGCACCGGCACGACTGATGACAAGGTCAGCAGCCTTGTAGGCGGTTCCCATGTCGGTAATGAAATCAGTCACCAACAGATTCTCAGGCTTGCCCAGTCTTTTCAATTCTTCGGCAATGTGGGCGCTGTAGTATTTTCCTGTTTGCCAGATAAACTGCACTTGATGATATTTCTTGATCTCTTCCAGGTGTTGCAGGACGCTCTCATTAATGGTGCGTGCACCGAGACTGCCTCCCACTAAGAGGATGGTCTTGTTCTCCGGATGGAGATTCATGCTGCGCAAAGCTTCCTCACGGGTGAGGGTGGTGTCGAGCAATGACTGGCGTACGGGATTGCCGGTCTTGATAATCTTCTCGGCAGGGAAGAAACGTTCCATGTGGTCATAGGCCACGCAGATCTTCTCTGCCTTCTTGGCCAGCAGCTTATTGGTGACGCCGGCATAGCTGTTCTGCTCCTGGATAAGGCAGGGAATACCCATGGCAGCTGCCTTGTTCAGCGTAGGACCGCTGGCGTAGCCCCCCACGCCGACGGCCACCATTGGACGGAACTGCTTGATGATCTTCTTGGCCATGCGCTGGCTTTTCCATATTTTGTAGAGCACCTTGATGTTCTTCAGCGGATTCTTGCGGTCAAAGCCACAGATGGGCAGACCTTTGATTTCGTAGCCTGCTGCTGGCACACGCTGCATCTCCATACGTCCTTCTGCCCCGACGAACAGGATTTCTGCGTCGGGATGTTTGCTGCGGATGGCATTGGCAATGGATACGGCCGGGAAAATATGACCTCCCGTACCACCGCCGCTGATGATGACTCTTAACTTCTCGTCCATACCTTATTATATATAGGAGGGTGCAAAATTACTAAATTTCTTCCGTTTCTGCTAATTTTCTCTTCTCTTTTTTGTCGCTGCGTACTTTTGCCGACCGACTGATGCTGAGAATGGCACCTATGTAGGCGCAGTTGATGATGGTAGAGGTACCGCCCTTAGAGATGAGCGGAAGCGGCTGTCCAGTGACTGGTGCCAAACCTACGGCAACCATCATGTTGAAAATAGCCTGTATCACCAGGAGCAGCCCAAGTCCCATAACCAGCAGGGCAGGGAAATTGTTCTCACATCGGCCTGCAATTCGGGCACAGCGGTACAGCAGAATGATATACAAGAACACTACGAAGGCCGCTCCAATAATGCCCAACTCCTCTACAATGATTGCATAGATGAAGTCGGAGAAGGCTTGTGAGAGGAAGTCACGTTCCACAGACTTGCCTGGTCCTTTGCCAATGATGCCGCTGGACACAATGGCGATGTTGGCATGAGCCACCTGCGCATCCTTGTCGAGGTCGTAGTCCAACGGAGCTACCTCGCCCTTGCCGAAGTTAAGGATTCGCCCTTTCCAGGTGTCAGCACGGTGGAAGAGCTTCTCGATTTTTCCTTTCTTCTTGGCCTGGTCAACGCTCTCAGTCTTGGAAAGCTGGGCTTCTTCGGGTGTCTCAGCATGACCCACCAGCATGATGAAAAGCAGACCGACGACGGCAAGACCACCGATGGCACCTACCAGCTTTCCGATTTGCTTATAGGGAACACGCCCAATGAACATGACGATAATGACAATACCGAACAACATGGCAGCGGTGGAGAGGTTCTCCAGACCGATGAGGAAACAAATGGGAATGGCCAGCCAGAGAATGAACTTGAAGGCATCCTTGTCTGCTCCGTTTTCCCGTTGCATGGCACTTAGAATCTGTGCTTCTGCCAGTATCATGGTTCCCTTGGCAATCTCTGAGGGTTGGAAGGTAAAGCCCGGTATCTCAATCACGCGGTTAGCACCATTGATGGTCTCACCGCCCATGAGCACCCAGAGCAGGGTAATGAACGAGATGAGTAGCAGGAACGGGGTCATCAGCTTAAAGTATTTGCAGGGAATGTTCAGCGTGACTACGGCAATGAAGAGTCCCATCACAATGGTTCCCGTATGTTTCAGGATGGGTGAGATGAAGTTCTGGCTCTTATAGGTCAGTCCCGACGAGGCTGAGAATACCTCGACGATACTGATCATGCAGAGGAAGAAAAATACCATCCAGATGACCTTGTCCCCTTTGAATATGTTACCTATCTTTTTGTTCATAGATTTCTTGCCAGTTCCTTGAATTGCTCACCGCGGTCCTCCATGTTCTTGAAAAGGTCGAACGAGGCGCAGCAGGGCGACAGTAGCACCGTTTCGCCCGGTTTGGCCAGTTCATAGCAGGCAGCCATGCATTCCTTCATGGAATGGGTGTCACGTACGGGAATGCCCATTTGGTCGAAGTTATCATGCAGCTTCTGGTTGTCGGCACCTAAATAGACGATGGCCGAACATTTTTCCCTGATCAGCGGCTTGATGGGTTCGTAGTCGTTGCCCTTGTCCTTACCGCCGATGATAAGTACTACCTTCGTCTTCATGGACTCCAGTGCATACCAGCAGGCATCAACGTTGGTGGCTTTTGAGTCGTTGATATACTGCACGCCACGCACGGTGCATACCTTTTCCAACCGGTGCTCCACGCCAGGGAAGTCGCTGAGACTCTTGCGAATGACCTCTTTCTTGATGCCGGCAATGTTGGTAGCGATACCGGCAGCCAACGAGTTGTAGATGTTATGCTTTCCAGTCAGGCTGAGCTGTTCCTGCTCCATATTGAATGGCTCAGGCTTTTCAATGACATATTTTCCTGCCTCGATATAACCGATGGAGCCCTTCTCCTTCAGTTCGGAGAACGGATATTGGATGGCCTTGATGTCATACTTCTGTAATTCACGCTTCACAATGGGATCGTCATTCCAGTAGATGAAAGCATCCTGTGGCTCCTGGTTCTGGATGATGCGCATCTTGGAATCCACGTAGTTCTGCATGCAGTTGTCATAACGGTCCAGGTGGTCGGGCGTGATGTTCAGCAGGATGGCAATGTTGGCACGGAAGTCGTACATGTTGTCGAGCTGGAACGAGCTCAGCTCAATGATGTAGTACTCGTGGGGCTCCTCAGCCACCTGGAGGGCCAGCGAGTTGCCGATGTTGCCAGCCAGCCCGGCATCGTAGCCTGCAGCCTTGAAGATGTGATAGATGAGACTGGTGGTCGTCGTCTTGCCGTTGGAACCGGTAATACAGATCATCTTGGAGTTGGTATAGCGGCCTGCAAACTCTATCTCGCTGATGATGCCGATGCCACGTTCCTTGGCTTTGACCACCATAGGTGCCGTGTCGGGGATACCCGGGCTCTTGACGATTTCGTCAGCATCAAGAATACGAGTCTCCGTATGTTGCCCTTCCTCCCACGCTATCTGGTTGTCGTCGAGCAGTTTCTTATATTTGTCGGCAATCTTCGACATGTCAGAAACAAACACGTCGAACCCTTTTTTCTTTGCCAGTACAGCTGCACCGGCACCGCTTTCACCTGCTCCTAATACTACTATTCGTTTATCCATATCTTTCTACTATCTATCCCCCTCCCTCACAGGGAGGGATTAGGGGTGGGTCTTTATCTTACTTTCAGTGTTATTATTGTTAATGCTGCTAATATGACAGTCGTAATCCAGAAACGTATGGTAATCTTCGACTCATGGAAGGGACGGTGAGGCCAGCCCTTGAGCAGATAGGTGCTGGTTGTGTCGAGCTGTGAGTCCTGACGACGGAACGCATCATGAATGGGAGTGGAACGGAAGACGCGTACCCGCTTGCCCTTTCTCTTCATGAACTTGAACCACTGCGTCTGGATGATTACACTCAGACTTTCCAGGAAGAAGATGCCGCAGAGCAGGGGCAGCAGCAGCTCCTTGTGGATGATGATGGCACATACGCCGATGATGCCGCCGATCATCAGTGAACCGGTATCTCCCATAAATACCTGGGCAGGG
>JAEEGG010029434.1_pt1 | contig 10263 bp, 10 predicted proteins | sample 9134161 | NCBI WGS metagenome assembly JAEEGG01 (sample SAMN16246543, study PRJNA631951) | gut metagenome | biome: gut microbiome; feature: rumen; material: CR-attached | host: Bos | place: Iran: Karaj | collected 2018-10 | reverse complement strand
GTATTTCCGGGAGTACTACATGCTGATGAGCGTACTCATCATCGTGCTGTCCTTCATTCCCGTATATATACAGTTCGATCACAGGAGATACAGGCTTCGGGACGTGGTCCTTGCGTCTGTCCTGATAGCCCTTGCCGTAATAGGCAGAGTGGCCTTCTTCATGTTGCCTAACGTAAAGCCAATGTGTGCCATAGTCATACTCTCAGGGATCTGCATGGGAGGAGATTTCGGTTTCATAGTTGGATCCCTCGGTGCATTCATCTCGAACATATTCTTCACGCAGGGCGTCTGGACACCGTTCCAGATGGTCTCCTTTGGGATCATCGGTTTCCTGAGCGGACTTATATTCGAAAAGAAGGAGAAGATAGGCCGGATCACCCTTGCCGTTTTCGGTTTCATATGCGGATGCTTCATATATGGTCTTCTCGTCGAAGGCAGCACCCTCATCTTCCTTGACGTTGGTTCTTCCTTTGCGGCCATACTGGCAGTCTACATTTCCGCGATCCCCTCGGACCTTATCCATGGTCTTTCCACTGCACTCATACTGTTCTTCTTCGGAGAGCGGTTCATACGTAGTCTCAGGCGGATAATCAGCAAGTATGCTCTATATGACAGAGAGTCTGCCGAATTCGAGGCTTAAAAAAGAAAGCTCCCGGAGTCTGACCCATCAGTCTCTGAAAGCCTTCTTCATGTTCTTTTATCTATCACTCATACATTGAATCTGAACAGGACCACATCTCCGTCCTGTACCACGTATTCCTTTCCTTCCGAACGGATCAGCCCCTTCTCCTTTGCAAGAGTCATGTTCCCGTCCAGTTCCTTCAGTTTGTCGAATGCTATGACTTCAGCTCTTATGAAGCCTTTTTCAAAATCTGAGTGTATCTTCCCTGCAGCCTGCGGAGCCTTGGTCCCCCTGGTTATGGTCCATGCTCTTACTTCTTTCGGGCCTGCGGTGAGATAGCTTATGAGGCCAAGAAGCGAATAGGACTTCTTTATGAGCTCATCTATTCCGGATTCTTCCATTCCGAGTTCCTCGATGAACTCCTGCTTTTCTTCCGGTTCGAATCCGGACAGTTCTTCTTCCACCTTTACGCAGATCCTGACTGCCTCAGAGCCTTCCTCTGCAGCATATTCCTTCAGCTTCTTGAAATACGGGATCTCCTCATCTGAAAGGGCAATATCATCTTCGGATATGTTTCCAACATATAGTATCGGCTTGCTGGTAAGAAGGAACAGTTCCCTCATGAAGGGTTCTTCTTCCTCGGAGAGCTCTATGCTCCTTGCAGGTTTTCCGCTCTCAAGAGTCTCAAGGACCTTCTTCTGCAGCTCGTACTCGGTACGTATCTCCTTGCTTCCTGTCTTGACCAGTTTCTCAGTCTTCTGAAGCCTCTTGGAAACGGTCTCCATATCGGCGAATATGAGTTCGAAATTGATGGTCTCTATATCCCTCAGGGGATCTATCGAGCCATCCACATGGACTATGTTGTCGTCTTCGAAACATCTCACCACCTGGATTATGGCATCTACTTCCCTGATATGGGAAAGGAACTTGTTCCCGAGGCCTTCTCCGTTACTGGCCCCTTTGACCAGTCCTGCGATATCGACCAGTTCTATAGTGGCGGGGGTGAATTTCTCCGGATCATATATTTTTGCCAGATAATCCAGTCTCTGATCAGGTACACTGACCATGCCTACATTGGGCTCAATGGTGCAGAACGGGTAGTTTTCGCTGGCAGCACCTGCTTTTGTTATTGCATTGAAAAGGGAACTCTTTCCCACGTTCGGAAGTCCCACTATTCCTAATTTCATATTGGTCTACTCTCCATATCCGTAATGGCTTTCATAATATTAACATGTGAGTTCTGTTTTGAAAACACCGCCGTTATATAAGGTGCTTCTCCCTCATTGCTTTTTTCAGTCTTTCGACAGCCTCCTTCACATTCTTCCTCGAAGTTCCGAGGTGTATCCGGGTAAAGCCCTTCCCCTCAAGCCCATACTTGTAGCCCATGTCTACACACATGAGTGCATCATTGAACAAAAGGTCCTCCAGTTCCTCATCACTGAGACCGAGGCTCCTCCAGTCCACCCATACTAGGTAGGCAACGTCATACCTGAATAACCTGACATCAGGCCTGTATTCACTGAAAAAGGCTTCCAGGACCCTTATGTTTTCCCTGACATACTCCATAAGGGAATCGAGCCATCTTCTTCCGTTCTCTGAGTACAGGCTCATGACCGCAGTCCTCACAATGGGCTCTATGCTTCCGCTTCCTCTCTGCTCTGCCCTAAAGGTCTTAAGAAACTTCTCCCTGGTCTCTTCATCGGGTATTATGGCATTTGCGGCATTGAGTCCCGTGATGTTGAAGGCCTTGGAAAGTGCGTTTATTATCACTGCCCCTTTCCTTCCCTTCTCCATGGCACCGTAACTTGAAGCCTTTTTGATATCCATATACAGATCATAGAAAGTCTCGTCGACCACGACATATGTCCCGTATCTGTCCGAGAGGTCTGCTATCCTCGTGAGATCCTCCATGCTCCAGAAATGCATAGTTGGGTTGTGTGCATTGCAGAGAAAAAGGATCCGGTTCTTTTGATCGGACATCTTTTCTTCCAGATCCTTCCAGTCTATGAGGAACTCATCTTCTCCTATGAGAAGAGAGCTCCTGATGAGTTTCCTTTTATTGTTCTCTATGAGACCTTCATAAGCCATGTATCCTGGAGAAAGAATTATCACTCCCTCTCCTTCCTTTGAAAATGCCCTTATAGTCATGGACATGGTCCTCAGGACTCCGTATACGGGGATTATCCACTCTCTTTCAGGTTCGAGACAGTGATAATTTCTGAACCATTCTCTTACGGCATCCATATATCCGTCATCTCCCGCGACTGTATATCCCATGAAACCCCTGTCTATGAGCTCATGCATCGCGTCTCTGAAGAAGGAGGGTACCATGAAGTCAGTCTCAGCAAAGGAGAAGGACGGGAGTCCGTTATCCCTTGCCTGCTTCGGTCTGAAAAGATCTCTGCCGCTTGCAAGCCCCTCGTGATCTATCAATATGTCGAATTCACTCATCTTTCCGTTATTCATGCTTCGATCCTCACTGTACTTCCCTTATCCGTCTTGGTGACCACGATCTTCTTGTCTATGGCTTCCTTTACGTATTCAACGTGGGAAATGATCCCTATGAGTCTCTGGTCGTCCACAAGTTCTCCGAGGATCCTCATGGCCTCTCTCAGAAGTTCGTCATCCAGAGTCCCGAATCCCTCATCTATGAAAAGCGTATCAAGGACTATCCCGCCCTTCTTCTCCTGCACCACATCTGAGAAACCAAGCGCCAGGCTCAGAGATGCCTGAAACGATTCTCCTCCGGAAAGACTCTTGACGCTCCTTTCCTTGTTGGTATAAAAGTCATATACGTTGAGCTCAAGGCCCGATTTTGCCGCACCGGAAGAGCTCGTCGGATCGAGCACCAGTGCAAACTGTCCCCTGCTCATCTTTCTGAACCTTCTGTTGGCAGCCATGATGACTCTGTTGAAATAATACTGAAGGACATATGCTTCAAAGGAGATCCTCTGATTCCCGCTTATGTTTCCCTTAAGAGTGTTGGCGATCCTGTCCCAGGCAGTCTTTTCTTCTGCGGTCTTTTCATAATCACGGCCGGCTTTAAGTATGCCTTCAAGATGTTTCTCGTTGTTCTTCGTCCATATGAGAAGATCGTCATATTCCTTTCTTACGGCAGCAAGCTCCTTTCGGGCACCGGTGAGTGCATTTTCAAGTTCAGAGCCGTCTTTTTCCTCTTTTCCCTCCAGTTCCCTGTCCAGCTCGCTTATCTTACGGGTAACAAGAAGAACGTCATTCATATGCTTCTGCACCCTGTTCTCTGACTTTGCTATGTCCTCCGGGTCCATGAAGGCACTGTCATAGGCTTCGAGAGACCTTATGCTGCTCTTTTCGAGATCCCGGGCCAGTTCTTTCTCATCTGCAGCAACCGTTTTCTCCAGAGCCTTCTTTCTCTCTTCTGAAGATGATATCCTGCTCTCTATCGCACTGAGGTTCCTGCCTATTGACACTATGCTGTTCTCGAGAGCCTTCTTAGCTTCCTTATGTTCTTCTATCTCTTTCTTCAGTCTCTGCTTCACTGCAGGTATCCTCACCTGATAATCGGCAAGTTTCTCCGGAAGGATCTTAGTCTCAATAGTCTCCTCTATGAATGCAACGGCCGCGTCAAGAGACTCTTTTCTGGCCTTGAACTCGCCCAGGGCCTTCTGATAGCTGTTATCCTTCTCAGAGCTCTTCTTCTCCAGACGTCTTACTTCCTCGTCCGTAGGAATAGTGTCATCAAATATACATGGAGCAGGATGTGTGAGAGAACCGCAGACAGGGCATGGTTTCCCTTCTGCAAGATCCTTTGCAAGCAGGGATGCTCTTCCGCTCAGATTTCTGAGATATGCCGAATCGTATTCGTCTTTGGCAAGGCTCTTCTCTTCCCTCGCTCTTTCAAGTTTTTCGACGTTTCTCTCCAGATATTCATGATCTTCCCTGCCCTTTCTGACATGCGGCTCTATTATCTCCAGGTTCCTTATCCTCGCCTCTTTCTGATCTGTTTCCTCATCCTTCAGTGTGAGCTGACGGAGCTCCTCCTGCTTTTCAGCCTCTCTTCTCTTTTCTTCCCTGAGGCTGTTCCCGTCATTTTGGATCTCCTCCGAAAGACGGCCCATATCCCTTACATGGGTCCTATAGCGTTCAACTGTACCGCTTAGGCTCTGAGCCTCCCTTGCGGCAGCTGTTCTGTCCTTAAGAGCTTTTATCTCATCGTCCTTTTCAGACAGCCTTTCAAGTTCACTCCTGCTGTCCCTTCTGTCGGAGAACAGTCTGTTGATCCTCTTGAGCTCGTTCTTCTCCGCCTCGATCTTTCTGATGCTGTCTTCCAGCTTCTCAGCCTCTTCTCTCTTCTCATGAAGCAGATTGCTGTACCGTGCGTTCTCTTCCCCCATGAACCGGTAAAGCTCTAGGTAAAGGTTCGGATGGTCCTTATGCTCATCTATGAAAGCCCTTGCCTCCCCGTCTGCGTAAAAGCCAAAGGCTGCCGTCCTGTATACGTTTGAGGTATCCCTGAGAGCGGCATTCAGTTCGCTCACGTGTTCTCCTGCTATCTGCCCCATCCTCTCAAGATGTGCAGTATCGAATATCTTCTGGAAGATCTTTCTTCGTTCCTCGCTCCCTGCAACGAGTATCTGCCGGAAATCGCCCTGGGCAATCATGACGGTCCTGGCGAACTGTCCGCTCTCAAGGCCTATTATCTCCGATATCCTGTCCTCTATCTCTCCGATCTTTGTCAGGATCTCTCCCGAGCCCACCTCTGTGAACTCCTGGGTGGCCTGTCTTGAAGTGGTACCGGTTCCCCTCTTCTTCGCCACCTCCTGCTGTGGACTCCGTCTTATCCTGTATCTCCTGTCCCTCTGGGTGAAGACGAGTTCCACGAACGTCTCCGTCTCAGGATCTGCAAAATCGCTCCTTAAGGAACGTGCCCTCTTCTCATCCATGTCGCTCGGAGCACCGTAAAGGGCAAATGAGATCGCATCGAATATGCTGGTCTTTCCGGAGCCCGTATCTCCTGTTATAAGGAACAGTCCGTTGTCTCCGAACTTCGAGAAATCTATGTCGACTCTTCCGGCATACGGGCCGAAAGCCTGTATCGTAAGCTGTTCCGGTCTCATCCTCTGTCCTCCATCTCCTGCAGAATCTGCAAGAAGTATCCTCTTTCCCTGTCGTTCATCGGGACATCACCGTTCTGCATCCTGAAGAACTCGGTAAAGAGTTCCAGATCCGATTTGTCCTCTATGTCCGTTCCTTCCGGGACGAATGCCTCATCCCTTCCCTGAATATTCAGATATCTCAGGTGCAGCAGATTCGGGAACCTGATCCTTAATGTTCCCATGGCATCAATCTGTGCCTGTTCATCTTCAAGCTGTGCTTCTATATAATCATCTGAGCCTGCTCTGTTAAGCAGTTCTCTGAAGGTCCCCTTCTCTGTCCTGACGTCCCTCAATGGCTTAAGAGGTATCCTCTTCGTATCGAGTTCTCCCTTCTCCTTCAGTTCTCCGAGGATCATGCCTTTTATCTGACCCGCCTCATCAAAGGAATACTTCATCATGGAGCCGGGATAGCTTATCCTGTTTCCTTCAAAGCTCTGTGGGGTATGTATGTGCCCGAGCGCCACATAATCGAATGATCCGAAGACTCCCGTCCCTATCTGATCCAGAGTACCAACGGAGATGGGATCCTCACTCTCGCATCTGACCGCTCCGGCGACATACTGATGAAGGAGGAGGACGTTCCTCTCACGCTCATCCACACAGGAATTCTCTATGACGGCCTTTACTGCATCCTCATATGTAACGATGTCTTCCCCGTAGAACTGTCTTGCATGGACAGGCCTTATGAACGGGAGCATATATATGTTCACTTTTCCGAACCCATCCTCAAGGACATGCTTCTGCAGCTTTCCGTCGAACGGCATCGAGACCATTATCCCGTTCTTTTCCAGCACGCCTCCAAGGTAGGAGATCTGCGAAGGATTGTCGTGGTTCCCGCTTATCATGAACAGAGGTGTCTCCGTTTCAGATATGCCCGAGATGAAATCGTTCAGCATGTTTATGGATCTCGATGAGGGCTGGGCCCTGTCATATATGTCACCGGAAAGGAGGACGGCATCCGGCTTAAGTTCCCCGATCTTTTCAAGTATCTGATCCAGGATGTGCTTCTGGTCTTCGAAAAGGTCAATGCCATATATCCTCTTTCCGATATGAAGATCAGCCAAGTGCAAAAATCTCATTTCATACCTCCGATTGTGCTATCATTAGATACACATTCAATTATATTACAAACGGGTTTTTTACAGAAATGACGGACGTCTGGACCAGGATCAGGAGCACCTCCAAGCCCATCTTCCTCTACGGGATGGGAAACGGTGCGGACAAGCTGATAGACATACTGAAAGATATGGGGATAAGGCCTGAAGGGGTATTTGCCAGCGATGACTTCGTGAGGCATCAGCTTTTCAGGGGATTTACCGTGTCTTCCTATGCAGAAGCAAAGTGTGTCTTCCCGGAGATGATGGTCCTCATAGCCTTCGGCTCTTCACTTGAAGACGTCATGGGAAACATGAAAAGGATTGCCTCCGAGCAGGAGACATACGCTCCCTGTCTTCCTCTCTTCGGAAAGGAAGTCTTCGATCAGCCCTTCTATGACACACATAAAGACGAACTTGATACCGTGAGGAGCTTTCTTTCGGATGACGTATCCGTGAGGACCTTCGATTCCGTCATCTCATACAAACTGACGGGAAGCATGGAGAAACTGTTCTCATGTGAGATGCCGAGAATAGAGACCTTTTCTCTCTTCTCTCTTGGAGAGGCTCCCTGTTATTTCGATGCTGGAGCATATGACGGGGATACGATAAGGGAATTCGTGAGCCTGTATCCTTCACATGGAAAGATATACGGGGCTGAACCGGACATAAGGACGTTCAGAAAGCTCGTTTCAAATACTTCAGACATTCCTTCCACCATGCTCTGGAACACATGTACAGGAGACAAAGACTCCATGATCTCTTTCGCTTCAAGAGGCGGAAGGAACTCCTCTGTCGGCACCGGGAAGAAGGTGGCCCTTTCAAGGATAGACACCATAACATCGGGAAACAGGGTCGATCTCATCAAATATGATGTTGAGGGTGAGGAGCTCTCATCCCTGATGGGCTCCGAGCTCACCATCGGGAAATATCGTCCCGTACTCATCGTCTCCGCATATCACAGGAGCGAAGATCTCTACAGTCTGCCCCTCTTCATAAAAAAATTATGTCCGGACTACAGGGTCTACATGAGACACTACCCGTATGTTCCGGACTGGGATACTAATTACATTTTTGTCTAGGGGTATTTCAGCCTCCGATGAACATCATGAGGAATATGAAGCTGAATATCACCGTCACTCCAAGCAAAATCCCGAATATGGCGGCGATCTTCTTCTGCCCTATCACATAAGTCACCACCGTTGCCATCCCTGATATGAACAGCATAATGAGCAGTATGGATGACATTCCGGTCACTCCGAACATCTTCTGAACCTCGCTTTCAGGCCTTTTATCCTAAGGCCGTCCTCCCTGAACATCTTTTCATGTTCCGTCTCAAAATCCTCTTCGAATGGCTTTTCCGAGAGATCTTCAGAGATCATGATTATCTCCCATCCCTCATTTTCCAGATAGCCTATTGTATCGGAGAAGAGTTCATCGTCATCGGTCTTAAAAGAGAGCTCTGCCCCGTCCCTCAGGAATCCTGCATATCTCTTCAGCTGATCCGGATGGGTAAGCCTGTGCTTTTTATGCTTCTTCTTCGGCCACGGATTGCAGAAATTGATGTAAAGGCCATCTATCCCATCCTCGGGTGAAAACATCTCCCCTATCCTCTCTATGTTCCAGCAAGTGAGGATGACGTTCTTCGGGTCCTCCGTTCCCTGAAGAGCCTGGACCTTCCTCTTGGCAAGGACCACCATCTCGTCCTTTATGTCGATGCCAATGTAGTTGACATCCATATGAGCCGCGGATATCTGGGAGATGAATCCTCCCTTGCCGCATCCGAGCTCAACGAACAGCGGCTTTTCGTTTCCGAATACAGAACGCCATTTCCCTCTGTTCTCATAAGGACGCGGACAGAAGAATGAACTTGCTTCCAGCTCAGGCCTTGCATAGGGCTTCTTTCTGATCCTCATGTTTCCCTCCGTTTCACATCTCTGTTATTATATACTATATCCCTCGGAATGACATAGAATCGAAGGAGGCTCCGCATGGAAAGAGACCCTGTATGCACGATCACGATGGAAACAGGTGAAAGGATAGTCATAAGACTTCTCCCTGATATAGCACCGAATACTGTAGCAAGCTTCATATGGCTTGCCGAAAAAGGCTGTTTCGACTCCCATCCGATAGAAAGGATAGTCCCCGGTTATGTGGCCGACATGAGCTATTCTGCCTTTGGAAGAGACTACGCGAAATATATGATAAGGAACGAAGCTCCCCTGCAGAAAGGTCCTCGCCATATCCCTCCTGCTCCCGGCACAGTGGCCATGGGAGGCTATGAGGAAGGCATCGCCGGCGGAGAATTCTTCTTTCCATTCGCTCTTTCAGAGAAGATCGACGGCAATTATCCTGTCTTCGGCCTGGTCCTCGAGGGAATGGATACCATACTCTCATGGCAGAACGTTCCGCTTAGGGAAGTGCCGTCTCCCATGAAGGGTGTACGGATAATGTGCCCCGTTGAACCCATCGTCATCAGGAGCGTCCGGGTGGAAAAGTTCGGAATGGAGTTTCCGGAGCCGGAGAGGATACCCTTTTCCTCAAGGCCCCATTTCTGGTGAATCATATCCCTCAAAAGACGGTAAAAGGCCGGACACTCAGTGCCCGACCTTTCTTTTTTGTCATAAGTAACAGGATCTCCTGAAGCCCCTCAGGAACCGGATATCTGCTTTTCTCTCAGTTCCCTCATCTTCTTCAGTTCCTGGCATTTTCCGTGAAGAGCGCAGTTCTCGCAGCCGTGGCTGCACGAAGTCCTGCCCTTCTTTTTGTCGTTTATCATGCCCGTTATTATTAGTGCGATGATGCCTATGAGCACCGTCAGTACGATATAGCTGGCCGGATTCATGCCGATCCTCCTTCCGTTATTTTATCTTTACTTCATGTGTGAGTTTCTCTGCTTCTTTATATGGTTTGAAGAGCATGTATACCGCGAATACCAGCACCGCTACCGATAAAATAAGTCCTATAACGTTCATGTTTCCGCTGAACGCTCCACCTATCTGGTTCACACAGAAAGCGACGAGATATGCAAAACCGCACTCATATGCAATTGCGAACCATGTCCATTTTGCACTGTTCATCTCACGCTTGATTGCACCTATTGCCGCAAAGCACGGAGCACACAGCAGGTTGAATATCAGGAACGAAAGCCCCGTCACTGCAGTGAAGGATTCTCTGAGTACGCTGTAGACTGTCCTTCCCTCTTCTGCATAGAGGATACCCATGGTGCCTACGATGTTCTCTTTTGCAACGAGACCGGTGACTGATGCTACGGCAGGTCTCCATTCTCCCCATCCGAGAGGAGCGAATATCCAAGCGAATGCATCTCCGATGTTCTTCATTATACTGTGCTCTATATCTTCGCTGTCTATCATATGGAGACCTCCCTCAAAGCTGCAGTAAGAGAGGAACC
>JAEEGG010029431.1_pt1 | contig 10264 bp, 9 predicted proteins | sample 9134161 | NCBI WGS metagenome assembly JAEEGG01 (sample SAMN16246543, study PRJNA631951) | gut metagenome | biome: gut microbiome; feature: rumen; material: CR-attached | host: Bos | place: Iran: Karaj | collected 2018-10 | reverse complement strand
TCAGACCTAAAAGTACCAACAGAACCAATGGCATCAGGCGCTTCCTTACGCAAAACAGTCAGTCCATCACGTAGGCGCCTCATTTCCTCCTCCATAGGTACGTTATCTGCCCATGGGCGTGATGAGTAGGCTCCCACATCCAAAAAGTCGGCCCCTTCAGCCAACATCTGTGTCACCCTTTGTGCCACTTGTTTAGCAGTCTGCATTCTGCTACCTTCAAAGAAAGAATCAGGCGTTAGGTTCAAAATGGCCATCACCTTTGGCGTGGCGAGGTCAAATAGTTGTCCATTTACGTTTATTGTTCCTGTAAACATAACTTTCTGTGCATTTGACTACAAATGTAAGGAAAAAACGTTATTTTTGCATGAAATAACCCCAAGAAAATATGATAGAAAATCTATATCAGTTATTTCTGCAATGCAGTTGTGTAACCACCGATAGCCGTAACTGCCCTCAGGATTCGCTTTTTATAGCCCTTAAAGGTGAAAATTTCAATGGTAATGCGTTTGCTGCTAAGGCACTCCAGGCAGGATGCAAGTATGTTGTGATTGATGAGGTTGCCTATCTGCCTCAAGGCGATAAGCGCTATTTTTTGGTGGATAACTGTTTGCAGACTTTGCAACAGCTAGCCAACTACCATCGTCGTCAGTTAGGTAGGCCACTTGGATCCAGTGGTTCAGGAATTCCTGTTATTGGCATAACCGGCACTAATGGCAAGACAACTACTAAAGAGCTCACTGCTTCTGTGCTTTCTAAGAAATACAATGTACTTTACACTCAGGGCAACCTTAATAACAGTATTGGCGTGCCTCTTACTATACTTCGTTTAAAACCAGAACACGAAATAGCCATTGTGGAGATGGGAGCCAGTCATCCTGGTGACATCCAGGAGTTGGTAAATGTATCTGAACCCAATATAGGTATAATCACCAATGTGGGTAGGGCGCATCTACTAGGCTTTGGTTCGTTCGAAGGGGTAAAGCGTACCAAAGGTGAACTATACGATTTCATTAAAGCTACTAAAGGAGAGGTGATTGTCAATGCAGACAGTGATGATCTAATGCAAATGATAGCAGAAAGAGGGATGGATGTTTTGCAAAAGATTATCTATTATGGAGTGACAGAAAATAAGTACATAATCTCAATACGTGGTGAGATAGCAGATCATTCTGCCTTCCTGCATTTCCATTGGCGAGACGAGATTCCTCTTTCTGGTGAGGTAGGTTCATGGCATGATGTTCAGACCCGCCTCATTGGCGAATATAATCTTAGTAACATGTTAGCAGCCATCACTATAGGTGTGAGATTTGGGGTGTCTCCCGATGATATCTGTGAGGCCTTGCGTTCATATGAACCTCATAACAATCGCTCTCAGCTTACCAAAACAGAACATAACACCTTGGTAGTCGATGCTTACAATGCCAATCCTACTAGCATGAAAGCCGCACTAGACAATTTTCATCTCATAGAGGCCAGTAACAAGATGTTGATATTAGGTGAGATGCGTGAATTGGGCGCTGATAGCGTTAAAGAACACCAGCAGATTGTTCAACTTATTCAAGAGTATGGTTTCAAGGATGTGTTGTTAGTAGGTGAGGAGTTCATCAAAACGGGTACGTCTTTCCGTTGTTTCAGTGACATTACCGCTCTGACGGCTTTCATTCAGCAGCAACCGCCGCAGCATAAGACTATCCTTATTAAGGGATCTAATGGTACGAAGCTATTTACATTGCCTGAACTATTATAGGGGTTAACCGTTTAGTGGTTATGTTTTATCGCATATTTGCGATAAAACATCGCGGCTACAGCAGCGATGATTACTCCAGCAGAATTGGCAGCAAAGTCTAACCATTCGCCACCACGATATGCTGTGCAATATTCTTGTAGAAGTTCCACCACGCCACCATACACAAGTGGACAGAGGAGAGCTCCTACCCACCCATGCCACATGGGGGCGTTGGTTTTTTGTTGACCTATGTAGAACTCCCACCACAATAGACTTGCCATCACGAAATACATACCAGTATGTACTAGCTTGTCAATGCCTGGCACATTATCTAGGTCTGTCGATGGTGGCTTGAAAAAAGAAAGGAATGTTACCAGCAAAATGATGGCGATTGAGAATGGATATCGTAAGACAAATGCTTTCATAAGTAAAAACTTTATAATTCTGGCACAAAAATACGAATAATTGTGTATTTTTGTGCCTTAAATGATAGAGATAAGCAATAATTGACATTTTATATGCTTTATGAGTGACGAGAGTAGGGCAAACTTTGGTAGCAAGATAGGAGCCATTTTGGCAGCGGCAGGCTCGGCCGTAGGCTTGGGTAACATCTGGCGTTTCCCATACATCTGTGGTCAGAACGGTGGTGCCGCTTTCATTATTATATATATAGGGTGTATATTGCTTATGGGCCTTCCAGTGATGCTTTGTGAGTTCATCATTGGTCGTCATGCCCAGGCAAACACAGCTCGTGCATACACTATTCTTGCCAATGGCAAGGCGTGGAAATATGTCGGCTATCTTGGTGTTCTCACCGCAGCACTTATCATCGGATACTATGGTGTAGTAGCTGGATGGACTCTCGAGTATATGTTTGCCTCTCTGACAGGTAAAATGCATGGCACGCCAGAGTATTTTAAGCAGTATTTTGCCGACTTTTCCAGCAATCCTATAAAGCCCATAATATGGATGATTCTTCTTGTGGGCATGACACATTTTGTCATTGTCCACGGAGTTCAGAAGGGTATCGAACGCGCCTCTAAGGTAATGATGCCTGTTCTTTTCATACTTCTTTTGGTACTTGTCATATGTGCTGTCACACTACCTGGGTCAGCCAAAGGTATAGAGTTCCTGTTCAAACCAGACTTTTCAAAGGTAAACCACAGCACTTTCATAGAGGCTCTTGGGCAGTCTTTCTATTCGCTCAGCATAGCAATGGGTTGCATATGCACCTACGCCAGTTATTTTAAGCGTGAGACAAACCTCACTAATTCGGCAATGCAAATAGCTGCAATAGACACTGTTGTGGCAATACTTGCTGGTTTGCTCATCTTCCCTGCGGCACTTTCTGTCGGTGTCAATCCCGACTCTGGACCATCGCTCATATTCATCACTCTGCCTAATGTTTTTGAGCAGGCTTTCGGTTCCATTCCGTGGCTGGGATATATCGTCAGCGTAGCGTTCTATCTGTTGCTTTCTATTGCCGCCCTCACCAGCAATATCTCTCTGCATGAGGTGTGCACGAGCTTCCTTTCCGAGGAGCTTAAGGTGGGCCGTAAGCGAGCTGCGGCAATGGTGTCGGTGGGTTGTATTGTTGTTGGCGCCCTCTGTTCGTTGTCTCTTGGCGGCAGAGAGTGGCTTCAGGCTTTTGGCATGTCGCTCTTCGACCTTTTCGACTGGTTCACTGCTAATATATGTCTCACGGTAGGCGGTTTCTTCACGTGTCTCTTTGTGGGATGGTATGTCGACCATAAGATTGTGCGTGACGAACTGAGCAACTGGGGCACTCTGCGCACTCCGCACTTCCACACAGTCATTTTCCTACTGAAATACATCTGTCCTGTGCTGGTGGTCTTTATCTTCTTGCATCAGTTTGGACTTGTATAATTCAAACATCATAGTGTAATGTCAGAACGCGGCAATTTCGCATCAAAGATAGGTATAATCCTTGCCACTGCAGGTTCTGCGGTAGGTTTGGGTAACATCTGGCGCTTTCCTTATGAGGCTGGAGAGAATGGTGGTGCCGCATTTATCATCATATATCTCTGTTGCATCTTTTTGCTCGGTGTTCCTGCCATGTTGTGCGAGTTTGTTATTGGTCGTCGTGCTCAGGCAAATGCTTCGCGTGCATACGGCGGCATGCCTTGGAAGATGGTGGGCTATATGGGAGTCTTCACCGGTTTCATCATCATGGGGTTCTACAGTGTTGTGGCTGGATGGACGTTGCAGTATGCCTTTGCCTCTATTATTGGTAATCTCAGCGGTAATGCCGAATTCTTCAGGGGATACTTTGCTGAGTTTTCTAATGACCCTGTGAAACCCATCATGTGGACTATGGTGTTCATGGTAGTCACTCACTATGTCATCATTCACGGTGTGCAGCACGGCATTGAAAGGGCGTCAAAACTGATGATGCCGATACTCTTTGTCTTGCTTCTGGTGCTTGTCGTTTGCTCTCTCATGCTCCCTGAAGCGATGAAAGGTGTGGAGTTCCTTTTGCGCCCAGATTTTTCCAAGGTTACTCACAACACTTTACTTGAGGCACTCGGACAAGCGTTCTTTTCTTTGTCGGTAGGCATGGCGTGCCTCTGTACTTACGCCAGTTATTTCGGAAAGCATGTCAATCTCACGCGCTCCGCGTTCCAAATAGCAGGAATCGACACCCTTGTGGCAATACTTAGCGGACTCCTTATCTTTCCTGCTGCATTTTCTGTGGGCATCGAGGCAGACAGTGGCCCTTCTCTCATATTTATCACTCTGCCCAATGTCTTTCAGCAGGCCTTTGCCTCTGTGCCTTGGCTGGGTTATGTGGTAAGTATAGTTTTCTATTTTCTGCTTGTCCTTGCCGCTCTCACTTCCATCATATCTATGCACGAGACGCCCACGGCATTTGTGTCGGAGGAGTTCGGCATGAAGCGCAAGAGTGCCGCACGCCTCGTGACATTCTTTGCTATGATAACAGGCGCGTTATGCTCTCTCTCGCTCGGAGCCGTGCCTCAGTTGCGATTGTTCGGTAAGTCACTATTCGATTTCTTTGATTTTCTCTCTGCGAATATCCTGCTTACGGCAGGGGGATTCTTCACCTGCATATATGTAGGGTGGGTGATGCCGAAGCAGACAATCATCGACGAAATAACCAATGGCGGCATTTTGCGCGTGCCACTTTTGAAGGTGCTTATGATACTGGTGAAGTTTGTGTGCCCCATTGCCATCTTTATCATTTTCCTGCATCAGTTCAATTTAATCTAATCCTTTCTACATCTTCTTTATCGTCATCGGTAGCACAAAAAATGTTAATGTTTTGTGTTTTCCGATATCTTTTTCTACCTTTACATTCTCTAAACGAGCATTGCAGTATGAAAAACAAGGTGGTTACTTTCGGAGAGATATTGCTCCGCTTCTCTAAGCCAGACTGCCTCAGACTTAGTCAAGGAAACAGGTTCATTGGGAAATACGGCGGTTCGGAAGCAAATGTTGCCGTGAGTCTTGCCATGCAGGGAGACGAGGTGGAATATGTCTCTGCCGTTCCCGACAACGATGTAGGGCGCGCGGCACGGCAGTCGTTGCAGGAATATGGTGTCAGCACGCGTCATATTCTCACATGCGGTCGTCGTCTTGGAACCTATTATTTCGAGGAAGCTGCAGCATTGCGCAATTCTCGTGTAGCCTACGACCGTGAGGGGTCATCGTTCTCTGAACTGCGACCTGGGATGATTGATTGGCAAGAAGCACTTAAGGATGCTGCTGTTCTTCATTGCTCAGGCATCACATGCGCTATCTCTCAAGGTGCTGCCGATGCCACTTTCGAGGGCGTGGAGATGGCAAGCAAGATGGGAATTACTATATCGTGCGACATCAACTATCGCAAGAATCTTTGGAAATATTCTGGCGCCAATCCTCATGAGACGCTCGACCGTTTGATGCAGTACAGCGATATAATCTTTGGTGACGCTATTGAGTGGTATGTGGTGTCTGGGCACCCGCAAGTGCCGTTCACTGCGCTCTCCTCAGATTATAAGATGGACTTGCCCGCTTACGCAGACTGGCTTGACGCCTTGCACCAGCAGTTCCCCCGATGCCGCAAGATACTAATCGGCATACGTAATCAAGTGAGTTCCAACCATCACACCCTTACAGGTGTGCTCCTTGCAGACGGCGCTATGTATCACACACGCATACTTGACATTCCGCAGATTATCGACCCTATGGGCGTTGGCGATGCTTTTGCCGCCGCGATGATTCACTCGCATCTGCATCATCCCGAAGATCCGCAGTTCTTCCTCGACTATTCACTTGCTGCCGCCGCATTGAAGGGCACAATCCCAGGCGACTTCAACCTCTCCACCGAGGACGAGATTCTAGAGTCACTAACCCTAGCGAACTAAATATCGCACTCACTGTCAATTATTAATTATTAATTATCAATTATCATGAAACCCGTTCGTAACGACAGCATCATAATACTTGTATGTCTCATTGCAATCGCAGCATTCCTTATAGGGAAAAAGGTAGGTAGCAAGGAAGACTACACGGAGGTTGTGCCTGAGGATACTGCCGCTTTCCAAAGCAACTGGGGTCGTGGTGAGAGACATAGCGCCTCGCGCGCGCATATATATTATAATGTAGAAGAGAAGAAGGCTGAGCGTTTTGTCTTCGATCCAAACACAGCAGACAGCACGCAGTTGCTAAGACTGGGGCTAAGACCTTTCATTGTAAGAAACATATACAAGTACAGGGCAAAAGGCGGTAAGTTTCGCAAACCCGAAGACTTTGCCCGCATGTATGGGCTCGGCAAAGAAGAGTATAAGAGTTTGGAACCATATATAAAAATCTCTTCCGACTATCAGCCTGCCTTATCATTGATATCTGAAACAGAAAAGTCAGGCCTGCCAAAAGACTCTTTGCGATACCCTGTGAAGTTATCCGTTGGTGAGCATATCGCACTCAACACTGCCGACACTACGACGTTGAAACGGGTGCCTGGGATAGGGAGCGGTTATGCCCGGGCGATAGTTAACTACCGCAATCGACTTGGCGGTTATGTTGATGTCAACCAGTTACTTGATATCAAAGGCATACCGCAGGAGGCTTTGCAATATATCGTTTTGGGCAATAGTGATGTGAAAAAACTCGACGTTAACCACCTCTCGCTCAATCAACTGAAACAACATCCATACCTCAACTTCTATCAGGCACGCGCACTTGTAGAGTGTCGTCGTCTGCATGGTCCGCTGCGTTCTGCAGCTGATTTGCGCCTGATTTCTGATTTTACAGAGGCCGACATCAAAAGACTAATTCCATACCTGCAGTTCTGAAAAGTGTAACAATTGTTTCACTTATTTGTAAACATACGAGAAAATATCGACTTTATATGCCGAAAATTAGGAAAAAAGTGGCGTTTACAATTTTATTTGCTTAACTTTGTGCATGCAGAAGAACAATTAAATCATATTATTGAATGATTTTATTGATAGAAGACAGGCAATATAGATATCATTGATAATAGTTAATAGTTTTTTTAAACCTTTTATTGAGAAAATTGGTCTCTGCCTGATATCTGCCCGTGAGGGTTTCATGTTTGGCCATAGACCCTTTGTCTAAAAGAGACCAAAGGACATTGCTGCTCGTTATCCGAGAGGACAACGGGCGGTTTTTGTTTTTCCGTATATTATAGGTGTAGCGACACCGCGTCGAATAACGGTGTGTCGGCCCTTGTATATGAAATCAAACTCCATAAACATTGCGCAGCACAAACCAAGCAATAGTAAAGAGAAGGAATGTAGCGAACAAATAATCGTTGGTAACTATCTTGCTGTAACGACTGTTCCGATTGCTGAAAAACAATGCAATCGTCACCAAAACAATATATATCGCGGCAACAGGAATCCACATGTTCATGTGGAAGGCACCCGTGATGTCTCCATGAAGCAATGCATGCAATGCACGCTGGGAACCGCAACCGGGGCATTTCCACCCTGTCAGAACATAAAAAGCGCACTTCGGGAACACTCCTTCTGTGTTTGGGTCGAAAAAGAAATAGACGGCAGCAAGTGTAAGAAGCACCGCTGCCGTCAATATTCCGATATGTTTCCTGCGTTTAGCCGTCATCTGTACTATTGGTATTGACTTGACAACATTACAAGTCCGCCCATGAACAATAGATACACCACTATGCCAATAACAGCGAGCAGGATGAAGATAACGTTAGACCATATAGCCCACTTATGCATCTTACGCACTGTGGCAGCCTTGCTCATAGCCATTTCGTACTGCCCCATAGTGTAGAGAGTAGTCATCTCGTTGGCATTTATGTAACTGATGAGGGCGAAGATGGAACCAAGAAAGCACGTCTGACAACATAAAAAACCAAACACTATCAAGAAGATATTGGATGCCTTGTAGTCATCGGGCATCGGCGGTATGAACTCGCGCTTGCGTCGCTTCGGTTCCTCTTGTTGCTGAGCACCACCATAATTGTATGCGGGCGGCGGTGTCGGCGCTGGCTGCAGCACGTCACTTAACTCGGCGAGACTGCTCGCAGGAGCCCAGTCGGCCATACCTTCACGCCATACAGGCATGTTCGGCGTTACAAACTTGCTGCGCAACTCCTCGTGAGAGAACGGTCCGCATTTTCTTCCGTCTATGATAACATAGTATTCCATGTATATGCCCTTCTATTCTCCGCAGGGGAGAGGTTTCATGTATTGTCAAGTGCCTTGTGCTGCGGAAAAATAGTTTCCGCTTAGCACTCGGCACTTAACGTACTGCTTTTATGAGTTCATCAATGTGAGGGCGATGTTCAAGGCATAGATACCACCGATGAGAACGGCAAGAACAACATCAACGATGATTGCAATCTTGAACCATTTCTTGGCATCTGCAGCCTTCTTCTCTGCCATTTCTGTCTGACCGAGCATCCAGAACTTCTTCACCTCGCCACCAGCGATGTAGCCGAGAATAGCGAAGATGGCACCGATGACACCGCAGCAAATGAAGCTTACGATGGCAAGGATAAGGTTCTTCTGCTGATAGTCGTCAGGAGCAGGACCTGCAGGTGCTGCCTGTGGCTTAGCCTGAGAAGCCTGTGGCTTGGACTGTGCTGGCTGCTGATACTGTGGAGCTGGCTGTGGTGCGGGTGCTGGTTCTGGTGCAGGAGCCGGCTGTGGAATTGGTGCTGGCTGCGGCTGTGGTGGAACAGGAGCTGCCTGTGGTTGCGGTGCAGCAGGTGCTGTATAGAGAGCCTGCATCACCTCTGGCAGAGTGCTAGCCTTCACCCAGTCGGTGAGACCGTTCTTCCATACTAATGTACTTTCTGTCACTCCCTTTGCTTTGAGTTCTTCAAGCGCGAATGGTCCTTCTTTCACACCATTCAATACAATGTAATATTCCATATCAAAAAGGTTTTGTTATTAATTATTGTCAATCTACTTTTAAATCATTTTCGTATCTGTGATGCAAAGATAGATAAAAAATATCAAGAAAGAAACATTTTGTAGAAAAAGTTCTGAAAAATGTTTCATATTGGCAATTATAAACAATTAAACCGCGCTTCCATATAGCATTCAATGGAGTGTAACAAAGCATAATTTGACCTCTCATAGATATATCATTCATTTCTCATTGACCAATGATCCGCTTCTCGTTCATATATAAAATGAAATTGAAAAAAGACCTCACCACCTCACTTTTCCTCTCGAATCCCCTTTGTTTACAGGCTTATTCATGAGGGAGGTGTTTGTCAAATAGGTCACTCAACACCTCCCTTAACACCTCCCTGCTAATTTCTTAATATAGATTTCTCCGTTATTTCTTGTTTACGAAAAGTTTCTGATGTTTATGAGCCTCATAGAAAAAAGTGACCTGTTGAGTGAGGTGTTGAGTGAGGTCTTTACAAAACACCTCACTCTCTGTAACCCTAATAAATACTGGCATTTCAAGTAAAAAAGTGAGGTGGTGAGGTCTTTTTTGTAATTTCTTTCATAAATTCTTTACGGCATAATAGCACTTTCAGGTAGCCGAAACTTAGCAGTTGGATAGCGTATAATCGCATAAATATTTAACCGAAATCGTTTACGTAGTGTTATTTAATGTTAAATACATGCGAAAAACGCCACAAAACCGTTTTTTTTTTTGATATGCCTTAAAATTTGTAATTTTGTCGCCGAGTTATTATAGTCCCCTTTTATTTAGGAGACGTTAGTATTGTATTACAGTTAGTCCGTGAGGATCATTTTGTAGTAACGTAAAAAGTTTATTCAGGGCGACGAAGTCGCGAGACGCGTCAGCCCTTTTCCTTGAAGACCTTCGACCTTTGGGCGCGACAGCCCCTGCTTACTTAACTATCGTTTCGGCTTCTGCCGCGTGCTTCCTTTACGGCTTGCGTTTCCCAATCGTCACATCATAACCCATATAATATATAAATAAGGTGTGCGGTCACTATATGTGGCAGCGTGCAAATTGGTAGAACAAATTAATTCAACAATAAACCATAAAATTGACAACAAAATGAAAAGGTATCTACTCTTAATAATGATGAGT
>JAEEGG010029430.1_pt1 | contig 10264 bp, 7 predicted proteins | sample 9134161 | NCBI WGS metagenome assembly JAEEGG01 (sample SAMN16246543, study PRJNA631951) | gut metagenome | biome: gut microbiome; feature: rumen; material: CR-attached | host: Bos | place: Iran: Karaj | collected 2018-10 | reverse complement strand
GTTCCGGTTCATCCGGGAAGAATTCGCCGGCATGCCCAGGGACTTGTTCCTCCGCTGCCTGCGGGCGGAAGGGATCCCCTGCGGTTCCGGATATGCTCCCTTGGAGACCCAGCCCTTCATCAAGGCCGCTTTCGAGTCGAGACTGTTCCGGGCGGTCTATGACTCCGCCACCCTGGATTACGAGGCCTACTTGGAGGCCAACCGCTGTCCCGAGAATGACCTTCTCTGCAACGAAGAGGCGGTCTGGATTGCCCAGAACCTGTTGCTGACGGACCATGCCGCCATGGACGATATCGCCACTGCCGTGGAGAAGATACGGAAGCATGCCGACGAGATCGTGAAAAAATACAATCCGGGAGAACCCCGACACTGATGGACCGCCTTTTCCGACACCGTTTTTGGCTCCTTCTGCTGCTCCTGGCCACAGCCGCGCTGACGGCCCAGGCCCGGTCCGGCTGGCAGGCGGGCTGTGCGCGTGTCTGCATCACCCCTCAGGAGCCGATCTGGATGGCGGGATATGCTTTCCGGGACCATCCTTCCGAGGGTGTCCGGCAGGATATCTGGGCGAAGGCCCTGGCTTTGCAAGACAGCCTGGGACGGGTGGGCGTCATCGTGACCATGGATCTGCTGAGCATTCCGGGCGATTTTTCGGATGAGCTCCGCAGTGACCTGTCCCGCAGGTTCGGCCTGTCCCGGGAGCAGGTGATCCTGAATGTGTCCCATACCCACAGCGGACCGGTCATCGGACGGGCCCTGCGCTATATCTATCCGATGGAGGAGAAGGATTGGGCGCGGGTGGACGTATATACCCGTTTCCTGAAGGAGCAGCTGCTCAAAGTGGTCGGAGACGCCCTCCGGGACCTGGAGCCGGCACAACTCTCGACCGGGAGCGGGATCGCCCGCTTCGCCACCAACCGGAGGAACAACAATGCAGCCACGCTGACCCCCACGACGGAGCGGAAAGGGCCGCACGACTATTCCGTACCCGTTCTCCGGATCAAGGATGCTTCCGGACGGATGAAAGCGGTCCTCTTCGCATACGCCTGCCACAATACGGTTTTGTCCGACTATCTGATCGGCGGGGATTATGCCGGCTATGCGCAGGAGCAGGTCGAGCGGGACCATCCGGGCGTGACGGCGCTCTTCTGCCAGGGCGCCGGCGCCGACCAGAATCCGCTTCCCCGCCTCAAGCCCTCGTATGCGGTCCAGTATGGAAAAGAGCTGGCGGCTGCCGTGGAGCAGGCCCTCTCAGATGAAATGAAGCCGCAGCGCCCCCTTCTGGAAATGAACTATCAGGAAGTGGTACTCCCGCTTGCTCCGCCACTCTCCCTGGAAGAGCTTTCCAAGATCGGTGAAGGCCGGGATTGGGAGGCCCGCTGGGCCCGGGGAATGGTGGAAGAATACAGGCGGGACGGCCGTTTTATCCAGTCTTATCCGTATCCTGTCGGGTTCTGGCGTCTGGGAGACCAGAAACTGTTCGCCCTGGGCGGCGAACTGGTTTCCGGCTATGCGGTCCTGATCAAATCCGAATATGGGAAAGATGCATTCGTGCTGGGTTATTCCAACGATGTGATGTCTTATATCCCGACCCCTGTCATCTGGGATGAAGGGCGCTATGAAGGCGCGACGGCCCATCGGGTATATGCGCTCCCCTCCGGCTGGACGCGGGATGTCCAGGACCGGATCATGGACACGATCCACGGCTTGGTGCCCTTGAATTAGGCTCCGGCCGTCATTGCGTCACGAAATCCCGCACATTCTGGGCCGACACCGTCGGGTCTCCCAGGATGAGGAGACGCTCCACGACGTTCTTGAGCTCCCGGATGTTGCCGGGCCATTTTTTCTCCTGGAGCAGGGCAACCGCTTCGGGAGAAAATGTTTTTTCGGGCATGCCGGTCTCGGTGCAGACTTGCTTGATGAAGTAGTCGATCAGCAAGGGGATGTCAGATGTGCGTTCCTCCAGGGAAGGGACCCGGATGATGATGACGCTCAGGCGGTGGTACAGGTCTTCGCGGAAGCGCTTGGCTTCGATCTCGGCGCGGAGGTCCTTGTTGGTCGCGGCGATCACGCGCACGTTGACCTCGATGTCCTTGTCGCTGCCCACGCGGGAGAGTTTCTTCTCCTGCAGGACGCGCAGCACCTTGGCCTGGGCGGCGAGGGACATGTCGCCGATCTCGTCCAGGAAGAGGGTGCCGCCGTCGGCCTGCTCGAACTTGCCCTTGTGCTGCTTGATGGCGGAGGTGAAGGAGCCCTTTTCGTGACCAAACAGCTCACTTTCAATCAGTTCGGAGGGGATGGCGGCGCAGTTGACCTCGATGTAGGGCGCCGCGCTGCGGGTGCTCTGCTCGTGGAGGCTGCGGGCCACCAGCTCCTTGCCGGAGCCGTTGGGACCCATGATGAGGACGCGGGCGTCGGTCGGGGCGACCTTGGCGACCATGTCCTTGATGGCGCACATCGCTTCGCTCTCGCCGACCATCTTCTGGCCGTAGACTTTCTTCTTGAGGATGCGGGTCTCCTTGACGAGGGAGACCTTCTCCGTGGCGTTCTTGATGGTGATCAGGATGCGGTTGAGGTCCAGCGGCTTCTGAATGAAGTCGAAGGCGCCTTTCTTGATGCACTCGACGGCCGTGTCGATGTCCCCGTGGCCGGAAATCATAACCAGGGCGCTGTCCAGGCCGGCTTCCATGACCTTGTCCAGGAACTCGACGCCGTCCATTCCGGGCATCTTGATGTCGCAGAATATGATGTTGTAATGCTCGCGCTCGGCCAGGGGGAGGGCGGTGGCCCCGTCTTCGGCGGTATCCACCTCGTACCCCTCGTCGGCGAGGATTTCTTTCAGCGAATTGCGGATCGCCCGCTCGTCGTCTACTACCAGTATCTTCATAACACGGCAAATTTACCAATTCTTGCCCGAAAAGCAAATGCGGGCCGGCGAGGATTGCAATCCTTGCGAATTCTTCGTATCATTGCAAGGATGAATCGGACGGAACCTGTCACATACCTGAAGCCGGAATGCGGGGTGGCTGAGTTGCAGCCAGGCGCCCTGCTGCTGGCCGGCTCCAATGAAAGCTGGGGCGAGGAGGGCCTGAACCATGTTTAGGATCCTAGGCCGGCTTCTGCCGATTCTTCTCCTCTTTGCGGCATCCTGCGTCCGGGAACCGGTCCGGGAGGAGCCCCCTGTCGAAACCGAACTGGTTTTTTCGGCTTCCTTCGCCTATCCCTACGTATCCCGCACGTCGCTCCAGGAGGACGGAAAAGTGCTCTGGAACCCCCGGGAGATCATCCATGTATTCCACGGGACGGAAGGGGGCCCGTTCACTTCGACCAACGACGAAGCGGCGGCCGTCGCCTCTTTCGAAGGGACGCTGACCCTGGCGGGCGACGGGCCCTTCCTGGCGGTCTATCCCTATGACAGGCAGGATGTTTCGGATGGGGAGACGGTGACGGTGCTAATCCCGTCCGCCCAAAAAGCGGTCGCAGGCTCGTTTGCGAACTGCATGTCGCCGGCGGTTGCCCGGACGGAAAGTGCCGGAGCGAAGGCGGAGGAGATCCCGCTGTCGTTCCGCAACATCTGTTCCGGACTGAAATTCTCGCTGGCCCATTCCGACATCACCGCCCTCACCTTCCGCGGCAACGCGGGGGAGACCGTGGCCGGAAGGGTCCGGGTCGGCTGGAGCGCCGGGGACTTGCCCTTCGTCGCGGAAATCCTCTCCGGCGAAACGGAGATCCGGATGAGCCTGGAGGACGGCGCCGAATTCCCCGCAGGGACCTGGTTCCACCTGACGGTCCTGCCCCAGACCTTCGAAAAGGGTTTTACGCTTACTTTCGAGACGCCGACGATGACCGGGACCTACGTGTACGGGGAGCCGGCCACCTTCACCCGTTCCGTCTGGAAACGGGCGGAACGCATCGACGAGGCGGTCGTCTTCTCCTTTCCCGACCTGGCCTCGGCGGCGGTGGATTTCCGCACGCAGGGGGCGAATCACGCAGGCTATACGCAGCTCGCCAATGACGAATACCTCCTTACGCTCTCCGGCTCCGACCCCTACCTGTATACGCAGCCGCTGACCGGGGACCTCGATCCCGCCCTGCGGGTGCTGGAGTTCGAATATAAACTGTCGGCGCCCGTCGACATCTTCCAGGTCTTCTATGCCCTGCGGGGCGCGGCCAGCGAGCTGTCGTCCCGCAAATACGGTTCCCTGCCGGCGACGGGGACCTACAAGACGTTCCGGGCCGACATCTCGGACTTCCGGGATGGCGGCTGGGGAAAGGCCAAGGACTGCCTGCGCTTCGATCCGGGGCAGAACGGCAACGGGACGATGCACGTCCGCAATTTCGTGATCCGGGAGATGACCGCCCAGGAGCGGGAGCAAGGCATCGTGACGGATGAGGAGAAGGAAAAACGGGAGATGGCCGGGCGTCTGGAGGCCTATCTGGACGCCACGTATCCCTCGGCCGTGTCTGCGGTGACGGTGTCTGCGGACCAGGTGACGGTCAGCGGGGGCTGCGGCGCCGCCGGTTCATACGCCCTCGCGGAAATCACGCCCTGGCAGGATGTGACGGAAATGACGGAATTCCCCTACCTGACGCCGCTGCCCGGGGGCGCCTTCACGCTCACCCTGGACCGGACGGTCCCGGACCGGGAAGGCATCATCTATGACCGGGTCTTCTCGAAATGGGCGGTTGTCAAGGCCGAGGGAGATGCCTGGAAACTGGATTCCCACGCCCGCTATGCCGACGAGGTGGCCGTCAAACGCACGCCCCCGACGCAGGCGCTGCGGCACAAGAAGGGCCTGGCCGCCGGCAGTGGCGCCGACTATTACCAGGACCTGGACGACCTCGGTATCGCCAGCATCACGATGAACGTCCTCCTCAACATGATCATCGCCCAGGAGGGCGGGTCGGGCTTCGATTACGGCGGCCAGTCCTTCACGATCGGCAATGCCGCCGGCGGCGGCCGCGGGACCCTGGACAAGATCACGCTCCAGGCTTCCAAGCGGGACATCGTCGTTGCGGCCATCCTGCTGGCCCCGACGGGCTCCAACTACACGGATCCGGAGAATACGGGCGGCTACTTCTCCATGCCCGACCTGACGTCGGCGCGCGCCTTCAACCTGTATGCGGCGGTCCTGGAATACCTGGCATCCCGCTACAGCGAGGCCAACTCGACCCACGGCCGCATCCACCACTGGATCATGCACAACGAAGTGGACCAGGGCCTGGATTGGACCAATATGGGCAACCAGCCTATGATGCGCTACCTGGACCGCTATATCAAGTCGATGCGCATCTGCTACAACATCGTGCGCCAGTACGACCCCGAGGCCTCGGTCCTGGGCTCCTACACCCACGGCTGGACCGCGGAAGGCGGCGGTTATGCGCCCAAGACGATGCTGGAGCGCACGGTGGACTATTCTGAGGCGGAGGGCGACTTCCGCTGGGGCGTGGCGTATCACCCCTATCCCCAATACCTCTCACGCCCGGACTTCTGGATCCGGGATACGGAAGCCCCGGATGCGGATGACGCCCCGCTCGTGACCTTCCGCAACCCCCAGGTCATCGACCGCTGGATCCGGGAACCTTCCCACCTGTACAAGGGCACGACGAAGCGGGTGCTGTTCTTCTCCGAGAACGGGACCAGTTCCCCGAGCTACAGCGAATCGAACCTGGCCCTCCAGGCCGCCGGCGCCTGTCTGGCCTGGAAGAATTGCAAGGATCTGGAGGGTGTCGACGCCTTCCAGTGGCACAACTGGAGGGACAATGCCACGGAAGCGGCCGGGGGCCTCTATCTCGGCCTCCACGCCATGGGCGGCAAAGGCCTGGACGAATACGCCCGCAAGCCTGTCTGGTATGTCTGGCAGGCCGCCGGCACGGAATCCGAAGATACGGTCTTCGCCCCGTACCTTCCTGTGATTGGTATAAGTTCCTGGTAAGATATTATTCCGTAATCAGTTCTCCGGCAGGAAAACCCGCTTGACGGCTTCGAGATAGCCGTAGCCGTAGAGGTTGTCCGGCTGGAGGTAGCTGGTCTCCGTCCACTCGTTCCAGGAATTGATGGTGATGAGGGGATGGAGGTCCGGGCGCGCATCGACGTAGGCTTTGGCGCGGCGAAGGGCTTCTTCGAAGGCTTCGGGGGTGTTGCCCCGGACACGGGGGCTCACCTTGATGCGCGGGCTGTTGTCCCAGCCGATGCTGACGTGGGGATAGTAGGGGATGCTGAAATCCCGGTCCAGGCGCTCCCATTCCGCGGCGGCCTTGTCCACGATCTTCGGGTAGTCGTCGTTCATGTTGATGAAATGGGCGAACTGGTAGTGGGAGCTGCTGTTGAAGCCGATCTTGCGCACGAAGGCGTCCTCGGGACGGTCTGTCTTGCCGGCGTCGAAGCCGCTGTAGTTGGTGTTGACGGCCCACATCGTGAATTGGAGTTCCAGCCCCGGGAAACCGGCCTTGCGGACCTGCCGGCGGAACCATTTCACGGCCTTGACCGCTTCCTTGACGCCGCCGAGCCCGTCGATGAAGTTGCGCACGTCGTAGATCATGAATACGGGCTTCCCGTCGATCTTGTAGTAGTTGGGCTGTTTGAAGAACAGCTCGATGTTCCGTTTGCAGATCTTCTCGAACTCGTCCCGGTCGATGCGGCCGGTCCAGATGACGTTGTGCTCCTTGAGCGTGGAGATGCGCGTGTCCCAGACGTTGACCACGTCGTGGTTCGCCCACATCAGATAGAACTGCATCCGGTCGCGGTTGGGGGCCTTCAGGAACCCGTTCGTAAGGGTGGTCTCCATGAAGGGCCGGCCGTCGAACCAGTACCAGTCGAAGATGAAGACGTTGATCCCGTGGCCGGCAGCCTGGTCGATCTCCATTTCCATGACGGCCGGGTCGGCTTCGTCGATCCAGCCCCACAGCGGCTTGCGGTCCCAGTAGTGACCGGGATTGCGCTCCTGCATGGTCTGGACGGTCTCCCATTCCCCGATGCCCTTGGGCCAGAAGGGACGCAGGCGCGGGTCGTCGGAGACGTAGGCCGGATAGAGGTAGGCGGCGACGTCATACGAAGGCCGCCCCTGGGCCCGGAGTGCGGGAAGGGCGGCCGACAGGAATATAAGAAGGAGTCCTATCTTCTTCATTTAGCGGACGGATAGCCTCGGGCCGAAGTATTTGACCCCGTCGAGGGTGTAATACGCCAGCGAGAAATGACAGTTGGAGTTGTTGTTGACGCTGGGCGTGCTGGCCAGCGATCCGGTGATGCCCCGGGCGATGAGGACCCGGATGCGCAATTGGACCGTTTGCTTCGAGACGGGTGCAGAGAGCGTCGTCGTGGCCCGGAAGTAGTGCTCCTGGTCTTCCTTCGTCATGTAGAGGGGTGCCGTCCGGTCGTCGCCGTTCCGGTCCTTGTAATTGATGCCGGTACTGCCTTCCTTCGCGCCGGTGACGTCCATCGTCACCCAGTTGGTGCCGTCCAGGCAGGCTTCCACCGTCCAGGCGGCCGGCATCCATTTGCCGCCGCGCAGGCAGAAGTCAAGCGTAAGGGTCTTGCCTGCGGGAATCTCCTTCACCGGTACGTTAAACAGCAGCGCATCGTTGTCAAACAGGCACTTGTACACCCGTACGCGCTTCTTGTAGACATCCAGCTGGGGGAATCCTTCCGGGTACTCGTAGGTCTCGGGACCGTTGTTCCAGGTCCATTCGGCCCAGGCCAGGTCGGCGTGGGTGCTCGGATAGATCCGGTGGCTGGCATCCCAGCAGACCGGATCCGCAGCTTCCAGGTTGGTCGTCCACTGCAGCGGCTCGCTGACCAGGTCGATGTACTTGTCATCCGCGCCCGGGATCTCGATGAAGAGTTCGCGTTTCTGTCCGCGCTGGAAGGTAGCGGACTTGTCGTATTTGAAGGTGTAGTCACCGTCCCTCTTGGAGACAATGATGGAGAATCCCTTCCCGAAGGTGCCGGGCACGACGGGGATGTAGTACCAGGCGGCGTTTTCGCGGGAGGCGCTCTCCTGGAAGTTCTCGATATTGAGGACCATCACCTTCTCGCCGGGCGCGACGGCCTTGACGGCGAGATCCTCCGCATCGACGGAGAAGACGCCGGAGACAGCTTCATCGGCATTGCCGGTGAAACGGACGCGGCTCACGTGGTCGGCGCCCTTGATGGCGAAGGCGATCCAGCCCAGCACGTTGCGGAAAGGCAGGTCCAGGGTCGTGCTGGAAGCCACGGCGACGTTCATCCCGTCAGCGAAGGTGCCGGGCTTGGTCAGCGTATAGCTGTCGGGCAGGGTGAGCTTGAAGGATAGGCCGTCGAAGATGGTTTTCGCGTCGTAGGGATAGATGGCGTACCAGGTCCCGGGCGTGGAGACGGAGCTGCCGCCGTCCAGCGTGAAGTCACACTGCTTCCCGGCTGCGGAGGCCACATACTTGTGGTTGGTGTTATCCTTGTCGAAGACGGAGATGGCGTCGCCCGCGCTCCAGCGTACGCCGAGCTGAGTCTCGTCCAGCGTGGTGCGGGTCTGCCCGTCTTCGGAATAATACGCCTTGAAAACAGGGGCGTCGGAGCCGGAAAGGGGACTTTCGGCCGGCTCCACGGTGCATCCCGCCAGCGTGCAGGCGACGGAAGCAAGGAGATAAAGAATGCGTTTCATCGTGTGCGGGGGATTAGTTGAGGGGTTCACCGTTGAAAAGGTCTTCCGTGGACGAAGAGAGGATGGGATCCTCCGCCAGGAAGTCCAGTTGGACAACTTCCGGAGCCTCGTAGGCTCCCTTGATTTCACTGCTGTGCATATCGGATCGGTTTTATGATCGGAACAAGTGCGTCAAAGTTAGGAAAATATGCGAAAAAACGGAAGGCTACTGATAATGCTCCGGGTGCTCGTCCTGCCATTCGTTGACCCCGTCGCGGATGCGGTTGCGGAAATGCAGTGTCTCGCTGACTTCCGTCCTTCCCCCGTCCGGGTCCGTGACCGTGTATTGCAGGGACAGCTCCCTGTCCTGGAGGAGGCGCGCGCCGTTGAAACGGCCGGAGCCCGTCACGCTCCCGTCGGGGGAGGAAACGGTAAGGGCGTCTCCGGAGAAGGTCAGCAGCATCTCCCCGGCCTCTCCGGCCACCTTGTCGCTGCGGACCGTGCGGGCATCCACCGTGGTCAGGCAGTATACGAGATCATCGGCCGTCGAAGCGGCCACGTCCGTCTCCGAGACCACGCCGCCTCCGGCGTCCAACTTCCGGACGTGCGCGGAGCGGGTGTAGTATCCGAAGAACTGGTTCTCGCAGCGTACGGCGATGACGGCGAAGTCCCGGCCCTGGGGGATTTCATCCGCGTCGGCCGCCTCGATGCGGAAGCCCAGGGCATAGCCCGGCCGGTAGGCGGCCGGGTCCGCGATGAACGCATCCGTCGCCCGGACGGTCACCGTCGCGGTGTGGGCCCCTTTCGCAATCGTAAGGCCCTGGAGCCCTTCCAGCGTGTAAAACGCGGACGGGAGGGGCGTCAGGGCGGTGACGCCGGCCTCGGCGAGCGCTACTCCCACATAATCTCCGGACACGGCACCGATGCCCGACTGCCCGCTCAGGCCCGCCACGGCTCCCTCATCGGTGACCAGGGCGTCGGCCAGGCCCACCCGTACGGCGCGGTCCTGCCGGTTGTCCCGGACGCCGGAGAGCGCCACGGTCAGCTTGAACGCCTGGTCCTCGCCGACCACGAAGGACCGCAGGTCCCACTGGTAGGCGGTATAGACCGCGGACCGGTCGTAATCCTTGATATAACTCTCATAGCAGCCGGACAGCAACGTCAGCGCCAGGGCGCAGGAGAGCGGGAATCTCCATTTGCGTATTTTTCTCATATCCATCTTATTTCCAGGCCTCCCATCCTTCGTTTTGCAGGAGCAGGGGCGCACGGCGCATCTCGCCCGCCGGGATGGGCATCCACAGCGAGGGGAACTGCCGCCGTTCCAGCTCCACGCTTTCGTACTGCGGCACCCCGTCCCGGACGGTGATCCGCACCCGGTGGACGGGGAAGTTGATCTCATCGACCGACGTGGCCCAGCGGCGCAGGTCGTGGTAGCGGAAGCCCTCGAAGGCGGTCTCCAGGCGCCATTCGTTGCGGACCAGCGCGCGGAACGGCCGGGCCCCGCCGACGGCGCATTCCTCCAGGTACGGGTCGCCCGCGGCCCCCACGCCGGGGACGCCGCCTTCCTGGGGCCGGCGGCGGATATAGGAGAGCGCTTCCTTGGCGGACAGTCCGTAGCGTGTCTCGTCCAGGGGCCCGACCATCTCGTATGC
>JAEEGG010029427.1_pt1 | contig 10264 bp, 13 predicted proteins | sample 9134161 | NCBI WGS metagenome assembly JAEEGG01 (sample SAMN16246543, study PRJNA631951) | gut metagenome | biome: gut microbiome; feature: rumen; material: CR-attached | host: Bos | place: Iran: Karaj | collected 2018-10 | reverse complement strand
CCGTTATTACTTTTCATGAGTGTAATATTGGCCTTTATCCTACTCCCAAAAGCAAAATAGTATCTACAACCTAAAAAATATCAAAATAGTAGCCACAACTATGCTGTATCTCTCTGCCTTGATATGTTTTCACATACAGTCAAAATCGCTCTTTACATTCATGCTAAAAAAACATCAAACTCTGCAAACCCTTTTATTTCAAGGGCTTTCCGAGCCGTTCTATTTTGCCATTGATAGTAAAACTACGGCCTCGACGTGTGCCGAGGAAATGAAACTACTAATTCATACCTGCGCCAGTAAGCGGGAACTTGTCCTCTGACTGCTGCCTGTTCGCAATATTGCACCCAGGAACATATCAACGTTTTTCCTGTTCGTCAGGAACATATCAACCGATTTTTGCCTTCTGCCCGTTATTGGGAACATGTAAACAGACGGTGCGCTAACAATTCAAAACTTGGTATCGTAATCTGATATATGAGTCCTGCAGCACAGTACATTCCGTCAGATTCACCCCCCCCTAATTCAGAAAGCTCTGCAACGGAAATCAAAGACCTTCCGTCAATCAGCGTGGGCGTATCCTTACCCCCAATCAAAATCGGAGCTACCACTATATCCACATAGTCCAGTAACTTCTCCCGCAGAAACAGACCATTCACCGTACCACCCGACTGGACTGTCAGACGTTCACAATTGTATTCCATCTTTAGACGTTCAAGTGCATTTCTAGGTGAAGGATGTTCCTGGTAGATAATATGTAAGTTGTCTGACTCCACACGGAAGGCAGGATGCGAGGCGTTTGATGTAATCACAACTGCCTTCTGTGATTTCGCGCTGAAGTATTTGACCCCGTGTTCCGTTAGATGGTGATTATCCAGCAAAACAAAGGATACTGGAGTTTTTGCAAGGATTTCTTTTTCATTGCCCCCATCTTGGCCTGTACCCGTCCTTTATTGAAAGTCCATAGGATCGGTTGTCTGCTCAATCTCGTAGTATTGATGCAAGCCGTCTCTGACACAAGAAATGTTCGGAAAGTCCCGATCCACGTCCAACTCATCTGTAGAGCCAGTACTGATCTTTCCGTCGACCGACATCATCATGAATAAGGTTGTAACAGGTCTTTTCATCTTTCACCTCTGTAAACTGGAATTTATCTTTCAGTCCGAAACATCGACATCCGGTGCGATCTGGATACTGTACTCCGGATATGCTTCCTTGACTTCATTGTATATGATCTGAAGCCCTTCTCTCGGCCTGATATCGAAGCTCATCACAACATCAAAGGTCATTTCCTTTGTTTCTGTATCCACATAGAAACCATGAAGTTGAACGACCCAGTCATGGGCCATGACACGTTCATGGACATCCTTTTGAATATCAGCCGCTTCATTGCTACCTGTGTTATAGGAATACAGTCCGACCCCCGCGAGGACAACGCCGGTTTCTTTGTAGATTTTTCTTTCCAGCTTTCTTGTCAGCTTATCAAATTCTCTTGTCGTCATTGTGTCCGGCACTTCAAGATGAACGGAAGCATAGTCCTTATCAGGACCGTAATTGTACATGAGCAGATCGTAGGCGCCTCTGACCTCCGGCTCATCGGAAAGCAGTTTTTTGATCTTGTCCGTTTTCTCTTTATCTGCTCTGGTCCCAAGGATTTCATTCAGTGTTTCCATCATCATCTCAATTCCCGCCTTGATGATGAAGCCGGCTATCACAACGCCTACATATGCTTCGAGTGAAAGGCCGCTCACCATGAAAATGATCGCAGAAACCAGGACGGAACCTGAAAGAATGGCATCAAACATTGCGTCGGAACCGGAGGCAACCAGAGAACCCGAATTGACCTGTTCGCCTTTCGCCTTCACATATCTTCCGAGTATGATTTTGACAATGACGGCTACCGCAATGATAACGAGGGAAATGACGCTGTAGTCCGGCTTTTCAGGATGGATGATCTTCTTGACCGATTCCACGGCAGCCGTGATGCCTGCATAGAGAACGATGCCCGAAACAATCATCGAGCTGAGGTACTCGATCCTGCCGTATCCGAGCGGGTGCTTCTTATCGGGAAGTTTCCCGGCAAGTTTCGTCCCAACGATCGTAATGATAGAGGACAGGGCATCCGACAGATTATTAACGGCATCCAAAGTGACGGCGATAGAGTTGGATATAATGCCGATCACCGCCTTGAAACCCGCTAGTAACACGTTTGTCAGTATTCCAATGATACTGGTCCGAATAATGACCTTGTCACGATTTTGTTCTGAAGTAACAGGCGTTGTCTTTTTCTCCATGTTCAATCTCCTTTTCAAATCCCGATTTGCCGCAACCTCAATCGGCTGCTTTTTTCTTATATGTCAGCTCCACGTCATAGCCGAGCTCGTCCATGATCTTCACGAAAGTCTTATTCACGATCTGCTCTCGGCCATTGGTGATGCGGTTCACATAGGCAAGGGATACTCCGACCTTCTCCGCGACCTCCGTCTGGGTTGTGCCGCTCTCGATCAGCTTTGTTTTCAGGTCCAGTTCTATGTTATTTTGGAGCATCCATTCACCTCTTTCAAATATCAACCTATGACTTTATAAGTATAGCGCGCTCCTGTGAACTTTTCTACCGGGCAGACAAAAAAGACGCCCCCGAAGGAGCGCCAGCGTGATGGCTGCGTTTACATCTGTACTTCTGTCTCAATGCCAGATTTGAACTCAAATGCAAGGTGGTCATCGTAGACCGTGATCTTCTCAATCAATTGCCGGACCAGACCTTCGTCATATTCCTGAACAGCTGCAGTCTGCTCAGCGAAGAAGTTTTCCAACTCGGTCAGTCTCTGACGATCTATTTCCTTGTTGGCATCCTCGAGTTGCAGTTTGTACTTCTCCTCCCGGAGTTTAACCACACCTTCACCCAAATCATCACAGCTCTGATGAGCCTTGATCCTGGCGGTGATTTGTTTCTCCAATTCTGCAATTCTGACATCAATTTCTGCGATTGCGGCACTGTTAGCATTCTTGAGCACCTTTTCTATGTTGGCTTTCAGCTTCGGCAAGAAATCATCCTGTCTGCCGTAAACTTCATTGATGGCTTTGACAACCGCACACTGAAGGTCTGTTTCCTTGAGGGTTCTGGAATGGCATTCAATTTCCGCAGTCTTTTTATGAATACGGGAAAGACAGCGCCATACGATAACTTTTTCCCCATGCTGGTACCAATGGGTTCTCTGATAGACCTCTCCGCAGTGAGAACAGTTAATGATATTCGATAGAGCAAACTTACCGCTATAGACCCTTCGCTTTCCTGTACTTGATTCCAGCTTTGCCCGTCTTGCCATTTCAGACTGTACCCGCATAAACAGTTCTTTGGGGATAATTGCCTCATGGTTTCCCTCAACATAATACTGCGGAGCAATACCATTGTTCTTAACTCTTTTCTTGGACAGACAGTCAACCGTGACGGTCTTCTGCAGAAGAGCATCTCCGATGTACTTTTCGTTGCTGAGTATTTTTCGCAGAGTGGTAGCAAGCCAGTACCCCTTACCGGCAGCTGTTTTGATGCCGTCAGCGGCCAACCTCTTACCAATATCATAATAGCTCCGCCCTTCGAGATATTCACGATAGATGCGCTTAACCACCTCGGCCTCTTCCTTGTTGACGATAAGTTTACCTTCAGCATCCTTGTCGTAGCCGAGAAAACGGTTGGTGCAGACCTGCACCTTGCCCTGCTGGTAGCGGTACTGAAGTCCCAGCTTGACGTTCTGCGAAAGGCTCTCACTTTCCTGCTGAGCCAGGGATGCCATTATGGTAAGCATTACTTCACCTTTGGCATCGAGTGTATTGATAGCCTCCTTCTCGAAATAGACCGCTATGTTTTTGCTTTTTAGCTCACGAATATACTTGAGACAGTCCAGAGTATTTCTGGCGAAACGGCTGATGGACTTGGTAACCACCATGTCGATTTTGCCAGTCATGCAGTCTTCTATCAGCCGGTTGAACTCCTCGCGCTTTTTGGTGTTGGTTCCGGAAATGCCGTCATCAGCATACACTCCGGCAAATGTCCATGCCGGATTCTTATTGATGAACTCGGTGTAGTGCTGCACTTGCATCTCATAGCTGGTAGCCTGTTCATCCGTATCCGTGGAAACACGGCAGTAGGCTGCAACTCTGAACTTCGGAGTATCATCAGAAACCACCTTGTTGCCGACACGCTTTTTGGCAGGAATATAGATTAAACTTGCCATCCTAAACCTCCCTTTCGATCTGACTGTAGACATATTCAGCCTGCACGAAAGGATCTTTGAACTTCTCCTTTATAGGAGCAAGTTTGAACCTTGATGCAATACTGCCTACCCACTTTTCCCGTTTTGGCATATTCAGCCTGCCAAGCACCTCGCATCTGTGCAGACGCTCCTTCTCGACATCATCAAAGATTTGTCGGTCTATAATCTTCGGGTAAAAATCGTCCCCCGGATAATGACGGTTCTGTAGCAGCATCTTCAAAGAAGTCGCAGGCATATTCAGCTCTGCCTTGCGTGCTGTCTCTTCATATCCGCACCCGGATAAATACAGAGAATATGCATTCCTGATTTTCTCGGCTTCTTCTCTGTAGATCACCGCCTTGCCGTTATGGATGCGGTAGCCGAATGGCACATGTCCATATCTCATTTCTAGTTCTCCATAATTTCATTTAATACCAATCCGCACTTAAGACGGAATTTCAGTTCTGTTTTAGAGCAGACTGTAACGTTATCCACAACCCTTGTGAAAAGTTCTCCGTCAAACTCTGAAAGCATCTGCCCCTTCTCAGTAAACTTCAGCAGTTCTGCGAGAGATTCGGCCTTACTGCCGTCACCGGTGATTTCTGTCTGAAGCTGTGACCGTTCCTTGTTAAGAGACGAGATCTCCTTCTGCAATTCATTGCATTCCTTGGTGAACGTTGCTGAATCCAAATATCCCTTTGTGGTAATTAACGCCAATGACTCTCTACGTTCAAGCAGATCTGCAAGAGTGGCATCGATTTCATTTATTCTGCGTCTGACAATTCCGTCTGGTCGGCTACGGAGACCATTCTTAAAACCGATAAGAACTTCATTTCTGGCAAATGTCAGCTTGTTCATCATGGTGGCAAAAGCTGATTCCAAAGCCGACTCACGGATGAATTTCATTGAACACATGTCTTTTTGTGCATGATGAACCTTACAGACCCACGCTGGATATTTGAGTGCTCCGGTTGAATTGATCCTTCGCTTAAAGACCGAGCCGCACTCACCGCAAAGGAGTTTTCCGGTAAACGGATACCGGTTCTGATATTTTGATTTTCCCTCTTCTACGTTTTTTGCCTTCTTGAACCGACCAATCATCGTGTTTGCCGTCTCAAATACCTCACGGCTGACAATCGGTTCATGATGTTCTTTGGCATAATATTGATCTTTATGTCCTCGATTCAGGTGGCGCTTAAACTGAAAATCAGTGAAAGTTTTCTGATACAGGCAGTCTCCGATGTACTTTTCGTTCCGCAACATGCAGATGACAGTAGCTCCCGTCCACGTTCCACCCTTTTTGGTCGGCACCTGCTTTTCATTAAGTTCTGCAGCAATCCTATGAGCACTTTTCCCGGCAAGAACCTCGTCAAAGATAAATCTGACCCATTTGGACTCTTCTTCATCTATTGAAAACTCTCCGTCATTTACCCGATAGCCGTATGGGGCATGACTCATTTTGTAAGAGCCGTTTTCGTATCTGTACCGGACTCCAATCCTGCTGTTTTCGGACATTGATGCCGATTCGCTCTGTGCCAGACTGCTCATTACTGACAGCAGCAGTTCTGATTCCATGGAGCCCGTATTCAGATTTTCCTTCTCAAAATAGATGTAAATACCAAGATCCAGCAGTTTACGCACCAGTTCAAGACAGTCCGTGGTATTGCGGGCGAAACGGCTCAGTGACTTGGTAAGAATCAAATCAATTTTCCCGTCCTCGCAGTCTTGAACCATCTGCATCAGTGCTGGACGCTTTTCTTTCTTAGTGCCGGAAATACCCTCATCAAAATAAAGTCCCGCATACTCCCATTCAGGATTGGAGGAAATGTACTCTTCGTAATGAGCCTTCTGCGTCTCCAGACTTGCTAACTGCTCCGTGTAACCCGAGGAAACACGGCAGTAGGCTGCAACCTTCAGTTTCTTTATGATTTTTGCCGAGGCATCCGCAGTAAATGTTGTTATCTTTTTCATGGTCTCGATTCCTTTGTTCTCGGTAACATATTTGCTCTGTGTGCCAGCTATAGCAACTCAATAATCAGAATAACGGGGATAGATACGTCGGAAACGAGAGCCTATTTTCTGCCATGATGAGACGGAACTCTCCACAGCTAATCATGCCGCATATCAAAAGACTTCTTGTGAATAACTCTGCTCTAATAAACATGTATTCAATCTGAAGCTGTTCCGGGGTAAGCGGTTTAACTTCTGCTACGTATGGCTGAAAAGTCTCGTACTGATCAAGTTCAATTATCTTTTTCATAAACTCACCTCCATAGCTATACCATTGCTCCGTATGCCTGCTATAGCAACTCAATAATCAGAGGAGAGGGGTTAAATAAGAAGGGAACGTTACTGTATTTTCAGCCATAATCATGCGGTGCTCCTCAGCCGTAATGAGTCCAAGCTTGAACAGCATTCCTGTAATCTGCTCCGCCCGCACGTAGTTGAACTCGTTCCTTAGTTCCTCCACCGTGCATCTTTTGAGTGATTTGATGTCGATCTTTGAATCTGAGGTCAGTTCGGTTACCTGCATTTCATATCTCCTGTGAATAAAAACATTTGCTCTTACCCACTAATGCCCAGAAGGAGGTGCTTTTTACAAAAAATCTTTCAAAAAGTTGCAGAGAACTCCTTGAATACAGAATCATAAAAAAAAATTTAAGATATTATCAAATATGTGAAGCAGATCACTCGAGATTAGATTTGTGAATTATAAATACCTATGAACGTTTCTGAATGGTTCGGAAACAAATAACCCAAAAGGAAATAACTTATGAAAAAACAATTCTATAATTCTGAGGATTCAAAAATGGATGTAAAAAACATTATCGAAAAGATTTCACAGGCAGCAGAAAAAGGGAAACGTGTCGATGGTGATAGTATTTCAGAAGAACTTGGAAAACTGATGGACTATAAAAAATTAATGTCTAAACAAACACCAATTGCACTTTTAGATTACAAGAAAAAGTTAGATTCGACAAAAAATGCATCTAAGATTCTAGAGGCGGCGAATACAGAGATTAATAACTCTGGAGTTGTTTTACCAATGGGTTCATTGCTTTTCCATGGCGGTTCATTGTGGAACGATAATACAAATGGCGTAATAACAGAACGACCATTATCCACAACATTAAATCTAGAAACTGCCTGTTCCTTTATGAATACAAACAAGGCAAAAAGTCGAAAGAATATATTTATTTTGACCATAAAAGATTACGGCATTAAGTCTTTCGTTTATAACAACAAAACAAAGCATTCGAATGAAAAGGAAATTCTTTTACAAGCGGGCATTGAATTAATTTTAATGAACGAAAGACATATCAAAACAGATTACAATGATTTTTACATAGTTGAAGCAGACATAAGAATGCCTTAAATAAAATCCAAGCAGTAGCATCTCGGATGTTATGCTACTGCTGCTAACTTAAATTCGGCTATTCACAGATTGAGTCAAATCCCCCAACTTGCTGAATAGCCAGTTTCCCGGGCAGGATTTCCTGGCAAACCATCGGTGGACGGTGAGTAGCATTTCGTCACTCCTGACCGCGTATGCCAGAGCTTTATCCCGATCTGCAATCCATACAAGTTTACGCTTACCGTTCCTTCTGCAGATGTCAGCACAGAGTTCAACCAATGCTGAATACACCTCCGGTTTCATGGCATAAGGCTCAGTCAGATCTGAGGCACATTCGATGGTGACGGCACGTTGGTCATTATCTCGTGATGATGAGCACCAGGATCGGTTAGCCTCATCAACACATAGGCCAATTCTGCCATCAGCCCCGATGGCATAGTTGCAGCTTGCCTGTCTGTCCTTGCCGGCAAAACAGTCACAGATCTGTTCGACATTAAGCTGCCCGACAACTGCATGAGGTGTGATGCGATCAATGGTGTGAGTTCTTTTTCCGGAATGGTTCGGACTCAATTTTGTACAACTCACCAGTGGACTATTTCCCATTTTCGTTCTCCTTATTTTCTGATTTATCGTGTAACTGATTTAATGCCTTTTTGACCACAGCCGGTATCGGCAGACCAAGATGTGATGCATTCTCAAGAAGGCTGATGCCTTCATTAGAGAGGTAAAAGAAAATCACTGCGGTTCTGAGTACGCTTCCGGTCTGAAATATTCTTGTATCCAGAATGGTGGCGATGCCCACGAGCATAAAGACAATCACCTTACGGCAGATGCCTTTAAAGCCGATGGAGCTTGATAGGTTGTTATCGACTATCCCGCACATAACACCGCTGATGTAGTCGATAACCGTAAAGGCAATCAGGGCATACAGCAGTCCGTCACAGCCTCCCAGAAAGTAACCCAGCCATCCGCCGATTCCGGTAAACACCGCCTGGAGCATATTCCAAAGCTCTCTCATTTTGTTTCTCCCAATAAAAAAGGCGACCTTTAAGCCGCCCGTCATTTCACTCTGTTTACGTTACTTCGTACCCGTCCGATAAAGTCTCTGTCGAGATATCCTTCCACCCGTTCGCAGGCGGAGAGGTACTTCTTCCACCAGGCATAGGCACGGAAATCAAGATAGATGAACTTATTCCATGGTTTCTCGAAGGAAAGATAATGCACCATCAGCGGTGCCATTTCCCTGTATCCAGGATTAAACCAGATAGCATTAAACTCATTGGCAAGGGGATATTTCTTCTTGAAATGCAGATTCACAAAATCCTGCTCCGGGCAGTACATGAAGTCACCATGCTTTTCAAGTTCAGTGATGAATTTCTGATACAGTCCCTTGCAGTCAGCCTTGTAGCACATAAGTCCGGTGTTGAAATACAGCGGAGTGTTAACTACCTCTTTGAGGTTCATCTGTTTCATCCATCTGTCACGATTCTCACGTTCGCTGACTCCGAAGATGCCTGTCGTGTATTTTGATGTAATCTCCTCAAGCAGAGGAACCACAGAGCCAAGAAACAGCGTGTCCAAATCGAAGTTCAGGATACAGTCGGTTTCGGCAGAAACTTCCTCAAGAGCTCTGATTCTTTGAGCAATGGCCGGAACGGCACTGCGGTGAACCATGAGTCGGTTACCGCCCACGGTGGCAAAAAACTCATGCTGCGGAAAAGATACATAGCGTACCTCCACCAGTTCTTCCGGGACTACGGCAAGAACTCTCTCAAGGTCAGTACCTTTCTCAGCGTAAATGATGAGCTCTATGCGGTTGTATTTGAAAAATGAGCTGAGGGATACCACCGCCTGATTGATGTATCCCTCATCCAGAACTACGAAAGCCTTCATTGGTTATTCTCCTTAATGTCGTCTTTGAAAATGTCCTCTGAGTAATTGATGAGCTTAAGTGAACAGCGGTTGCCGCTTTCCGGCTTAACGGCAGTAACCCAGCAGAGCTGCAGTTCACCGATGGCAAAAAGCGGATATTCGAGAGACTTGCCGAACTCACTGTCCCAATCGATATCCGGGTAGGTATCAAGATAAAGCGAATGGCTGTCATTACGGTAAAAGGTATATTCACCGTAGGAGCCATCCTTTCTTGAGATATACACGATACCTTCCCACACATTCTCCGGAAGGTCGATATCGGTGGTAACGGTCTGACCGTTTATTCCGGTTATCCTGCCGGTGATGTTTGAGAGGTTCTCATCAAGCATAAGTCCAACAAGGTCGTTGAACTGACAGTTGAGTCCGTTAAGCTCGGTTTTGATTTCATAGGTAACTCGTGTATTTCTGAGATACCTAAGTCGCCTCATGCCGAGAGCCACAGCATGGTCATAGTCAGTTACTCCCCAGGCTTCAAGCTGTTCCTGATTATCTGATTCAGGATAGGAGGTGATGCGCTTATTCCCGTCAGCATCAACATGGCAGTACACCGTTTCGGTCTTGTAGGTTTTAGGCGAAGTAAAATTTACCACCACCTCATCAACATCATCCTCCTTCGGCAGCGAATAGGTGATTACCGGACTTGAGGTCATATTGCTTTTGGTGAAAATCTGCGTTGGAGTTGCTCCCGCATAAAGCCTTTTGACCGATAAGGTATTGTCCCGAACCACCG
>JAEEGG010029426.1_pt1 | contig 10265 bp, 1 predicted proteins | sample 9134161 | NCBI WGS metagenome assembly JAEEGG01 (sample SAMN16246543, study PRJNA631951) | gut metagenome | biome: gut microbiome; feature: rumen; material: CR-attached | host: Bos | place: Iran: Karaj | collected 2018-10 | reverse complement strand
CAAACTGCCAGAAACCCGAAACCAGAAACTAGAAACCCGAAACCAGAAACTAGAAACCAGAAACCAGAAACTTTACAATTGACCTCTCTCCAGCCGAAATGGTAGAATGTGAACAGAAGGCGAGGTGGGTAATCCTTCAGGTGGAGGATTTTCTGTCGCCCGATGGCAATGGAATGGAGTGTGAAAATGAGGTTGAGAAAGTTGTTTGGCTGTATCGCCGCCACGTTCATGTGCGGCATGGCTTATGCAGCGGCGCCAACGCTTGCGCACCGCTGGAGCTTCAGCGGGGACTACACCGACTCGGTAGGCGGTACGTCGGCCGTAGCAATAGGCGACGCGATCTCGTTCAACGATTCGAACACGGCCGTGGTGATGTACGGCGACGGAAACGGCGCGGGGTCGCTCAACCTCGGCACGGACATGTTCCCCATAGACGTCCCAGAGGTGACCGTGGAGATGTGGGCCACGCAGACTGCGGTGAAGAACTGGGCGCGCATCATCGACTACGGGCAGAACAACCAGAACTACTTCACGCTCACCTGGTGCCAGGGCACGGACGGCAATCTCAACAGATCCGAGATAAAGAAGGCCAACGGCGTGGTGTTTGCATGCGACAACACGATGGGCACATATGCCTTGAACACCACGTACCACATCTCGGTCACGTTTTCGGCCAACGCCGACGGTTCCACGAACGTCCGCTGGATGCGGCGCAACGCCTCGACGGGCGCAGTTGAAAGTTCGGGCGCGACAGTGGCGTTCAACTGGACGCTTGCCGACCTCGCATCGCCGAACTTCTATCTTGGCCATTCGCAGTACACCCCCGACGCGGACGCGAACGCCATCTACGACGAGGTGCGCGTGTGGAAGGGCCTTCTCACCGACGAACAGCTGACGGCAAGCGTGCTCGCCGGTCCTGACACGCTTCCCGATGTCGGCACGCCTGATGCTACGCTCGGCACGGTGCGCTGGACAGGCGCGGTCGACGACGATGCCACCAACGCAGGCAACTGGTCGCCATCTGCGCCAAACGCAAACACTTTCGCTGTGTTTTCAGGCGACTTCACCGCGCAGATACCATCTGGTTCCACGTTCACATGCGCCGGCATCGTCTTTGAAGACGCGCGCCTCAGTGCCGACTGCGACTGGCGTGGGCTCACCGCGAAAATCAAGAGCGGAACCCTTGACCTTGCGGGGAACAAGCTGTACGTCTCGCAGCTTGACGGCGAAGGTCTGATAACCGAGGTCGGCGTGCCCGCCGAATACCAGCCTGTCGAATACATTTCCTCGAGCGGCGCGCAGTGGATCAACACCGGCTTCACGCCGGCCTGCACCGACCGCATCGAGATGAAGCTGAACTTCAACAACAAGACGGGCACGCAGTGCCTCTGGTGCTCGCGTGGCACCACCACCTCCACCTCTACCTTCACGAGCTTCATGATAAGCGGCAATCTGCTGCGCTTCGACCGAAACGGGAACACGAACGGCGGCAACAAGCTTTCGCCGACGGCGGGCACGCTCTCCACGGTTGTGGCGGACGGCTGGACGCTCCAATGCACCTTGAACGGCGCAGATGCAGGCACGATGGCGGGCAAGGGCGGCTTCACGCCCGCGAGCCCGATCGTGCTCTTCGCCTCACACACGGCTGGTGCCAACCTCACGCCCTCCACCGTGATGGGCAACTGGGCGAGCTATCGTCTCCACAGCCTCAAGGTGTACGACTGGAAGGGTGGTCTCAAGTGCGACTTCGTCCCTGTGAAACGCGTCGCCGACGGAGAGCTTGGCGTCTATGACCGCATCGGAGGCACGTTCGCCTCGAACATGACGACTACGCCTTTCACCGCAGGCGCCGACGTCAGCGACGCATCCGGCACGACCGGCGGCGAGCTGCACATCGACGTGCCCAGCGGCGCGGCTTCGATAGACGAGGGCGTGCGTATTTCCGGATCTGTCAAAATATTTAAGGAGGGCGCTGGATCGTTCACAGCTCAGGCGCCGATCTCAAACACTGGCGTTGGTAAATTCGTTGCCGGCAACATAGACGTAGCTGGCAACAAGTTCATCATCGACGGGCTTGGAGGGGCTGGCACGGTTACAGCCTCGAGGGGGCTTCTTGTGAACACCGGGTTCGATCTTGAGACGCTGGCGGACGGCGCATACGAGCACAGGATTCCGGCCGGATGGGCCGGAAGCGGCGACGTGTGCATGTTGAAAAACAACGACGAGTACGGCAATCGGCAGAAAAACGGCTCGAACTGGTGTCTCCTCAACAACGGCGCGAGCATACGGCAGAAATTCGTCCTGAGAGAGGCGCAGGACTGCAGGCTCTCCTTCAGCATGGCTGTACGAAACACTGCTGGCACGTACTGGTACGGAGGCGGCAACGTTCAGATCGACGGCACGACTATCGTTTCATGGAGCAGTTCCAGCGACTACTATACGACCACCAAGACCGCCGCCGTGCATCTTGGCCCGGGAGAGCATATGCTGTCGTTTGCGAGCACACAGCAGTACACGCTCATCGACAACATCACTTTCGTCGCGGCGAACGTAGGTTCCGTGCTTGAAGTCAACGTGCCGGAGGGCGAGACGAGCGAGAACCTCAACGTCGACATAACTGGCGGCGCCAATATGCAGGTGTGCAAGACCGGCAAGGGCACTCTTGTGATGTCGCGCGCCAACTCCAGCTTTGGTGCGGGCGGACGCCGCAGCGGAAGCGTGTCGATGGTCGTTAAGGAGGGCATAGTAAGACAGACCGCGTCGGAAGGCACGGCCTCGTGCGGTGCGCAGTACGGCACGATCGTCGTCAGGGATGGCGCGCAGTTCGACATGCGCGGGCGCGTCTACCACGACTACGACTACAGAATCGCCGGCTCTGGCCCAGACGGCTCGGGTGCGCTTGTGAACACCGTCACGGTGTCGGAACCATGGGCGGTTGGCGGCAGCAACAGGGCGTACCTGCAAGACGTTACGCTTGACGGCGACGCTACGATCGGCGGTCCGGAGACGTGGGCGCTCCTCTTCTACAACTATGTAAACGAGCACACGATGTACATGAACGGGCATACGCTCACCATCAAGGGCGTGACGCTCTACTCGGACAGCATAGCCTACAGCGGCGCGGGCAAGATCGTGATCGCCGAGGACGCCACCGTAGAGTTCTACCACAACGCCAAGTCGGCTCCGGACTGCGACATTGAAGTGCGCGGCACGCTTCAGCAGCATGATGTGGCGCTTTCGCCCGTCAAGTCGCTGAGCTTTACGGCTGATGGCTCTTTCAACAACCCCTGGGAGACTCGTCCGGTCTTTGTGGTGAACGAGAAGTACGCGCCGAACGTCCAGGCGCGTTCGGGATCCACCGCGCAGCATCCCACCGTAACGCTGGGCGCGGAAGGCTATCTCAAGACGACGCTCGACCTCTCGTTCTTCACGGATGTGTTCGATGCCTCCACCACCACGTTCTATCCGGGATCGGAATTGACCGTGAACATCGGCGCGCGCACGTTCACCGAAGATACGAAGCTCGTCTCATGGAGCGAGATGCCGCAGATTTCCGGAGTCACGGGCGTGGGTGCGGCGATTGATGCGAATCTTGTGTCCATTGCCATGCGCAGTGACGGCCTTTGGGCCATTCTTCTGCAGCGGGACCGCCCGGCAACCGCACGCTGGACGGGCCTTGGCGCGGATGGGGATCTGCGCGACCCCGCTAACTGGAACTGCTGGAACGCGTATGGTGAGGAACTGCCTGGCATCGCGCCTGGCGACTACACCACGGTGATCGTGGACGGCGAAACGTCGTTCACAATACCCGAGGGCGCGACCATGCCTTGGGGTCGCGTGCGGTTCGGGTCCGGCAATCCCACGATGACGCAGTGGGGCCGCATCTACTACGGCTCAGACCGCAGCGGTTTCTCCAATACTTCGTATCTCGACTATCCGCTCAACACCTACACCATGCGCGGACGCGGAGACCTCGCCGGGCTCAACGGCGGCAACACCCCATGGCAGGCCTGCTACCTCGACCTTGCGCAGCTGCGCTACGACGGCTGGTTCTACGTGACGGCCGCGCAGGCGGGCGCATGGCACATCCGCCAGAAGTACGACGACTACTTCGGCTTCGCGATAGACGGCGAGTGGGTGCTCACTAATCCCACCTACACCGTGGAGGTGGCGAGCGACTGCGAGGTGGCTGAAGGCTGGCACCGCTTCACGATCATCTGCGGCGACACGTACGGCGGCCAGGGGTCGAACGGCATGACCGCAGGCGGAGTGAGCGTTCCGATGGCGATATCTATCAACGGCGGCACGGAGGTGGCGTTCTCCGACACCGTGTTCGAAATGGGCAAGAACCGCGAGGTGATCAAGCTCAAGAACGACAGCGACTGGCGCGCGCTTGGCAGAATCGAGATCTCCAACGGCACGGTGATCGACCTCAACGGGCACAAGCTGCAGGTCCAGGACATAGTCGCCGGCGACAGTTTCGTGGGCGCCGCGGTCACTTCTCCGTTCGCCCTCGACGAGACAGTGACTCCGCCTGACGTGCTGAACGGCGCGCTCTTCTGGCTGGACGCCGCCGACGCCTCGACGCTCGTCGTCGACGCGAACGGAAACGTGTCCAGCTGGACCTCCAAGACGAGCGACCACCGCATGGCCCAGGCTTCTGGCGTTAGCCCGGTCTACGACACCACCACTTGGGGCATCCCCACCGTCGATTTCGGCGACGTCGCCAGCAACAAGGACATGACGTACGCGCGCCTCACCACCATCAAGACGGTGTTCTGGGTGATAAGGATCGAGAGGTCAGCGCGCGCCTTCCTGCTGGGCGACAAGAACAACGGCAGCGGCAACTACAACTTCCACCGCGGCGATGGCGGCAGATACGGTCATTCGAGCCATGCCAAGTACAGCCGCATCTGGAACGGCATGACGGAAGTGGACAGGTGGAACGACTATCCGGAGGAGGACGGCTTCGAGGTGCTCTGCGCCCAGATGACGCAGAACTGCAACTCCGACTCTCTCACCTACGATCGCGGCACAAATGTTGACTCAGGCACCAGAAACGGCGGCCGCCAGCTCTCCGAGCTCATCTGTTTCAGCAGGGATCTCTCGGACGACGAGCGCATCGCCGTGACCGAGTATCTGCAGCGCAAGTGGAAGGCGAAGGCGCCGGGCGAACTGCACGTCGAAGTGCCGGAGGGCAAGAGCCAGACGTTCAACGGCGGCGTGACGCTCTACGGCAACGCTAAGCTCGTCAAGGACGGCGCCGGCACGCTCACCCAGTCAACGGTCGTCACGCACGTTGGCGGCACCGAGGTGGCCGAGGGCACGTTCACCATGGGATGCTCCATGGGCGTTGGCAGCAGGGGCGAGGTGACAATCGACGAAGGCACATTGTTCAACGTGAATTCGTACTACGACTTCTGGGACATCGAGTTCGTGCTCAACGGAGGCACGATGAGGCACGCCGGCTCTGACTTCGGCAGCGGCACCGCCCAGATGAAGCACATGCGCCTCACGGCAGACTCCACGCTCGACATTCAGAACCACTACGGCTTCATCGGCAACGGCTACACGCGCTCTACGCTCGACCTCGGCGGCTACACGCTAAAGGTCAACCTCAACAGCGGCGGCAAGTACTTCTACCTCTACAACACCGAGGTGAGAAACGGCGTGCTGGACGTTGCTGACGGCGGGTGGCTCGAGACAGGAAACGCGGGCGTGATCGCCACGGACGCCACGATCAAGTGCAGGGCGGCGGTGCGCGCCAACGGCGCAGTTGACGTACGCGACTACGTGGCGTACAGGGAGACCTCCAAGCACAACGAGGGCACGGCGGCGTTCAAGGTGCGCGGCACGTTTACGCCCGTGACGGACACCTTCTACGGCTGCCAGATGCAGGACGGCTCCACGGTCGACCTTTCTGGCCGTGAGACCGCATGGCACACCACAACGGCCCCTGACGACTCGGCAAAAGGTTCTACCACTGTGACCTTTGCCGATGACGCAACCATAACGGTGAACCTCTACGGACGCGAAGGCCTCTTTGCTCTCTCTCGTGCGGAGAATCCGTTCGTTGTGACGTGGAATCAGGAGCCTGAGAATCTCGCAACCCTCAAGTTCGTGCCTGACGCCAAGTCGAAGAAGATGGGCTTCAAGCTCGTCCCCGACACGAAGATGGTTCCCGGCGAAGAAGGACAGGTCGAGAAGAAGGGCCTCAGGCTCGTCTATCTCGGAGGCTCGGTGTTCTTCATTCGCTAACGAGAGTCTGAAGTTCGAAGTTTGAAGTTAAAAGTTCGAAGTTCGACGTTTGGCTAGAGGACAAAGGATGGGGCTGGATGATGCTTCGCGCACTTCAGCCTCATCCTCGTCTTTTGGACCACCCAGCTTTCAACTCAGCGGTGGAAATTTGATGAAATCTGGTGAGAATATAGTTGCCTTTGTCACGAAAGTATGACATAATAGCAACGTGTTTTTCTGTTTGTCGCTTAGAATGGTCTCTGCTTTTATGGCGGATGCAGCATTTATGGGTGGCGAAGAGGAGGATTGTTGGATGAATTTCAAAATAACTAAATAAGGAGTTCATTGATGAAGGCAAGAGGCGGAAATGTTTTGTTCGGTTCAATCGCGGCGACGTTGACGGCGTTGGCGACGGTCCTTACGGCGTCCGCGGCTGCACCCGAGCTGGCGCACCGTTGGAGCTTCAACGGGACATACGAAGATTCGGTGGGCGGAACTACCGCCGAACTGATCGGCACCGCCGTTGGCTTCAACGAGTCGAACACGGCCGTCGTGCTGAGCGGCGATGGCAACGGCAAGGGTTCGCTCAACCTCGGCACGGGGATGTTGCCAACCGACGTTCCGGAAGTTACTCTGGAGATATGGGCGACGCAGACAACTGTGAAGAACTGGGCGCGCATCTTCGACTATGGCCCTGACAACCAGAACTACTTCACCATGACGTGGTGCCAGGGCACGGACGGAGGCAACGACCGCGTAGAGATAAAGAAGGCCAACGGCGCAGTGCTTGTGCACAACCACACAATGGCCACATACGACCTGGGAACGCAATGCCACATCTCTGTGACGTTCTCGGCCAATGCGGACGGCACCACAAATGTCCGCTGGGCGCGGCGCAATACGGAGACGGGAGCCGTGGAGAGCCTATGCTACGGATGGGTGGTGAATTGGAATCTGGGCGATCTGGCGTCCGGCAAGTTCTACCTCGGCCATTCGCAGTACACGGCGGATCTGGACGCCAACGCCGCCTATGACGAAGTGCGCGTGTGGAGGGGGCTCCTCACCGATGCGCAGTTGACCGCCAGCGCGCTGGCAGGTCCTGACGCGACCCTCGAGGGCTCCATGCTGGGCAGGGCGCGGTGGACTGGCGCGGTGGACGACGACGCGACGAACGCCGGCAACTGGGATCCCGCGCTGCCTGACGAGAACACGCTCGCCGTCTTCTCCGGCGACGTCGCGGCGCAGATTCCCTCGGACTCGTCCTTCACGTGCGCCGGCGTCGTCTTCGAGAACGCGCGACTTTCCGCCGACTGCGACTGGCGCGGACTTTCCGCGAACATCGAGGGCGGCACCCTCGATCTCGACGGCCGCAAGTTCTACCTCTCGCAGCTTGGCGGCAATGGCACGATCACCGACGGCGTAATTCCTTCGGCCTACCAGCCCGTTGAGTACATCGCCTCGAGCGGCGCGCAGTGGCTCAACACTGGCTTCACGCCAGCCTGCTCCGACCGTATCGAGATGAAGCTGAACTTCGAGAACAAGGACGGCACTCAGTGCCTCTGGTGCTCGCGCGGCACCTCCACCTCGGCGGCCACGTTCACGGCCTTCATGATAGAAGGGGACAAGCTGCGCTTCGACCGCAACACGAACACGGCGGGCGGCAACGTGCTTTCGCCCACGGCCGGCGCGACGCACACCGTGGTGGCGGATGGCAGCACGCTTGCATGCACGCTTGACGGCGCGGACGCCGGAACGATGGCGGGTAGGGGCGGCTTCGTGCCCGGAAGCCCGATCGTCCTCTTCGCCTCCCATACGGCCGGCGCCAACCTCACCGCTTCCACCGCGATGGGCAACTGGGCGAGCTACCGCTTCTACAATCTCAAGGTTTACGGCTGGGACGGCGGCCTCAAGTGCGACTTCGTGCCGGTGAAGCGCGTCGCGGACGGCGAGCTCGGCGTCTACGACCGCATCGGCGGCACGTTCGCGGCCAACATGACCGACACTCCCTTCACCGCCGGCGCAGACGCGGCTGGCGAAGCGGATGCCGAGGGCGGCGAGCTGCATGTCGAAATAGCGGACGGCGCATCGTCGGTGAACGGGGGCGTGCGCATCTCTGGAGCCGTCAAGCTGTTCAAGGAAGGTCCCGGATCTTTGACGGTAAGGCCACCTCTCTCCAACACCGGCGTAGGCAAGTTCGTTTCCGGCACGATCGACATCGGCAGCGGCAGATTCGTGGTGGATGGCCTCGACGGCTCTGGCACCATTACCTCCTCTCTTTCCAAGAACCTGATAGCCAACTCGGGGTTCGAGGACAACGGGGTGGCCAGCGGCGCGCGCATCGCCAAGACTCCTGCAGGGTGGAACTACAGCGGAACGATCTACCTCCAAAAGAACAGCAAAGACTTCGGAGGCTCTCAAAGAAACGGCTCCACGTGGTGCGTCGTGAACTCCGGATCCAGCGTAAACCAGAACTTCAAGGTGGAGCATGAGACCGTCTACACGGTCTCTATACAGGTTGCCACCAAAAACAACATGTCGACACAGTGGAAGAGCAACGGCAACGTCCAGGTGGACGGCGTCACGGTGATATCCTGGAGCGGACAGAACAACCTTACGGCCACAAGGACGGGTACTATAACCCTAAAGCCGGGAATCCACAACATAAGGCTGGCATGCACCAGCAATTCCGGCGCGCAGTTCGACAACGTCTCCGTCATTGGCAGAGAAGGCGGGAGCGTTCTCGAAGTCAACGTGCCGGAAGGCGAGACTAGCGAGAACAACAACGTCGCGATTACCGGCGCGAGGCTTCAGATGCACAAGACAGGCAAGGGCGCGCTTGTGATGAACAGGGAGAACACGGGCTTCGGCGTCGGCGGTCGCTACTCTGGCAGCGTCAGCATGGTCGTCAAGGACGGCACGGTCAAGAAGAGCACTGTTGAGGGCAGGGGGTCCTGCGGCGCCCAGTACTCCACAATCAAGGTGGAGAACGGCGGACAGTTTGATCTCGCCGGGCGCACGTACTGGGACTACGACTACATCATCGAGGGCAGCGGTCCAGACGGAAGCGGCGCCCTCGTCAACAACACGACGGTGTCCAGCCCGTGGGCGACGAGCAGCAACAGGGGGTATCTGCAGCGCATTGCGCTTTCCGGCAACGCCACGATCGGCGGCACACAGCCCTGGGCGCTTCTCTTCTGGAACTACGGCGCGGAGCCCATCACGCTGAACGGACACACCCTCACGATCGCTGGCACCACGGTTTACAGCGGCAACAACTACTTCAACGGCAGCGGACGCGTTGTGGTCGCCGACGGCGCGGCATACGAGGCCGTGAGCAAGTCGCCGACGGCCTCCGCCTGCGACGTCGAGGTAAACGGCACGTTGGCGGTCAACGGCCAGGCGCTGACGCCGGTGAAGTCTCTCAGGTTCGGCGTGGGCGGCAAGTTCCACAATCCGTGGGATTCTGACCCGCGGTTCCTTGTGTACGAGGAGTACGCGCCGTCAACCATGCTGTCTGGCAAGGCGCAGAACGTGCAGCTCGGCGCGGATGGCCACCTAAAGACCACGCTCGGCCTCTCGCACTTCTCCGACGTGTTCGACAGCTCCAGCACCACCTTCTTCGCCGGCTCGGATGTTACCGTGGATCTCGGCGAGCGCACGTTTGAGGCCGATACGAAGCTGGCCTCTTGGGAGACGGTGCCTGAAGCCACGTTCACCGCGGCGGGCGTCGCGGCCGAGGCCAAGGAGATCGCGCTTGCCGTTCGTGCGGACGGCCTGTGGGCGGTGTGCCTCTTCCCGGACCGTCCGGCGACGGCGAAGTGGACCGGCGATGGCGACGGCGTCAGCCTGCTCGACCCCGCGAACTGGAACTGCTGGAACGCAAGCGGCACACAGCTGGACGGCGTTACGCCTGGCGACTACACGACGGTGATAATCGCCGACGGCACGACTACGCTAAGCGTGCCGGAGGGCGTGACGCCGCCGTGGGGGCGGGTGCAGTTCGGCGACGGCGAACCAAAGGCGACTCA
>JAEEGG010029420.1_pt1 | contig 10266 bp, 4 predicted proteins | sample 9134161 | NCBI WGS metagenome assembly JAEEGG01 (sample SAMN16246543, study PRJNA631951) | gut metagenome | biome: gut microbiome; feature: rumen; material: CR-attached | host: Bos | place: Iran: Karaj | collected 2018-10 | reverse complement strand
CCTGGAATGCGCGAAGGTCATCGTAGTTAATGTTCCTGATCTGCGCGGTGGTCTCCGGACGCGGGTCGCTCTCAAAATGCCGGATCTCCTTCCAGTAGCGGACCTGATCCGGAATTCTGCGGAAGCCGATATAGTTGCTGTTTCTGGTGGAGATGATGTACTGCTGCACCACCGGGAACTTTTCCGGACGTTCGGGAAAAGCGCGGACCAGCTCCATCATGGCATCCACACCTTCGTTTGTCTTGTCGCACTGGGTGCCGAGATAGCATCCCAAATAGGGATTGTACCGGTTAAGCGCATCGTAGCTGAAATAGCCGTATGTGGAATACCCCAGGGAACGGAATTCACGGATTTCCTGGAAAACGACCGAGTTCATGCCGCCGCCGAAATATTCGTCAAACAGGATGGCCGCAGGAATGTCATTCAGGTCGAACTTGTCGCCATATTCAGTGACGAAGCGTATGTCGCTTTTCAAAAACGATTTGTTGGTAAGATAGTAAACCACATCGGTGTCATGCCTTGCGTGAGGACGGACACGCGGAGCCGTCCTTTCAGTACCGTTGCGTACCAGCCCCTTTTCCAGCAGAATGTCCCTAATCCGCTCCGGAGCGGTGTTCCCCACGAATGACACATAGCCGTCGCGTTGGTACATCGGTTCAAGCAGGGAAACCAGCTCCTCCCCGGTCAGTTTTTTCAGCTCTTTGATTGTGAGTTGTTCAAGAAACGGTGATTTTTCACCATGCTGCAGGTAGTAGTATAGGGCATAATTCCAAGAGAAATCTTCGTTCTTGGATGATTTCTTGTCGGCCTTGGTCTCTTCTATGATATTCTTCAACTGCTGCGCATCGTGCCTTGGATGCTGTAGTTTCAGAATTGCCAAAGAGAGGATGGTGTCTAAATTTTCCTCAAAACCACTGATTTCCAAATAAATGTTATCATATTCGGTGTAGATGCCGAATTCACCACCAAACCTCTTGAGTTCAATCTCGAACTGGTGCAGGTCCATCTCACCGGCACCAAGCATCTCCAGGTATCCGGCGGCGGTTTCCAGCCGCCTGTCGTCCGCATCCCCATAATGGTAACAGATGGAGAGAGTGAAAATGTTGTTTTTCGGATTAGGTGAAGCATACAGGTTGCAGCCGGAGGTGACAGGCAATGTGGTAACCGCCTTGTCAAAATCAATCACCTGCGGCGTTATCTCATTGACGTGCCGCTCCCCGATCATCCGTGCAAATTCCGATTCCGCCCCCTGGTTCTGGACATCAAGGTGATCCCAGTCCGGCTTGACGGCAGAGTTTTTCTTCGGCAAACCCATGGATGAGCGGATGGATGTACAACGGAGACTGTCGAAATAGCGGTTGGCCACCTCCATGATCTCCTCCCTTGTCATGTTTTGGAGCCGTTCGTTGTCCTGTTCCCATTCCTCGTAGCTGCTGCCCTCACAGATGAGCTGTTCCAGCAACATGGCGATACCGTCCACACTTTCAACCTGTTCCAGCCGATCCCGCAAGTTCTGCATCTTTATGCTTTCGAGCAGCCGGTCGCTGAAAAGTCCCTTCTTTACCGAATCGATGCAGTTCCAGATCATCTCCTCGGCTTCCGCGTGTTTCTGCCCGACAAGTTTGGGAATATAGAGGATCACATTGCTGCCGGCATCCTCCAACGAAAGAGGGATAAGATTGGCGGAGAGCAGTTTCCCGCTGGTGGAGAGTTTGTCCATGCTGCCGTTGCCGCCGGAGATGATTTCGCTCATCACCTCCAACGTCAGTTTGTCAGGATGATTGTTTGGAACGCCGGGGAAAAACATCAGCCCCGCCTTGATGGGGGTCTGCTTCACCTCCTTTACCACCCGGCTTTCAAATTTCGGGAGCTCGTACTCCACCTTGGGCTGCGTCTCCCCTTTCGGCCATGCGTTGAACCGCTCCCTTACCATCCGCAAAGCCTCCTCCGTGTTGAAGTCCCCCACCAGCAACAGGGTCATGTTGGACGCCACGTAATATTTGTCATAGAACACCTTCATCTGGGAAGGCTGCGGGTTTTTAAGATGTTCGTCCAGACCGATCACATCGCGGCTGTAGGGATGGCTGCCGAAGGATTCCCTGAAAATGTTGCGTGTGAACTCATACATCATGTCATTGGCGTAGAGGTTACGCTCCTCGTACACCGCTTCAAGTTCGCTCTGGAAAAGCCGGTACACCGGATTGCGGAAACGCTCCACATATACGTCCATCCAGTTTTCCAGCTGATTGCTGGGCAACGTGTTATAGTAGACTGTATAGTCATAGCTCGTACCCGCATTGAGGCCGGTACAGCCCATTTTCTGCAGGATGGCATCGGTCTCATTGGCGATGGCGAACTTGGAGGCCTCGATGTTGAGCCGGTTTATCTCCTTCTGCACGGCCTTGCGCCCCTCCTCATCCTTTGTCTCGCGCAACTTGTCGTACATCATGCTGATGCTGTCAAGGTAGATTTTCTCATTTGCCCAGTCGGTGGTGCCGATGCGGTCTGTACCCTTGAACATCATGTGCTCGAAATAGTGGGCGACTCCGGTGTAGGCGGTGTCCTCGTTCTTGCTCCCGGCATGCACAATGACCGCCCCGAAAACCTTGGGGGCGGAATGCTCCTCAGCCATGACCACCTTCAGGCCGTTCTCCAGGTGGAAAGTCCGCACGTCCAACCGTTCCTGCGGTTGGGATGTTTTCATGACCTGCGCTGAGACGCCGGTGCACAGACCGATAGTGAGTGCAGCGGCGAAAAAGAGTGTTGCTGTTTTTTTCATCAGAACTGACATTTAATTGATTTCAAATTTATTTCCGTATCCGATACCTGTTAACGCAAACCGCCTGCGAAATATTGCAGTCGCGGCAGAAAAAAATCACCCCTCCCCGAGTTCCAGCATGAAGCTCATGAAAGCATCCTTCTTTTTATCCACAAGCCGAAGAATCTGTCGCTGACACGGTAACGTTTGTTCTCCTCCACGACAAGCTCCCCCTCCAGCAATGTCTTAATGGCCGCCTGCACCGAACTGGCGGAAGCCAGCTTGTGCCTTTTGACAAAAGCTGCGGAGGTTATCTGCGAGGCCCAACCATCCGCGGCAATGGCATAAAGGAGGGTTTTCTGCCTCAAGGTCATCTTTGACAGATATTCCTTGTACATGCTTTCATTGCTATCAAGGACAGCCTGCAACGAGTCCATAACCGTCTCCATGCCGCAAGCCTCGCCCGGCGCAGTATTGGAAAAAGCCCCGTTCATAGTTTTTTGGACATAATAGGTGTGCCCCTCAAACATGTCATACACCGTTCCCGCCACTTCAGCCTCAATTTTACGATTCTTTTCTGAGAATTTTTCGCAGATGAACTCAATATATTGCTCACGCGGGATGGCCGCCAGATCCATATTGTCGGCACTTTTATAGAACGGACGGCTATGGCTGTCAAACATCAGCCCAAGCATGTGCTTTTCGCTGCCTGCAAAAATAAAATGGCAGTTGCCTGACCTTTGCATGTGTCCTCTCAACAAAGCCTCAATGTTTTTTTCCGGATACCTGCCTATCTGCTGGAACTCGTCAATGGCCAGAATACAGGGGCGGTCTGCCTGCTGCAGATAGCGGAAAATCTCCTCCAGCGTGTATTCCGGCTGTTCAATGTCCCCCAAACCGACACTGAAGGTTGGTGTACCTGAAACAGCATCAAATCCAAAACTGCCGTTGAGACTCCGCAAGGCCTTCAAAAACAGCCGGGTCATTTTTTTCCCGCGCGGCATTATCTGCTCATAAGCCGCACGACCCAATTCATGAACCAGCTCCTGCAGACACGTGGTATGCAGTATGTCAATAAAAAAGGTGTAATATTTCCTTTCCAGCTCAGGTTTGTCGAAACAGTATTGTATCAAACCCGTCTTTCCCATGCGGCGGTCCGATTTCAGTACCACATTGTTCCCGTTAAGCAGGAGTTTCACCAATCTTTCAGATTCCGCCTTGCGGTCACAGAAATATTCAGGGTCTATACGACCCGTCACCACAAAAGGATTATTCTCGTTTTTAACCATTTAAATTAAATTTTAATAGTTATTCCAAAAACATTCGCCATGTTTTTTCCGTTTTGCAAAGATACAAAATTTTCCATAAATTATGCAAAATAAATTATGCAATTTCAATAATTCAAATTGCATAATGGCATATATCATTATTTATCAATAATATATAATACGAATGCGGACTTAAAAATCAATTCTGCGCAATATATTGCGCAATATTTTGCAAAAATTGCACAACAAACTGTACAATTTGTCCAGATTCACCCCTCCCCGAGCTCCAGCTGGTTCTTCACGAGGCTGTAGTAGGCGCCGCGGAGGGCGGTGAGCTCCTCGTGGGTGCCGCGCTCAACGATGCGGCCGTTGTCAAGCACCACAATCTGGTCGGCGTGGCGGACGGTGCTAAGCCGGTGCGCCACAATCACCACGGTGCGCCCCTTGTAGAACCGCTGCAGGTTCTCCATGATGATGCACTCGTTGTTGGCGTCCAAAGCGTTGGTTGCCTCGTCGAAAAAGAGGTAGTCGGGATTCTTATAGACGGCGCGGGCGATGAGGATGCGCTGCCGCTGCCCCTGGCTGATGCCCTTCCCCTCCTGCCCTATCTTGGTGTTGAAGCCGGTCGGCAGTGACTCAACCATCTGGCGGATGTTCGCCACCTCCGCCGCAAAAAGCAGACGCTGAGTGTCGATGCGCTCCTCGCCGACCGCAATGTTCCGCGCGATGGTGTCGGAGAAGATGAAGCCCTCCTGCATCACACTGCCGCAGCGTTCGCGCCAGTAGTGGCGGCTGACCGCCTCCAGCGGGGTCGCGCCCACACGGATGTCACCACCGGTCGGGGGATAGAAGCCCAACAGCAGCTTGACAAGCGTGGTCTTGCCGCTGCCGCTGCCGCCCACGATGGCGGTCACCTTGCCGGAGGGAATATCCAAATCAATATCCTGCAGCACATCCGCGCCCAAGGCGTCGTAACGGAAACGGAGGCTGCTCACATGCAGCGACGGCAGTGCGCCGCCGGCCTCCACCGGAAGCTGCCGCAGCTTGCCCTCCTCGTCCTCCTCCTCATCCTTGCGGTTGTGTATCTCGCCCAAACGCTCAAGGCTTATCTTCGCATCCTGTGCCGACTGCACGAAGCCGATCATCTGGTTCACAGGGGAGTTCAGCTGCCCGATTATGTACTGCACCGCCGTCATCATGCCGAGGGTCATGTCGCCGCGGATGACCGCCGCCGCCGAAACGAACGAAATGAGGATGTTCTTCGTCTCGTTGATGAAGAAGGCTCCGCTCTGCTGGTACTGGCTCAACGCCAAGCCCTTTATGCTCACGCGGAAGAGCCGCGCCTGTATGTTCTCCCATTCCCAGCGCTTCTGCCGCTCGCAGTTGTTCAGTTTTATCTCCTGCATACCGGTAATCAGCTGGTACAGGTTGCTCTGCTCCGCCGAAGCCTGCGCGAACCGTTTGTAGTCCAACTCCTTCCTCTTTTTCAAAAAGAGCGTTATCCAAAAGACATACAGCAGGCTGGCTATCAGAAAGACAATGAACAGCTTCAGGCTATATACCGCCAGCACAACGCTGAAGACAATCAGGCTCACAAAGGAGAAGAGCGTGTTGAGCGTGGTTGAGGTCAGAAAGGCCTCGATGCGGCTGTGGTCGCCGATGCGCTGCATAAGGTCGCCGATCATCTTGGTGTCGAAGAAGCCGATGGGCAGCTTCATCAGCTTGATGAGGAAGTCGGAGATGATGGAGATGTTGATGCGCGTGCTGATGTGCAGCAATATCCACGAGCGGATGAACTCCACCGAGGTCTGCGCCACGTAGAGGGTCAGCTGCGCGATGAGTATCACCGTCACGAAGTGCAGGTTGCTGTTACCGATGCCGTAGTCAACGATGCTCTGCGAGAGGAAGGGGAATACCAGCTGCAGCAGCGTGCCGAGCAGCATCCCGAGAAAGAGCTGGGTGATGAGCTTCTTATATGGTTTCAAATATTTCAGCACGAAGCGCAGGCGGGTCTTGTCCGGCTTTTCGCCCTCGGCGTTGTAGAAGTCCGGGGTCGGTTCCAGCAGCAGGGCGATGCCCTCCTGCTCCCCGTTGTTCTTCGTGGAGCACCACGATACGATGAACTCCTCCGAGGTGTAGCGGATGCGCCCTCCGATCGGGTCGGCCACGCATACCGTGGTGCCGCGACGGCGTTTTTCAATCGCATACACCACCACAAAGTGGTTCTGCCGCCAATGCACGATGCAGGGCAGCGGCGCCTCACACAGTTTTTCAAAACTTATGCGCACTCCGAGGCTCTTGAAGCCGATACTCTCCGCCGCCGCGCTGATTCCGAGCAGGCTCACCCCCTCGCGGCTGTAGCTGCTGCGCTGCCGCAACGTCTCCAAATTGTAATGGCGGCCGTAGTGCGCCGCAACCATCCGCAGGCAGGTCGGCCCGCAATCCATCGCATCCAACTGCGTAAACAAAGGGAATTTTTTATTCATTTTTTATCGGTACAATATAGCCTTTATCGGATTCAAAAATCTGTCTATCAACCGTAAATCGTCCGTAATCACCTCCGCCGTGCCGGTCATCTCCTGCGTGAAATCCAGCTGTTTGTGGTATGTGGTCTCTAACCGCTGCGGAAAATCCACCTCAAGCAGGAATGCGCGTCCGCCCTCCGGCAGCTGCACCGGCACCAATGATATATGCCGTATGGCAACCTTCACCATGCCGTATTCCATGTAGGGGTAGCCGTCAAACTTGATGTTGGCGGTCTGACCCACCTTAACCTTGCCAGCACCTTGCGGCGGAAGCAATATCTTCCCGATGATGCGTGCCTGCCGCTCCGGCACAACCGTTGCCACCACCTCACCTGCGGTCACGTTCTGGTTGCGCTGCCAGTAGGTGGTGAAGGCCACCCTGCCTTCGCACGGCGCCTTGAGCAGGTAGGTCTGCTCCCACGCCTCCATTTCGGCCAGCAGCCCGTCACGCGCCCCCTCCAAAGCAAGGTTTAGGCTGTTTTCCTGGTCGTTGCGCTGCTGCTCCAGGTCGAAGAGGCTCTGCTCCAGCTGCAGCAGGCTCACACGACGGTTGTCGCAGGCGGCGCAGGCCGATTCATATTCCTGCTGCTGCTGAAGGTAGCGGCTCCGGCTGTTCTCATATTCCGATTTCGAGGTCAGCCCCTTGGCGTGGAGGCCGGAGTCCATCGCAAAGAGGGTGTGGGCGATTTCGAGCTGCTGGCGCTGGGTGTTCCGCTGACGCTCGCTGTTCCTGAGCAGCAGCCGTCCGGCGGAAATCTCCTTACCGACGACCTTGGCCTTCTGCCGGTGGTAGTCGGTGCGGATAAAGTAGTCGTAGTCCTCACGCGCCTTGAGATAGGCGAAGTAGGCGGACTGGATGCCGCCAAGCTGCAGCAGCGTGTCGCGGGAGGCTTCGGAGATGTGATGCCGCAGCCATTGCACGTCCTGCCACCGCGCCGGGTTCTCCAGCACGGCGATGGGCGCACCCTCCGTCACAATTTCGCCCTCCGTGACGAAGAGCGTGTCAATTTTGCCGCTGCTGCGCGCCGCCACACCTGCGGGCAGGTGCTCCGTTGTCACTGTCACCGGCGCCTGCAGCACGTCCGGATATTTGATGAAGCAGCTGCCCGCGAAGAGCCCCGCCACCACAACAAATATTACAGTGATGCCCCAGCGTACGATCCTCCTCGGCGGCCTGCCGAGGATTTCACGCACCTCCTCACTGCGGAGAGAAAGGTTCGCATCGTCATGAAACATTTCCGCATTCTCCGCTCCCTGAGCGGATTCCATGTCAATATCCTCTATTTCCATGAGCCATTTTTTTACATTTCACAGGCTCCCCGCCTGCGGCTGCAAAAGTAATAAAAATCGGGATGCAAAACGACAGCACGCGGCATTATTTTCAATCTTTGAGGTCCATGATGTATTTGAAACTGTCTCATCATCAACTTTGGTTTGAAAAAACGGATTAATTGTTAAATAGCTTATCTATTTTTCTCATACTTTTCATATATAAACTTCTTTTGAAATTTTTCCACACATCAGCAGGAACCCCATTTGAAAGCATAAAGTTTTCAAAATCAACAAAAGAATATTCACCTTTCTCGCGCACAGTTGTAAAGAAAAGATTCAGCAGGCGAAAGAACTCTTCTTTTCCCACTTTCTCCGCCAATCGGTATAGACAATATGGCGTTTTCACATACACTGCACCAAATGAACCTCCACCTTTAGACGTCAAAGAATTGCTTGTTATTTGAAATACTGATGAAAAAGGATCTTTCGTCCTACGATACATTTTTTGTTTGCTTTTAAAGATACGATTCACATCTGCAGAATCACAACTGGCAAAATAAACGGCAAGGAATTCCGTCATTGACTCATGAAAGAAAAAAAAAGATGAATCCCCCCTATCCGGCAGACATGTATGGTAACAATGGATGATTTCATGCACCCAATCATAAGAATTCCAAAAACTTTCATCAAACAACACCATAGAACGCCTGTGACTAACAGGGAATGCGCTACCCCACAAAGAACCCGCAATGGAAAACACTCCATCTAATATTTCAAGGGTATCTATCCTGAAATCAAAAAAATCAGAAATTTTCAATATGACAGATAAGGTATTAGAAGGTATTTTATTTAAGACCTCCACATCAACACTTCGCGGCAATATCATACCATTCCCATCAGACAAGGATCTTTCTATTCCACGAAACAAATATAACTGAACCAATGGAGTGTCAGATAATTTCAGCTTGTAATAATACATTGTATCAAATACAAGTAATGCGAAGCCATCTTTAGGCAGGGCAGACCTGTCACACACAAACAGCGTATCATTAGGATCAAAAGATGTCGCATTTGTCAAACGACCTGCGTTGTATGGAAAATGGACACAGATGGTATCCAACAGCATTCCATCACATGTAAACCAAACAGAATGCCACGTTTCCTGACAAAAAAACAGACATCTGCTAAAGAAAAGAGATTCATTATAAGCGATATCCTCAGAATTATAATAATATGTTATGGTAATGGTATCATGAGCGGAAACTGGGACAACCAACGTTTGTCCATCAAAAGAATAATCGTTAGAACGAATGGAACTGTCGGTATGATAAATATTTATATTTGAATACAATGCTGTATTCAGCCAACAAACTGCACAATTCGGCAACATTAATTCCAACGAATCATCAGTACATTCAGAAACAATAATTCTCTGCTGTACATAACATGGGAAAGGCATCGCATTAAACACTTTGGAGGTGTCAATTTCAGAACGTTCCATAAACCGAAGAGTCACTTTTGTATGATACTGCGCCTTTACAGATGTGACACATAACAAAAATGAAACTAAAATAAAACAAAATAAATTGTCCGACAGACTGGACAATTCACTCTGCCTTCTCTTCGAATATTTTAGGCGTATATGTTTTCGCATAATAATACAATTTCAAATACAATTCCATTTGTATTTTTTCCAATTCACATTCATTAGGGTGACAAGCTGTAGCATTAGATTTCCCCATAGATATTTTCTGGGCAGTGCAATGTCCAAGACATAAATACCTTGCCCAACAATCCTTACACTCAGCTATCTTTTCTATTTCTAATGGAACATATTTGTTTCTATCATTTATCCCATCTGTAATATTTCCAATAGAATGTTCCTTACTATTAATAAAATGTGTACACGAAAAAATAGTCCCATCCGATGTTATAGAAAAATAACTACGAGCAGCACCACACGGTATTTGATTATTTCTTCTATAACGAAGTATATCATTATACGTATAAAACTGCTTGTTAAATATCTTCTCACCATTTCTCATTTTTTTCAAATAATACATTGCCAATTTTTCAAATTGTTTTTTTATTAATTGAAGAGTATCACTATCATAATTGGAGTATTTATGATTCCTATTTTCTGATGAATATGCAAAAGCAACATAAAATGTTGTCCTCATCTTCTCAAAAAAATCAAACGTTTCTAATATATATGGATTGCTATTTACAAGAGTTGCACGAAGTTCCACATACACATTGTTTTTTTTCAATTTATCAATAAACTCCATTACTTTTGAAAAACTTTTATTTCCGTAATGGTCGACCCTTAGATTATATTCATTATCTGGTCCATCAATACTTACTAAAACAGAAAAATGATTATCCCTTAAAACAGCTATCACATCATCATTTAATATGGTTCCATTTGTTGTTATAGAATATG
>JAEEGG010029419.1_pt1 | contig 10266 bp, 10 predicted proteins | sample 9134161 | NCBI WGS metagenome assembly JAEEGG01 (sample SAMN16246543, study PRJNA631951) | gut metagenome | biome: gut microbiome; feature: rumen; material: CR-attached | host: Bos | place: Iran: Karaj | collected 2018-10 | reverse complement strand
TCGATGCGGGTATATCCACAGCCGGGAAGATACGTTTGTTAGCGAGCTTGCGGTCGAGCTGCAGCTCCATGTTTCCGGTGCCCTTGAACTCCTCGAAGATCAGATCGTCCATCTTGGAGCCGGTCTCCGTCAGGGCGGTAGCGATGATCGTCAGCGAACCGCCGTTCTCGATATTACGTGCCGCACCGAAGAAACGTTTGGGTTTGTGAAGCGCCTGTGCCTCCACACCGCCGCTCAGCACCTTTCCGCTACTGGGAGCGACGGTGTTGTATGCACGAGCGAGACGTGTGATCGAGTCGAGCAAAATCACCACGTCGTGACCGCTCTCTACCAATCGTTTCGCTTTCTCGTGCACGATATTCGCTACGCGAACGTGGTTGTCGGCCGGCTCGTCAAACGTGCTCGCGATCACTTCGGCGTTCACGCTGCGTTGCATGTCGGTCACCTCCTCCGGACGCTCGTCGATGAGCAGCACGATCATATAGACCTCGGGGTTGTTATTCAAAATCGCGTTCGCCAACTCTTTCAGCAGCACCGTCTTACCGGTCTTCGGCTGGGCAACGATCAGACCGCGCTGACCCTTACCGATCGGCGAGAACAGATCGATCATACGTACGCTCAGACTGTCGCGGTGGTTACCTACACAGAGCTTGAACTTCTGATCCGGGAACAGCGGAATAAGGTTCTCAAACGCTACGCGTTTCTTTGCCAACTCCGGCTCCAGACCGTTGATGCGGATCACCTTGTCCATCGGGAAGAACTTATCCGGCTGCGGGTTCACGCGGATCGTGCACTCTACCGTATCGCCCGGCTTCAGACCGTACTGACGTACCTGATCTTTGCTTACATACACATCGTCCGGACTCGGCAAGTAGTTGTAATCGGCAGAACGCAGGAATCCGTATCCGTCCGGAGCGCACTCCAACGTACCCATGGCAATCACGTTCTCTCCCAGATCGGGCAGGGTAGGCTGCTCTTCCGCTTTCGGCTCTTCACTCTCGACTTTTGTCTCTTTTCCTGCAGCTGCTACAGCAGCGTCCTGTAGCGGAGCGTCCTCCTTCCCTTTAGGGAGGGCTGGGGTAGGTTGCTCTTCCTTCTTTGGGCGACCGCGTTTTTTCTTCGGAGCTTCTACGGCGGGCTCTTCACTCTTAGCTTTTGGCTCTTCACTCTTAGCTTTTACCTCTTCGCTCTTAGCTTCCTTCGGCTCTTCGCTCTTCGCTTCCTTCGGCTCTTCCGCCAGCGGCTTCACCGCCTTGACGGTTTTGTTCGGCTTATGGCCGTCTGCCTCGATCTTCTCCTGCATCGCCGCCAGCTGCTCTTTCTCTGTACCTACCGTACCGATCTCTTTCTTGGCGATTGCGATCTCGATCTTCTTCGGCGCAGCCTTCACACCGCGCTTGCGCTCGCGCTTACCCGGTTGACCGGCAGCAGCACGGGCATCTTCCTTGGCTTGTACTACCGCCGCACGTTGATCCGCCTGCGCATCTAAGATAGCGTAACTGATCTCGCGAATCGACTGGCTACGACGGGGATTCAGACCCATCTCTTGCGCAATCTCGCGCACTTGGTCGAGCGTCATGCGCTCGAGTTTTTGTAAATCGTATTGCATAAATAAAATAAAATATATTCTTGGAAAAAATTTGACAAATGAGACCCCATTTCCCAAATCCGCTGCAAAAGTACTGCTTTTTTTTGACATATGCAAATAAAAACGCAAAAAAAGAGACCCCGAAGGGCCTCTTTCGTCGGAAGTGGCTGAGATTAGCCGTTGTGAACAGCGTCGTACTCGTCGCCGCAGACTTTCCTCGCGGGCAAACCCCTCGTACATGTACCTAAACTACGTTCAGGTAGGAAGTACTCGGGGCAGCTCCGCTCTCCCCAAAAATCAACAGATTTCCGGGGACCCCGGTATGTTAACTGTGTTGCTGATCATACTCAGCACCACAAACATACCATAAATAGGCCTTCATAGTTTTCTTACCTCCGGCGGTGTTCTTCTGAGCCTCGAACGCAGCCTTGTCCTGCGTAATCTTCTGGAGATCCGTCTTGCGGAGTTCCACTGCCTCGTGTACAGCAGTGAAGCGTGCGCGAGCGTTCAGCGAACGAGACGACTGACTGACTTTGATCTTCGTCTTCTTACGCAGATAAAGACGGTTACACTTAGGGTTCTCAGTCGGTGCTACACGGTGGGTACCAAGCAGCATTTTTTCACAACTGTGTTGGGGATTCGATCCCGGTTTTGCGAGTGCGCCGGATACGCTATCGATACCGGCACTCCATTCTACATGAGCCATTTCGTTTCGGTGATTTTTTATCCTCGCCCCGTACGAGTTTGTTAAGGTTTGTTAATAGGTTTTGTCATTATTCCGGATACCATCCGGCTCCACTCCGCAAAGCATTTTTGATATTTTTGTAGGTTTATTTCTTCGCAAGCGGAAACTGGTTATTTGGATGTTTAGCAGGTCTCGGCAAGTGGAAAGATACAAATATACGTCTAGAAGCTCGCTTATAAGCGGATAGTTGGATATTTACACTCAAGGGCGTGTAGCCCGGGACATCGAATAAGCAGTTAACGATTGGGAAGTGTTTTTTTTGTTTTCTTCTACTTACATCAACTACCTGCAGTGGGAGCGTTTGGGTTATTTCTTGACCCCTGTGTACTCTTCGACGGTCTTCGTCGAAATCGTCGTCGTCACCTTGCTGGAGTCGCCGACCTGCGTGTAGGTGGCGGTGGTGCTGAGGGTGCGCCAAGCCTTACAACTCGTCATACCCAGCGCTACGGCGCAGCACGTGAGCAGCGCGAGCACGATGGTCTCGATGATCTTAAAGATTTGTTCCTTACTCATAACTCTTTAATTCATAATTTAGTTACTTGTTTCCCAATAACCGATAAGCGATAAGAGAAACATATTTTTGGTATTTTCGCTGATTATTGATTTTTTTGAAATTTTTTATTTATGTTTATCGGTATAATTATTAATTGACTCTCTTGGAGTCGAAACTTCGGACAAGCAAGTTATTGTAAATTTATTTATGAATAAGTTGATTGTACAAAGGTTAAATGGTACACAGTACCATAGTTAATAATTATACATTTTTTTTGTTTTTTTATATACCATAATCTAAATCAATAATCAGTATTTTTTATGTTTTTTTCTTTATGTCCTTATATTTACGCTTGGTTATTGTCAGTCCAACTCTTAATCACCAATCGGATCACCGTTCTGGTCGTAGTTCCCGTTCAACTTGTGCATTGCATAGCCGAACAACGAGCCGTACTTCGTCTGGCTCTTGTACTCAGCTACCAACTGCGTCTTTTGCTCGCTTGATCCTGCAAGAATCGCACGGACGGCGGTTGTTACTTTCGCGAAGCGAGCCTTAGCCGCAGTCTGTGCTGCTGACGGTTCCTTCATGGACGGGTTACACAACTTACCGGTATACACCTTGCCGGTACGTTTGTTGGTGCGGAAGTACACATCGCTGTGTTCACACACCTTTTTCTTCATGCTCTCAATGAGAGCCATTGGTTTAATCTCTGCCATAATGTTAAGGTAGGTTTAATGGGTTGTATATTTAAAATATTTTTTATATCTTTGCACCCGATTTACATCTAAAGTATGGATTAAGACCGATTGATGGGTGGTGATAAACACCGTTATTAACGTTCCGTCCCCATACTTTATACATCCAAAAACTGGATAGTTCATTGGGCTTTTGACCCCGCATTCGCAACGATAGTGTTCAGATGTATCAGATGTTAATCGTGCACAACTTAAAGTTTAATGTTATGACCTACATTGGTATTGACGTAAGCAAGGATTCGTTCGTGGCAGCTTATCCGACTAAGAGTGGTTACACCACCAAGACATTCCCTAACACCACTACTGGTGTGCGCAAGTTCGTTAACTCGTTACCGGCGGATTGCCATTGTGTGATGGAAGCGACTGGCAACTACAGCATGCTTCTCCTCTATCTACTCCAACAGGCTAATATTATCGTTAGCATGGAGAATCCGCAGAAAATTAAGCATTTTGCACGCGCAATGCTGTCCACTACTAAGACAGACGAGATTGATGCAAAACTGATTGCTACGTATGGCGAGAAGATGACTCCTGCGCCCTATAAGATTCCCATGGAAAGTATTATTCTGCTCAAGCAGAAACGTACTGTTCTTAGGCAACTTAAGAAGCAACTTACTGCTACGATCAATCTCCAACAATCGTTAGCAGTGTTGCCCAAGCAAGATCCTGCAAGTAAAGTAGCCATAGAGCAAACTGTTAAATTCTTGCGCAAACAGATCTCTAAAATGGAAGAGGAGATAACTAACCTTTCCACTAAAGAGTTTGGACGTCAAGTTAAACTGTTAACCTCTATTAAAGGTATAAGTGTTACTATCGCGTCTGCGCTCATCTTAGCTACCGGAGGATTTACCTACTTTAGCAATGCCAAGCAAATATCCCGATTTCTCGGTCTTTGCCCTACCTACCAACAATCTGGTACGTCAGTCAATTTCAAAGGTCACATTAATCGCAATGGAGATACACATCTGCGCAGTCAAATATATGTCGCTGCTTTCGCATCTATTAGGTGTAATGCTGCTTGCAGAGAAACTTACGAACGTCTGCGTGCGAGAGGCAAATCCGGCAAACTTGCCGTTGTTGCTGTCGCTAACAAACTTATCCGACAAGCATTCGCTGTTGTCACTAACAATCAACCTTATATAGATGGATTTGTATCATCTTATGCGTAGAAATTAATTTTTACTAAATTTTTATTATAGTTCGTTAATATATGTCAATTAAGTCCTAATACGGACATTTTTGATATTTTTGCCATTGATAGTAATAACATCTTGGATGTGAAGTTTCGCTGTGTAGAGAGTACTGCAAGTTTACTTGTGAGTAGTCTATACAGAGTGGAAGTTCAGAGTGATGCAATCACTATTACTATCAATGGTATTTTTATTATTTTTTTGTTTATATCACGTAGAGTGTTTATCTTTATTTATTTTCTTACCGTTAAATTCGTATGGTTGCATATCTCAAGCCGGATCTCCTCCTGAACCGTTTGCTCAGCGAGCCAACGAGCCGCCAATGTTTGCTCATCGGAGCCGCTGATAAGGATACAGCCTTTACTGTGCTCAGGGCGAGAGCCGCGATGAAATCGGATGCCTGTTCTGCCGGGCACTTGTCGAACGATGGGAAGCAACCGTTTGAACTTAGGTGATTGCGTCACGCCTATTCCGTATATTAACGCAGGTATGAGATCATCCGCATTTTCCATCGTGTCGCATATCGGCACCAACTCCTCCTCAAACCGCGTCTCTCTTACCTCGTACAATCTCCCTCGCACAGCCTTCCCATTCGCCGGCATTCTAATCAATTTGTAATATGCCATAATTTCGTCATTTTCTCGTTTGCCGGTGCAAAGATACACACAAAATCATCAAAATCCAAGCGTTTTACCCTCGGAGTGTTAGATACTCCCCGTTTTAGTGTTACATAGCCTCAAAACACCCCAAATCGCACAAAAAAGACGCAACCTTCGTCACGTCTCGATATTCATATATAAAGAAAAACTCGCTGCGCTCTATGGAAAACAAGGCGAAAGAATGCTAACACGCATTCTTAGAGATAATCCACAAAGATTGTTAATAAATAGATTTACAACGAATCCTTCTGCATTATCTCTTGTGCATGACCATAAGTGTCATACCTTTCGCCTTCTTAAGAAAACGGGGAAGAAAACCTATTCAGCGCGTAGAGATATTATTGTTTTCGGTATGTTTTCGATTTTTGTTTTCTTATAAGGCAGCACGTACGGCTAGCATAAGCCGGACGAGAAGGTAAATAGATAGATATACGTCTATAAGTCTCGCTTATAAGCGGATAGATAGCTGTTTACATTCAGGCCATGTGGGCCGCGCTGCCGCGTTTTCCTTTATAGAAAAACGTCAGAATACGTAGAGTTTGCCGTTGGAATAGTGATACCGTTCGATTTGTGCTCTACGGTCCATGCCGAAGTTAACGAGAATAGCAATCGGGAACTTCGTCGCACGGAGATAACCAAAGGTTTGGTAATGTTCCCGTTCCGATAGTTGCGTGATAGCCTTACACTCGATGATAATATTGCCTACCGGTGACTCGACGACAAGATCCATCTTCAGATATGCTTCGAGGGGTTCACCATTGAAGGTAGGATGGAACTGATACTCCTTGTGCACCTTCAATCCTTGTTTCACCATCTGCTTTGCCAAAGCCTCCTGATAAATATACTCCGGCAGTCCGGAGCCGAGTTGTTTGTATACTTCGTATATGCAGCCTACTACCTCGTAAGAGGCTTGTACAAGTTGCGATTTCTTCGGCTCCTCCACACTCTCCATCCTCTCCGGCTTCTGCGGCAACATATCTTTTATCTCTTCGAGTTTCATTGTAGTTTATCGCCATTTAATTATTTTTCAGATTTATCTCGCATGGCGCTCTCACACATCTGGTGCAACTGCTTGCGTGAGAAGAAAAACAGTGCTTGTTCGTTCATCTTCGAATACACTACCGGCTTATCTAATCCCGACAATTTCATTTCTGTCTCCACTAGTTCTTTAAACCAAGGCTGAGCGTACGGAGACACATATACATTCTTGATAAGCGCACCCAAATCAACCGGCAAAAGCACCGTATACTGATTTCCTTTATCATACCCTTTCGCCATATCTCTACGTTGTTCATCATCAGGCTCGGCCATTACACGCACTTCTCGTTCATGCTCAAATGACTTCCGTTTGTACCACCCATATGAATCTCCTGGCATAAATGCATGATCGAAATTCTCATACGTAATGCGTCCAATCTTCACTTCCGGTTCATTGATCGCATTCTTTAATGCCTCATATGTTGTTTGTATAGCTACTCCCTCCGGCTGATCAGCTGTATATAGTTTCCACATCGCTTCTGACTCATCCTCATTCTCATGCCAACAGTTAACGAACGTAAACATCCTATTCACTTGCCCATATTCGTTCCCTACTTTCATCCACAATCGCATCACCTCTTTCTGTTTATTGACATCTATATTCATAGCCTCCAATCGCTCTACTGCATCTTTCGCTTGCTCCATTTGACCGAAGGTGTCTATCATAGCATCTGCCAATTTTTCCATGTAGCATGCTTTACCTCCAGCTCCCTCATACGGATCTTCAAACAAATGCAATGGCGATAACACCAGTTCTTTATCATGTAACAACGCCACAAACTTAGCAAAACTCAAATATCGCCATAGCTTCGTCTCCGGTGCAATGTCAAATCTATTGTCTTGTGTTACTTCCATATACCATTGATATTTTATATGATAATGGCACATGCAGATTATCCGCACATGCCATTATCGTTATTTACAATGCTTCATCATCTTCATAATTACGCCTCTATTACGATTACACTCTCACGTAATTTGCTAACTTTCCCTTTTTGCTGAGGACTAGTCTTTAAATCCCTTGCCTTACGTATCTCTTGAACTACAAAACCTTGTGCTTCAGCAATATCAGAGACGATAAGATCAACTGGTACTTCCACTCCAAAATATGCAGAATTCGCTACGTTGAAATAGATTTTCCCACCCTTACGCATCACTCTACGGAACGACTTAAACAACTCTTGCATATCCTCAAAATACCCACATACCATATTAATGATATCAGCATTCCATGATAACACATCTTTTTGTGCCTTCATCGCATTGACACATTCAATCAAGCGTTCATTATCAATCGGTTGTAGAGTATCATAACGCACCTGTACATGCGAACGTATTGTCCTTTCGCGTAATTGCCTGAGTTCGTCATAGTTTCGTGTTAGTTCAAGGACTTTAAGTTCCAACATGTATATATCTGTATAGTCTCGAGAATTCAGATATGGAGGCGATGTAATAATCAAATCTACTGTATCCGCTGGTACTTTACCAATATTTGCTCGCACATCTCCATAGATACAATACCGACTATTATTCACCGTATTTGATTGCGAGGAAACGCTTTGCACATCTTCAAGTATATCCTTCGATAGTTTTTGTAAGAACCGATCATGAATATCCCGTCGACTTAATGCTTTTTCCAGCCAACCCTTGCGATAAGATAAACATTTTCCATTGCGGAACATATTAGAAGCTTCCATAATAATGGACGCCATTGCAATTAGGCATAAATTGCGATAATAATCCTGCTTCACAACTTGCTTTATTGCATATCTAACATCCAGCAAACCATCTATCGCCGAATTATGGAAATTATATTTCTTTTTCTTTCCATCGTTCACCACCGTCGGTCCGAATGGCAATTTCTCATAAACTCGAATGTTCTCTGGACTGCTCTCTAATGCTTTTCGCAAACTTTCTATAATCTCCTGCAATTCAATTGGATTATAACGAGAATCCATTTTAGTCTCTGCCAAAAGAAACATGAATGGACTTACCTCAAACGAATAGCATTTTATCCCACGCGCTTGCAACTCTACAGGTGTAGTTCCACTTCCACAAAATGGTTCCAAAGCACATTGAGGCGTATAAGAAATCTCTGATAATATATCATCTATAAACTCTTTCGAATACCCTTCCACAAAAGGATACCATCGGTGGATTGGAACATTCTTATTCCTATCATACACCATGATTGAATGGTATTTCTTCGTACAATCTATGATTGGGTAGTCTCGCATACTAAGCAATGAATTTAACGCGGATTTTCATTCTTAACACGAAAATCTTTAATTTTCATAAATCTTGGGAAATGTTTTCTTAGCTCTACAGGTAAATCCGTTTCAATAATACCTTCTCCTGTGTCTGGCAAATCCTCTTTCCGAGCATCAAACACTGCAAGATATCCTATCTTTATGTTCTTATCCTCCCTTAGCAACTCATCTATATAACCAACAACTTGCTTAACCGCATCCGGTCTAACACGAGGTGAGGCATTATACTTAACCCCATTTCTGTTGGAGTTAGAGCCTATGCTTTCACCAACCCACTTTATTTCAATAAAGTATAAATCATTTCCTATTTCGTCAGTCAGTTCTATATCTAAACGATCCAAATCCTCGAGCAAAAGTTCTCGAGTCACGACCACACGCATGTGTTCCTGGATGTAATTTCTAAGGTCTTCTCGGAACAACTCCTCCGGCTTATTATGAAGTAAGTGTTTGTGACTCGTTACATAAGCACGTTCTTCCTCTTCTGGGTGAACAAGTTCATAGAGCATACGTAATTCCTCTTTCGGAACAAAAAACTTCAAATATGTATCCTGATGTGTTAGCCGTATTCTATAGTCACTAAACACTTCATCTATCTGATCAATTGTTTTCAAATGTTCGTAACTTTTTCGAGATTCTCCAGAATAAAAAACACCATCACCGTAATCATTACCATCTATAAAATAATTAACAATTGCATCTGGGGCTATCAAAAAGACAATCCAATCGTTCTGTATTGAAAGAGACATGTAATAACGCCGAGCTTCATTATTGTCTGCAGGGAATGGATCGTTATTGCTATTTAGTACACTTAAATTAGCGTCAACATATACTGTCCGATTAAGTAGAAAAGTCGCACTTTTATATAGTTCATCAGCCTTGACATTTGCATTATCACATAGATTTAGCACGTCCACTTTGCGTATTATGATCAGTCGATAATCTTGCTCTTCATGCTTACGACGACACTCGGCAAAAAGGGATAACAAGCGCTGAAATTGAAACGATTCTTGAATTCCATCACTTGTACGCTGTAGTATATCCAATTTCTTCCTGTCGAGAAGTTCCTTAAAAGCTGCATTATTAGAAAAAACGCTCATCACTATTCCTCCCCTCTTTTAATAATCTTACTGAAAAGAAAATCAAAATACAAACCAATATACTCCTCCTTACTAATGGATGAAGTGTCTTTTAAAGTATCTTCAAATGCCTTTTTAAAGTCGTTTAGCACTTGAAGCGTATAATTTTCAGGATTAATGTCTATTTCCGCATCAATATTTGCCTTAACTGATTTATCGTATAACGGATCATTTACAATGAAACTAAATATTTTGCTTTCGCCATACTTCCCTAATATGAGTAATATCGCAATTATCCATCTCACTTTTTCTTCTGACATCGCATCAACTCCATCGATAGAGTTTAAGCAAACATCCCCATCTTTTTCTCCTATTAGGCGCTGACTAGACAAAAGAAAAGTCAAACTCTTATCAACCAGTTCGGAATAAGGACCAAAAATAGATACATTAAA
>JAEEGG010029418.1_pt1 | contig 10266 bp, 12 predicted proteins | sample 9134161 | NCBI WGS metagenome assembly JAEEGG01 (sample SAMN16246543, study PRJNA631951) | gut metagenome | biome: gut microbiome; feature: rumen; material: CR-attached | host: Bos | place: Iran: Karaj | collected 2018-10 | reverse complement strand
CTCTTTCGTGGGCACGTTCGTTCACCGTAACAACCACATTATTCACTTGGTCGCTCATTGTCACTTGGAAAGCGTCGCTGACATCAAGGCCGTTGTATATGCCGTCGATGGGATAGTCGCGGGTCGTAGGGCGCCCCCAGTCTTTGGTGCATCCAACGAATAAAATGCATATAAATAGCATGATAAATATTCGTTTCATATCTGTGTCGTCTTTTTTTTCGACTGCAAAAGTACTAAAAAATCATATATTAAACATGATTTATAGTTATTTATAATAATAACTTTTTAAAAAAGTTTAACAAGGTTTAACAAAAAAAGTTTGGTCGTTCCATTTCTTCGTTGTACTTTTGCAGCCGAAAGTTATTGATAATCAAATTATTAAACTATTAAAAAAATAAAATTATGAAAATTTCAGAAGAATTGAGAAAAAAGTTGACGAATCCATTACAGGGATTAGATGAAAAAAATGACAAATTTGTAGAAGTACAAAACAAATTCAAAGGAATAGCCAAAAAATTATTTGACAACTATGGAATCAAGTGTGGTAATAAAATTTTCCGTTTTGCAGAAATTGAGTTTTATTATTACAACAAAAAAGAAAAATGGCAGGATAAATGGAATACGGCAACATACTATCGTGATAAAAACGCTGGAGAATTGTTTTTTCATTATAGTGGAGTGGATATTTGTTTTCAAAGTGATTCGGAAAATGAATTTGGAGGTATCCTAATCAGAAGTTTAGTAGAAATAGATGAAAATGGAAATTATGTGGCACTTCACAAGGGTCCAATGATTTGTGCTAATTTGATGCTCAATTCTTGTGAAGAAAAGATGCCATTTGTTTCAGATAAAGTCGATTCACTTGATTATAATATGATTCAGTCTGACTTTAGATTTGGAGTTGATAAGGAGTCGCAAGAAGATGAGAAAAATAATAATTTGCAATTGTGTTTCTTTGTCAATCAGTATAAAGACACTGTATTGGAATGGAATGGAGCAACTGAAACACTTGTTTGGGATAAGAAAAAGGGAGAATTAAAGATTTCTAAAAGATACTATAATCGATTCAAAAAATAATCATCATGCTCCCCGACTCCCTTACCAACACCGTTTTCCTCTCCGATTGGCTTTCAAAGGAGTGTCCTAAACTGTACCAGAGTCTTACGAAAGCATTTCGGGACAATGCCGTGGATTATCAGATCTTGGCCAACACCAACGATATCTGGTGTCGCGACTACATGCCCATACAAACGGATGAAAAGCGTTTTGTGTCTTACAAATACCATCCCAACTATCTGGTGGATAAACATCAAGAGCAATATATCACAAATGTCAGGGATGTGGGAAATGTGGATTTTCTTCATCAGGCACAAGTGGTGCCTTTGGACTTGGTGCTCGACGGCGGCAACGTGGTGAAATGCGGCAACAAAATAGTGATGACGGAGAAAGTTTTTGTGGAAAACAAAGAGAGGTCGCACAACGAGGTGCAACGACTTCTGAAAGAGGCATTCCTGTGCGAAATCGTTTTCCTTCCGTGGGACAAGCGGGAGAAATATGGACACAGTGACGGCATCATCCATTACTTGGGAGACAACCGTGTGCTCATGACCAATTACGGCGATTTCGACAAGAGTTTTGCACAAGATTTTCTCCGGATTTTGGAGAAGCATTTCGATGTTAAAACGCTGAAATACAACGTAGAGAAAGCAGACGAAAACAGTTGGGCATACATCAACTATTTGCAGGTTGGCAATCTGGTGCTTGTCCCGCAACTGGGAATCCCCGAGGACGAACAAGCGTTACAACAGATTGCGGAGGCGATGCCGCAGTGCAAAGTGGTGGGAGTGCCGGCTTTGGAAGCCGTGCGCAAAGGCGGCGCACTGAATTGCATATCATGGAATATTAAGTCGAAGCCGAAACGGTAGCGAGATGTGCGTATGGTATTCATTTTCAAATAAATATCTGAGAAAACGATGCAAAATCCAGAAAATTATGCTAATAGAATTATTTTAGTAGCATAATTTTATTGGTGGACTTTTTCCCCTGCACAATCATTCATTCACAGTCATAGAAACAGTCCGTTTCCCATTTCATCGGATTTTGTTCAATGTAGAGGGCAATTCTGTTCATTTCGCCCCTGTTCCTTACAATGCGGTCGTAATACCGCGGCTGCCATGAAAAGGGAATTTGGTTTTCCCGTGCAAAACGTGTGACAGCGGATTTGATCCCACGAATCACCGCCCCCAAATTCCCCGATTGTGGGCCAAATTTCTGTAGGGACGCACCGCGTGCGTCCGAATCACCGCGTGCGTCCGAATCACCGCGTGCGTCCGAAATTAACGGGGACGCATGCAATGGGGACGCATGCAATGGGGACGCATGCAATGGGGACGCATGCAATGGGGACGCATGCAATGCGTCCCTACAGGGGGATATTCGATTGTGAAGGCACACAATCAGATGCACATGATTGGGCATGATGACATACAAGGGGATTGACGCGGTACCGTGACGTAGGTTTTCTGTGTTTTCAATCTCACGTTTCAAACATTCTCCCACCGATGTCAATTGGGTCTGACCATTGCGAACAGTACCGAAATAATGCAGCCGGTTTTTCGTGCAAATGGTCACAAAATATTCTGCGCCGTTGTAGTCGTGCCATTGGGCCCGGGGAGATTTTCTGTCGTGTAGTTTCATTGTAGTTAGTTTAGCAAAGATTAAATATCATTCATCTAATAGGTTTTTGGTTTGTAGGGCTGTCACAGTGTGGCAGCCCTACAATGTGGCAATCTTGCGCTGCAACCGTTCCAGAAACCGGGCCGCGTCGCCGCCGTCCATCTGCACGTGGTGGAACTGGAACGACACGGGCAGCGTGGCCTTGAACCAGCGCTTGCGGTACTTGCCCCACATCACCATCGGGTTGAGGAACTTGTCTGTGTATTGGTTCACCACGCAGTCGAGCTCAGTCTGGATCATCGCGGAGGTGCCGACAATCATGTAGCCGTCGAGGAAGCTGCTCTGGCACTCTTCCGCCACCCGGGTGGTCAGTTCCAGATAGTCGCGGTTGAATTGCTGCAGGTTGTCAGAGAAAGGGATGTCGCACGAGTTGATGCCGCCCTTGCGGTTGCGCACCACCACGTTGATGGCCATCTGGTCGTAACGGAACAGCTTGCCGCCCTCCGGCAGCAGATAGAGCTCCTCGGTTTCGGTGGCTGCCTTGCCGATGCACCAGCACATCAGCGTGTTGAACTTGATGCCGCTCTTCCGGCTGAGTCGCGCCAACCGGCTTACATCCATCGTTTTCACCAATGTCACCATCGGCATCGGCGCATTCAGCCACATCTCGAAGGCGAATGCCCGCTTCGTTTCTTCAGGGTTGATTTCGTGTTTCATATTTTTTTCAAAAATCGCAATTTTATCGTATGCAGAATTCATTCCTATAAAATACCCAAGTATCAGTGTGACCGTCGGGATAAGTGTAACTCCATACTAACTCTCGCTCCGTAAGTTTAGCAAGGTGGAATTTGACCTCGCGCGCGATGCCACTGCGCACGTTCCGGATGATCGTGTTGACCAGCTCTTCAGCACGGTCGGGTTCTAAAAAGCACACCCCAGGATCCATTTCCACCACTTCCATACGGAAACTTTCCTCAATACCAGCAAAATAGAAGTCCTCACCGTCTAATCGCCAACGGCTCGGACTGATATAGTTGTACACACATGTCACCTTTCCACCATTGTTGAGAACAATCACATATTCCTGACGAGCGGAATCCAGTGCTGTGCCATCAGGGTAAAAATCCATGGTGCCAGTCTCGGATGCGGTGATGTGCCCCTCCTTGGTGTCGTAACTCCATCCGTGTTCGTAGATGTAGTACCCCCACACCTGTTCGGGAGTGTTTCGCATGGTGCGGCACGAGACCATCGCCAGCAGGAGCAGCACGGAGGCAAGAACCGCAATTGTCTTGGTTATGATTGAAGTTTGCATTTTCCTAATTTCTATAATTTAATTCTATTTTCTGCGCAGAAACTCGCAGACTACTGGTTTGTCAACTCAATAAGCGAATCGTTTTGGCTTTGGTCGTAGCAGTAAGATAGATCGCTTAGGCGATAAAAAGAAACGAGATGTCGTACGCTGTCGGTGTCGGAGGGCATATAATCCATCTCCTCCTTAATCAAATCAAGCGGCTTGTATATGGTGTAATCAACCTTTCGTACCCGATTCATATCTCCAGTGTTAAACAAATATGCTCTCATATCTCCAATGAAGCCCAGTCGGTCATCCACTATGCCTTTTCGTTCGTAAAAATCAAATATTGTTGGAATGCAGAAACCGCCATTTATATCGTCATTTACTTTGTATCCATAAATTACGTACTTTTCGTTTTCCCAAATCTTATGGTCGGCCTTGAGTGCAGCAAATATGAAAAAGGCCACACAAATCGTCACAGACATACAACAATAAATCACATTGCGGATTCTCATAAGTGTCTTCTGCTCGTCCTTGTTGTATTGAACCGTGAGTACGATAATATACACAATGGTGAGAATTGAGGAAGAAGCCATTGCCCAATTTTGTAGTTGCCACGCGAGCCTGTCACCATCTGGCAGGACAATCCACGGTACGAAGGCGACAGCCCAGCACACCAGCGCGATGATACCGATGATTCTTCGAAAGACTGTTGTTTTATTCATGAAGAGAAACTTTTTGCAAAAATCGCAATTTTCTCTTTTATGGAAGAGGGTATGGGGAAAAAAATTTTCTTCAATCACTATTAAGAAAGAGTATTTCCTCAAAGACTAATGTTTTTGAGAACGCGTGCCTCTGGCACGCCATTGTCTGTACGCCCTGCTTCCATCCCACATTGCATGTGGGGTGTAACGTCGTCGCGCATATCAAAGCGTGCTGGAAGCACGCGCTCTCATCGCAAAAATTATTACAACACCCAATACATCATACTGTTATGAGCTATATACAATCCATTTACCATATCGTATTCCGCACTTATCGTAGTGAACGGACAATTGATGCAGAACATGAGCGCGAACTCTACGCCATCATTATGAAACAGACAGAGAATCTCAAAGCCAAACTCATTCGTATTGGAGGAATGCCAGACCATATTCATCTGCTCGTTTCATTGTCATCTGACCTTTCTCCAGCCAAGTATGTCCAATCCATAAAGACCTTTACAAGCAAATGGCTTCGTGAGAGTCCTGTTTTCCCTAATTGGAATGGGTGGGGTAAAGAATACGCAGCTATTTCATATAATGTACGAGATAAGGAAATGATAGTAAATTATATACAAAATCAAAAAGAACATCACAAGATTGTTAGTTTTGAGGAAGAGTATCGTGCATTTTTGATAGAGAATGGTATCATAATTAATGAGGAGTATTTTCTAAAAGATTGATGTTTTTGAGAGCGCGTGCCTCTGGCACGCCATTGTCTGTACGCCCTGCTTCCACCCCACATTGCATGTGGGGTTACTGAAAATGGCTCCCTTCGGGAGCGTTATTCATGGGATATTTCCTCAATCACGCTTTGCTCTTATTAATAGAATAAACAAAATCACCATAATCAAATTACTGATCAAAAGGCAGATGGCGAGAGTATTGACGTGCAGGTAATAATTTGATTCTGTCAGACAATATTTGCCATCAAGCATTGCGGTGGTGTACATCAAAATTTCTGCAACCACTATGACAATGAAGGCAATAATGGCGAATATAGCGAATGTTTTTCTTGGCTTTTTCATTGACTTTATCTGTTATTGAATACCGATGAAAAGATTTAGAATACTTCGGAGTTTATCTTTTTTTTCACCATTTGGGATCAAAAGTCGTTGATGTTGGGATATGGCACCGAGCGGCAGTAGAGTCATCCGCCACCACTCTGATTATATCATGTTTTACCGCCTGCACGCGGAAAGCGAGATAGTTACCATCTTCATTATAGACATACTCATCCACCAAAAAGGCATTGCCCTGCTCATCCTCATCTGTTTCGGCATCCCCCTTTTTCAAAAAAGCCCTACCTTCCAATGTGTATTCTTCCTCACCTTCTTTTCCCTCCAACTTCACCTCACGTAAATCAATGTAGTAATGAAAATTCAAAGTGTCGCGCACTACTTCTACTTCAAGCTGCTGACTAAGAGATGATCGTTTATCATACGCACAGTATCCGCCACTCCACAAGGAGCTGTCCATCGGATTCTGGCGCCTGTATTGCTCCCCATTGCTCAGATGATAGAACGTAGTGGTATGCCAACTGTCTCCGTCAAATGTCCAGTCGGCCTCCTCGCGTATAAAATCGCGCCTCTCATCAAAATAATACTCTATTTTGTCTGGATTGGAGATTTCGCAACCTAATGTAAAGCATTGCTTTTCAATGATTCCCTTGCGCTCGTACAAGACGAAGAAGCCCGGATCGATAAAAAAATTGGGTTCATGATAAACCACATACTGGTCATTACTCCATATTCGAGTATCTCTGCCCAATAATCCCACACAAGCAACTATAAAAACAAAATACGAAAGGCAGAAAACGGGGGCAAGAAGGATGAGAATACGCAATGCCCAGTGCAGTTTCCTAACAGCATAGTACAACCAGAACATACCGTACACCACTACCGACACGAATGCGGCATAATAAATCCACACATCCATTTGGAATATCAAATGTGTGCCGTCGCGTAGCAACACAACACACAGCAATGCTCCGAGCACAAGCAAAGATGCTATGATAGCAAAAATCCTATGTTTCTTTCTGATTTCCACCTCTCAACTCTCAATTTTCAGTTTTCAGTTTTCAATTTTCAGTTTCAATTGTACCTTCCCACGAACTCCCGCACCAGACGAAAGATGGGCTCGTAAGTGTCGAACAGGGCGTTTTCGTAGGTGTCGTAAACCGTGTGATAATACTTGAACGCATCGCCCTCCTCGTTCTCGAAGAAGATGCACGGCACGTGGCGGACAGCGAACGGATAGTGGTCGCTGTTGCCGGCCAACTCGCCACGGTTCAGCGACTTGAAATAGTGCTTTTCCCCATTGATTTTATCAAACAAAGCAAAACCGCGCATCCCTTCATCGCTCACCTCGCAGTATTGCACGGGATTGTTATCGCCAATCATGTCAATGTTAAACAGATACTTGATTTGCGTCAGCGGCACGATGGGGTGCTCAGCATACCACTCCGAGCCACGCAGGTTGGCGTCCTCACCCGAGAAAGCGATAAAGTACATGTCGTATTCGGGACGGTTTTGGACATAATAGGCGGCCAAGGTCACAATCGCCGCTGTGCCGGAGGCATTGTCGTTGGCCCCAGCATAAAACACATCCTTGCCGAGATTGCCGAGGTGGTCGTAGTGCGCCGTGAAAACATAGCAGCTGTCGTGCCGGCGGCCTTCTACCTTGGCGATGACGTTGAAACATTCGTAGTCTTTCAAAAACTTGTTGTCGATGTTGACCGTGATGCTTTGGGCATCTTTCGGAAAGTCGGAGGTGGCCCAGATAACGGGCTTTCCTACCACCCGCTCGCCGTATGCCTTGTAGAACTTCAGCAGCGGCGGCCACGTCTGTATCATTCCGGCATTGCTACAGCTTGTTCCGCCCCACAGCTTCTGAAAATCCTGATAGTGACGATACGAGAACCAAAAGTCGCACACCACGAAGCAGTCCTTGTACTCAGGTTGGGCAAGGTCGCTGAACATCTTGTCAGCATCGTAGTTGTTGGTATCCACATAATAAAGTTTGTAGGTGCCGTGTACGCCCGGCGAATACTCGCGCATGGAGAAATCCACCCCGGGAGTCAACGTGCGGCCGTCCACCGACATCTCCATTTTCTTCGGGAAAGTGTTGATGCTCAGCTTGAATGGTTGGCATATCACCTCATCAGCACCTGTCTTCTCAAACTCTTTTTGCAGATACTTTCCCGCTTTGTTGGCCCCATCGTACGCATACCCACGTCCTTGGTATTTTGCGGAACTCAGCTCCTTGACAATCTGTTTGTAATGGTTCAAATCCTGTGCCTGCAAAGATGTGGAATGAAACACCACCACCATAGCAACAGCCATGAGAATAAGTAGAAGTTTTTTCATATTCATTTTTATTATTTATAATTATTTCAGAATCATTTAACGATATTGACAATGAGAATATTGTATTAAAGGAGAAGCCCGTAATCAACAATTTTGTATCTTTGCAACCTCATGGACCAATCGGTAACTATTTTATATGCCAAAAGATAAAATCAACAAAACCAACGCCTGTCGCCTTCTTGACCAGAAGAAGGTGGCTTACGAGCTGATACCCTACGAGGTAGATGAGAACAACCTTGGCGCGCAGCATATCGCCGACCAACTAGGGGAAGATATCAATCAGGTATTCAAAACTTTAGTGCTGAAAGGCGACAAGACTGGGCACTTTGTCTGCGTAATACCCGGCAACGACGAGGTGGATTTGAAGAAGACCGCCAAGGTGACGGGCAACAAAAGCTGTGACCTTATTCCGATGAAAGAGCTGCTCCCGCTCACAGGATATATAAGAGGTGGATGTTCGCCGGTAGGGATGAAGAAGCCCTTTCCCACTTTCATTCACGAAACGTGCCAGCTATTCGACTACATCTATGTGAGTGCGGGCGTACGGGGGCTGCAGTTCAAACTCAACCCGCAACATCTGATTGACCTTGTAGGTATGACGGTTGCCGATTTGACGGTGTGATGCTGGCAGCGCATCCCCTCCCCTACACAAACAGCTGTTCGTAGTTGACGACGGGGTTGGCATAAATGCCGAGGAAAATCTCGCGCAGCTCGCTCGGGTCACCGACCAGCGAGGACAGACCTTGCTCCATATACTCCACAAAAAGGTCCATCTCCTCTTGCGTATATTGGTCTTTGTACTTGTAGGTCTGGTTCAGCAGCTCGTAGGCAATGTAGTTGGTGGGCCATAACTTGTAGTTGAGATATACCCGCTTGTCGATGATTCCTGCCAAGTGCTGAAACTTTTTGTTTCGATCGAAACGGTCGCAGAAATTCAGGTCCTCGACTGTGATGGCGGGAGCGATAGCAAAATGGATATGTCCTTTGAATTGCTTGATACCGTGGAGGATGCTGTTCAGATCCTCGCCAGGTTCCTTCTCGTATTTCTGATACCGCGAGATAAAAATCTCCTGCGTTTTCATAAAGTCGCAGGGCTCATATTCGTACGATACCACCATCGGGGTGATGTTAAGTTCCGACAAATTATCCACAAAATCTTTATCGCTGCTCAGGGCGAACATCTTGAGCACCGCCATATCAGTCCTATCATCACCATCCTTAGTACGGCCATTACGTTGAGCGATCCATACCGACTGTTGTTTCCCTACAATGGCATACCGCATATAGGAGGATACATGCATCGAGTTTTGGTAGAAGTCACGTATATGCCCCCCTCGCATGATACGGAACATCTTGTTCATTTTCCCAATATCTACTACCAACTCTCCCTTCATCAGGTTGCTGCCAAAGGTGATTTCGGAAGTATCCAACCCATGATCAACCAGGAGTGTCTGTAAAATGGCAGCATCCAACAAAATGTCACGATGATTGGAGATGAACATTCTTTTCCGATTGTCATGAAGAGACTCAAAACCGCTGGTAGAGAACCCGCTGGAGGTTTTCTCTATTATCGAACGGATGGCCGGATACATGACAATATCCTGAAAATCGTGGATACTGTGTAGATTCCTGAAAATCTGCTGAAACTCCCCCACTTCCCGTCCGGGAAATAGGTAGTTGACAATAGCTGGCAAGTATGGACTGTCGGCCACACGCTGCGCTGCCGCTGGAATCTCGGCATCAGTATAGGGACGGATTTCATCAAAATTCTGTTCCATGGCAGATTATTTGCGTTTGTCAATAAATTTGATGGGCTTTCTCTTCATCTCCGGAAATTGGATGGCCCGGATATGGTCAACACTGTCGTAGCGGATGTCGGGGGCCACGCGCAGACGGGCGCGGAAGCGGTCTTTGAGGTCTTTGGTCATCTCCTCTTCATCGGTGCGGTTGCAGCCCACGATGACAGTCACGCTGTCGGTGCCAATCTCGTTGGAGTTCACCTCCACGATGTAATTCTCCACATATTCCACATTATCCAACACATCGAAAATGGTGGCCGGATAAAGGGTAGTACCTTTGAGTTTGATCATCTGGTTTTTCCGGCCGATGATAGGACTGATGCGCATGGTGGTGCGGCCGCAGGAGCAGGGCTCGTAATGGAACTGTG
>JAEEGG010029416.1_pt1 | contig 10266 bp, 10 predicted proteins | sample 9134161 | NCBI WGS metagenome assembly JAEEGG01 (sample SAMN16246543, study PRJNA631951) | gut metagenome | biome: gut microbiome; feature: rumen; material: CR-attached | host: Bos | place: Iran: Karaj | collected 2018-10 | reverse complement strand
AAATCAGTTTTAGTATGGCTAAAATTAAGATACAGAAAAAAGACATCTGGATTGACATGACGCCTATGTCAGACGTGATGACGCTGCTTCTGTGTTTCTTTATGTTGACATCAACATTCTTGACACCGGAACCAGTATCCGTCACCGCGCCTAACTCTGTGTCAGAGTTGAAGATACCAGAGCAGGACGTTCTCAATATTCTGGTCACACCAGAGGGAAAAGTCTACTGTGGTACCGAAAACAAGAACAACATGCAGGCAATGCTCGACATCATGACCGACAAGTTTGGTGTTCAGCTCAACGCCAACCAGATCAAGCACTTCCGCGAGGATGCCATGGTAGGTGCCAGCATGTCACAGCTTGCCAACTACCTCTCTCTCGAACAGGAGAAGATGGGTGAGGCAATCCAGAAGCTCGGTCTTCCGCTTGACAGTATCAACGGAGGAAAGAGTGAGTTCCAGGAGTGGGTCACAGCGGCCCGCGATGCTAATCCCGATATCAAGCTCGCCATCAAGTGCGACTCAAAGACTCCTTATGCTGCTATTAAGAAGTTGATGTCGGAACTTCAGGACATGAACGAGAACCGTTTCCAGCTCATCACGAATCTCGATGTTAAACGTTTAAACGACTAGTATTATGGCAAAAAAGAATCTATCCAAACAGAAAAAAATGGATACCCGCGTGAACTTCACGCCAATGGTAGACATGATGATGCTGTTGATCACATTCTTCATGCTGTGTACTACACTGGCTAAGCCGCAGGCTATGCAGCTGACCATGCCATCAAACGACGACACGAAGAATCTGAATGAAGAACAGAAACAGGTGACTAAGGCTTCTCACACAATTACCCTCTACCTTGCTTCTAACGACAAGGTGTACTATATCGCTGGTCTGCCCAACTACGATGATCCTTCATGCGTTAAGGAGACCACCTATGGTAAGGAAGGTATTGAGAAAGTCCTCAATGAGCATACCACCGAGGAAGGTATCAACCCTATCGCCAAGATTAAGATGGCTAAGAAGGAGTTGGATGCCAAGAAGAACGAGTATAACTCGAAGATGACTGACGAGCAGTATCAGGAAGCTCTCAAGAAGCTGAAGAAGGGTGAACTGCCCAACGGCGAGAAAGTTCCTACACTGACAGTCATCATCCGTCCTCTGAACACTGCTACTTATGCAAATATGGTGGCAGCCCTCGACGAGATGCTGATTAGCAATGTTGATAAGTATGTCATTGACAATGTCGACAAGATGAGTGATGACGATAAGGCACTCATTGAGAAGGCAGGTGTCAAGTGATTAACCCCTAAAAAGTAGAAAAGAACTATGGCAAGAATAGATCTTATAGACAATGGCTGGGTCGACCTCGTATTCGAAGGTAAGAACCAAGCATACGGAGCTTATCAACTGCGCAAGAGTACAGGTGCTCGTAACCTGAAGGCTCTCATCACGATGTTCGTTATCTTCGCTATCATTGCCGCTATCGTCATCGCTAAGGTTTCTATCGAGAACTACATCGCAGCACAGAATGCAGCCATTGAGGCAGACGTAGAGCTCCAGAGCCTGGCAGAGAAGAAAGAGGCTAAGGTCGAGAAGAAAGACGAGCCAGAGCCAGAGAAGATTGAGGTTGAGCGCGTCAAGAGCTCTGTTGCCTTCACCGTTCCTGAAATTAAGAAGGATAATGAAGTGAAGGAAGATCAGGAGATGAAATCTCAGGAAGAACTGCAGGAGACCAACACCGCCATCGGTGCCTTCAACGTTGAGGGTAACGACGAGACAGCCGGTGAGGTGCTCAAGGCTAAGGAAGTCATTGCAGAACCCGAGCCACCAAAGGTGGAGGAGACGAAAGTCTTCGACGTGGTAGAGCAGATGCCTTCGTTCCCCGGTGGACAGGGCGCTCTGATGCAGTGGCTGGCCAGCAATATCAAGTATCCAGTAGTAGCTGAAGAGAATGGTGTACAGGGTCGCGTAGTATGTACCTTCGTGGTAGAGCGCGACGGTTCAATCACCGACGTAAAAGTCGTTCGTGGTGTTGACCCCTCACTTGACAAGGAGGCTGTGCGTGTGCTCAAGCAGATGCCAAGCTGGATTCCTGGTAAGCAGAACGGCTCAGCAGTACGTGTGAAGTACACAGTTCCTGTAACCTTCAAACTCCAGTAATCGATGACGAAATTCAACAATATCGTTGGATTAGCACTTATCTTAGGCTTGCTCCACGCATGTGGGAGCAAGCCTAATCCCGAAAAGGAAGAAGCTTATCAGAAAGCCGCTGAGAAATTCGTGGCCGACGAGAGCTTCTTCCCTATTCTTGATGAAGAATTATTCTATTTCAACAGCCAGCGTGTTGACACCATCGGTGTTGACTACATGAACGAGCAGGAGGCTGTGGAAAAACTGCTCAAGCAAGAGACGTGGCTGGCCTTCACCACTCGCGACTATACCGCCAAGGAGAAGAAGAGCCTTCAGGACCATAAGTTCCTGCCACGTGCTATCCCCATCGCCTATGATGGACTGTCCATCATCGTCAACAACACCAATCCCGACAGCTGCATCACCATCAAGGACTTTGCACGCATTCTGCGCGGAGAGGTTACCAAATGGGGCGAGATATACCCCAACTCCAAACTGGGCGCTATCGATGTCGTTTTCGACAATCCGCTGTCAAGTACCGTACGCTGGTGTGTAGACTCCATCCTCGGAGGGAAAGAGTTTACAAACCCGAACATCGGAGCTGTGAAAACAAGTGCCGCCGTTATCGACTATGTGGAGAAACACGAGAACTCACTGGGTATCATCGGTTCCAACTGGTTGAACGACAAACGTGACACCACCAATGTCACCTTCAAGAAGAATATAACAGTGATGGGCGTATCAAAGCTCGACTCAGCCACCAAGGCCAACAGCTGGAAACCCTATCAATTCTATTTATATAATGGTAACTACCCGTTGCGTCGCACCATCTACGCGCTGCTGAACGACACGCGAAACGGCACGCCGACGGCTTTTGCCCATTTCTGCCAACTGCCCAAGGGACAGCTCATCATCCTTCGTTCCGGACTGTTGCCACAGACGGCAAACATGAATGTGAGGCAGATAATTGTCAATAAAGAATAAACTTTTCCGACGTTTTTACGTCATACGGATAAATAAGCGACTATTAACAAGATGTATAACCTATAAAAAATAAGAGATTATGAAAGCAATAAAATATTTAGTAATGGGAGTGCTGATGATAGGATTCGGCACTCAGGTGAATGCGCAGGACGGCTCAAAGGCCGACATCGACGCAGTGAAGAGAATTATTAGTAGCAAACCCGCTGATCTCGACAAGCAGATGAAGCCTTACTACAAGGAGAACAGGAAGAATGCCGAGAACCTGCTGGCTTTTGCCCGTGCGTTCTATGAGGCTAAGGACACTGCCAACGCACATGTCTATGCTCAGCATGCCCTGGTTGCTTCAAAGAACAAGTGTGCTCCTGCCTACGTGCTGTTAGGCGACATTGCTGCACTGGGTGACGACGGTGGTGCTGCTGCACAGTATTACGACCAGGCTATCTACTACGACAAGAAACTGGCTGAGGCCTATCGTAAGTATGCAATGGTTTATCGTAAGATCGACCCCAATGGCGCTGCCCGTAAGTTGGACGAGATGAAGGCCAACTGCCCCGAGGTAAGTGTTGAAGCCATCAAAGGTCACATCTTCATGGTGGCTGGCGACGAGAAGGCTGCCTACAACGAGTTCAAGAAGGTGCCCGTAGCACAGCTCGACAAGGCTTATCTGAACGAGTTTGCACGTGCCAGTTACTTCCAGGGCCACTTCGAGGACGCTCTGGCTGCCTGTGAGCAGGGTCTGAAGGAGAAGCCACGCAACGCTACCTTCACCCGTCTGGCTATGTTCAGCAACTACGAGTTGAAGAACTATGATGCTGCCAAGGCTTATATCTATAAGTATTTCAACGAGACTGACAGTGCCAAGTACTCTGAGTACGACCACTACTACTCAGCCCTTATCTACGATGCACTGGGCGAGCAGCAGAATGCCTTCAGTGAGTATGACAAGGCTCTTGCACTGGTGAACGACTCTTCCATGATTAAGAAATGGGCCATTCTGAAGACCCTCTCTGACGCTTATCTGAAGAACAAGGACTTCGCCAAGGCTACCGACTACTACAAGCAGATGCTGGGTGCCAAGAAAGACTTGACATACGACGACGAGGAAGGTCTGGCTAACATCTATACCAAGGAAGGCGACGCTTCTGCCGACGCTGCCAAGAAGATTGAGCTGATCAAGAAGTCTGACGAGGTATATGCTGCCCTGATTCAGAAGTATCCCACCCAGGAGATTTACTCTACCTACATGCGTGCCAACCTCAACAACAAGTTGGACAACAACATGGAGAAGAGCCTGGCTAAGCCTTACTACGAGAAGCTAGCTTCGCTGCTGGCTGGCAAGGCAGACCGCACCAAAGGGCAGAACACCATGCTGAAGACTGCTTACCACTACCTGATGTTCAATGCCTATATCAACAAGAACATTGACGGTGCAAAGCAGTTTGCAGAGAAGATTCTCCAGATCGACCCAGAGTACAAGGCCGCACTTGAGATTCAGGCCCTGAAGTAATTTTATTCCCCCATATGAAGGAGCGTGAGACATTGAACTCACGCCCCTTCTTCTATAAACAAACACTCTGTTGAAATGAATCATAGAACGCTAACCTACTTGCTGACCACCCTCTTCCTTGTCGCCCTCATGGGTCTGACAGGTTGTATGAGTCGTCAACAGAGGATAGCTTCAAGCAATGAACAGAGAAAGACGAACGACTCGATTATCGAGTACTTGATGGGAAAGAATCTCGACAGTGCCCTGACCATCACCGACAGCTTGGAGAAAAAACGAGTCATTCCCGAATACAAAGCAAACTACTATCGCGGACAAATACACTATAAACTGGGACAGGAACTCACGGCAGAGCTTTATTTCAAACGCGCATTGGCTAACAAAGAACTCCTGCAGGAGCGTGCGTCCATGCACTATTACGTTTCCGACCAGCTATCAACCATCCTCACCGTCAAGGGTGATCAGGAGGGAGCCATCAACACGGCAACGGAAGCCTATTCCATCGTACAGGAAGATACCACACAGGACGGCCACTACTGGTCGGCTATCCTGTTGCACGACATCGGTTATAGTCAGATGCAGCTGGGCCATTACGAAGAAGCCAAGAAGAACTTCGACAAAGCATGGAGCACGCTGAAGCATCTGGCAGAAGTCAACCCGTCGTTCGAGAATCTCTACACATGGGCGCGCATCACCTATAATATTATTGACGCCTATACCGCCACGGAACAGTTTGAGGAGGCAGAGAAATGGTTGCCACAGGCAGAAGAGGCTATCGGAAACATGTCGAAATCACCCGAATGCGACGCTGCCACCGCCGAGGAATATATGGCAGGACTCAACACCCACAAGGCGCTCGTCTATGTCAAGACCGGACGCCCACAAGAAGCGGAGACAGCCTACAAACGATTCTTGGGAACAAATTATTCCAAGACCAGCAAGGGACTCATCGAACATAGTGAATACCTGGAACTGGCTGAACGTTGGAACGATCTGGCCAACCTCAGCCCGAAGGTCGACTCCGTCATCCTGTCGTGGGGCACTCCACTGTCGCTCTATTACCTGAAGTCGTATCTGTCGCCCTATCTGAAGGCCTACCTCAAGTCGGGACGCAAGGAACAGGCACTGGCCATAGCAGAACGCATAGCCGAATCAACCGACTCCATCTATGAATACGAGCGACTGCACAATGCTGCCGAACTGGCCATCATGTACGAGACACAGGAGAAAGAGAAACAGATTGACGAACAGAAGTCAATGCTAAAGAATCAGAAGTATATCGCCATCATGACGGCATGCATCCTGATTCTCGTCTCCATCATCATCATCACACTGCTGCGCCTTCACAATGCCAAGAACCTGGCAGATAAGAACAAGCAACTGGAGGAGAAGAACAAGGAACTGCTGTTTGCCAACAAGCGCGTGGAGGAATCATCGCGCATGAAGACCGACTTCATCCAGCAGATATCCCACGAGGTACGAACGCCGCTGAATATCCTGAGCGGTTTCACACAGGTATTGACCTCCCCCGGTGTTGAGTTCAGCGAAGAGGAACGTGCCGACATCAACGCACGCATCAAATCCAACACCAAGCGCATCACGGAACTGGTGAACAAGATGATCGAGCTCGCCGACATACATTCCAACACCGTCATCGAGCGCACTGACACCGTCAACACCGTACAGATTGCCACGATGGCCATTGAGAACTCCGACCTTCAGGGGGCTGACGCCATCAATTTCAAACTGGAATTTGCACAGGAGGTGGATGTCCCCATACATACCAACAGCCTTTCTGCTTCGCGTGCATTGTCACTCCTGCTGAACAATGCCGTGAAATTCACCAAGAAAGGCAACGTCGAACTGCGCATCACCATCGACCATACCAGGAAAATGGTGGTCTATACAGTGACCGATACGGGCATCGGTGTTCCGCCATACGAGTCGGAACGCATCTTCGAAGAGTTTACCCAACTCGACACCTACTATGACGGAACAGGCATCGGTCTCAGCGTGGCACGAAGCATCGCACGCCGTCTGGGTGGCGATATCGTACTCGACACCAGCTATACCAGCGGAGCCCGCTTCATAATGACCCTTCCCAACGAACAATAAAAAAAAGGCTTCCCTCATCAGGAAGCCCTATTCTTTTCAACATCAATGCGCTTTATGCGGGCAGACTGATTGCCTCAGAAGGACAAACGTCAGCACATGTACCACACTCTGTGCAAACATCAGGGTTGATTGAATACTTGTCGCCCTCAGAGATAGCTCCTGCGGGGCACTCATCGATACATGTTCCACATGCGATGCAGTCGTCACCAATTACGTATGCCATAATCTTTAATTATTTAAGTTGTTAATACTAATTACTTATTTTTGATGATGCAAAGATAGGAATATTTTTCGATAAATACCTAATTTTAGGGAGATATTTTAATAATTTATACGATGTCGAAATAATAAAGAAGCCACCACCTGCGTTATATTTAACGTGAACAGACAAAGAATAATCATCCTGGTGACATTCCTCGTCACCTTCCTTTCGGGTTATGCTCAGCAACGCCACGTGCAGCATAAGCCCTATATCGATTTGCGCCCCCTGCATTTCGGAATCGTGGTGGGTACCCACCTGCAAGACATTGAGTTTGAAAACGTTGGACTTCAGACGCTGGTTGACGAAGAAGGCAACGTCAGCGAACGTCTCATCATGACCGAGTGCGACAAATGGAATCCCGGTTTCTCTGTCGGTGTGCTGGCAGAGCTGCGCCTGCACGAAAACTTTGCCCTGCGCTTCACGCCGTCCATGCATTTCGGTGCCAAGCACCTCACATTCCACGACATGCTGAATCTCGACGAAGAGGGGCGTCCGCTCAAAACCACACAAGACCTCAAGTGTACCTATGTGGCATTCCCGCTGAACGTCAAGTTTGCCGCTCCGCGTTTCAACAACTATCGCCCCTTCATCTCGGCAGGTGTCAGCGGCATGCTCAATCTGACGACAGGCGGCGACGATAACATCAGCCTCAAGCGCTTCACCTCCATGATTGAGGTGGGCATCGGTTGCGACTTCTACCTGCCCTTCTTCAAACTGATTCCTGAGTTGAAGTTCTGCTACGGATTGGGCAATTCGCTCGACACCAACCACATCAACGAACTGCGCGACGTCAACAAACGCGCCTATGCAGGCAGCGTCAGCAGTGCACAGTCAAAGATGATCATGCTCTCGATTTATTTCGAGTGAAGCTTCATCACCATCTTGCCCACAAAGATTCCATGCTTTCCGTTCTGGTCGTCAGGCACCCGTTTGCCGTCCAGATCTGTTTCGTAATGCAATGTCTCGAAAAAGGAATGTGTATGTCCACCCAATACCAAGTCGATATTGCGTGAACCCTTTATCATATACAAATCATCCTCGCCGTAAATACATTCCCAGCCCAGATGTGAGATACAAATCACCACGTCGCATTTCATGTCGCGCTTCAGCATCGTTGCCGTCTGCTCTGCCACCTTGGCTGGGTCGAGGTATTTCACACCCGGGCAGTTATAGCTGGCAACCATTCCCTCCAACTTCGGAGAAAGGCCGAACACCCCTATTTTCACACCATTGCGCTTCAGTATAATATAAGGTTTCGCAATCCCCTCCATGGGCGTACCCGTGAAGTCGTAGTTGCTGCAGACGATGGGGAAGTTAGCCTGTCGGAACATCCGTGCCATCTCCTCCAGTCCGAAGTCAAACTCATGGTTGCCGATGGTGGCGGCATCATAGCCCATGAAGTTCATCAGCCCCACCTCAACATCGCCCTTGAACATCGTATAATAGACAGAACCCTGTACAAAGTCGCCGCTGTCGAACAGCAGCAGGTCGGGATGCTTCCCCCGTTCCTCCTTCACCATCGTTATCAGTCGCAGCGCCCCTGCCCTACCCGCCTTCATCGTGTCAGGCAAGTCTTCACTGAGCGGCCATATCGTACTATGCATATCGTTCGTATGCAGAATCACCAGTTGCCGCTCCTTCTGGGCAAATCCGGACAGGGTCGCCCCCATCATCATCAATATCACTGTAATATAGAATTTCATAATTATTAATTCTTAATGCTTAATTGAACATTGACCATTGACCATTGACCATTGAACATTGAACATTGACCATTGACCTTTGACCTTTGACCTTTAACCATTAACCGTTAACCATTAACCATTTCACTCTCCCCTCAACATCAGCATCCACGGCTTTTCCCTGCTTTTCCATTTCGATGAAGTAATTCATGATAATGAATCGGGTATCGTTTTGCTCCTCTGAGGGCGAATGGATGTTACGACTCTTCTTAAATGCCGTCATATTGTCGTTGCCCTCCACCAGATAGTTCAGCGTAGCAATGCGATAGTCGCGCCGGGGGTCAATCGGTTCACCGTTCAAGTGGGCACTCACCAGTTTGCCATCCTCCGTCATCACCAACTCCACACCCTTGCTCACGCCCTCGCCCTGGTTGCCAGCGAAATTGGCAAACAGTTCCAGCACAGCCTCACCCGATAACGTCACAAAGGCAATCTTATTTCCGAACGGAGCGATATTCAACACATGCCCATACGTCACCACACCCTGAGGCAGGTCGGCACGAATGCCACCCATGTTATACACACCGAAATCAGGCTTCTCGCCATAGAATTTGCCAGCCCACACCATGATATCAGCCAACAGATTGGAAAGTTCGCTCTCCGGACGATGACGAGGCATGAACTTAGCAGCATGGCCCACCGGGCGGTTTGCCACACTATCCACCTTATTCTTATATGACATGAGAAAAGCCCGAGCGTCGGCATCCACTACAGCATCGTAACGGCTATCAATCAAAATGCGCGAACGCTCCACTTGCGTCACCTCATAGTGCGACCGACAAGCCGTCAGTCCTACCGCTATGAATACCAAAAACAAGAATTTCCTATACATTATTAATAGCTTTAGCAGTTGCAAAAATACGAAAAAAGAGACAACCGACAAAAAAAAATATGCCGAAATAATTGCTAGATTCAAGAAAAAGCAGTACCTTTGCACCCGCTTTCCGCGTAATCGCTGTCAGGAAGTAACGAGTTGCCTGTTATGTTGCGTAGGAACGATACAACAATTTAATAAGAAAAGAAAATGGATCTAATTAAAGTTGCTGAAGAAGCATTTGCAACCGGCAAAAAGTTCCCAGAGTTCAAGGCTGGTGACACTGTAACTGTCGCTTACAAAATTATCGAGGGTTCAAAGGAGCGTATCCAGCTCTATCGTGGCGTAGTCATCAAGATTAGCGGCCATCAGGAGAAGAAGCGCTTCACTGTTCGCAAGATGTCAGGTACTGTTGGTGTAGAGCGTATCTTCCCCATCGAGTCACCCAACATCGAGAGCATCGAAGTAAACAAGGTTGGTAAGGTTCGTCGCGCTAAGCTTTACTATCTGCGCAAGCTCACTGGTAAGGCTGCCCGTATCAAGGAGAAGCGTCACAACGTGGGTGAGTAATCCCACTGACCTGCACAACATAAAAAAGAGATACCTTTTGTTGGGTGTCTCTTTTTTATTATTTCTGTCCTGCAGTTACCTCGAAGTTTTCCTCGCCATCACCTTCGCCATGCAGGGCTTCCTGGAAGGAATGCCTGTCTTG
>JAEEGG010029415.1_pt1 | contig 10267 bp, 9 predicted proteins | sample 9134161 | NCBI WGS metagenome assembly JAEEGG01 (sample SAMN16246543, study PRJNA631951) | gut metagenome | biome: gut microbiome; feature: rumen; material: CR-attached | host: Bos | place: Iran: Karaj | collected 2018-10 | reverse complement strand
CACGCATCAGCTCGCCGTAGACCTTGCCCGCGCTCCTGGGGCTGGCAGCGACCACGGCCAGATGGAACCAGGGATGGTCCTGCATCAGGGAAACAAAGCGCTGACCCACCATACCGGTGGCGCCGATCACACCCACGTTATACTGTTTCATGTACATTCATTCCTTTCCGCGATGCCATCCCACCGAGATTTGACAGCTCGCCCATGATTCTCCTGCGCAGCAGCCGTGAAAAACACTTGTCTGCTTCCCCGATATTGAGTATAATAATACTCTTGTAGGGGATATGTGTGCAGTTATGCATGCATCATAGCCCTTTGGAACGAAAAAGTCAATGCATATATATAACAGATAATGGTGGACATAGGATGATGAAATGCAAAATCAAACCAATCGCTGCGGCGGTATTCCTGGCATTGTGTCTATGCGTATTCTGTTCGCTGCCGTCCAGAGGCGCGGCCGATCCGGTGCCCCTTGTGCGCGTTGGGCTGTACTGGGGCAGCGATACCCTGGAGGCGGCCAATCTGCTGAATGCGGTAGGGCAGGGGTATCGATTCGGGTATTATGATGACGGCCGCGTGTTTATCCCCGTGGGCAGCACGGAGGAAAAGGCCATCACCATGCTGAAGGATTGGAATATGTATCTGTATAGCGGCGGGTATCATACGGAGAGCACCTCCGGCGCGTCGGTGGTCGGCTGCTACCATATCCGCCTGTCGGATACATATCCGGATTTTGCCTCCGCAAAGGTGGGCGCAGACGCCTTTTCCGACGCCTTCCCCGCATATCACAACGGGGAATGGCACGTCTGCGTCGGCAGCTATACCTCCGATTCCGCAGCGGCGGACGCGATGCGGTCCAGGGGACTCAGCGGCGTTTCCATGACCGCCTCCAACCGCTGCGTCACCGTGGTGGCCACTGGGACCACGCGGATCCTTTTCCAGTTTGACTGCGGAAAGGAGCATGCCCTTGCGGTGGAGCCGCAGGCGGCGGAAGGGGAGAAGGCGGTGACCTGGTTCAAAGGGTACCGGTATTACGGGGGATTTCAGTATACCCGCAAGGACGGCAAGGACCTCACCGTCATCAACTTCCTGAGCATGGACGATTATATCAAGGGCGTGATACCCTATGAGATGAATGCAGAGTGGCCGCTGGAGGCGCTGAAGGCCCAGGCAGTGGCCGCCAGGACCTACACCGCCGCCCACCTCGGCCACCACGGGGCAAACGGATTCGATCTTTGCTGTGAGGTGGACTGCCAGGCATATCGCGGCGTCAATGCAGCCGGGCCAAGGAGCGACCAGGCGGTGGATGAGACCTCCGGGATATACATGACCTATGACGGCGAATACGTCAACGCCTTCTATCACTCCAGCGACGGCGGCGCGACGGAGAACAGCGAAAACGTGTTCAACGAGGCGCTGCCCTATCTGAAGGGAAAACGGGACGAATATGAAGCATACGTGGATACGGGACATGACAGCTGGAGCTTTGTCTATACCGCTGAGGAGATCACGTCTATCCTGCGGATGAAGAACTACCGCTGCGCCGATATCGTCAGCATCACCCCCACGTATACGGCCATGGGGAACATTTATTCCCTGAAATTCACGGACGCCAACGGGGTGACCTGGGTCTTTTCCAAGGACCGGGCGGGAAGCGTGCTGTACAGCAAGACGTACAAGAAGTACACCTACAGCCAGCGCTTCACGGTCCGGAACGCGGATGATCCCGTAACCGAAGAGAGCTATTTCGCCGCAGGCGGGGAAGGGGTGAACGTGCTGCCGGAGAGCGTTTTCATCGTCTCCGGAGACGGCGGCGTGCTCTCCCTCACCGGCTCCGGCTCCGTCACAGCCCTCACCGCCCAGGGCACGGAAGCTGTGTCCCTGAACGGCAGGAGCGGAGCGAAGATCACGGCGCAGCGGTATCTGATCCAGGGCTCCGGCTGGGGACACAACGTGGGCATGAGTCAGTACGGCGCGCGGGCCATGGCTGAGCAGGGCATGACGTATCGGGAGATCCTGAGCTTTTACTATGATGGAGTGGTTATCGGTTGAAAACGCATGATTTTTGGTATGACCTGCCGGAAGAGCTGATCGCCCAAACGCCGCTGGAGCGGCGGGATGCTTCCCGGCTCATGCTGTTGGATAAAAAGACCGGGGAGATCGGGCACAGCGTGTTTTCCCGGCTGCCGGAGCTGCTGCAGCCCGGAGACTGTCTGGTGATGAACGATTCCCGCGTCCTGCCCGCCAGGCTCTTCGGACGCAGGGATACAGGCGGAGCGGTGGAGGTCCTGCTGCTGAACGACAGGGGAGACGGGGTCTGGGAGTGCCTGACCCGGCCCGGGCGCAAAACGCCGGTGGGCACGCGCCTCCATTTCGGCGAGGATGAAATGACGGCAACGGTCGTCGGAACGGAGTCTGACGGAAACAAGCTGCTGGAGTTCCACGTGGACGGGATCTTTCTGGAAGCCCTGGAGCGGTTGGGCCGCGTGCCGCTGCCGCCGTATATCAAGGCGGAGCTGCCGGACGCGGAGCGGTATCAGACGGTATATGCCAGGCATCCCGGCTCTGCCGCCGCCCCCACCGCAGGCCTGCATTTCACCCCGGAGCTGCTTCTGCAGCTTGCGGAAAAGGGCGTGGAGCTGGAGCGTGTCACGCTCCACGTGGGGCTCGGCACCTTTCGCCCGGTGAAGGAGGAGGATCTCACCAGGCATGAGATGCACGCCGAATTCTGCGCTGTGGACGCGGGAACCGCCGAGCGGATCAACGCGGCAAAGCGGGAGGGAAGGCGGATCATCGCCGTGGGCACCACCTCCTGCCGGACGCTGGAGGCCATAGCGGATGAGGAGGGATTTCTGCGTCCCTTCTCCGGACAGGTGAATATCTATATCTACCCGGGCTACCGCTTCAAGTGCATCGACGCGCTCATTACCAATTTCCATCTGCCGGAGAGCACGCTGATCATGCTGGTGAGCGCTCTGGCGGGCCGGGAAAACGTTCTGCGCGCCTATGAGACCGCCGTCCGGGACAGGTACCGCTTCTTTTCCTTCGGCGACGCCATGTTCATCCGCTGACCCGGGCGGACCCGGTCGGCGCCCGGATAATCTTGACATCCCGGCAGATCGGTTGTATGATACTTTTATAGAATCCAAAACACAATGAGGAGGATCATTATGGAGAATCTTAAGGGTAAAACCGCATTTATCACCGGCGGCGCCAGCGGCATGGGTCTGGGCATCGCCAGAGCATGCGCCCGGGAAGGCATGAACGTCGTCATCGCCGACTTCCGCCAGAGCGCCATCGACGAAGTCCTGCCGATGTTCAAGGCCCACGGCTGGCCCTGCCATGGCATTTGCCTGAACGTTGCCGACCGGGAAGCCTATGTCAAGGCTGCCGATGAGGCCGAGGCCGTGTTCGGCAAGATCCACGTCCTGGTGAACAACGCCGGCATCGCGAACCTGGAGCCCAAACTCGTTGAGGGCGAGTATGACTGGAAGACCATCGATATGGTCATCGACGTGAACTTCAAGGGCATCCTGAACGGCATCGCCTTCATTCTGCCCCGCATCATGAAGCACGGCGAGGGCGGCTACATCGTCTCCACCTGCTCCATGTCCGGCATTTTCCCCGTCAAGCGCTTCCCGATGTACGACTCCATCAAGATGGGCGTCATCACCCTGATGGAAGAGCTGGCTATGGAACTGGAAGGCACCAATGTGGGCTCTGCCGCATTCTGCCCCGGCCCCTATACCACCAACCTGGGCGTGTCCTCCAACACCTTCATCAAGGAGCATCTCGGCATCGATCCCACTCCCATGCGCCGTGAGCCTCCCAAGGATAAGGACGGCAAGCCCATCAAGTATGAGCCCCCGAAGGACGAAAACGGCAATCCCATCGACTTCAGCAAGATGTCCCGGGATCCCGACGACGCCGGCGAGCGTGTCGTCCGCGGCATCAAGCGCGGCGACCTCTTCATCCTGACCCACAGCGATTTCAAGCCCGCCTGGGAGCTGCGCATGAACGCCATCCTCCGCGCTTTCCCCGACGAGCCCACCATCCCCGGCTTCGCCACCGTGTTCCGCGGCAACCTTTACAACCCCATCTACGAGAAGCAGACCCAGGTCCCGGCCTTCCATTTCGAGAAGAAGGACTGAGGATAATCCTGCGCCGCAGATCATAACAGACGTACAGAAACAGGGCAGCCAAAGGGCTGCCCTGTTTTACTGCTTCAGCAGTGCGGAAAATTGATTTGATAATTTTATATACTGTTCAAAATCCAGCTTTTCGCCCCGGATCATCGGGTCCAGGTCACAGCCGGCAAGGACTTCTCCGACAGCCGCCTTGTCCAGTCTGCCGCCCAGCAGGGGAGAGAGGCTGTTCACCAGCGTTTTTCGCCGCTGTCCGAATGCGGCGCGAACCAGGGAGAAGAACATGGCAGGGTCCTGAAGGCATGCAGGGGCCGGATGCGTATCAATGCGGATCACGGCGGAGGTGACCTTGGGACGGGGCTGGAAGCAGTCCGGCGGAACTTCAAAACAGATCCGCGCGTCCCCGTAATACCTGACGAACAGAGAGAAAGCGCCGTAATCCGCCGTACCGGCTGCGGCGCAGATGCGCTGGGCGACCTCTTTCTGCACCATGAGCGTCAGCGAGCCGAACAGCCCGGATTCCAGCAGACGGCTGATCACCGGAGTGGTGATCTGATACGGCAGATTGGCGCATACGACGGGGGATAATCCGGAAAACTGTTCTGCCGTCAGGGCAGCCAGATCGGTTTTCATGACGTCTCCCGGAACGACGGAGGCGTTTGGGCAGTCGGCCAGGGTTTCGGACAAAATCGGCAATAATTTGGCGTCCAATTCCACGGCGCAGACTTTTCCCGCATATCTGCTCAATTCCCGGGTCAGCACGCCCACGCCGGGTCCGATCTCCAGGACGCCGCAGCGTTTATCGATCCCGGATACCTCCAGGATCCGTTCCGGCACCCAGCGGCGAATGAGAAAGTTCTGCCCGAGGGATTTGGAAAAGCGGAAATCATGGCTTTCCAAGAGCCTGCGCAGCACAGACGTATCCGTGAGATCCATTTCAGCCTCCCGTAAGTGTTTGTGATCCCGGCAGGGAACAGGTGCGGCGGAGGATTACCGGCAGATCTCTGCCCTTGCACTACATTGAACAAAATAAAAATTTTGTTCAATGTAGTATGTGTTTTTCAGGCATTTTGCCGCTGCGGGAAGAAAATGCGTGATCCGTCCCCGGATCGCTCGTTCTCGCGCTGAGAACCTCAGTTTTCTCCGGTAACGCCAAAACCGCCACGATCTTCTTCGTCCAGCGTCATGACTTCCCGGAACGTCACCGGCGGCATCTGCTGCATAATGCGGAACTGACAGATGCGGTCGTTCAGATGGATCTCCGTATCTCTCGTCGCATACACCGGCAGCTTCCATAGATCGTTCGTTCCGGAATAGCTGTTGTCCACAACGCCCACACCGTTTGTCTGCAGAAAGCCCCATCGCTGAAAACTGGAGCTTCGCGGCGCGATATGCGCTTCATAGCCTTCCGGCAGCTTCACGGATATGCCAAGGGAGATCAGGCGGTAATCTCCCCGGCGCAGCTTGACGTCCTCAGCGGCCCGCAGATCGATCCAATCGCCGATGCTCAGCTTGTCCAGCTTGATCAGCTCCGGCACATGGTACTTTACCAGTATCTCCATTCTCTTTCTCCCGGCTATTATTCAGGTACCGAATTATTATCGGTGTCCTCTGTTTTGCGCTTGGCGCCGATGGCCGCGGACAGCGCTTCCGCGATATTCCTGACCTGGATCAGGCGCAGACCATCCGGCTGCTTCAGCTTTTTCTCCCGCAGCCGCGGGATGATGCACGTCTCAAAGCCCAGGCGCCGGACCTCTGCCAGGCGCTGTTCCAGACCGCTGACGGAACGGATCTCCCCCGTGAGCCCCACCTCGCCGACAGCGGCCATATCGTCCGGTATGGGCCTGTCCGTATAGCTGGACGCGATGGCCAGCACGGTCGCCAGATCGGCGGCGGGCTCATCCAGCTGCAGACCGCCGATGACGTTGATATAGGCGTCGCAGCCGGATAGCCGGAGCCCCCCCCTTTTCTCCAGAACCGCCAGAAGCAGCATTCCTCTATTAAAATCAATGCCATTAAAGTTTCTTCTGGAAACATTTGAGCTCGTTTTGGTCAGCAGAGCCTGCAGCTCTGCCAAAATCGGACGGGAGCCCTCCATGGTGCACGTCACACAGGTCCCGGGCGTGCCCACCGGGCGTCCGGAAAGCAGGCTCTCCGAGGGATTGGGCACCTCCCGGAGCCCGGTTTCCAGCATTTCAAATACGCCGATCTCATTCGTCGAGCCGAAGCGGTTCTTCACCGCCCGGATGATGCGGTATCCGATGCTGCTGTCGCCCTCAAAATAGAGAACGCAGTCCACCATATGCTCCAGCACCTTCGGACCCGCAATAGCGCCTTCCTTGTTCACGTGGCTGACGATGAAAACCGTTACGCCGCTGTCCTTGGCCAGGCGCATGAGGGACATGGTGCATTCCTTGACCTGGGGAACGCTGCCGGGGGTGGAATCCATACTGGAGCGGTACATCGTCTGGATCGAATCCACAATGAGCACATCCGGCTTCATGCTGTCCACGGAGGCGCGGATCTCCTCCAGGTCGGTCTCGATCAGCACGAACAGATTCGCTCCGGCGCAGCCCAGACGTCCGGCACGGAGCTTGAGCTGCCTTGCGGATTCCTCGCCGCTCACGTAGAGGATCTTTTCCGACCGGTCCATACGGCTGCAAAGCTGTAGGAGCAGCGTGGATTTGCCGATGCCCGGCGCACCCCCTACCAGCACCAGGGAACCGCGCACGGCGCCGCCGCCCAGTACCCGGTCCAGCTCGCCTATGCCCGTGGAAAATCGGGTCTCCTCCCCTTCCTCCAGGTCCTCCAGGAGGATCGGGGCCTTTGCGGGACCGAGCCTGGAGACGGCTGCGCTGCCGGAAGCGGGCTCCTTATGCTCGACGATGGTGTTCCAGGCGCCGCAGGCGGGACAGCGTCCCTGCCACTTGATGGTCTCGTTGCCGCATTCCGTGCAGAAATAGATCGTTTTAGCCTTTGCCATATCCATTCTCCAGTTCATTCGCAAATGCTGCACAGGCACAGGCTATGCACAGGGCCAGCCTTGTCTGGTATCCTTCGCTACGCAGCAGCTGAAGCTCCTGCGGATTGGACAGGAACCCGCATTCGATCAGGATGCCCGGCGCGTCGATCTTCCGCAGAAGATAGATCGTATCCGGTATCTGCGCTGCGGGACGCACCGCGCTCCCCAGATCGGCCTGAAGAACGGCGGTCAGGGTCTCCGCAAAGCTCCTGCTGAGCGCATCATCCCGATAAAAGACCTGCGCGCCCTTCGGCGCACTGTCCGGATATTTGTTCTGGTGTACGCTGACCAGCACGGCGCGGGCAGTTCCGTTCACCATGGCGATCCGCCGGTCCAGATCCGCCTGCTTGCGTCTGCGCACGGTATCCGCCTCCGGCGGATATGCCAGCTCCTCCGTGCCCCTGGTCATGACGCTGTCACAACCCAGTAAGCCCAGGAAACCGTCCAGCCTGCGGCAGACGGCCAGGTTCACCGCGCTTTCCTTCAGCCCGTCCGCGCTCACAGCGCCGCCATCCTCGCCGCCGTGGCCCGGGTCTACGATAAATACCGGGATGCCCAAATCCCAACCGGCGGCCGCCCGGGCATGCACCCGGCAGCCGGTGAGAAGCAAGGCTGCCGGCAGGCTTATCAGAAGTAACCGGATCCAGCGTGATCTCATCCATCAGCCCCCCGGTCTGACCCTATGCAGCCGCCGGACGGAGTATGAGGGGTTTATTTTCTGCGTTTCTCATGCCGGCGGCTCTGGGCCTCCGGTGAGCGATACACCAGCTTATCCGCAAGATAGATGCCCTGGCTGCCCAGCCAATAGGCCAGAGACGCCACGATGGGCGCGGTGATGAGCGGCAGGAAGTAGATCCAGGGCATGGCGTCGCCGTACTTCAGCAGGAACCAGTTGAAATGCAGGCTGAAATACCGGGCCAGGCGGACATAGGTGAAATCAGACGACGTAGCCAGCACGAAGATCGCAAGGATGAAGCCGGGAAGCTGGGACAGGAGAGCTGCCAGCAGGCCCTTGGCGGGCTGTTTTGTTTCGTGCTGATACAGGATCAGATTCTGGTCCCGCTGACCCACGCGCCAGCTTTGCACGTACACATAGGCCACGTAGAACAGAAAACAAATGATGGTGACCACTGCGGGCGTCAGGTCGTCGGACGTCTTGATATTGATCAGGCTGAGATTCTCCACCAGCATGGCCGCCACGATCATGATGAGCACGTTGGCGATATGGGCATAGAAGATCCGAAAGGCAAAGCGCCACACCGGGCACTTGCCGGAATCCTCCGCTCTGCGTTTGAACATGGTATTTCCTCCCGTCTCCGTATGAGGCTGAAGCCTGGCGGGCGTGTGCGCCTGCCGATGACAGTATACCACGCGGGGCGTTGGAAGCAAAGAAAAAGCTTCATTTTTCCGCGCCTTCGGCACGGGAGACCGGCGCCGCCAGGAGGGGAGCGCGGAAGAAAATATCCCTCTTTTCAAATCCCGCCGGGTGTAATATAATCCTGTATATACGTTCAGCGGATCATGTGAGAAAAAGGAGGAGCTGCCATGGATCTGGAGAAGCTCCGGCAGGAGGCCCTGGATTTCGGCTTTACCCTGGCTGCGCCGATCGCCATTGACACCATCCACCTGCGGGATGAGGTCCGGGAGATGTGCGCGGTGAACAAATGCCACGCCTATAATACGAACTGGGGCTGTCCTCCGGCCTGCGGCACCGTTGAGGAGTGCCAGGCCCGGGTGAACAGCTATACCAGCGGCCTTGTGGTGCAGACCACCGGACAGCTGGAGGACGATTTCGATTTTGAGACCATGCAGGAGACCGCGAAGCTCCACGGGCAGCACTTTGTGGATATGCTCTGCAGCCTCCGGGCAGAGCATCCGGAGCTGGACATTCTTCCCCTGGGGACCGGCGCCTGCATGAACTGCAAAAAGTGCACGTATCCGGATGCGCCGTGCCGTTTTCCGGATAAAATGAGCTCTCCCATGGAGGGATACGGCATGATCATCAGCGACGTCTGCCGGGATAACGGGATACTGTACAATCACGGCCGCGGTACGTTGACCTACGTGGCCTGTTTTCTGTTTCGAGAGGTGGATTGAAGATGAAGGTATTGTTTATGCCCTCGGGCGCGGAATTGATCGCTGAACCCGGGATGACCATCATGCAGGCCCTGCATAAGGCCGGCCTGCATATCGACGCCCCCTGCGGTGGCAACGGGACCTGCAAGAAGTGCAAGGTGAAGGTCAGGGATCAACAGGGCGAGCGCACGGTCCTGGCCTGTCAGACGGTGATCGACGGGGATATGACCGTGGATATTTCCCGGGAGGACGAAGGTCACCGCATCCTGATGGGCGGGATCACCAGGGAAGTGGCACCCACCCCCTCCCTTTCCGTCCATACGCTGCAGGTGCCCCGGCCTTCCACCACCGACCTGCGCTCCTGCTGGCGCAGGCTCAGTGAGACGGCGGCTGAAGCGGTGGGCGTACCTGCTTCCTCCATCCGCCCGAATCTGGAGGTCATTTCCTCCCTGTATCAGACTCTGGAGGAGAATGACTATCGGGTGGACGCGGTGTTCTGCGACGGATCGCTCCTGGCTGTGCGGCCTGTCGGCGCGCCGGTCCTGGGCCTTGCCTACGATATCGGCACGACCACGATCGCCTGCTATTTCCTGGACCTGCGGACGGGACGCCAGCTCAGCCAGGCCAGTATGCTGAACCCCCAGGTCACCTTCGGCGGAGACGTGATCATGCGCATGAAGTACAGCGTGGAAAACGGCCTTCAGGAGCTGACGGACTGCGTGCGCAAGGCGCTGAATTCCCTGGCCGCAAAAAGCGCTGCCTCTGCAAAGCAGAAGCTGAAGGACGTGTACCTGGTCACCGTGGTGGGCAATACCTGCATGCACCACCTGTTCATGGGCATCTCCCCTGCTGCCCTGGCTTACGCGCCGTATACCGCCGCCGTGACGGATCCCGTCCAGGCGGACGCGTTGGATTACGGCTTCTCCGTCAACACCGCGGCGCGGCTGTTCATGCTGCCGAACATTGCGGGCTTTGTGGGCGCGGATACCGTCGGCGCAGCCCTGGCCGCTTCCATGGACGATAA
>JAEEGG010029414.1_pt1 | contig 10267 bp, 8 predicted proteins | sample 9134161 | NCBI WGS metagenome assembly JAEEGG01 (sample SAMN16246543, study PRJNA631951) | gut metagenome | biome: gut microbiome; feature: rumen; material: CR-attached | host: Bos | place: Iran: Karaj | collected 2018-10 | reverse complement strand
CTTCTTCGTGGTATCAACAGAACCGACATCGAAAGAGGTCAGGTTCTTGCAAAGCCCGGCTCAGTAAAGTGCCACAAGAAATTTACCGCTCAGGTATACGTTCTTACCAAGGATGAAGGTGGACGTCACACTCCTTTCTTCAACAACTATCGTCCTCAGTTCTACTTCAGAACAACCGACGTAACAGGTGTTTGCAACCTTCCTCAGGGTACTGAGATGTGCATGCCCGGTGATAACGTAGAAATGACCATCGAACTCATTCACCCCATCGCTATGGAGCAGGGTCTTACCTTCGCTATCCGTGAAGGTGGTAGAACAGTTGGTTCAGGCCGTGTTGCTACAGTTATCGAGTAATCTTACTCAAATATAGTGAAACTGAGGCTCCCGAGAGTTTCTCTCGGGAGCCGTTTCTATTTCGTTTTTCACTGCCTTCCACCGCTCAGATGCTACGCCGACGAATACTTTCGACTCACACGTAGCCTTTTTTACGGCTTTCACCGCTCAGATGCTACGCCGGCGAACACTTTCGACTCACACGTAGCCTTTTTACGGCTTTCACCGCTCAGATGCTACGCCGGCATTCACTTCCATCTCTCACGTAGCTTCCGGGTTGATTTTAAGCAGAAATTAAGATTAGAGAAATTCGAAAATAAGAAATATGGTCTATTCTTTGGAATAGGCCATTTTTTATTGTTATAAAGGAAATCGGGAGGTTAGCGGTATGGAATTACAGTTAGAGCATTTGGTTAAACGTTACAAGTCAAAATGCGCTGTTGACGATGTCAGTGTGAATCTGGAGCCGGGAGTGTATGGCTTGCTGGGAGTGAACGGAGCGGGAAAAACAACATTGATGAGAATGATATGCGGAGTATTGAAGCCGACATCGGGAACGATCAAACTGGACGGAAAAACGATAGAAGATCTTGGAGAAGATTATTATGCAAATTTGGGTTATATGCCGCAGGACTTTGGTTTTTATCCCGATTTTACGGCTAAAGAATTCATGATGTATATAGCTGCGGTAAAAGGGATGGATAAGAAGAGCGCCATGGCAAGGACAGAAGAGTTGCTTGGTATGGTCAATCTCGAAGATGTCGCAGATAAAAAGATAAAGTCGTATTCGGGTGGCATGAAGCAACGCTTGGGTATTGCGCAGGCTGAACTCAACAATCCTTCAATATTGGTCCTTGATGAACCTACCGCGGGACTTGATCCGAAGGAACGAGTTCGTTTCCGTAATCTGATATCGGATTTAGCGAAAGAAAAGATCGTTATTCTTTCGACACATATCGTTTCGGATGTGTCTTACATTGCTGATACCATCCTTATGATGAAGCAGGGAAAAATCTTGTTTAAGAAGCCGAGAGATACGGTCACTGACAGCATAAAAGGGAAAGTCTGGGAATTAGTGGTTGATGAAAAAAGTGCAGATGAATACTCGGAACGATTCATGGTCGCCAATCTTCATCATGAAGCAGATAAGGTCAGACTTCGTATTGTAGATGAAAACAGACCGGGGGACGACGCGTTTGAAGTCGCTCCAAACCTTGAGGATCTGTTTTTATACCATTTTGGAGAAGAGGCGCGGGGGGACTGATGATATGTTGCTTAAATATGAATTTTTAAAGATAGTGAAAAAGAAATCTACTCTCATCATAATGGCGGTGAGTATTCTGATAACAGCCTTATTGTTCGAAATGCCTGCCATGCAATATCAGATCTGTGATAAGGATGGAATGATCAAAGGAATAGAAGGAATTAAATATACCCAAAACACTTATAAAGACATTTCTGTTTTTCTAACCGAAGAGTATGTCAGCAACTTAATTAAGGAAGTGCAGACGCTTTTTGACGATCCTGAAAATATCGGTTATGACGGAACCGAAAAGTTCATTGTCGGAGATGCATATTGGAATGTAATAGCGCCCAAAGAAAAAATGTTGAACATGATTGCTTCAACCTATGCGGGACCAAACGAGATCGCAGGATATAATAATCTCCCGGAAATCGATGTATCCGACGGGGCAATGTTCTACGAATGCATGCGCAAAAAGATTGAAGCAACCGTTAATTCGACTTCACTTTCCATGACAAATGAGCAAAAAGAGTATTGGAATAAAATGGGAAGTAAAGTTAAGGTTCCGCTGCAATACGGTTATTATGAAGGCTGGAGTGTTGTTATCACTTCTTTTGAACTGATGATGTTCGCTATTCTCGCCATTTGTATGGTAACGGCTCCTGTTTTTTCCGGCGAATATCAGGCAGGGACCGATGCGGTGATCCTATCGGGAAAATATGGCAAATCGAAACTGATCAATGCTAAGATCGCTGCTTCTATGTTGTTCGCAATACTTGCATTTACAATTCATATCCTTGTGGCTTGCGGCCTGCCGCTTATTACATTTGGTTTTGGGGGTTGGAATCTTCCGGTTCAGATCGCTAATTCCGCGATACTTTACCCGATAACTTTTTTACAGGCCACGCTGATAAATATCGGTGTCATTATCCCGGTAATGCTTGCTATGGTTGGGCTGACACTTTGGATGTCCTCAAAAATGAAGACCCCTTATATTGTCTTAACGATATTGGTTCCTATTATTTTTATCACCATGTTCTTAGCCCCCAACGGATCGACCGGATTATACAATTTGATCTTGTTTCTTCTTCCTTATCGGGCAACCGTTCCGGAACTTGGAAAACTCATTTCCTACCGTTTCGGAAATCTTGTGGTGGATGTCTGGACTATGAGAGCGATCGTATATATTGTTTTAACAGCTGTTATGATCCCATTGGCAAAATTTGGCTTCAAAAAACACCAGGTGGCGTAAATCGGGATGCCTTAAACGAATCACTTTAATCGGGTGGGAAATTTCCTGCCCGATTTTAATTTTCTTATATTTTGCATTTTCTTTTTACAAGATGTGTGTTATCATCTGATTCACAGAATAAATACATAGTTTGATCATGGCAGATAAATCTGGCGTAATCATAATACTTGTAATTCACAATTTTCATCTGACAGAGTTCTTGTTTGGAACCGGTGCGTGTTTATATACTTGAAAGCAACGCAAATCGATTTCAAACCTCGACACGTAGCCTTTCGCTACGAATTATCAGACCAGAAGCAACGTAAAAACCGCACACCCTCACACACGTAGCCTTTCGCGACGAATCGCAAGAGAAAAAGCAACGTAAAAAAGAAACCTCCACTCACACGTAGCCTTTCGCGGCAAATCATCAGACTAAAAGCAACGTAAAAAGACAACCTCTAATCACACGTAGCTTTTCACAGCACATCATCAAAGAAAAAGCAACGCAAATCACTCGCTACGCATGCTACGTAGCAAAAACCTATTTCACAAAACTATATAATCTAAAGGAGGGTACAATCATTAATAAGATATTTGAAAAAGAACTTCAGAAGCATAGGACTTTAATGAAGAAGATTACAGAAGAATATGACCGTTATGAAAAAACGAAAAAATCAGCAGTCAGATTGACATGCAGAAAAGTTCGGGGCAGTTATCAATACTTTTTGGGAAAAGAGTATATCAGTAAGATCAACGAACACGATATGATCAAGGATATGGCTCACGAAGAATACCTTAAAAAACTCATTCCGCTTGTTAAAAGATTCAATAATCATTTAAGTCAGTCTGTCAAGCTGGCAAACCGGATTGAAAATGCATATCACAAGTTGCATAAGGGAAAGCAAATACTATTTGAGCCGGAAATCGTGCCGGTTAGTGATATTATTTCGGCATTTGAAAATGAAACATACGTGGGCCTTGGTTTTGAGGAAGATGTTCGGACTGAATTTTATACCAACAAAGGCGAGCGAGTTCGCTCAAAATCCGAGAAAATAATAGCGGATGCGCTTTACGCCAAGAATATACCCTACAAATATGAGTGTCCCGTCGAGATGGAAGTTGATGGAAAAAGGAAGCTCTTTTATCCGGATTTTACAGCTCTCAACAGAACGACGGGAGAAAGAAAATACATCGAACATCTGGGAATGATGGACAATCCCGGATATTTCACCAACGCGTTAAGCAAATTGGATGTATTTGAAAAGAACGGGTTGCTTGTCGGAAAAGATGTCTTGCTGTTTCACGAAACATCGTATCGACCGCTCAACACCAGAATTATAGACAAGTATATTGATGAATTTTTAGTATAACGGTAGAAAGAAAAAGCAACGTACGAGCCGATTTGGTGATGATACGTAGCTTTTTCTTTGTGCCGAAGGGCGAAAAGGCTACGTAATTGAGAAGAGTAGGAGAATGCGTAGCTTTTTCTTTGTGCCGGAGGGCGAAAAGGCTACGTAATTGAGAAGAGTAGGAGAATGCGTAGCTTTTTCTTTGCGCCGGAGGGCGAAAAGGCTACGTAATTGAGAAGAGTAGGAGAATGCGTAGCTTTTTCTTTGTGCCGAAGGGGTGAGAATGCTACGTATTTAAGGAGACTTTGCGATTACGTAGCTTTTCTTCTTTGTTTGTTTCTTTTATTGACAGAAAGAAGGATTTGTGTTTAAATAACATCGTTACGTAACAACGTTATCTAAACGCGGAGAAAGAATATGAAGGCAGATACCGATTACGCAAAAAGAGAGTTGCTAATAAAGGCAGCGAAGGAAGAGTTCATGGAAAAGGGATACAACAAAGCGTCCCTAAGAAATATATGCGCAAAAGCTGGGGTGACCACCGGGGCCTTGTATTTCTTTTTTGAGAATAAAGAGGATCTTTACGAGGAGATCGTCGGGGGTCCGAGAAAAGAATTGGCCGAACTAATCAAAAGGCATATGGAAGAAGATAAAGAGTCGGCAAAGAATGTAACGTTTTTTGATGATATGTTTTTGGACCATTCGGAAGAAGCGGATATGTTCGTTGAGTGCATATACAAAAACTACGACAGCTTTATCCTTATGCTTACAAAAGGAAAAGAGGGCGAACTTGAGAGGTGGACAGACTATTTTGTGAAGCTGATCGAGAAGACTTCCACTGACATGATGATGGAAATACCGGCCTTTAAAGCAGATCCGTTCATGACACATTGGGTATCCCATACGATAGTGGATTCTTTTATTCATGTAATGCTTCATGAGAGCAAAGAAGAGGAAGCAAAGAAGCAGATCCGAAAGATACTCAATTTCATTGTAAAGGGATGGGCATCGGTAGTATTAAACGATAAATGATCATATTATCCCGTTTTTGATTCGAGAAAGCACCTCGATTTGGGAACGGGATTTTAGATAACAAACACATAACAGTGTTATGTAAAAGTATAAAGAAAGAGGAAGAAAACAATGTACTTGGAGATCAACAATGTGAAGAAGAGCTATGGCCAGGGCGGAAGCTATATTGAGGTATTAAAGGGAGTTACCACCGGAGTGGAAAAAAGACAGATGTGCGTTATTCAGGGAACTTCGGGAAGCGGAAAATCAACACTTCTGAACTGCATCGGCGGTCTTGATAACATGGACTCAGGTTCGATCAAAGTTGATAACACCGAAATATTCGGCATGAAGACCAAACTTCTTTCAGAATACAGAAGAGACAATTTGGGTTTCATATTCCAGTTTTACAATCTGGTTCCAAATCTTACGGTAAGAGAAAACATTCAGGTTTGCCAATATCTGTCAAAGCATCCCCTTAATATGGACGACCTTTTGGCAACACTGGGATTAACCGAACATCAGAACAAGTTTCCGTCGCAGTTATCCGGCGGTCAGCAGCAAAGATGCGCGATAGCAAGAGCACTTATCAAGAATCCGAAGCTTTTACTTTGCGACGAGCCCACGGGTGCGCTGGATTCCAATACATCAAGAGACATACTCATTTTGCTTGAAGAGATAAATAAAAAATACGGGACAACCATGGTCATCGTTACCCATAACAACTCCATCAAAAACATGGTCCACAAAGTTATCTATTTAAAAGACGGCCTTGTTAAGAGCGAATACGAAAACGAGAATCGCATTCCTGCGGCAGAACTGGAGGACTTATAAGCCATGAGAAAGATCTTGTTAAAACGTATTCCCAGGGAGCTGAAAGCCAATTTCTTTCGATACTTCTCTCTTTTTCTTCTTACCGTATTCAGCCTTTTCATCGTCATTTCGATAGTGGACGCTTCGGAAAGGATCATCGTGAGCACAAAAGAAAATCAGGCGGCTTCCCTTCTCGAGGACGGCCAGTTTACCGTCTTTACCAAACTGACGGATGAGCAATTCAAAGAAATAGAGGACAAGGGCGTTACCCTTGAAGCCCATTTTTCTTTCGATGCGCTGCTTGAAAACAAAACGACTTTAAGAATTTTTGCACAAAGAAAAAACATCGACCTCGTTACGCTTGACGAAGGGCGTATGCCCGAAACGATGGACGAGATCGTAATCGAGAAAAGATATGCGGCATGCAACAACATAAAACTCGGGGATTTTGTCCGCATAGGCGACGAAAAGATGACTGTCACCGGTATCGGAAGCAGCGTGGATTACGATGCCCCTTACAGAAAACTTTCCGATGTCTCCATAGACAGCCGTTCTTTCGGAACGGCGTTCGTAACGGATGAAGGATATGAAAGACTTTTAAAAAGCGGTGTCGGCGGAACCCAGGACCTCACTTATGCTTTCAGGCTCAACGGTGCCATGACCGACAGCGAATTAAAAGACATGATAAAAGACTTTCCGTTTGATTACAAAAAAGTGGAGGACCCTTATTATCAGGAACTTCTTTCGGATACCTACGGAAAGAAAGATGAAATCACCGACGGTATCAACGATCTTGTGGACGGCGTTGAGGAATTAAGAGACGGCGTGGATGAGCTTAAAGACGGAACCGTTGAACTTAAAGACGGAATGGAGGAACTCTCCGACGGCGGCGAAGAACTGTATGACGGTACAAAGAAACTTTACGACGGTACAAAAGAGTTGGAAGACGGAGTCGGCGAACTTTATGACGGAGCAGGCGAACTCTATGACGGAGCCGTAAAACTTGAAAAAGGAATGATCCAATTAAATGACGGTATCGGAGCGGTACACAGTGGCGCCACACAGTTAAACGATGCATTAAATCAGATGTCTGTTGCAGCCGGTCCCATGCTGGGCCCTTCCATCGGAGGAATCGCAGGGGGCGCGGGAGATCTTGCCGGAGGTATTAATCAGGTTTCCGGCGGAGCTGACGCCATAGGAGTGGGAACCGTTGAACTTAAAAACGGTATCGGTGAGTTAAAGGACGGTGTCGGTGAGTTAAAGGACGGGGCAAAAGAACTGTCTGACGGCGCAGGAGAACTTAAAAACGGTTCCAAGGAATTAAGCGACGGAATAAACGAAGCCTATGACGGTTCAGTCGAACTTGACGACGGTGTGGCGGAACTTAAAGACGGAGTGGATGAACTTTACGACGGCGTAAAAGATCTTAAGGAACAGTCTGACGAGATGCTTGAAAAGCTCTTTGACAAGTCCCCGGACAACATAACGGCATTTATGCTCAAAGCAGATAACATCAGGATCGGAGGCGCAGCAGGGGACGTTGAGATAGATCGTTACGTCGGCATGATGGCGGGAGTCATCGTAATGGTTCTTTTTACCTATGTGCTTTCGGTGTTCGTTATACACCAGATAAAATCGGAGAGCAGCGTTATCGGTGCACTCTATTCATTGGGAGTAAAGAAAAAAGAACTCCTGCGGCACTATATATCACTTCCCACCATCGTTTGTTTCTTAGCAGGCCTCACAGGCGGACTTCTCGGAATGAGCAGTTTCGGAAGCGATGTCATGATGGCGGATTCTTTTGAATACTTTTCGCTTCCCTGGGCAAAGCCGTATGTTCCGAACTATCTGCTGGTTTATGCCTTTGTAATGCCCTCGGTGGTTTCGGCGATAGTAAATTTCCTGGTCATCAACAAAAACCTCTCAAGAACGCCGCTTTCGCTTCTAAGAAACGAGCAAAAGGTTCCGAGAGGAAAGAATGTTAAACTGGGGAGATTCAAGTTCCTTACCATGTATCAGATAAGACAGCTTCTTAGGGAAACAAGGACGGCAGTCACCGTATTTTTCGGAATGGCGATATCGCTTATGATATTTATGCTCGGGATGGATTGTTATGTTCTTTGCGAGAGTGCGGGGAGACTTAACTCAGAAGACGTAAGATATCAATATATGTATACATACAAATATCCCACCAAAGAAGTGCCCGACGGTGGCGAAGCCGTATACATTGAGACACTTAAAAAAGAACAGTACGGATACAATCTTGATATCACGCTCATGGGCATTGATGACGACAATCCGTACTTTGACGTAAAGACGGTAAAAGGAAAGAATAAGATAGTGGCCTCCGATGCCATTACCGCACGTTACGGTTTGGGGATAGGCGACAAGATAATCTTTTCCGATACCGCCAACGATATAGATTATGCCTTTACGATTGAAGCTGTGGTTCCTTACTCTGTGGGTCTTACCGCATTCATGGACATCGACAGCATGCGCGAACTGTTCGGAGAAGACGACGACCACTATAATGCGGTGCTTTCGAAGCACGAACTTGACATAGATGAGGGAAGACTTTATTCGGTAACATCAAAGGCAGACATAGACAAGGCGTCCGGAATATTCCTCGATCTCATGAGGGGGATGTTCACTGTCCTCATCGTAGCAAGCATTATAGTATTCTGCCTTGTCATGTACCTCATGATGTCGGTCATGGTGGACAGAGCCGCATTCGGAATATCGTTGCTTAAGATATTCGGTTATCGTGGGAAGGAGATCAAAAAGCTGTATCTGGACGGTAACAGGATGATCATAATTCTCGGAGCAGTAATAGGCGTCCCGGTCGCAAAACTTGCAATGGATAAGCTCTTCCCAATCTTTGTGGCAAATGTCGGCTGCGCATTGCACCTTGAATTCAGGCCGATCTATTATGTAATGATCTTTGCATCGATCTATTTATGCTATGTGGTGATCAATCTGTTCTTAATGAGAAAACTGGGTAAAGTAAGCCAGGCAGAAGTGCTTAAAAATCGAGAATAACAAAATAATAAAAAAGTTGTTGACATCTCAAATTAAATTGTGTACAATCTAATCACAAACAATCAAAAAAGGAGGTTTCAACATGAACTTATATGATTTTAAAGTTATGACACGTAAAGGCGAAGAAGTATCACTTGATGAGTACAAAGGAAAAGTTGTCTTGGTGGTAAATACGGCTACAGGCTGCGGATTTACTCCTCAGTATACCGATCTTCAGAAAATATATGACGAACTTCACGACGAAGGGCTTGAAATACTTGATTTCCCCTGCAACCAGTTCGGAAATCAGGCTCCCGAGGGAGACGAAGAGATCCATACATTCTGTACCGGACGCTTCGGCATTAAGTTTCCTCAGTTTGCAAAAATTGATGTTAACGGCGAGAACGCGATACCGTTATTTAAGTGGATCACCGAGAATACAAAGTTTGAAGGATTCGACGGCCCCGCAAAACTGGTCCTTTCACCTATTGTAAAAAAGATGGATAAGGATTATAAAGAAAACGGTAACATCAAATGGAACTTCACAAAGATCCTCATTAACAAGGAAGGCGAGATCGTAGGACGTTTTGAGCCTACCGCTTCCATGGACGATCTTAAAGAAGCTATCAAAAAGGAACTGTAATGGCTGATAAATACGATTCTTTAAAACTTGAAAACCAATTATGCTTTCCGCTTTACGCATGCGCCAAAGAAGTGGTAAAACGCTATAAGCCGTTTCTTGATAAGATCGACTTAACATATACGCAGTACATAGCCATGATGGTCATGTGGGAGCATAAAAGCGTGAACGTTAAAGAGCTAGGCGAATATCTTTTCCTCGATTCGGGGACGCTGACTCCGCTTCTTAAGACGCTTGAGAAAAAAGGTTTTGTTACCAGGGAGCGGTCCAAAGAAGACGAGCGAAATCTTATCGTAAAAGTTACCGACAAGGGGCTTAAGTTAAGAGATGAAGCAGTAAAAGTTCCTATGGAAATGTCGGGATGCATCAAGTTTGAAAAAGAAGACGCGGCGCAGTTATACAGACTGTTGCATAAAATGCTTGATAATTTTGAATGATTGAAAATTAGTTTATAAGCGCACTAAAGGCAAAGAGCGGGATGACCGTTCTTTGCCTTTATGTTTTTGTAAGTTTTATTTTGTGTTGACAAATTAGCAATGGGTAACTATAATGCAAATCGGAGGTTAGCAGAAACTAACTTCAAATAAGAAAACGGAAGCAGAGGTTACTGATATGATGCCCTTGGC
>JAEEGG010029413.1_pt1 | contig 10267 bp, 10 predicted proteins | sample 9134161 | NCBI WGS metagenome assembly JAEEGG01 (sample SAMN16246543, study PRJNA631951) | gut metagenome | biome: gut microbiome; feature: rumen; material: CR-attached | host: Bos | place: Iran: Karaj | collected 2018-10 | reverse complement strand
AAATGGAAAACAGCAAGGGCCATATAGCGAGCAGCAAATAATGAATGCTATTAAACAAGACCCTAATGTTCTAGATCTGTTGGTTTGGAAAAAGGGTATGGCAGATTGGCAACCATTGAAAACCCTTTCTGAATTTGCAACAATAACAAGTGGCGAATGTCCTCCGCCGATTCCAGAATAATTTAAACTTCTATCAATATGAGCTTAGTTAATGTAAAATGCCCAAATTGTGGCGCAGCAATCCAACTGGACAGCAGTAGAGAGGAAGGCTTCTGCTCTTATTGCGGTTCAAAAGTCCAAGTCCAAGAAGCCATTAGTAAAGTAAAGATTGACAAATCTGGAGACGTTCAAAACTTCTTGAACCTTTGTAAGGCTTCTATAGAAGCAAACAATGGGCAAGAGGCATATGATTATGCCAACAAAGCACTTGAAGTAGATGCGCAGAATGCTGAAGCATGGTATCTGAAAATGCACGCTGTTGGATTAACCGGAATTTTGAAGGACTTGAAATGTGATGAAGTTTTAACGGCTGGTCGAAAAGCTATGGAGTTCGACAGCTCATCTGAAATGAAAGATAAAGTCTATAGCTTCTTCTTGTTGAAATGTTTCAGTAGCCTTTCTTTTGTAACTAAACATCTTCTTGATGTAGATTCAATCAAAAGATTGTATGAAGCCAATCTAAGAGTTAATGTTTCCGAAGCAACTCAAAAGACATTAGCAGCAGATACAATATGTGACTTAATCCTACAGCAAAAGCAGCAAATCCTTAATCTACGTCTTGCAGTTCCCGATTCAGTGATTACGAACAATCCTCAATTAGCATCAAGAACTGCTGACATTGCTAACTATTGGGTTCAATTCCAAAATGCGATAAACACTCGCTTCAAGGCGTATGGCACAAATATGAATGACAACGCACTTATGGAGTATCGAAAAGATTTGGTTAGAATCAAGCAAGGACTACCTCAGGAAGAATTAGACCAAACCTCATCTGAAGATGCTATGGATAATGAACCAGAACCGACAAACTGGCTTGCTGTTATTGGCGGCTTAATTGTTATTGGCTTAATCATTTGGTGGATATTATCTCCTATTCTTAGGCATTAAAATAGTTACAGCATTACATGCTTCTTAGGGAGGTGGCAGCAAAGTACTATAAATGTAAATTCCTAATTTCTCTTAATATCATCCCATTCCGAACATAATGGAGTGGGATTTTTTGTTCTTATATGCAACTTTTTTCCAAAATCTTTGGTAATTACATAAATTAATCGTATTTTTGCCGTCGAATAGGTGGCATATTGCCACCAATAACAATAAAATTGAAGAGTATGGCACAGTCAGCAGTAACAGTAAGAATAGACTCGGAGATGAAGTCGCAGTTCGACGAACTCTGCGAGCAGTTTGGCATGAGTGCAAACACGGCTTTCAACATTTTCGTAAAGGCAGTTGTCAGGAGCCGTAGCATTCCGTTTACCATCAGGGGCAACAGGACAGAGACACCCAATGCGCTCGACCTGTTTTTGAAACAACGCCAGGCTGCGGAGGCCAGCCAGGAGCCGGAAATGACACTCGATGAAATCAATGCGGAGATTCGTGCTGCAAGGGAAGATAGACGTAAAAAACAGCTGGCTGTATGATTTATGCTGTGATTGATACCAATGTGCTGGTGTCGGCCCTTATTACGCGCAACCCCGAGTCTGCTACTGTAAAGGTGGTGAGACTCCTACTGGACAATGAATTTGTACCTTTGTATGATGCTGACATCATCACGGAATACGAGGATGTGTTGCATCGCTCGAAATTCCCTATTCTCCCAGAAGTGGCTGATGCGTTGATATCTTATATTGTAGAGCATGGTGTCGAGGCATCAAGAGTCATTTTCGATGAACCGATGCCTGATGAGGATGATCGGGTGTTCTATGAAGTAACTTTAAGTAAAGAAGATTCATTTCTTGTGACAGGTAATCTGAAGCATTATCCTACATCACCCCGTGTGATTACTCCTGCAGACTTCATTATCCTCATCTAAGCATTTGAAAAATAATGGTTTATTAAAATAGGAGGTTAAGAAAATGGATTATCTGGAATATAAAGGCTACAAGGGCAGCGTGGAGTACAGCAAGGAGGACAACTGCCTGTTTGGAAAGGTGCAGGGCATGAGCAAAGACCTGATTGTGTATGAGGGTCAGACGCTCGATGAATTGCGCAAGGATTTTGAAGAGGGCATTGACAGCTACCTCGAGGGCTGCAAGGCAGATGGCGTTGAGCCTGCAAAGCCATATAGCGGCAAGTTGAATCTGAGGATGTCATCGGAGCTTCATTCCCGCGTGGCTGCGTTTGTGGCATCCACAGGCATCACAATCAATGATTTCATCAATCGTGCCATCAAGAATGAACTGAAGAAAGTTGCGGCATTATGACTATGACGAAAAAAACAATAACCAGGGAGGAACTGGCATATATTCAGAAAGTATTTTTCAAGGGAGCGGGCCTCGACGAGGCAAGGCTTCTGAAGGGTGAGGAACGCAGGGCTTACAGGCTCTCGCAGGTGGAGCGGCTGCTGGCGGAGAAACCGAGATCGTCGACAATGGCTGTATTGCTGTCGGACGAGTTCTGGAGTGCAGATGAGGGAAGGTCGCAGTACGAGGCGTCCAGTCCGCTATTGTCGCTGAAGGAACAGCAGACGCTGACAGACAGGGAGATGGACCGTCTGCGGCTGATAGTGGAAATAGCAGGCTTGTGCCACGACCTGAGCCTGCACTTCACGTTCAGTCTGAAGGAGTTCTTCGGTATCAGGAAGAGCGACTTCCGGGTGTCGAACAAGGGGCTGGTGAAATGGCTCACCACGACGGCGTATGAGCGGATAGCAATGCACACGGCCTACATCATGAAGAAGGAAGCCATCGGCGTGTATGTTAACCGGCATTACCTGCCAGCACAGGACCAATTGGCAGAACTGGCTGCTGAGGATGGTAGCTGGATAGACATGCCAGAGAGCACGGAAATACCGGCTCGTGACTATGTGCGTATCATACTTGATGAGCTGCTCCAGATAGAGCGGCACTGGCAGCGCGGACGCAGGCTGAAACTGAGACCAGACTTGGTGATACTTCACGACGAGATTTATGGTGTAGTGCCCTGTCGGTTTGACAAGGGGGTGCTGCAGGCCGCTCAGGCACTCTACGACTACATGGACAAGAAAGTGCAAGGTCGCTTGGTGGGGCAAGACAAGAACGTCAGGTCTGAGGTGCTGTGGCACTTTGCTGATAAGGTACGCGAGGTGCGCACCCGGTATCTGTCAAAAGGCTGGGTGGAGGACAACTCGCTGGAATTTAATTACCTGATGTCTCATGCCGAACGATGTGGAAAAGGCTGGTGGAATGAGGAGGACGATGCTCTATGATGAGTTTTATTCGCGAGGAATATGCCTCGGCGTCTGATTGGCTGTCGGCACTCAAAAAGGGTGAGGAGTGGACCCTTTATTAAAGAAGCTCCAGCATGCGGCGCCTGGCGACATGAGCAGGCTTCGCGGCGATGCCATGCGAAGAATCGGGAAAGGCAAGACATTCGAATACTGGGATATCTTCAGTCACAATGTTGAGCTTACGGTTGAGAAGGTTTGGAGGATAGCTGAGCTGACACTGCCTAAACTGGAGATTCAGACCGTCGGCATGTTGTCAATAGAGTGGCTGGATCAGCATGCTATTGACTGCCCGAATGTGCCCGAGAAATTGAAATCGGCAGAGGCTGGGGTGCTGATGGGCTACCTGGTAGAAGCCGGGGTGCTGAACGGCGACTGGCAGCCCGTGAGACTGAGCGGGTCGGAACGGGCTTTGGTGGCTAAGGCTGTGTGCGACCGTCTGGACATCAAAGAGGTGTGGCAAGTGTTCGGCCAGTTGTGGAACGAGAAGCCTGAGACGCTGCGCAGCTATCTGAACAAAGCACTCGAACAGAGGAAGTCGCTGGATTTCCAAGAAAAACTGAGAAATATTTTGAACTGATAATCAATTAGTTAACTGCATCCGTACCTGCTACGCGTACCTACTACGTAGCAGGTTTTTTTTGTGCCTTTGTTGTACCTTTGCACCGTCGAAATCAATCGACAGTGTTCATTGACTTATTGATACAAAACGATGGAAACAAAAATCTTACGTGTGGTACGCCAGGGCGAGGCCTTCAGCGTACAGAGTTCTAAACAGGAGTCGGGCAGCCTGCAGAAGTGCACGATTGTGCTTCGCGAGCTGGGCGGCTCCAAGTATGAAAACGAATATGTGTGCACGATGCTGGGCAATCTGGCGGGGTGCAGGTTCTACGAGGGCGATTTGGTTGCGGCCACGCTCCGTTTCTCTACGCACGAGTATCAGGGGCAGGTGTTTCAGGAAATACTGGCAACTGATATCGTGAAGATATAATACCCACCCCCGGTCCCTCCCGTGCGGGAGGGGAGACTGGTTACTGGCTGGGTGGGGCTTTCATTGAGTTGAAGTGAGGAGGATGTTCCCGGGTAAATGCGCAAAGAATCTGAACTTCTACGTCTCACAAAAAAAATCAACTCATAAAAAAATGGAAATCAATATTCAAACACAACAGATTGTCGTAAATGACAACCAATACATGACGTCGCTCGAGATTGCCGAGCTGACAGGTAAACAACACTGCCATGTGATGGAGGCCATCAGAAAGATGGAGCCTGCATGGGTGAAAGTCAACGAATCGAAATTCCGATTGGTTGAGTACAAAGACCAGAAGGGCGAGCTCCGCCCCTGCTACCAACTCACGAAGACCGAGTGCCTGTACATCGCCACGAAGTTCAACGACGAGGCGCGTGCCCGTCTGGTGCTGCGCTGGGAAGAGCTGGAGAGAAGGGAATGGCTGAAGGTGAGAAGTGAAAAGCTGCTGCCTGAGCCGAAGGAGATTGTGCGGATGGCCGACGAGATTATCGGCAGGGGACTGCGCATGCTGAACGAGGCGGCTGAGGACACGCTGACGGCGACGCAGGTGGCCAAGACGTTCAACATGACGGTGTGGGACTTCAACCAGGTGCTGCGCGACATGGGCATCCAGTACCGCCGCCACGGACGCTGGAACATCTCTGACGACCTGGCAAGCCGTGACTTCGTGCGCCTGCGTACCCACGTATCCTATTCATTGAAGGGCGAGAAAAAGATTCGTACCTACATGACGTGGACGCTCGCCGGCCTGCGCTACCTGAACTCGAAACTTGGTTATCCTAATTTCTAATACGATGAGTGTACATACTATCTATTTCAAGGACGGAGAGAAGACGAAGTATCTCCGTCCTGTGCTCACCAGAGAGGACTACCTGCGGCTGCGCGACGGCGGTGAGCAGCGGGCCATTGTGGCGGCTGTGCGTGCAGGTGACGAACAGCGGAAATCGAGCCTGGTGCAGATGAACTATTCGTGCCTGCCCAACGAGGATGGGTCGCTGAAGGGCTCGAAGACGATGAGCACCACCGTGGGCATGGATGTCGACCATATCGCGGCCGAGGAGATGGCGGCAGTGAAGGAGCGCATACTGTCGCACAAGGAGGAGCTGGGGCTGCTGCTGTTGGAGGAGAGTGCGCGAGGACAGGGCTACCACTTGGTGTTCCGTCGCCGTCAGGAACTGTCGCAGGAGGATAACCTGCGCTGGGCCAGCGAATTGCTGGGAGTGGGGTACGACAAGGGGGCAAAGGACATTACCCGCGTGTTCTTTACGACTACCAATGAGCAGCTGGTGTTCTTGGATGATGCCGTCTTCGCGATTGAGGCAACGCACAGTGTTGCAGCGTTGCAGTGTTGCAGTTCTCAAGTCGCTTACGACCCTGATGCGAAGTACAACGGGGTGCTGTTCAAGGACATCATCGCGAAGTACTGGGAGCTGTATAATGACGGTAAGGAGCCTACGGAGGGTGACCGTAATGTGCTGACGTTTGAGCTGGCAGTCACGCTGCGTAGCATCTGTGGCTATTCGCTGGAGAAATTGATGCAGGTGATACCAAACTACTGGTCAATTTACACAGCGGAACCGACCCCGATGTGTAATTTTGAGGAGTATAGGAAGACGCTGGAGAATGCGCTGAAGGAGCCACGGAAGGGGATGCCGTACAGGCTGAAGCAGGTGCTGCAGGCGCTGAAGTCGCAGGCTGGCGTGAAGGCTTGCGGCGGTACGCTGACTGCGCCGCCGCCTATGCCCAAGAGGCTGCCGCCGCTGCTGAAGCTGCTGACGAAGAACGTGCCCTGGTTCTATAAGCCTGCTGTGGCCAATGCGGTGTTCCCGGCCTTGGGTGTTCACCTGCACGGCGTGAAGTTCCGCTACTGGGATAATGTGGAGCACGAGGCCACCTTTATGAATATCCTGATAGGCCGTCAGTCCATCGGTAAGGGTACCATCAAGAAGCCCATTGAGTACATCATGGCGGACATCAAGCAGCGCGACCAGCCTAACCGTCAGCGCGAAGCCGAATGGAAACAGAAGAACCCGGGTGCCAGGCAGAAGAAAGACCCGCGCCCGACGGACATCTGCATCCAGATGCTGATTGACAACCTGACCGATGCCGTCTTCAATCAGCGCATTGTGGATGCCAACAACAACGGCCAGCGCTTCATCTATACCATCGTGGACGAGATAGAGGGCTTGAAGAAGGTGACCTCGAAGGGTACGGTGGACGAAGTGGGGCTGCTGATTCGCAAGGCCTTCGACAACTCTGATGCCGGTCAGGAACGCGTAGGTGCCGATTCGGTCAGTGGCATCGCCCCCCTGAGGTGGAACTTCAACGCCAGCACGACCCCGCCCAATGCCAAGAAGTTCTTCTACAAGATGGTGAACGACGGTACCGTGAGCCGACTGGATGTCTCGTCGATTATCAAGGGTGATGACGACGACGATACGGCACCCATCCTGGGCATCTACGACCACACGTTTGCCGCCGAACTGAAGCCCTACATCGACCGCCTGGAGTCTGCCAGCGGACTGATAGAGTGCGCCCAGTCGAAGAAGCTGGCACTCGACATAAAGCAGGAGAACAAGGACGCCGCCAAGCTCTACGATAGCGAGGCTTACAGGGTGTTTTCGTATCGTGCCAACGTCATTGCCTGGCTGAAGGGAATGGTGCTCTATGTGGCGCACGGCTACCGATGGAGCAAGGAAATCGCCGATTTTGTCCGCTGGAGTCAGCAGTATAATCTGTGGTGCAAGATGCTCTATTTCGGTCAGCAACTGGAAAGGGAACTGCGTGAGGAGATTGAGATTCAGCGCCAGTCGGGGCCTCAGAACTTGCTGGAGCTGCTGACCGATGAGTTCACCAGGGAGCAGTACCGCCAGATGCGTCAGCAGCAAGGCAAGAGCGGCGACGGCGAGTCCACGCTGCGCAGTTGGCAAAGTCGCGGGTACATTGTCTATGACGAGGTGAGCGGCAGGTTCTGCAAGACGGAGGCGTACAAGCAGAAGTTTGCCCTCATCGACAAAAAGTAGCACGAACGTTGCCGGAAATATTTGGCGTTCTCGAACATTTTGATTACCTTTGCACCCTAAATTGAAGTTGAAATGACAGTTTGCATAGCAGAGAAGCCGAGTGTGGCTCGTGATATAGCACGCATCTTGGGGGCTACCAGTTCCCACGACGGATATATGGAAGGTAACGGCTATCAGGTGACGTGGACGTTTGGTCACCTGTGTGAGCTGAAGATGCCCGAGGACTATACGCCGATGTGGCGTTCGTGGAGCCTGACGGCGCTGCCGATGATTCCGCAGCGCTTCGGCATCAGGCTGAAGGAGGACGAGGGCGTGAAGAAGCAGTTTGCCACCATCGAGCGGCTGATGAAGGCGGCCGACGAGATAGTGAACTGCGGCGACGCCGGACAGGAGGGTGAGCTGATACAGCGCTGGGTGATGCAGAAGGCACAGCCTACGTGTCCCGTGAAGCGCCTGTGGATATCGTCGATGACCGACGAGGCCATCCGCGAGGGCTTCCAGAACCTGAAGGACCAGTCGGAGTACCAGCTGCTCTACATGGCCGGACTGAGCCGCGCCATCGGCGACTGGCTCTTAGGCATCAACGCCACCCGTCTCTACACAATCAAGTACGGCCAGAACCGTCAGGTGCTCTCCATAGGAAGGGTGCAGACACCGACGCTGGCCCTCATCGTGAACCGCCAGAAGGAGATAGACAACTTCAAGCCCGAGCCCTACTGGGTGCTGGCAACGGTCTATCGCGACACCACGTTCACGGCGACCAAGGGGCGGTTCACCAGCAAGGAGGAAGGCGAGCAGGCTTTTGAGACCATAGCCGGCAAGCCCTTCACCGTGACCGACGTGCAGAAGAAGAACGGACGTGAGACACCTCCCTCGCTCTACGACCTGACGTCGCTGCAGGTAGACTGCAACAGGAAGTTCGGCTTCTCGGCCGAAATGACGCTCAACCTCATCCAGAGTCTCTACGAGCAGAAGCTGACCACCTATCCCCGTGTAGACACGACCTTCCTGAGCGACGACGTGTATGCCAACTGTCCGAACATCATGAACGGCCTGTACCAGACGAAGGTGGCAGGGCAGGCACCCTACGCCGAGCTGGTTCGCCCGTTAGGCGGCAAGCCGCTGCCGAAGTCGAAGAAGGTGTTCGACTCGTCGAAGGTGACCGACCACCACGCCATCATCCCCACAGGCGTACCCCCGCAGAACCTGCCCGATATGCAGCGCAAGGTGTACGACCTCGTGGCCCGTCGGTTCATTGCCGTGTTCTATCCCGACTGCAAGTATGCCCAGACCATCGTCATGGGGCAGGTGGAGGACGTGGAGTTCAAGGTGACGGGCCGCACCATACTGGATGCCGGATGGCGGGCGGTGTATGCCAAGGACGTGAACACGGGCGACGAGGACGAGAAGAAGCCCGAGGAGGAAGAGCGCACGCTGCCAGCCTTTGAGAAGGGCGAGAGCGGCGAGCACGTGCCCACGCTGACCGAGAAATGGACGACACCGCCCAAGTACTACACGGAAGCCACGCTGCTGCGGGCGATGGAGACGGCGGGCAAGCTGGTGGACGACGAGACGCTGCGTGCCGCCCTGAAGGAGAACGGCATCGGGCGCCCCTCAACCCGCGCCGCCATCATCGAGACCCTGTTCAAGCGTCACTACATCCGCAAGGAGCGCAAGAACTTGGTGGCTACTCCGACGGGCATAGAACTGATTGACCTCATCCACGAGGAGCTGCTGAAGAGTGCGGAGCTGACGGGCATCTGGGAAAAGAAGCTGCGCGACATTGAGCACCAGAAGTACGATGCCCACCAGTTTGTTGACGAGCTGAAGGTGCAGGTGACGGAGATTGTGCGGCAGGTTATGGGCGACAGTACGAACCGTCACGTCACCGTGCTGACGGAAGAAGACCTGAAGAAGAGCAAGCCCGCAAAGACAGCTCAGGCTCCCAAACCGAAAGCACCGCGCCAGAAGAAGGCGGCTTCGGCTGGAGAGCCTGTAGAAGGAGCACCGTGCCCACTCTGCGGACAGGGTCGTATCATCCGAGGCAAGACGGCCTACGGGTGTTCACGCTGGAAGGAGGGTTGCACCTATAGGGTGCCGTTTGTGGACGTTGAACGTTGAACGTTGAACGTTGAACATTGAACGTTGAACGTTGAACGTTGAACATTGAACGTTGAACATTGAACATTGAACGTTGAACGTTATTTCATTCCAACAATTTTGGTTTTGGGCAGTTCCTTGTTGCGGCGGTTGACCACCGTGACAACGGCCTGCGCCAGGTTGATGAAAGCCAGCCCGGTGGCGGTGTCGCTGCTGAGTGCCGCAGGTGTGCCCTGATCGCCGCTGTCGCAGATGCTTTGTACCAGCGGTATCTGTGCCAGCAGGGGGACGTCCATTTCCTGTGCCAGGTTCTTGCAGCCCTCGCGGCCAAAGATGTAGTACTTGTTCTCGGGCAGCTCGGCAGGGGTGAACCACGCCATATTCTCGATGAGTCCGAGGATGGGCACGTTCACCTTCTCGTTGCGGTACATGTCGATACCTTTGCGGGCGTCGGCCAGTGCCACCTGCTGGGGGGTCGATACGATGACGGCTCCCGTGATGGGCAGCGTCTGCAGCAGCGTCAGGTGAATGTCGCTGGTGCCTGGAGGGGTGTCGAGTATGAAGTAGTCCAGCTCGCCCCAGTCGGCATCGGCAATGAGCTGCTTCAGGGCGCTGGTGGCCATACCGCCGCGCCAGAGCGTGGCTGTGGTGGGCGACACGAAGAAGCCGATGCTGAGCATCTTGACGCCA
>JAEEGG010029410.1_pt1 | contig 10268 bp, 8 predicted proteins | sample 9134161 | NCBI WGS metagenome assembly JAEEGG01 (sample SAMN16246543, study PRJNA631951) | gut metagenome | biome: gut microbiome; feature: rumen; material: CR-attached | host: Bos | place: Iran: Karaj | collected 2018-10 | reverse complement strand
TTCTACCGCGGCAAATACAGCTTCTTACTTGAAGAGCGACAGAGGCGTTTTGAGGAAAAGCGCAAACAGTATGAAAAGGACCAGGCCAAGATCGAACAGCTCACCCGTGCGGCCGAGCAGATGCATCTCTGGGCCTTTATGGGCAATGACAAGCTGCATAAGCGGGCCTTTTCGATGGAAAAGCGCATCGAAAAGCTCGCGCAGAGCGAGAAGCCGAAGGAGCAGAAAAAACTGGCGGTCCGGTTTAAGGAGCGCCGTTTTGAGGGCGACGAGGTGCTCGCCGCCGACGGCCTGAAAAAGGCCTACGGCGGACGGGTGCTGTTTTCGGACCTCTCGTTTCTGGTGGAGGGGAAGGAGCGAATTGCCGTCATCGGCGACAACGGCAGCGGCAAGACCACCCTGGTGCGCCTGATCACGGGTGAGGAGAGCCCGGATGCCGGGTGGCTCGCGCTCGGGCCGGCCGTGCGGATGGCCTGTCTGCCCCAGCTGGTCCGCTTTGACGACGACAGCCGCAGCGCCTATGACACGATGCTGTGGGAATGCCGCTGCAGCCCGCAGGAAGCCCGGGACCGGCTGGCCGCCTTCGGCTTTCGCGGAGAGGACGTCTTCAAGACCGTATCGTCGCTGTCAGGCGGCGAAAAGAGCCGGCTGAAGCTGTGCATGCTGATGGGCGGGGATATCAACCTGCTGATTCTGGACGAGCCGACCAACCATCTGGACATCGCCAGCCGCGAGTGGATGGAGGACGCCCTTTCGGACTACGGCGAGACCCTGCTGTTCGTGTCGCACGACCGCTGGTTCATCGAAAAATTCGCCACGCGCATCTGGGCATTCGAGGACGGCAGGCTCACAGACTACCGCGGAAGCTATACGGAATACAGCGCCTGGCGGCAGCGGCAGGCGGCCTTTGCGCTCAGGGACACCGCATCGGGCGGCACGGGCAAAGCCGCGGCAGCAGAGAAAACCGCGGCGCCTGCACGCAGGAGCCCGGAGAAGCAGCTGCAGCGGCTGGAGAAGGAGATCGGGCGGCTGGAGGAAAAGCTTGCAGCGCTGGAGGAGGAGAGCGGACGCTTTGCCAGCGACTACCAGAAGCTGATGGAACTGGAGGAGCAGAAGGAGGCGCTGAACGGGCAGCTTCTGGAGCTGTATGAACGATGGGAGGCACTGAGTGATGGATAAGGATGAGCAGAAGAAGAAAAACCCGGCCTGGATTGTGGCTACGGTCGTGCTGGGGGCGCTGGGTCTGTTCTTCCGTTTCATGCTGCGCGGCTATGCATACTGGGGCTATCTCTGCTTTTTTCTGGCCGCACTGATCCTGGCGCATCATTTTTTGCCGGCGTCGGTCTGGCGGATCGTTCTGGGGCTGACCTGTCTCGGCTTCCTGTATTTCTGCATCGTTGAGATCCCCATCATCCGCAACGCCCGCACCGACCCCGATCCGGAGCGGCCGTATCTGATCGTGCTGGGCGCGGCGGTTTACGGCGATCAGCCATCCCTGACACTGGTGAGACGGCTGGAAGGCGCGCGGGACTATCTGCTGAAATACCCGGAGAGCACGGCCATCGTCTCGGGCGGTATGGGCAAGGGCGAGACCGTCCCCGAAGCGCAGGCCATGCACGACTGGCTGATTCAGAACGGGATTCCGGAAGGGCGCATCCTGACGGAGCCGGCAGCGACATCGACGAAGGAAAACCTGGCCTATTCGTTTGCGCTGATCCGCAGCCACGGGGATGACCCGAACGGAAACGTGGCCATCGTCTCGAGCGCGTATCATCTCTTCCGCGCCAAGGCCATGGCGCGTCTGCAGGGGGTGGAGGCAGTCGGCGTGGCGGCACCATGGGGCTATCCGATGGTCATGCTGAATTACTTCATACGCGAAGCGTTTGGTGTAACCCATCTGTGGGTGTTCGGAGAGTAAGATGATATCCCCCCGCCTTTCGGCGGGGGGATTGCTGTTTCTTACTTATCTGTCAGAGGAAGTTCTTTTTCAAGGCTGTCCACGAGGCCTGCGACCAGGGAGCCGTCAAGCTGCTCGATCTCGCCCGCGTCCACCCTCGCCGTGATCGCCGGGTCGATGGGAAGGCGCGCCGTATGGGGGATTTGGAAGGCGGCCGCTGTGTTTTCAGCCTGGCTTTTGCCAAAGATCTCATGCTGTCGGCCGCAGTCCGGGCAGACGTAATAGCTCATATTCTCAACCAGGCCCAGCACCGGGACATTCATCATCGCCGCCATGTTCACCGCCTTGGCCACGATCATCCCAACCAGGTCCTGCGGGGTCGTAACGATAATGACGCCGTCCACCGGCAGCGACTGGAAAACCGTCAGGGGCACGTCACCCGTCCCGGGAGGCATATCGACGAACATATAGTCCACATCGGTCCAGAGAACATCGGTCCAGAACTGGGTCACCGCACCGGCGATCACGGGGCCGCGCCAGACGACCGGTTCGGTCTCGTTTTCGAGGATCAGATTGATGGACATGATCTGAAGGCCGCTAGCGGTGGTCACGGGAAGCAGGTATTCCTCAGTGCCCATGGCATGCTCGGTGATGCCGAAGGACTTTGGGATGGAGGGGCCCGTAATATCCGCATCCAGCACCGCACAGCGGTGTCCGCGCCGCTGCATCTCGGCGGCAAGAAGAGAGGTGACGAGGCTCTTGCCGACGCCGCCTTTGCCGCTGACAACGGCGATCACCTTCTTCACGCTGGAAGCGGGGTTCAGGGCTTTCAGAAAGCTTTCCGGCTTCCGCTCGGAGCAGTTGGCACTGCAGCTCGAGCAATCATGACTGCATTCACTCATTTTTTCTTTTATCCTTTCGTCTTTGATCTATCTGCTGTTCAGGTTTTATCGTAGACAACGGAGGCCTCTTCGCTGTAGAACATCAGGATGTATTCCTCGAGGGTGATGCCAAGCGAGTGCATGTTCCCCGCGGCACCCTCGCCGACATAGCGGTAATGCCAGGGATGCCAGGCATAGCCCGTCTCTTCCTCCGAGCCCTCGGGGTAGCGCTGAATAAAGCCGTAGCGCCAGGCGTTTTCGCTCAGCCAGCGCGAGGTATCGGTCTGGGCCTGCCGGTCGCTGGTCTCGGTAAAATCCTCGTCCACCAGGTCGAGGGCGAGGCCGAGTTCGTGCTCGCTGCGCCCGGGCGCGGCAATTTTCCTGGAGACCTCCTCCTCGGCAAGTTCCGGCGAAAAGCCGCGATCGACGAGGCGCTGAACCTCTTCGTCATAGAGGACCAGCTGGTCATCCACGCTGCGGTAGGCCGAGAGGATCATCGGGCGGCAGCCCGCAGCCCGGCAGTCAGCCAGCATGCGTCCGGCCGCCTCCGCGCACATCTTGTCAGCCAGAAAGCCCCCTTCGATCTCCGTCAGCTTTGGCGTGTACGCTATCTCCGAAACCGGGTTCCAGGGGTTGACAAGAACCAGCTGCTGCTTCATCTCGGGCGGGGTCTGCCACATATGAAAGCGGACGGCTGCAAAGAGCACCAGCACCAGCAGGACCAGCAGAGCGGCCGCACGGAGGGTCGCAGATGTCCTGCCGGTATCGCGGGAAGAGGAAAAGCCTTCCCCGCTTTCAGCGGGGACGGCAGGAGGGGCAGCGGGGTCTGCTTTCGAATCAGGCATCGTCTTCATAGCCGTAATCACGGGCAACGCAGGTGCTGTAGATGCCGATGACCGTCAGTGCCATCACGAGCAGAGAGGAGCCCTGCCACAGATAGCAGCGCACATACTGGGCCGTCCGCTGGACCCGGTACTCGCCGAAGAAGCCGGCGCCGATCAGGCTTGCCACATAAAGCACAATGGCCAGAATATGGTACCAGCTCCAGCCGTTGGTCTTCACGGAGATGCGCATGTAATGAATGAACACCAGCAGAATCAGCACGGCAGAAAACACCTGAGCAATCGAGATGAAGGAGGCGTAGGGATTCAGACGCTTGATCAGGAAAAAATGCATCAGGGCCGAGTCATAACGGGTCGAATCGGCAATGATCTCAACGATGCCGACGAGAACCGCAAACATCCGGGCAACATTGCCCTCGTTGGGCCAGCCGTCCCAGAGAGGCTCGGAGCGGTGGCGGATGAAGAACACGCAGAGAATGATGCAGACCACAAGCAGCACGAGGAACTCGAGGAAGAAGGTCGCAAGACGAAACTCAACATTGCCGGCGGCATCCGTCCAGGAGACGGCCCAGGGCAAACGCTGATACGCCTCATCCGTGATCACGATTCTGCCCCGGCAGGTGGTATTGAACAGCGAGCTCAGGCGGATCAGAGCCAGGGTCAGGCAGAGGCCCGGAGCGACAGCGTCCAGCAGCTCGCCGGCAGTGGGCGTCAGGCGGAAAAGCCGTACGATCAGGGCCGCCAGCAGCACGCCCAGAATAATCCCCTGGACGCAGTAGCCGCCGAAGCTGTAGTCGGTCAACGCCTGAAGCAGCGATTCGTACTGTTCAATGTGACTGTACCAGTGAATGAGCCGAGAGAGAAGGACGCTGAGGACCACGGCAATCGGAAAGAACACCCAGACCGCCGTGTTGTGCCGGTGGTCCATCGGATACAGGGCCAGCGTCAGGCAGAGGCCCGCCGCCATGCCCAGGGTGATGACAATGGCGCTCCAGTAGATTGTGATACTGCCGGTAAAGACCGCAATCTCGTTCATGGCGTTCCCTCCGTTTCCGGAATGGCGGTGGCAAAGTAAATGATATCGCTGACCTCCCGCTCGCCGCCGAAGTCGATGTAGTTGAATGGGGCGCCGCGCCAGACGATCTCGCTGGTCTGGCCGCCGTCCAGGCAGTAGGCCTGCTGCAGACCGCGCTCATACATGTGCTCGCCGAACTGATTGACGGTCCAGCGGGCTTCCATCTCGGGAGAGTGGTTCAGGGACATATAGAAATAGTGCAGATGGTCTTTCTGGCCAATTCCCGCACGGGAATAGCCGCGGTCAATTTCGCCGGCAGGGTACCAGTCGCAGACCTGCAGCTGGCCGTTCTCCACCAGCACGGGGCCGAAGGCAATCGAGAAAACAATGTGGTTTTCGTCGATCCAGGCCTTCATCTCGTCCGGCGTCGCCTCCTCCAGCCGGTGCCAGAACAGGAGGTCGCCCTGATCCGTCACAAACATCGTGTCGGTACAGTTGTATTTCTTATAGCTGCCGGTATAGTTTGCCTCGCTGAAGCGGTACAGATCGCGGTCATAGACCACGATGCCGAAGTCCCGGAACATGTAGAAATCCGCATTCATCGCAACGACAGCGTTGACGCTGGCAGCCAGCGAGGTGGCAAAGAGCTTGTTGGAAGAGCCGAAGGTGTCGTCCACGAACTTGCGGCGGAACTGGCTGGCATCCGCGATCTTGACCTCGCAGCAGCTGACCGTGTTGCCGTTTATCAGTTCTTTCCAGAGGATGGTAAGAATCGTCTCGTCATAATAGTACTGAATATCCGTATCCGGCCGGAAATTCAGGTCCGGCGAGAAGATCATATCCTGCCCCTCCAGCAGGCCGGAATTCCTCGCCTGCTCGATCACGGGCAGGAGCTGAGCCGCATTGTCCGGGCTGACGCTGCCGAAATTCGCCTCCCGGGGTTTCGGAGCAACCGTATCCCCTTCCGGAATGCTGTAGTGTTTGGGGATATAGGTGATGTCGCTCAGGGCGTTGGCCTTGGAGTTGTTGAGACCGGCGTCGAGCCGGGAGACCAGGTTCGCAGTCCCCATGGGGCGCGTACCTTCGGAGGAGGGTGCGGCCGTATCCGGGTGCAGGTTCAGCAGGGACCAGGAAAGGACGACGAGAGAAACCGCTGCAAAAATCAAACTCAGAAGGCCGAAGCCCAGCTTTGCAGCGACGCTTTCCTTTTTCTTCCGCTTTTTCTTTTTTGGTTTTTTCCCGGGAGCCGGTTCGGCTCCGTTTTCGGCCGTCAGCTCCTCCGGGGCAGGGGGTGACGGCTCTCTGGAGCTTTTCACCTCGGGGACACGGAAAACCTGGGTCAGGCCGGCATCCCCGGGCAGCGGTTTCTGTCTCTCCGGAGCCTCGGCGGCCTCAGGGAGTTCTTCTTCGGAAACGCGGTCTGCGCCGGAGGAGTCATCCGCATCGGCAATGCTCTCTTCGCCGGCGCCGTCAGCTGCCGGAGAAGGTGCATCCTCGGCCGCGGGCTCGGAAAGTGCAGCACCGGGTACGGGTACGGACGAATCCTGCCCGGCATATTCGGCCAGAATCTCTTCCAGATCATATTCTCTGCTCATACTCGCCCTCCCCTCAGCTTTCTCCGCCGACAAGCGCAGCCATCAGCGGCCGGTCGGTCACAATCTTCCAGGCGCCGTCAACATACTGCAGTTTTATCTCGAGCTCGGTTTCGGAGCAGAGCGCATCCGGATGCGCAAGCGCCTCCTCCAGAGCCATGGCATAGACCCTGTCCGTAACCGTCTGCAGCGGCGCGCCGTTTTCATCATAAACCTCGGATACCGGTTTATCCGCCGTCTCCTGCTCGAAGATTTCACTTGCACGCGCCGCGACGGCGTCCTCCGTCCGGCGGATATTCAAGACCCGGAAGCTGACAGGCTGGACCGCCTCCAGTCCGCTTACGCGGCAGTCCCCGTTCAGGGACCAGGTATAGGTCTTTTTCAGCACATCATAGATCTTCCTCGCCTCGGGCGTCTCCGGCTCCTGCTCAAGGCCGAGCGTCACATAGTCACTCAGGCAGGAATAGGCCGAAGGGTAATTGCCGATCCGGATACTGTCAAAAAACCAGGTGACGGTCTCTGCCGGGTCACCCTCCGGCCGGTTCCAGATGCTTCCGAACAGGCTGGAATAGACGCAGGCAAGCACCGCCAGCGCCGCAAACAGCGCAGTAAAGACCACCCAGAACAGGCGTATTCTTCCGCTCAAGTCCTCTTCCTCCCTATTCATCCAGCTTCAGCACCGCCAGAAACGCCTCTGTGGGAATCTGGACCGTGCCCAGCTGACGCATTTTTTTCTTGCCTTCCTTCTGCTTTTCCAGCAGCTTTTTCTTGCGCGTGATATCGCCGCCGTAGCACTTGGCAAGCACATCCTTGCGCAGGGCCTTGACCGTCTCGCGGGCAATGATCTTGCCGCCGATGGCAGCCTGGATCGGCACCTCGAAGAGCTGGCGGGGGATGTTTTCCTTCAGCTTTTCGGCCAGCTTCCTCGCACGGGGATAGGCCTTGTCGCGGTGGGCGATGAAGCTGAGCGCATCGACCTGATCGCCGTTCAGGAGCAGGTCAACCTTGACCAGATCGCTCGGCTGGTAGGAAGAAAACTCATAATCCAGCGAGGCATAGCCCTTGGTCCTGGCTTTCAAGGTGTCAAAAAAATCGTAGATAATCTCGTTCAAGGGCATCTCGTAATGCAGCTCAACCAGGCGGGTATCCAAATACTGCATGTTCTTATACACGCCGCGGCGGTCCTGACAGAGGGGCATGATGTTGCCAACATAGTCGTTCGGGGTAATAATCGAAACCTTAACATACGGTTCATAGGCCTCTGCGATCACGGCCGGATCCGGATAGTTATGGGGGTTATCCACCATGACGGTTGTGCCGTCGGTTTTTTCGACACGGTAGATGACCGAGGGCAGAGTCGTGACCAGCTCGAGGTTGAACTCGCGCTCGAGCCGCTCCTGAATGACCTCCATATGGAGCATGCCCAGAAAGCCGCAGCGAAAACCAAAGCCCAGCGCCACGGAGCTCTCGGGCTCGTAGGAGAGGGAAGCATCGTTCAGCTTGAGCTTTTCCAGGGCGTCCCGGAGATCGGGGTATTTTGAACCGTCCTCGGTATAAATGCCGCAGTAGACCATCGGGCGGGCGGGCCGGTACCCGGGGAGGGCCTCCTGTGCCGGACGCGCCGCCTCGGTCACGGTGTCGCCGACCCGGGTGTCCGCAACGTTCTTGATGCTGGCGGTGAAATAGCCGACGTCGCCGGCGCAGAGGGCCTCGCAGGGCTCCAGCGCTGTGGGACGCAGATAACCGGTCTCCAGGACCTTGTACCGCGCGCCTGTCGACATCAGAAGCACTTCCGTGTCTTTGGTAACCCTGCCGTCGAAGACACGCAGGAACACGATCACCCCGCGATAGTTGTCATACTGGCTGTCAAAAATCAAAGCCTTCAGGGGAGCATCCGGGTCGCCCGCAGGGGCAGGGATGCCATGAACCACCGACTCGAGAACGGAATCGATGTTGATACCGGCCTTGGCGCTGATCTCGGGCGCGTCCTGGGCAGGGATGCCGATAATCTCTTCAATTTCGTTCTTCACCCGCTTCGGATCAGCCGCCGGCAGGTCAATCTTGTTGATCACGGGGAGAATCTCAAGATTGTTGTCCAGCGCGAGATAGGTGTTGGACAGCGTCTGCGCCTCGACGCCCTGGGAGGCATCGACGATCAGAAGCGCGCCCTCACAGGCGGCGAGAGAGCGGCTGACCTCGTAATTGAAATCCACATGCCCCGGCGTATCGATCAGGTTGAGGGTATAATTCTCTCCATCCTGCGCCCGATACTGCAGCCCGACTGCGCGGGCCTTGATCGTGATGCCGCGTTCTTTCTCGAGCTCCATATTATCGAGAATCTGATCTTCCATTACACGCGCCTCCACGGCGCCGCACTTTTCGATCAGGCGGTCTGAAAGGGTGGACTTCCCATGGTCAATATGGGCAATGATCGAGAAGTTTCTGATTTTACTCTGATCCGTCATGGCGTCTCCTGCGTATCGTTCGGCAAAGGCGGTCTGAAACGCGCTTCCCGCGGCTTTTCATGGTTCAGGCGGTCTCCGTACAAAGACTGCGACAGCATGATAGAGTATTATACCCCAAATACGGGTCCCTTGTAAATACAAGAATAAATTCTCACGCAGGGTTTTTGTTTGCTCTTGAAAAACCATTGGAAGCGTGTTAGATTAGGGGTGTCAAATCTTATCATTTCGGAGGAGTTCAGTATGTTTGAAAACCTTATTGAAATTCTGAAAGCCAACCCCCGCAAGATCGTCTATACCGAGGGTGCTGACGCCCGTATTCTTTCCGCTGCCGCCCGCCTGAAGAAGGACGGCTTCCTCACCCCGGTTCTGGTCGGAAACGCGGAGGAGGTCAAAGCGGCCGCCAAAAAGGGCGGCTTCGATATCGAAGGCCTTGCCATTCTGGACCCGGCCACCTATCCGGGCATGGATGAGATGGTGGAGAAAATGGTCGAGCTGCGCAAGGGCAAGATGACAGCGGACGAGTGCCGCGCAGCCCTGAGCAAGGGCAACTATTTCGGCACCATGCTGGTCAAGATGGGCGCAGCCGACGCCCTGCTCGGCGGTGCCACCTATTCCACGGCCGACACGGTCCGCCCGGCACTGCAGCTGGTCAAGACCAAAAAGGGAGCCAACCTCGTGAGCTCGTGCTTTATCATGGTCCGCGGGGAAGAGATGATCGCGATGGGCGACTGCGCCATCAACATCGACTATCAGGACAAGCTGGACAAGGAGGGGAATGTCGTTCTCTCTGCTGCGGCCCAGCTTGCCGAGGTCGCCGTGGAGACTGCAAGGACCGCGAAGGTCTTCGGGATGGAGCCGAAGGTTGCGATGCTGTCCTACTCCACCAAAGGCTCGGGGAAGGGCGCCGGCGTGGACCTCGTCCGTGAGGCAACCGCCATTGCCAAGGAGAAGGCGCCTGACGTCGCCATTGACGGTGAAATGCAGTTTGACGCGGCCGTTTCGCCCGTTGTCGGTCAGCTGAAGTTCCCGGGAAGCCCGGTGGCCGGCTATGCCAACACCTTTATTTTCCCCGAAATCCAGTCCGGCAACATCGGGTACAAAATTGCCCAGCGTCTCGGCGGCTTTGCGGCGTACGGCCCGATTCTGCAGGGCCTGAATGCCCCGATCAATGACCTGTCGCGCGGCTGTGACGCGGAAGAGGTCTATCAGATGTCCATCATCACCGCCGCCCTCGCCTGATCCCCTGAAAAGCTGAGCATCCACCCGCCGCAGCGGGTGGATGCTTTTTGGAGATTTGTCCATGGATCACGAACAGAACATGCATCTGGCGCTCGCACTTGCCAGGGATGCGGGAGAAAACGGGGATGTCCCCGTCGGCTGCGTCATCGCCGACAGGGACGGGAATGTCATCGGCCGCGGCCGGAACCGCCGGGAAGAGGGCCGGGATGCCACAGCCCATGCCGAAATCGAGGCCATCCGCGACGCCTGCCGGGCAAGGGGGAGCTGGCGCCTGGACGACTGCGTCCTGTATGTCACGCTGGAGCCCTGGCCCATGTGCGCCGGCGCCATCATCAAC
>JAEEGG010029399.1_pt1 | contig 10270 bp, 7 predicted proteins | sample 9134161 | NCBI WGS metagenome assembly JAEEGG01 (sample SAMN16246543, study PRJNA631951) | gut metagenome | biome: gut microbiome; feature: rumen; material: CR-attached | host: Bos | place: Iran: Karaj | collected 2018-10 | reverse complement strand
GCTCGAGAATGGCCTTTCCATCCATATGGCTGTGGTTGAAGCTAATAACATCGCTATCGATAGCCCTGACGATTTGGCCAAAGCTATCGAATTCGCACAAAATCTTCCTGTTGGTGAATGATGATTTCCATTGCTGAAGCCATATCAGACCTCTTGTTTGTCCGCGATACCGTGGTGGTACCGGGCTTGGGCGCTTTTGTGCGTAAACCTTGCCCCGCACAGGTTGATTTGGAAACGAATCGTTTTTCGATGCCTTCCTCCGAAATCAGCTTTGATGCAGGTTTGAGGGAAGACAATGATTTGATAATCAAGTATCTTGTCAATGAAATCGGGATCTCGGAAAACGAGGCCAAGCGCATGCTCTTCCATTTCGTGTCGGATTGTTTCAATAGCATGAAGTCGGGGCAGAAAGTTCAACTGAAGGATATAGGGACGTTGTCGTTTGGCCCTGAAAACGAGATGCTTTTTGAGCAAGACCCCACTGCCAACTATAACACCGATGCCTTTGGACTGTGCGATTTTGCCCTCGAACCTGTGGCAACTGAAACGGTAGAAGAAGAACACGTCGAAGAGACGCCGCCAACGCCAACGCCAACCGAAAATGAAACACCGGTTGAAGAAAAGCCCGAAGAAGGAGAAACTCGTGAGTTAGGCAAAGGCGTATGGGCTTTTCTGTTTGCCTTGTTGCTGATCATGAGCGGTTTGCTTTATTTCAAGGTGTACCGTCCCCATTTTTTCAACGAAGAACAAACCGCTGCAACTTCAGCCGATACGGAAGCGGAACCCGTCGACCCGCAAGTTTTGGCTGAGGAAATGGTGGGAGATTTGACGCGACAAATTCTCCGTGAGGAACAAACTTTGCCGCTTCCTGTCACCGTCAACAATAACGATACGATTCGTATTATTGCAGGCTGTTATGACAGGGAAGAACCTGCCGAACGGATGGTCAACTCGTTGAAAAACAAAGGATATGCCAATGCCTTTAAGGAAAAACGAGGCGACCGTTGGTTTGTTGCTTACGATCGTTATCATACCGAGGAAGAAGCCCATGAAGCGCTTCGCGAGATTAGGGAGGTGAGAGGCGAGAAAGGTTGGATATTGAAAGATTGAAAATTGGACTAAAACGTAATGCCGTGTCAAAGAAGAACAAATTACAGAAGTTTGCTGAGAACAAGACCTTTGGAAATCTGTTTGAATACAGCTATGAGCGTATCATGAGCGAGGGCTTTCCGCTGCAAGGGAAGTGGCACACCGACTTTTTCCACAACGACAACCCCATTGTCCTTGAGTTGGGTTGCGGTAAGGGGGAGTATACCGTGGGTTTGGCTCGGGTGCACCGCGACATTAATTATATAGGTGTCGACATCAAAGGGGCGCGCATCTGGCGCGGCTTGAAACAGTCGAACGAGGAGGGCCTGAACAATGTGGCATTCCTTCGCGCCCGCATCGACCAGATTGAACATTTCTTTGGTCAAAATGAAGTGTCGGAGATATGGGTCACGTTCCCTGATCCTCATCCTGGTGAAGGTGAGCGCAATGCCCGTCATCGTCTCACTTCTCCCGAATTCCTCGAACGCTACCGAAAAATCATTCGCCCCGATGGCGTGCTCAATTTGAAAACCGACAGCCCCATCATGTATGAATTCACTCTGCACGATGTGGTGGAGAAACAAGGTCTGCCCTTGCTTTATGCCAGCAACGACCTTTATGCCAACACCGATGATTTGGAAGTGAAGGCCATCCGCACATTCTATGAACAAATGTGGCTCGACCAAGGCCTGACTATCAAATACATCAGATTCAGGATAAACCCATGAATCTTTGAATTTTGAATTTTTGAATTTTGAATTTTAAATCAACGAAATATGTACACTGAAGACAATCAACTTTACATCGCGCATTGCGATAATGGTCCCATCTATATGATTGGCAAGATGGCCAACCGGCATGGTTTGATAGCTGGTGCCACGGGTACGGGCAAGACGGTTACCTTGCAGGTATTGGCGGAAACTTTTTGTCAGGCCGGCGTGCCTTGCTTTATGGCCGACATGAAGGGTGACCTTTCAGGCATCAGCCAGGCTGGACAGATGAGCGGCTTCATCGAGAAACGTTGTCCCGAATTCGGCATCACCAATCCGCAGTTCCATGGCTGCCCGACGCGTTTCTTCGATGTGTATGGCGAACAGGGCCATCCACTCAGGGCGACTATCTCCGACATGGGTCCCCAGCTCATGGCGCGGCTTCTCGACCTCAACGAGACCCAGACGGGGATCTTGAACATTGTGTTCAAGATTGCTGATGACCGTGGCTTGCTGCTCATCGACATGAAAGATCTGCGGATGATGCTGGACTATGTGGCGAAAAATGCACGAGAGTTCACGACCACTTATGGTACGGTCTCATCGGTGAGTGTGGGTGCCATACAGCGTGCGCTTCTTGCTTTGGAAGCTGAGGGCGGTGAGATCTTTTTCGGCGAGCCTGCCTTCAACGCATTGGATTTCCTCCAGACCGAAGGCGGTCGCGGCGTGATGAATGTGTTGGCTGCCGACAAGTTGATGCTCAACCCGAAGCTGTATTCCACCTTCCTGTTGTGGCTATTGAGCGAACTCTACACCCAACTGCCCGAAGTCGGAGACCTGGAACTGCCCAAGCTGATATTCTTCTTCGATGAAGCCCACATGCTGTTCAAGGACACCTCGAAGGCATTGGTCGACAAGATTGAACAGGTCATTCGTTTGGTGCGTTCAAAAGGTGTGGGCGTTTATTTCGTGACCCAAAGTCCCGACGATATCCCTGAAGCCATTGCCGGTCAGTTGGGCAACCGCGTCCTTCATGGATTGCGCGCCTATACGCCCAAAGAGCAGAAGGCAGTCAAGGCGGCGGCCCAGACCTTCCGCACTAACCCCAGCTTCAACACTGAGACGGCCATTTTGGAACTCGGCACAGGTGAAGCCCTGGTGTCGTTCTTGGATGAGAAAGGCGCGCCTTGTGTCGTGCAACGGGCTAAAATCCTCTTCCCGCTCAGTCAGATTGGAGCCATCACCGATGACCAGCGCAAGTCTTTGATACGCAAGTCGCGCCTCTATGGCATCTACGACAAGAGCTTCGACAGGGAAAGTGCCTACGAACTACTTGTAGAGCAGCAGAAGCAGGAAGAGAAACGCCTCCAAAAAGAGGCAGAAGAAGAGGAGAAGAGGAAGGCTAAGGAAGCCAAGGAAAAAGAACGTTCGAGAAGCACAAGTTCGAGAAGCACCTCCACCCGAAAGAAAAAATCGGCAGGTCAGAAAGCCCTCGAGAAGACGCTCAACACGACCGCCTCGACAATCGGACGTAATCTTGGCAACAGCATTGTGCGTTCCATCCTGGGTAGTATCTTCAAGAAGTGAAGACGCGTTTTTGTTGAAATGAAAAAGCCGGCCATAAGGTCGGCTTTTTCATTTTACTCATATCTTGTGGTCATCAACGAACCACAATCTTTTGTGACTTCACATTGTCACCGTTGACGAGGCGTAAGATATACACGCCATTGCTCAAAGTGACGGGTTTGGTGAAGCTGTCGCGGATGGTCTCGCTGCTCAGGATGCGGCCTGTCACGTCAATCACTTGCAACGTGGCCACACCTTCGTTAGCGATGATGAAGTTACCGTCGCTGATAAAGGCGAAGTTTTCGTTCGTGTCATCGTCAGCAAATGGATTGAAGACCAGTCTGAAACGCGATGCGTAGTCGGTGGTCCTTGCACTGAAGGTGTAGGAAGGAGTTGCAAGCAGGTCGATGTTCTCACCAGTGAGATTGTCGATGAGGTGGAGGTATTCCACATCCAGGTCGTTGACGGTCACATTGATTGTGTAGGAGCTGTTTTTGGCGGCCTTGAAGTCGACAGGTTGTTCATTGGCATTGCAAACGACGATGGCCAATTCTTGATTTTCCTTCGAGGCAAAGAGCTTGGTGCGGTTGTCTCTGAGCGACAACTTGGTGAAATCTTTGTCTTCTTCGCTACGTTTGACAATCAGGCGGTCGGTAACCATGTCATTTTCAAAAAGTTCCACATTGATACTTCCGGTTCTTTTCACTTCATCACGTGTTTTGGCGCTGCCGAAGGTGATGGTTGCGTCTTCGTTCTCGGCCAAAATGAAGAAACCTTCAGCTGGTTTTAAGGGTGAATCTTCGGAGATTTCACTCACGATGAGGTCGTCCTTTGTCGAGTTCATTCTGAAGCAACCTTCTTCCGCAACGTTTTCAGAAGCATAGGAAGTGACATTGTGAGCGTAAGGATTACCTATAAGGTGGAAGCCGGTCAAATACTCTCCTTGGCAGGTCAAAGAAGAAACGGTTACTGTTTCATTACCTTTTTTAAGTACACCCGCAAAGCCTAAAGTGGTTTCTTCATTATTTGCATAGATATAACCCTTGCTTGATTCCAAAGTGGTGAAATTATTTGCCTCTTCTTTTTGATTGATCCAATAATAAGTGGGCTCATGATAGTAATAGAGGTCATAATTATTGCTGAGCAAATTCTCTACAGATGCAAGGGAGACGCTGCCTTCAAGCGGTGATGCAATGAGATGCCATCCATTACTTGGATTATTGATCTCGCTATAGGCTGTGATGGATCTTAAAACTGTAGCTTGGACTCCGGTATTGTTGTGGTAGAGCTCACCTCCTTCTTGGATGACAAGGTTTGCAGCAGTACCTTTGTTGGTGATGGTATTGCTAGTTAAAGCCGCTTCAGGCATAATGGAGAGGGTGTAGCCTTTAAGAAGGGTAGCAGAAGTGATGTTTGCTGTCTCATCCACGTTGCAGTTTGCGGCAACTATGACGTTCAGGTTATCTTCAGGAAGTGATCCACAAGCCCAGTTGTTGACATTTGACCAATCTCCATCAGCATTAAAGAAGCTTCTGCCTTTATAATTGGTGAATCCGAAAACACTCCATTGGCTGGTATAATCACTGACAAGGCAATATGGAACATAAATCGGGATGTTTGAGCTAATGCTAGTAAATGAATTGTTTTCAGTGCCTTTTGAGGGAACTGAATTAGAGCAAATGTAAATTGCACTGAAGCTCGTGCAGTTGGCAAAAGCTTCGTTACCAATACGGTTGACTAATCTGGGAATGACCAAATCGCCAACAAAACCGGAACAACCTTTAAAGACACTGATCTGTAACCAAGTGATATCGTCGGGAAGTTTTAATTCGCCATTAAAGCTACTGCAGTTTAAAAATGCATACTGTCCCACCGAAGTTACAGAATTGGGAATGATTAAAGAACCAATGAAGCCGCTGCATTCTTCAAAAGCACGATATTCGATTTTTTGCAGTCCTTCTGAGAGGGACAGGGTGCCGTTAAAACCCGAACAAGTTGAAAAAGCATGGTGGCCTATTGAAACTACTGAGTTTGGAATAATGAGTGAACCAGTAAAACCTCCACAATGAAAGAATGCACTAGGTCCAATTATTTCTAAGCCTTCATTTAAAGTTAAAGACGTAAAGTGATCACAGTTTGCAAAAGCAAATTGTTCAATGTCAGTAATAGTACTAGGAATAACCAAAGATCCTATTAGGCCGTGGCATTTGTTGAAAGTGTGGTTGCCAATTGCTGTTACTGTGTAGGTGATGTTGTTATTTGACACTGTTTCAGGAAGAGTAATAGCTCCTGTTGGCTCAACAAATGATATCCATGGGTCATCGTTAGAAGAGTTGGGATGAACCAGCTTAACGTAATGAAGGGCAGGATTCGTAATCTTGTAGTACAATGTTTGACCTGTTTCACATACAGAAGAAAAATCATAATTTGCACGAAGAATCGCATCATCATCATGATTGTCGTTGTTGGCAATAGCTTTCATTGTCCCTGTGACAATTAGCAGCAAAGCAAATAAGGTCATTCTAGCAACCTTATTCCATAGTAAAGTCTTTACTTTCATGTTTGTTATTATTTGTCTGATTTTTAATATGTTTGATATAATTCTTGATATGCAAAGAAACCATTCTTTTGAGCGTGCAAAGATAATGCATTTTCTTTTATAGTAAGAAAGAATTTGTGATTTTTTTTTGATGAAAGCGACGAGTGAGTATGTTTTTGCGGCAACGACATTCAATCATTCCCAATCTCCTTGAGCATAGGCACAAACTTGAAGTCGCCGAAGGACTCTTGTTTCAAGCTGCCATCGTCTGATTTGACGACTCTCAGCATGGTTTGTCCTTCGTTTTCAGGTTGGTCGATGGGGATGACCATGATGCCCCCTGTCTTCATCTGTTGGACGAGGGCCTCGGGGATGCTCGGTGCACCGGCGGTGATGATGACGCGGTCGAAAGGCGCGTAGGTGGGCAGCCCTTCATAACCGTCGCCGAGGAAGGTCTTCACCCGAAAAGGCAGTTGCTCGATGATGCCCTTGGTCTTGAAATAGAGGTTGCGTTGCCGCTCGATGGTGAACACCTTGGCGCCCATAGCGGCCAACACACAGGCCTGATAGCCCGACCCTGTCCCGATTTCGAGCACCTTCATCCCTTTCTCCACTTGCAGGAGCTGGGTCTGGAAGGCGACGGTGTGCGGCTGCGAGATGGTCTGCCCCGAACCGATGGGGAAGGCCATGTCTTGATAGGCCAACTCGACAAACGAGGAGTCCAAGAAGATATGACGTGGCACCTCGTTGATGGCCGACAACACGGCCTCGTTGGTGATGCCTTTCGCGCGCAGCTGCTCGACGAGTTGTTTGCGCAGGCCTTTGTGGCGGTAGGTGTCTTCTAAATTGGTGTTCATAGCGTGTGTGTCGGCCCTTCGGTGGGCTCCGCGACCTTAGGGTTTTTCGATTTGCGGCGCGAAATTACGGCAAACCGAACGATAAAAAAACTATTTTTGCCGAAAATTTTGGCCAGCCTCTCCGTCTGTCGAAGGGTTGGCGTGATGAAAAACTATGGAATATGCTGAAAATTGGTGTTTTAGGAGCGGGTCATCTCGGGAAAATCCATATCAACTGCATCAAACAGATTGAGGCATTTGACTTGGTGGGGTTTTTCGACCCCGCTGCCGAAACCGCCCGTCGGGTGGAAACGGAGATGCAGCTGCATTGTTTCGACTCCATCGATGCGTTGATTGATGCTGTCGACGTCGTCGACATCGTGACGCCTACCATCCGTCATTTCGAGTGCGCCTCCAAGGCCTTGGCGAAACGCAAGCATGTCTTCATCGAGAAGCCCATCGTGGCTACCCCCGAAGAGGCCAATGCCTTGAAGAAGCTGGCCGACGAGGCAGGGGTGAAGGTGCAGGTGGGGCATGTGGAACGCTTCAACCCGGCTTTCATCGCGGCAGAGCCTTTCATCAAGGAGCCCCTGTTTGTCGAAGCACATCGTCTGGCTTTGTTTAACCCACGTGGCACCGATGTGCCTGTCGTCCTCGACCTTATGGTGCACGACCTCGACATCCTGCTCACCATCATCAAGTCGGAGATCACCCATATCAGCGCCAACGGCGTCAGCATCGTGAGTCCCACGCCCGACATCACCAACGTCCGCATCGAGTTCGCCAACGGCGCCGTGGCCAACCTCACGGCCTCGCGTCTCTCCTTGAAGAACATGCGCAAGACGCGCATCTTCCAACCCGATGCCTACATCACCATCGACTTCCTGGACAAAGTGACCGAGATCACACGTATTCACGACACGGTCGATGTCGACAACCCGCTCTCGGCCACCATCACCTTGGGCGACGGCTCAGAGAAACAAATCACCTTTGAACGGCCTGAAATCCATCCGATTAACGCCATCAAGACCGAGCTGGAGAGCTTCTATGGCGCCATCGTCCACAACACCACGCCAGCCGTCACCATCGACGACGGGATCAATGTCTTGAAGTTGGCTTACCGCATCCTCGATGCCGTCGACGCCTCCATCGCCAAAGTGAAGAAATAATGAAAGGTCTCTACAATATTCATCTGAGGACTGCGTTACCTTATTAATTAACCGCTGTGTTATGAATCGAAAATCTACGCTTTTTTTCGTTTGGGGACTTCTTCTTGCCTTGAGTCTTGCTTCGTGCAATAAGATTCAGGGTCCACAGAAGGTGCCTTCCTACATCCATATCGAATCTATCGGGGTGGACTCGCTCACGGATTATTTCACCTACGGCGCCAACACAAGTAAAATCGCGGATGCCTGGGTGTATGTCGACGACCAGCTCATTGGTGCATACGAGCTCCCAACCACCTTCCCTGTGTTGAAGAAAGGTCCGCACAAGGTGGCCATCTATGGCGGCATCAAGGTGGACGGCCGCTCGGATACCCGCGACAGGTACCCCTTCTATCGGCCCTTGGTCTATAACAATCTGAATCTCGTTGAAGACAGTATCGTCAACCTCACTCCAGCGCTGAGCTATTATCCCATCGGCGATGGCACCAATGTCGCATGGATGGAGGATTTCGAAAACGCCAACACCCTTCTGCCCGACTACGACAGCCTCCCCGGCGTCGCCCGCGTCACTGGACCTGAGGCCTGGCATTCGGTCAATTCGTTCTGGTCGGGAAAGGTGGAGCTGCCACCCGATACCTTGGATTTCTACATGACCACCTCCGACGAGTTCGACTTCTACAAAGGCACCAACGGCGTGTATTGCCTGCTCGAGATGGACTACAACTGCAACGACACCTTCTTCGTCGGAGTCAAATACTACCACGACTATTACCTCGAGAGTTTGCCTTTGGTGAAGGTGACCCCGACCGACAAGACCCACGACAAGCCCCAGCGTTGGAACAAAATCTACATCAACATCGGGCCTTACATGAACAAAAACCAGAGCGCTTCGTACTTCAAGATCTATTTCACCTCCGACCTCACCACAGGGGAGGACATGGCCTACAACCATTTCTATCATCCCGCTTCCGAACCGCGCTATTATTATTTCGATAACCTGAAACTGCTTTATCGCAACCTGAACTAATGAACAAGAAAAGGCTGGCATCGCTCTATTTCGTTGTCGATTGGATTGCTTCCATTCTGGCATGGACGTTGTTTTACTTTTTCCGCAAGGCCCACGAAGACCTTTATATCAACTATTGGGACCGCATCACGCATTCCTTCGTCACCCCGAGCTTCTGGTTGGGCATCCTCATCATCCCCATCTGCTGGCTGATTCTCCATGCCGTGACGGGTGCATACGAGAAGGTGTACCAGAAGTCGAGGCTGAGGGAGCTCGGCCAGACCTTCTTCATCACGCTTTTGGGTGTGGTCATCCTCTTTTTCGTGGTCATCCTCGACGACGAGGTGGTCTCCTATAAATCCTATTACCAGTCGTTTATAGCCTTGTTCACGCTCCAGTTCCTGATGACCTACATCCCGCGTGTCATCATCACCAACTCGGTGATTTCGCGCATCAGGAGCAAGAAGATCGGGTTCAACACGCTCATCGTGGGCAGCAACGACAACGCCTGCGCCATCTATAAGGAGATCGAGGACGAGGTGAAGCCTTCGGGCCGCCGTGTGATAGGCTTCCTCAACGTGTACGACAAGAAAGAGTACAAGTTGGGCGAGTTCCTGCCGCGGTTAGGTTCCTATCGCGAGATTGAGCAGATTGTGAAAAGCAAGAATGTCGAGGAGGTCATCATCGCCATCGAGCGTTCGGAGGTGGAGACGATGAAGGTCTTGCTCTCCGTGGTGGATTCCACCGATGCCAACGTGAAGATCATCCCTGCCATGCAGGACCTGGTCTTCGGCACGGTCAAGCAGTCGGCCATCTGGCAGGCGCCGCTCGTGCAGGTCACGCCCGAGCTGATGCCCGTGTGGCAGAGGGTGGTGAAGCGTGCTTTCGACATCGTGGCATCGGTTTTCGCCTTGGTGGTGCTTTCGCCTGTTTTTCTCGCCTGTGCCATCATCGTGAAGGCGACCTCGAAAGGCCCCGTCTTCTACGTGCAGGAACGCATCGGCAAGGGCGGCAAGCCTTTCAAGATGGCCAAGTTCCGCAGCATGAGGGTGGATGCCGAGTCGAGCGGCACGCCTATGCTCTCGAGCGACGACGACCCGCGCATCACCAAGTTCGGCAAGTTCATGCGCAAGGTGCGCTTGGACGAGATCCCGCAGTTCTGGACCGTGCTGAAAGGCGACATGTCGCTGGTGGGTTACCGTCCCGAGCGGCAGTATTTCATCGACAAGATCATGGAGAAGGCGCCTTATTACCGCCTGTTGCTCAAGGTGAAGCCTGGCATCACCAGCTGGGGCGAGGTGAAATACGGCTACGCCGAGAATGTGGATGAGATGGTGGAACGCCTGAAATACGATGTG
>JAEEGG010029398.1_pt1 | contig 10271 bp, 9 predicted proteins | sample 9134161 | NCBI WGS metagenome assembly JAEEGG01 (sample SAMN16246543, study PRJNA631951) | gut metagenome | biome: gut microbiome; feature: rumen; material: CR-attached | host: Bos | place: Iran: Karaj | collected 2018-10 | reverse complement strand
ATATTGCGAACGATGATAGTGTTTTCATTTCCTTTTGTCTTGGTGGCGGAATTGTTGTCAAAATTGATTAAAAAAGGTGACAACGATCCGGCGATAAGCCGTGAAGAAGTTTCAGCCATGGCAGAAATGGCTGCCGAAGAAGGTGAATTTGAATTGTCGGAAAACAAATTGATACAGAATATTGTCCGCTTGGAAAATGTGAAAGTGGAAGATATTATGACTCCGCAAGTTGTGGTGGCCATGGAGCCGGATACTATGACAGTGGAGGAACTTTACAAAGATAAAGATGCATTGCATTTTGCAAGAATTCCCGTTTATAAAGACGACGACGAAGATAAAGTGACCGGCTATGTACTGCGTCAAGATGTAATGGATTGTATTGCCAACGATCAATTCTCCACAACGCTAAAATCTCTGCAACGACATATAGTGGCAGTAAAAGAAGGTCATGTGATTACACGTCTGTGGGAAACATTGATACGAAACAAAGAACATATTGCTGTTGTTGTGGATGAATATGGCTCTGTTTTGGGCATCGTTACTTTGGAAGATATTATTGAAACCATCTTCGGTATGGAAATTATAGACGAGACCGACAAAGTGGAAGATATGCAAAAATATGCTCGCGAAGAATGGGAAAAACGGCAAAAGGAAGAAAATATGGAAACCATTGAAGAGCAAATAGAGCAAGAAGAAGAAAAACTAAAAGAATCTGTGATTTCGCAAGTCTCATCTGAAGGCGGGAAAACTGAAGAGACTAAAGCAGACAAAGAAAGCAGAAATAACTGGTAGCAATAACAGTTTTTGCCGATTTAAAGATATTTATCACCAAATTGTGTGGTAATAGATGTTTATGAGGAAAATAATCCATTTCTCTAATTTGATATTATAAAAAATTGTATTTTTGCAATGTCATTTTCAATGATGATATTTAAAGGATTTAGCATCCTTTATAGCGAAGATGTAATTTTTTATAAAAAAATATGGGACAGACTACTAAAATATTTTGCTTGTTGCGATGTGTTTGTATATCGCTAACTTTAGTCGTGATGGGAATGAGCAATCCCGCTTATGCACAACAATTCAGGCTGGTGGAGGATACAGTACTCATCAACGCATCCGATTTTATCAGTCCGGTTTCAACTTTTTACATGAAGTGGGCGGCAAAATATCATGGCTATTATTTTTGTATTTTCAAAGAACAACAATTATATGGATTTGGTAGAGATAAACATAGATTACTTGTTATATCCGAAGACGAAAAGAATGTTGTTGAGGTTAAATTGCCCGATGATTTTAATAACAATAGTTATGGTGATATTTTCGTTCGTCATAATACGCTTTACTTACGACCCTCGTATCACAATGAGCAAAGTGGTTATTATTTTGACATGAGAGTGTGGAAGTGGAAGCCTGTTAGAGTAATTCCCAATATAATATATGATGATGATCAATATAGTATTGCCTATATCGATATTGGCGAATGGGGGGGTGATTATACCTGGTTTATTGAAAAAAAATTATCGAATGTATATATTCAAAAAAATAGTATGTCTTCAATAATCAGTGATATAAGAGACAATACTACTTCGGTGAGGATAAAACCATTCAATACAGAAGTAAAAGATGTTTGTAATCAATACATTATGTACAGGAAGTTGTCTCGCATCATCAAAAAGGATAGTGTTTATTATTTCATTAGTAGAGGTCGTGTAGATACCCTGATTTCTTTGAACGGAAAAGCACAATTATGTGAATATGGCGACAAATACGAAGATGCTGCTTTTCATCAAAGAACTTTTATTTCAAATGTTTATAATTCACATCAGAAGTTGTAACCCATTCCTACTCTTTTTGCTTTCACAAGCAATGATGAAGATGAACTATGGTTTAAAGAAAAGGCATACGATACAGTGTTTAAGAACGCTTTTTTGACGAATGACGATATATACTATTTGGTGAATACGAAAAATAAAACTTATATTGCCCAACTTAAAGACGGAATATTGCAGGAAAAGTTTGATTTCGGACATCAATATTCGTTTTATGAATGGTACGATTGTTATAGAGGAGTGAATTTTGCTCCTAATCAATGTTTTAATAAATTTAAAGAAAATCAAAATTCATACGGAATTTTAGAGATTAAAGATACAATTATTCATGTCTTTCATATTATCCATAATCAAGATTCATTATCTTACCTCGGCACCGATAATATTGAGCCGCGGTTGAAATTTTTGCTGGATCATCTTGAAAATCTGAAATTTTCAAAAATTGATAGTGTGGAGAAATCCTTGCGTGCTACCGGTCAAGGAGAATTCGGAGATTTAGCCAATAATTATTATCCCGATAAATATCAGACCGGAAAGTATGAAAGATATAGTTATTATACAGTGATAGATAGTAAGAAAACATTATCGGTGGACTATTGTGTGCATAAAAGTGATTCCGTGGTAAGAGGTGCATTTTTTAAGTGGATAATAACCAATTATTACAATTCATATTCGCAAGTTTGGAAATATATTGATGTGGAGCAAAAATTTGAGGAAATCCGACAAATTCTTACTCGTTTGACAGGCGAAGCACCTGTCACATCATATAGCGGAGCAGGTAAAATACAGTATTTGGAATGGAATTACAATCATGTCAAAGTGCAATTATACGTAAGTGGACGAATGGTGGTGTATTTGACTGATAATTAGTATTTTGCTTCTTTCAAATTTATCACAATCACATCCGTGAAGATGCAAAAGCGGAAATAATCGGTAGTCAATCATTAATTTTGTTCAGATTTGCTGATGACATTTTTTTATGATTCCGTCAAGAAACGGATGGTGTCGATATGGTTGGCATAATCATCAATGCGAGGATTTTGGGCTTGTCCCAACCGATGATAAAAAGGGTCGTCTATACAATTGCTGACAGCACATTGCAAAATATCGCCTAATTGTTTTATTTTATCGTTACATGTCTGTATATCAGAATAATATTCATAATGTAAAACAGCAATAGGAGAGGAAAGACTTTCATGTTCTTTCACCACCATCATTCCTTGGTCCATAAAAGGAATGCTATCCATCAAGTGTAATGTTTTTTGATATTCCAAGTTGTTGAGATATTTATTGTGTAAGCCTATGCTGTCTTTGTATTTGTCCATTTGTTCAAACAAAGGACGAAATTGATATCCTTGTGGAACATATATTTTTGAAACAGAGCGGCATCCCATCCCGAAATAGAGCATGATATCGTCTGCTAATGCTGACAATTCCGAATTGCTTTCCTGTCCGTTGAGTAGAGCTACACTATTGCAGTGTGAGCGAATAATGGATGGATATTTTCTAAAATAATAAGAAAAATATTGGTGGGCTTGTTCTCCGCCGGTGGCAATTATTTTGTCAATACCGGATATTTTGTCTTCAAAAAAAATGTATTCTTGGAATCGAGGCTCAATGCTTAGCAATATGTTGACAATTGCCGGAAGTAAGTGTTGGTCGTTGGAAGAAAGTTTTCCGACAAAAATATCTCCCGCCAGCAGGACACATAAAAAATCATGAAAGCCGACAAGAGGAATATTGCCTGCCATGATGACTCCCACTTTGCAAGGCTGATGTTGTTCTATTTTTTCACTGTATTTTTCCATCCAACTATTCAAATCGTCTTCTTGGAGCATACGGGCTATCGCCTGAATAGCTTGACGGATAAAATAAGGTGTAAACCATGCATTGTAGTGATATTCATTGCTGATGCAATGTTCCAATGGCTCATTTTTTTCTTGGCAGGTCACTATCTTTTCAAGGGTGACTCCCCAAAGAGCAAATGCCCGAATTCTATCTTTGAGTGTCATATAAATTTCAGATTTTCAATGATATCTGTAGCTATTAAAGAGGCTTCGGATTGATGTAGCATGGCATGGTTGGCAGCTTGTGCGTGCATATATACTCCCATTATGGCGGCTTGTTCAGCCTTCATCCCTTGGCAAAGCAATGAAAGGATGATGCCGGTTAAAACATCCCCGCTGCCGGCGGTTGCCAGACATGGATGACCGTTCATATTGAAGAAACATTGACCATTGGGTAAAGAAACGCACGTGTGTGCTCCTTTTAAAACGACAATGGCATTGTGTTTGAAAGAAAATTCCTTTTGTAGTTTCATTCTTTCAAAACTATTGCTGACTTTTTTTGTAAGTCGTTCAAATTCTTTTATATGTGGAGTGAAAATACATTTCGGCGGAATAAATTCCAGCCAAGTTTTGTTGTCAGCCAAAATATTGATGGCATCTGCATCAAAAACAAAACTGCCACCGAAGTCGGCAATGAGTTTTTTCAAACCCTGAGCCGTTTGGCGGTCGGTGCCTAAGCCGGGACCTATGGCAATGGCATTGAATTTTGACAAGTGCTTAAATGCCATGTCGGTGAAAACATTTTCGTTGTCGTCCGTATCGCAAATGGCTTCGTTGACAGTGGTCTGCATGATGCTATAGCCGATTTGCGGAACATGAACAGTTAGCAGACCTATGCCGCTGCGAAGGGCGGACTTGGCGGCTAATACAGCCGCTCCCATCATAGATTTGCTGCCGGCAATCAGTAAGCCGTGTCCGAAACAATTTTTGTGGTCAAATTTTTTTCTGACAATTTTCCAATCGCTTACTAAGGCATTGGTGATGCAAAAATTGTCGGTTTTCAAATCGGCAATGCATTGTGGATGCAGGCCAATAGGAAAACTATCCCATTCTCCGACATAGCGATAGTTTTCTGGGAACATGAATCCTAATTTCGGGAATGCCAAACTATGTGTATAGTCAGCTTCTACCGCAATGGCTTTTTCCGGAGTGGGTCGGTCGGCAAAAAAACCGGAAGGTACGTCAATGCTGAAGACAAAGGCATTGCTTTTGTTGATATTTTTGATAGCGGCTATGATAAGAGGATGGTCAATTTCATGATTGAGGCCGCTACCTAAAATGGCATCCACCACCACTATACTTTCAACAGCCGGTAGTTGTTGTTCTTTTTCTACAAGAGTAATACTTTGTGGATATTTTTCTTTTAGCAGACGATAGTTTGCCAAGCAGTCGTCAGAAAAATTGTCTTTGTGTTTCAAAACAATCACTTTTACATGGTATTCATTGGATAATAAGTGTCTGGCGACCACTAATCCATCGCCGCCATTGTTGCCCATGCCGCAATATATTTCAAAAGTTTCTTCTTGGGAAAACAAGTCCGTCAAGTGCTGTGAGCAAGTGCTCGCTGCCTGTTCCATCAAATCTAATGAAGAAATACCATGTTCTATGGTATATTGGTCACAATGGCGAATTTGTTCTATGGCAGGTATCTTCATAACTAAAATTCAACTCCCATTTCTTGTAAATTTTCCCGTATCATTTCAATCAAATATTTGATGATTTCGGGGTTTTGCATTGACATGCCCTCCAATGCCTCATTGACTTCATCAGTGTCGAAAACATAGGTTTGTCCGTCTTTGACATGTGTGTAAATAAAGTGAATGTCCGGATTGGCGGAGGCGGTGAAAACAATGGTGGAGGCAATGTCTCCCAATGCCGGCCGGTCAATATTGGAATGAGAAAAAACAGCATCGGTAGTGGTGCCTTTGCCCAATTCCGATGTAATTTTGAAATGTCCGCCTGTCTTTTCACAATTTTGCTTCAAAAGCGGAATGCCCAAGCCTACTTTTCGGGTTGTTCTGGTGGTGAAAAAAGGGTCGCTTACTCTGGCGACAGTTTCAGCGTCCATGCCGCAACCATTGTCAATAAACAACAATTCGTAGGTGTCGTTTTTGGTGTCTTCTATAATCTTCAGTTCTATTTTGCTGGCTTTCGCACGAGTCGAATTCTGCAAAATATCCATTACATGTAGCGATAAGTCTTTCATATGTTTTGAATAATTTGCAAATTTACCATTTTTATTAATACTATCTGAAAAAATAATTATTAAATAAAAAACATTTACAAAAATCTTTTTTTATTCTCTATTTCTTTCCCTCTTTTAATGGATGCTTTTAGGATTCTTTCCCCCTTGTAAGGGGGAGTAAGGGGGATTCTTGTCAGTAAGGTGGATGTCTGGGACTATGTACACATCGTCCTTACAAGAGGACTTGGCATGAAAAAAGGAAACGATGTTAATATATTGATTTTTTTGATGATAATACATATTTTTTGCAGCAGATTATTACCGGAGAAATAGAAAAAGCAAATTTTCGTACAGAAAAATATACAAAACATATTTTAGTGTTCAAATTTTTACTACTTTTGCAGCATGAATAATTTGGCAACATTGCAGAATATTCCGGTGAGCAATAGCGTGCTTGGTAATTTGTTCCCAAATATTTCGGGGAAGAATCAGAAAGTTCGCGAGCTGGAGCGGGCGGGTGATATCATTCGTCTAAAGCGTGGATTGTACGTGGTGAGCCCCGAAACAAGCGGAAAGCCGCTCTCTTCCGAATTGATAGCCAACCATCTGTACGGTCCGTCATATGTGTCGATGCAAACCGCATTGCGATATTATGGTCTGATTCCGGAAGCGGTGTATGTAATGCAGTCGTTGACAGTAAAGCATTCCCGTTATTTTGAGAATGCAGTCGGACGGTTTCAGTATATATCCTGCCATCCCGATTATTTCAGCATCGGATTGGCTCAAATAAGTGAAGACGGGTGCAATTTCGTGATGGCCTCACCTGAAAAGGCTTTGTGCGATTTGATAGTGAATACATTAGGACTGAATTTTCGATACAAGAAGGAGTTGCGGGAATGGTTGGCGGAGGATATTCGATTCGACATGGATGCCTTTTCCCGGATGAATTCGGACATTTTCTACCGGTGTGCCACTATCGGAAAGAAAAAGAATACATTGAATCTATTGGCTAAACTACTTTAACAATGAATGATATTTACAAAAAGATGTTGTCTGACTATGATTTGTCAACCGCACAGCAGAGGCGGAACGCTGTCTTTGAGGTGAATCAGCAGATTGTGCTGGCGGGTTTGAATCGTGGAGGATTTTTTGATTACGCTGCCTTCTATGGAGGCACGTGTCTGCGCATCTTCCACGGACTGAATCGTTTTAGCGAAGATATGGATTTCTCGCTGACAACTCCTGACGATCATTTTCGTTTTGAGAAGTATTTTCCCTATATAGTGGATGAATTTGCATACGTAGGGCGTAAGGTTGAAATCCACAAGAAGGAGAAAAGAACGTTCGGCAGGGTGGAGTCGGCTTTTTTGAAAGATGACACTGATGTGTACGACATTACTTTTCAGACAGAGAAAAGTATAAAAATCAAGATTGAGGTAGATACAAACCCACCGATACTATTTTCCACAGAGGACAAACTTTTACTGCAGCCTTTTTCCTTCATGGTGCGTTGTCTCACTTTGTCAGACCTGTTTGCAGGAAAGATGCACGCCTTGCTGTTTCGCAAATGGAAGAACCGTGTGAAAGGTCGCGATTGGTACGATTTCGAGTGGTATGTGCGGAACGGGGTGCCGCTTAATTTTGCGCATTTGCAAGAGCGTATCAGGCAGTTCAACGGACTTGAAATGAGCAAGAATGAGTTTATGGAACACTTGAAGGAAAGATTATTGACAACTGATATAAAAATGGTGAAGCAGGATGTGGAGCCGTTTATGAAAAATGCAGGTGAAACCACCATCTGGTCGAACAGTTACTTTCTACAATTGGCGGAAAGAATAAAATTTGTGTAGAAATATAAAAACCCCATATTTTCTTCGGCGGACAGCCGGCACTTGCCCTGTTTTTTGTTACTTTTGTAACAAGACAAAAGTAAAGAAAGAAAATCTTCCGCCCCGCGGACACCTCCTTACAGATATTTTTTTAAACAAATTGACTTTGTTGGGTTTTCGTATTATTTTTGATTTGATAAGATAAAAAGTTTTATTTGTGCAAAGCAATTGCACACTTTTGTTCTAATTTTGCAGCGTAAACAAAAAACAATGATTTATGACAACAAATAAAAAACACAAAAACATTACTTTTTCAAGAACAAAACATTTCTTTTTAAAGCCTATGGTTTTTAAAAGAAATCACGAGCCTATGTTTGCAATCAAGTGGTTATGGTTAAAAATTCAAATAAGAAATATATAAAAAATGTGCATTATAGTTGCACACTTATATTCTAATTTTGCAGCGTAAAACAAAAAAAGAAATCTATGAAAATAATCAAGACGTACGAGCATGTTAAGGTAATAGGATTCAAAGTCTCCAATCATTATAAATGGTGTGTTGAAGACCTTGATGGCAATAGAATAGTACCTTATGGAAAATATGATTGGATAGATGGTTTTGACTCCGGTTTAGCACGTGTGAAAATAGGAAAGGAACCGAGTGGTAAAGCTGATAATAATAACAAATGGGGTATTATCAACGAGCAAGGTGAAGAAGTTTTGCCGGTAGAATATGACAATATATGGAATTTTCTCGGGAAAGGCAGAAATTCTACCAAAGTGGAAAAAGATGGCATGACAACACTTGTTTATTTCCGCAATTTGAATCCGGAATTAGAAGATTTCGTTTATGATGAGTATGAAGACGAGGAATATGAACCTTATGAAAGAAATGACATATATGATGACATTTACGGAACAAGGCATTATGATGAATATGCAGGCTCTTATGCTCAAGAATATGCAGGTTATAGTGACGAGGAAATAAACCTTATTTTTGACGGTAATCCTGATGCATATTGGAATATTGATTAAAAAAATGAAAATATATTAGAAAAATATTGTATTTTTGCAATTTAAAACGTTCTTTGAAAGGCAGTGCCAACTATTGATTTGTTTGCTGCAAACTGGTATTCTTTGAATACACGATCGGTTTGTTTGCCATATCCTTTTAGGATGTGGTTGAATGTTTAATCAACATTCTGATGTAGTGGTAAAGTTGATAATTATATATGAACTAGGAACTATGAATTATAAAATATATAATATTAACATAAAAATTATCACGGTTTCACGAATAACTAAGTTTATTGTTAGTTTTCATACGCTTCGCAAGAATGTTGGCATTTGCCTTTTGGGACGTAATAAAAAAGACGAAATAATGAAAGATAACGTGGATATACAAGCAATTATTCGAGATGAGTTTCCTAAAATGGAAACGCAGGAGGATTTACTTGCCATTATGAACAAGGTAAAGCGTTATCTTGAGAAAGGGAGAAATGAAGAGTTTATTCCTTTAAAAATGCAGTCTTTGAATTATTATAAAAACATCAAGGTTTCAGGGGAAAGACGGTATAAGACTTTCTCTATCAAGAAGAAGTCCGGAACTCTCCGCACCATTAACGCTCCTTGTACAGGCTTGAAAGTATTTCAGTATTGTTTGAATTATATGTTTCAAACGTTGTACCAATCCAATCCCAATGCTTGTGGTTTTGTGCCCGGTCGTTCGATAGCCGATGGAGCAAAGAAACATGTGGGCAAAAAATATGTCCTCAATATAGACTTAAAAGACTTCTTTGATACTATTGAGCATCATAGGGTGAAGGCAATTTTTACCCTGCCTCCTTTTAATTTAAAGGATGACAAAGAAAATCCGAATAGTTTGCCTTATATTCTTGCCAATCTATGTTGTCATCCTAAAGAAGTAACACGGTTTGACAAAGATGGCAATCCTTACCAATGTGTTAGAAACGTTACTCCGCAAGGCGCTCCGACATCGCCTATGATTACCAATCTTATTTGCAGGCAGTTGGATCGTAGATTATTGGGGCTTGCAAAACGTTTCAAGGTTTCGTATAGCCGGTATGCAGATGACATCACGTTTTCTTCTAACAATAAGGATGTTTTTGAGGAAGGTTCGGCTTTTAGAGTAGAACTTAAACGTATTATAGAAGAGGACCAGAAGTTTAGAATTAACGAAGAAAAGACTCGTGTACAATCAAGGGCATATAGGCAGGAAGTGACCGGTCTTGTTGTAAACAATAAAGTGAATGTAACCAAGCGTTACGTAAAGCAAATACGTATGTGGCTCTATTTATGGGAACGCTATGGCTACAATAAAGCATCGGAGCATTTCCAAAAGGATTATAACAGATACAAAGGTCAGGCACAACATGGCACCCACATGGAAAATGTAATAGGCGGTAAGTTGAATTATATGAAAATGATAGTTGGTGCGGATAATGCTGCTTATAGGAAACTTGCAGAGAGGTTTGAGAAATTGGTTTTGGATATTATAGGAGAAAATAAAACTCTTAATACTGATGTTAAAATAGAAACGAGTATTTGTAAAGAAGAT
>JAEEGG010029396.1_pt1 | contig 10272 bp, 16 predicted proteins | sample 9134161 | NCBI WGS metagenome assembly JAEEGG01 (sample SAMN16246543, study PRJNA631951) | gut metagenome | biome: gut microbiome; feature: rumen; material: CR-attached | host: Bos | place: Iran: Karaj | collected 2018-10 | reverse complement strand
GTGTTTTCTTTTTTCCACCTTCTAAGTAATTATCTAATGAATCTTTAGTAATATGTGTTTCTTCTTTACTATCATCATCTACGAGATATAGATATCCTTCTTTATTTACAATAGTTGTATAATAGAAACAATATTTTATATTATCACTAATATCTTCTATCATTCTAGAATATTGATATACTCTAGGGTCACCATTAGCTAATAATTCATCACGACTATCTTCTAATCTAGCAATTACACTATATTTAGGTATTCCTAAATTAGATACAGTAAGTGGTTCATTAAATAGTTTTTTTCTAGCTGCTCTTCGATATAATACATCATATTCTCTATTAACACGATCATGGTATTTACCAGCAAGTAGTTCTTCACCATACTACTCTTTCTGATTGAGTTAATATAAGATATTCCTTTTGTTTTTGTTTTAACATTTCCAATAATTCATCATCTGTATACTTACTTAAATCAATATCACTCATAGACACCTCACAGGCATATTATTATATAGTAAAAGAATCATTATTTCAATAATGATTCACTATTTTGACAGTTTTAATTCTATTTTATATACACCACGAGGATCTTTATTTTCCTACTTCATAACAATTGCTTGTAGTAAAAAATACTTTCTTATCTATTCTTCTTAAATCAAATGATCTACTAATTAATATATCTCCTTGAAAAAGAAGGGTACTTAATAACGTTGACAGGCATACTTTTTTATGTTAGTATAACTCACTCGAGAGGTAGTATGAAATTTAAGATATTAAAAGAAGGTGAACCATTAGTAATTAAAGAAGCAACTGATGTTTTAGATAGACCATTACATGATCCTAATAATATATGGGAAAATAATTGTAATTCTAAAACAAGGATTTATACAGAAATATATACTGATGGTGAAATAGATAATGATGTTAAAATAGAAGGGAAACAAACAAAAGAACAATGTTATGACTATTATTTTGATAATGGGAATAAGTATAATCAATCAATAGATACTTTATTATCAAAAGAAGTATATTTTAAAAATTATAGTTATATCATAACTTATTTAATTTCTGTAGAGTGGGAAACTGAAGGTGAATATAAAAACTATATTGTTCACAAAGAAAAAGAAAGAACTATTTATATAAAAGATCCATCTGATCGTAAAGCTTTATATGAAGCAAGAAAAATATTAAGATTAAGAGATGAACCAGTAGTTTTTTGGTATAATGAAAAGTATAATCAACAAGAAATATCTAAAAATGTTTATCATTTAGTAAAGAAAAAATAATTATAGTATGATATGATTAGGTAGGTGATAATATGATTAAATCTAAGGGATGGAATTGGAATATTGTAAAAGAAGATTTTGCACAGGTATGGAAAAATCCTAGTATTGAGTCATACTACTTAGTAAATAGATGGTCTACACTAGGAGAAAGAAACTTTCTAGATTTAGGTTGTGGCCTAGGAAGACATTCTGTTTTATTTGCAAAAAACAACTTCAATGTATCATGCTTTGATATTAGTGAAGATGCAGTTAATAGAACTAAAAAGTGGTGTATGGAAGAAAATCTTACTTGTGATTATAAAGTAGGGGATATGTTAAATCTTCCATATGAAGATAATTCTTTTGATTGTATTTATTGCCGTAATGTTGTATCACATACTGATACCTCTGGAATGAAAGTAATTGTTAATGAACTTAAAAGAGTTTTAAAAAAGGGTGGAGAATGTTATTTAACTCTTTGTTCTAAAGATTCTTGGGGATTTAGACAAGAAAGTTGGCCTATAAAAGATGAAAATACAAAACTAAGAAATGAAGAAGGACCAGAATATATGATTCCACACTTTTTTGTAGATTATAATTTGTGTATGGAATTATTTAAAGATTTTGAAATGGTTAAAATATTTAAAACAACAAACTATTATCAAAGAGAAACTGAAGTAGTTGATTCATCACATTTTCATTTATTAATAAAAAAAAGGTAATTTATGGGATTAATTAATAATACAGTTTATTTAGAAAATAATTATTCACTTTGGAAAGAAATGTTTAATAAAGAAAAAGAAGTATTAGAAAAACTAATACCAAATTCAGTTATTGAACATGTTGGTTCAACATCAATACCTAATTTATTAGCTAAACCAATTATTGATATAGTTGTTGGACTTAATAATTTAAATATTGATGATATACAAGATAAATTAAAAGAATTATATGAAATAAAATATAATACTGATGAAATATTATTAATTAAAGAAAATAATAATGAAACTAACTATCTAATTCATATACTAGATATTAATAGTGATAGATATAAAAATATGATTAAATTTAGAGATTTATTAATTAATAATGAAAAAATAAGAAAAGAATATGAAAAATTAAAGATTGAATTAAAGAATAAATATTGTAACAATCGTGAAATGTATACAAAATCTAAAAGTGTGTTTATTATGAGGTGTTTAGATGAAAATAATAATATTTGAAGATAAGTATCGCGATGATATGATATACATGGTTTTAAATGCTAAGAATGCTATTGGTAGAATACCTAGAATAAATGAGGATTTACTTGATGTTAAATCCAATTATTTTGATAAAGGACAATGTTTTTGGTTAGCTATTAATGATAATGATCGAGTTATTGGTTGTATTGGCACTAAAGAAAGAGATGGTAAATTATTTTTATCTCACTTATTTGTACAATATGATTTAAAAAGACAAGGAATTGGTTCTAAATTATTAGAAGTAGCTGAAAACTTTGCAAAAGAAAATGGATATAATGAAGTATATGTTCATTTAGGTAAAGATTATTTAGAAAGTCATATCTTTTATCCAAAGAAGGGGTATATTGAATATCAAGATTCATATATGAAAAAAACACTATCTAGATAGTGTTTTATTTTTAATATTTTTTACTTTAACAACTGTTATATCTTTAGCTGATTTAAGTATATATTTTGTACCCCAACTAGAGACAATTAATTTGTGATCATCAGTAATTCCAGTTACATACATACAATGTCCAAATGGACCAGGATAATTAGTATCTACTAAGCCATCTGAATGTATTTCGGATAAAACGAAATTATAACTATATATGATATCACCAATTTCAGCATTCTTTAATTTATTGGAAGGAGTAACATTTGCATCAACACCATAATCTTTTAAGAAATTGATTAAACCACCAAAAGTTTTTTTATCAGGTATTAAGCCATATGATTCTTCTTTTCTTTCCATTTTTTGTAACATTTTTCTAGCATAAGCAATATGTTCTTTATCAAATGAACCATTTGGATTATTTTCATATTCTTTTAATTCATATTCATATACTTTTAGCAATACATCATTTTTTATAGAATATTTACGTTCAGTAGAATCTAAATGATAATTAAAGTATTTAAGCATCAATTGTTCATAGTTAAAGTCTATGGCGCAATTAAATGAAGTTATTGTATACATTGGAAAACCAAATGTTTCATAGAATTCTTTTTCACGACCTTCAAATAAATGGAATATAGCGTCAATGGCAGCGGCATAGCCACAACCATCCTCACATATTGTTTGAAAATAGAATTGATAGAATAAATTAGCTTCATATTTACTATCAAATAATTGCCATGGCCAGTACTTTTGTAACTCATCCCATATAATTGAATCACGTATTAAAGTAATATATCGGTTACTAAAATCCTCTTGATTAGCACCATATTGCTCTAATGGAATATTTCTTTCATCAGAAATTGATATTGTAGTATATGCATCAATATCTTTATTATATAGTTTATATATTGGATTATTTTCATTAGTATCATCAACTAAGACATAACAAGTTTTTCTTGGTTTTGTATCTATATTATCTGCTTTAGCTAAAGCACATGAAAACAATTGGAAAATTGCTAAGTTTAAAGCAATCTTTCTAATTATGCCTTTTTTCATATACTCCCCCTTAATACGAGGACATATTATATCATTTTTTTAAAAAAAAATCAATTTTATAGAAAAACAAGCATGTATGTCAAAACTTTAAATATGATATAATTATTTTGGTGATGGTATGAAAATATCAATAAGAAGATTTAAAGATAATGTAGAAGATTATCATAAATTATATAAATGGTGTCAAAACAAAGATGTTTATGAATGGTTTGAACAAAGAAAGTTATCACAAGAAGAAATAACTAATAAATATAGAAATAAATTATTATCTAAAAAACAAGATTTATTTATAATAGAGTGTGATGATAAAGAAATTGGTTATACACAAATATATAAGTTTGATAATGATATTAAAGTAGATGAATTAAGTAATTATAATAATATTTATGAATTTGATTTATTTATTGGTGAAATAGATTATTTATCTAAAGGAATTGGTAAATTAATAATTGATTATTTAACTAATTATATTTATTCTAATTATCAAGCTGATGTTATTATATTAAGACCATTTAAAAGAAATATACGAGCAGTTAAATGTTATCAAAAGTGTAATTATAAAATAATTAATGAACATATAGGAACTGATACACTAGGTAGGAAAGAAACAATTTTAGTATTAATAAATAGGAGATAAAGATGATAGAAAAACTTCAAAAATTAATTGATGAATCTGATAATATAGTTTTCTTTGGTGGAGCAGGGGTATCAACAGAAAGTGGTATTAAAGATTTTCGTGGAGAAAATGGTTTATATAAAGTAAAACAAAAGTATAATAGACCTCCTGAATATATGTTAAGTAGAATGTGTTTAATGGATGAACCGGAGATATTCTTTGAGTATTACAGAGAAAATATGAGTAGTGAAAATATTAAACCTAATATTACTCATAAGTATTTAAAGAAATTAGAAGATAGAGGTAAATTAAAAGCTATTGTTACTCAAAATATTGATGGATTACATCAAAAAGCTGGGTCAAAGAATGTTTTAGAAGTTCATGGAACAACTTATTCTGCTTATTGTATGAAATGTAATAAAGAGTATCCTGGAGATGTAATTTTTAAAGATAGAGGAATACCAAAATGTGATTGTGGTGGAATCATAAGACCAAGGGTAACACTATATGGAGAAGGGTTACCAAAAGCTTTTGAAGAAGCTATGGATTATATATCTAAAGCAGACTTATTAATTGTTGCAGGAACATCTTTAACAGTACAACCTGCTAGTAGTTTATTAAATTATTTTCATGGTAGAAATTTAGTAATAATAAATAATATGAGTACACCATATGATTATATGGCTACATTATTAATTAATAAACCTTTAGGAGAAATATTTAAAAAACTAAAATAAAAAACGTCATATGACGTTTTTTTATAATTCTTGATATTCATTATTTAGTGCAGCAGTTACTTTATCTTTTGCAACTAAATCAATATTATCGATATCTTTAATAGGAACTTCTCTTACTTCATAGTAATTATCCTCATTCATTCGATCTAGTTCCTCACCACCTAGTTTTGGTGTACCATTTACTATTTCACAGTGGAAGAAGTGATTTAGTGATTTATCATCTTCATCTGTACCTAAATAACCAATTATTTTAATATCAACACTAAATTCTTCTTTTAATTCTCTTATTACTGTTTCTTCTAGTGTTTCATCATTTTCAACACCACCACCTGGTGTAACATAATATTCTCTTATTTCCCCATTTTCTTTTCTTTTTCTTCTAAACATTACTAATAGCTTGTTATTTGTAATAATTATCGCTCTAGCACCAATTCTTTTTCCCATCTTAATCCTCCTTTATTATATACATTACCAATATAATTTAGTAAGAATTCACTAAAATTAATTACTACTTCAGTAGAATCTTCTAAATTATTTATTACTGATACTATATCAAAGTCTTTGATTGGAGTCAAATCAATATTTTGTTTATACATTACTTGAAATAACTCTCTAAAAGTTGGATCATAACCATAAGTAAATATATCATAGCTATTTAACATACATTTAACTAGAACTAATAGTTTTTTAATATAAGCTTTTTCTACTTTTCTTGTATAACATAGTTCAATATATCTTCTTCTTACATCATGAAGTACATTTGGAAAATTAGTTCTATCATTTTTTTTGATTTCTTCATAAGTAACTTCTTTAAATATATCAATTCCATATAATGTTGGATTAACATCATAAGCTTGTTTTTCATATAACATAACTTTTGTTTTCATATCCACAATATCATTTTCTACTTCAGCTAAAGTATAAAATGTTGTACCTGTATGAATAGAATTTTTATTAACAGTTTTCATAAATTCAGATACTTGTTCAGTATTATAAATATTTAATACAATATAAACATCTAAATCAGACCATCCATTAATAGCATTTCCTTTTCCACCAGATCCACCTAATGTCATATTAATTAAATTATCTTTAAATATTGCCATGGCATTATTTACCACATTTTTAAGTTCATCCCTATAGGATATGGGTAGTTTACTAATAATTAATCTTGCTTTATCAATTTCCATAAATAATCTTCCTTTTCACTTTATTATTATCAACAACCCCGTTTTCTTCTATTATTCTTAAATCTCGATTAACTGCTTCAATAGTTGGATCAGGGAAATGAATCTTATTGAAATAAATCATATTAGGTTCATTACAATTTTCTCCACCTGGAACAATAATCGATTTACATTTTATGCTTTCAATATCAATATCGCATAATTTTTTCTCTAGAGGTATATCTTCTTCGAATACCAAATAATACTTATCTGTATTATAAACAAATCTTTTCCTTAAATCTTTTTTAAAATTAAATAGTTCTTGTAATTTATTTTCATCTGCATCAAAAACAGTAATTTTAGCTTTATCTTCATAAAACAATTGATATCCTTTAATAGTAGTTATCATTTGTTTTCTTAGTTTTTTTAACATTTCTATATCAGTAATAGAATCTGGCTCATATAATGCTTTTGATAACTCAATCCAATTATTTATAATATACTCATCATATATTTTATAGTTTTGACTTTCTAAATATTTATAATAATAATCAAGAGCTTCTTTATCATTTAAAATATCTGGTTTAAGTAAATAGAATACTAACATGTTTTATTATTAATGAAATCTTCAATATAAGAAATATTCCAATTATTAATTAACTCTATTAATTCATCAAGTGAATTAACTTGATAGAAATCTTTAACTAAATTAATAATTATTTTTTTATCTATTTCTTCCATATTAATTATATTAATAGGAGTTAATAATCTAAAACAAATATAATATTTCAAATATTTATCTAGTTCATTAATTACTTTCTTATCTACAGTATTTTTTATCATATTTAAATATGACAAAATGAACTTAATGTTTTTATCAGATATTTTCCTGTTAACTTGATATTCATCTCTTATTTTATATACTTTACTATTATATTTTGGATAAAAATAAGCACCATGAGTTAATAAAGAAACAAGAAAAATAGATATTTCACCAACAATAGAATTGTATCCACCATTTTCAAAATCAGTAAAACAACCTTTTGTTGAAATATTAGTGTCTGTTGGATCACCCTGAGATATAAAGGAATATAGAGATTTGTTTTTGCATATATTATCTAACATATCTTTTAAAATATTTTTAAATTTTATATCATTAATATTTAAAAGATAGTCTTCAATCATATCTTTTCTTTTTGCAAAGAAAGTATAATTACATAATTTTGTTTCATTATATTTTTTAATATTAAGCAAACTATTCTTATATTGATTAAGTATTAAGTTAGTCTTAATATTCTTTTTATTAAAGTATAAGTATTCATATAGTGTATTACTTACTAAATCCTTTTTATATTCATAAAGAATAGTATTATCATAACTACCAACTAGTTTAGGAACATTATAAAAGTCTTTAACTATATTATAGCCATTTAATTCTTTATCTAAAAAAGATAGAGATTCAAATTCTTTATAGAATACTTTTCTTCGTTTATAAATACCTATTCCATAAAAACATTTTTTGTTTTGATATTTCGTTAAAGTATTATACCCCTTTATACTCTTATTCAAATTAACCTCCTTTCATCTTAAGGAAGCGGTAATCCCCGCTAGCTATAGTTATTAGTATATGAAAAGAAATATTAAATATCAATAAAATTACACTTTTTAGTGTAAAAAAAGGACTTGAAAGTCCAAATCCTTTATTTTAAGTTTAAAATTGTATGAAGATCTTTATCTCCACGACCAGATAAATTAACAATAATTGAATCTTCTTTTTGATAATTTTTAGCTATTTTCATTGCATATGCAATAGCATGTGAACTTTCTAGGGCAGGAATAATACCTTCTAATTTAGTTAATGTTTTAAAAGCATTAACAGCTTCTTTATCAGTAATACTATCATATTTAACACGACCTATTTTATTAAGATATGCATGTTCTGGTCCAATACCAGGATAATCTAGTCCAGCGGAAATAGAGTAGGCATCTTTAACATTACCTTTTCTATCTTTCATAATATAAGTTTTCATACCATGAAGTATTCCTATTTGATTATTAGCAATAGCTGATGCATGTTTATTAGTTTTTATTCCAAGACCAGCACCTTCAACTCCAAAGATAGCTACATCTTCATTAATGAAACTATTAAATAATCCAATACTATTACTTCCACCACCTACACAAGCGATAATGGCTTTAGGTAACATGTGTTCTTTTCTTAGTATTTGTTTTTTAGCTTCTTCACCAATTACTTTTTGGAAATATTTAACCATTTCTGGATATGGACTAGGTCCTACAGCTGATCCTATTAAATAGAATACATCTTGATGTTTTAATAAATATTCAAATGCTTCATCAACTGCATCTTTTAAAGTAGCATTTCCTCTTGTAACAGAAACTACTTTAGCACCTAATAATTTCATTTTTTCTACATTAACATGTTGTCTTTTAATATCTTCACGTCCCATAAAGATTGTGCATCTAAGTCCTAACAAACCACATGCAGTTGCAGTAGCTACACCATGTTGTCCAGCACCAGTTTCAGCTATTACATGAGTTTTACCCATTTTCTTAGCAAGTAGTGCTTGTCCAAGAGCATTGTTTATTTTATGTGCTCCTGTGTGATTTAAATCTTCTCTTTTTAAATAAATTTTAGCACCACCACAGTATTCAGTTAGATTCTTAGCTAAGTATAATGGACTAGGTCTTCCTACATAGTTTTTTAAATAATATTTGTATTCTTTAATAAATAACTTATCTTTCTTACATTTTTTAAATTCATCTTCAATTTCATTTAGTTTTTCTTTTAATTCTTGTGGTACATATTGTCCACCAAATTCTCCATATTTCATTTCTTTCTCCTTTTCTATTTTTCTCCTTTATTCTTTTCCAATCCCATTCACTTTCCATATGTACCACCTCCTTTCATACAACAAAAAAAGCACACGATGGAAAGAATCCATACATGTGCTTGTGTTTCTAAATTATAAACTAATTATTTATTATCACGACAAAACCTGTATGGATTAAATTTTCCACACAGTCCACCAATTATTTAAATTAGACTTATTTAAATAATTCATGATTTGCCTCCTCTAATTTCATTATATGTTTGTTTTTATTATTTGTCAACTAACTTTTTACTACAACTAAAATTAATTAATATACCAGTATCTTCATAACTCGCATTGATATAAGCTTTATTAGAAGGAATATAATTATAATCAGTATACATAAATGTTACTAATCCTTTTTTTAATATTTCATTAGTCATTAAATATACCATATTTTGACAATTATACATGTTTATGATATAATAATCGCGTTTTTATGAAGGGGGATACTATGAAAATAAAAAATGTTGATATTAACATGAAAACTATATTAAAAGTAATTGCAGTAAGTGTTGGTATACTTTTAATTAGTGAAGGAGCTAAGTTATTTAATAATAATACAAAAAACTATACTGAAATTAGAGAAGTTAAAGATGCAGCTAAAGTAATTCATGAAGATGGTACAGTATCATTTATGTCTTATGATCCAACTTTTACTTTAGTTGGTGATAAAATGGTTAAAATAACTAGAGTAGAAGAACCAGAAAAAACTAGATAAAAAAAACACAGTAATGTGTTTTTTATTTTGCTCTTGTTCTTAAATACATATCATCTAGTTTTAATGTATGATTATTATTATCAATAGTAAAACCAAATTCTTCTAAGATATTTTCTTTATTTTCTACAGAACTATACGTATTGGCAATCATTTGATAATTTTGATATCCGTTCATTTCCATAAACTCTAAATCAAAGTCATTAT